>JAABUS010001761.1_pt1 | contig 44938 bp, 40 predicted proteins | sample 5560161 | NCBI WGS metagenome assembly JAABUS01 (sample SAMN10711885, study PRJNA513376) | rock metagenome | isolation source: Antarctica rocks | place: Antarctica: Victoria Land, Trio Nunatak nord | collected 2016-01-04
ATATAGAATATTAATAATTTAAATATATTATATTATTATTTTATTATTAGTTATAATATATTTTATATTTTACTTTATTATTATTTTATAATATATTTTATTATTATTTCGTAGAATTTTTTATTATAATATTATTAATTATTCTATAATATATATTATATATAATTTCATTATTTATTTTATTATAACTCTATTATATTTCATATTTATAACTTTTTTATAAAGTTACTTTATACTAGTTTGTAGTAATATTATTATATACTAGTCTCTAGCTCTACTATAGGTCTATATTCTCTTCTACTCGACGTTAGTAGTTCCTCTATACAAATAAGGTGTGCGGGCTATTCCAGCGTCAATGGTTCGGAAATCTACTATATATCGCACCAAGTGGAGTTCAACCGCGATTCCCAACTCCCGACTAGATATGACTCTTTACCTATTTTGTCGCCTTTCTTCCGTAGCCTCGAGAGCAAACTTGAAAATGCCCTATACCAAAAGATGAAAACAGTGGCCTCCATAGAGTAGGACGAAACCGTAATACCGAGCAAGACATCTTTCCTATCCCAAAGCGCGACGTAGACCGCAATAAGCGACATCCTTTTCGAGACGGCGATACAGAAAAGCAGCCTTTTCAATCCGAACGGCACTTCTTCTCAAACGCAGGTTGACCTCTCTGAAGATCGAATTGATACTAGAACGATATGTATATCTACTGGACACTGGCCTAACGAAGACGAGTCCAACAAAGGTCAGATCAGGGACTCTACTGCTTAGAGTGGTAGTAGCAGAGAAAAGCGCATGCCTAAGAAGATCCAACAGCCAGGAAGTAAAAAGCGAAATTCAATATTGGGGTAATAATAACGAGCGGTGACTTGCTACCTAGTGGACTACTAACGTCCCTTTCGACGAGTAAGACTATTGATCCCTTAACTATTCTATCAAAGCGCACAGCAGAAGAGGATGCCGTACCGCACCAGATATTCGAAAACTCGCATTATGCCAAGAAAATGCTAGACGAACAATCAGCAGACGAGGATTCAATTTACCATTCCTTGTTGCCTAGCTGCAGCAAGCACCTAGTCTGATCCCTCCTCTAAATCAACCACGGCACAAACCCTCCATCTTCCATCCCTCCCGCCTCCGCCTCCCCAAGCCCATCGTTCCGCCAAGAAACGTATCCACAAGCGCCTGTCGAACACGTCCAGAAGCCTGCTCCTGGAGCGTAAGAGTTTAGGCCGGCGCGATCCTGCCTAGCCAAAAGACCGCAGTTGCACCTTGGGTTACGAGAGTTGATACCCCTGCGATCGTCCCAGGTGATCCAACCCTTGCCGTTCTGGCCCACAGATATGATGGTCTGATCGTTCTTGCAGCGGATACAGATGTAGTAAGGGCGGCCGGCGTTGCCATTTGTGTTGTTGACACTGACGGTATCGCGGTATTTAGGGCGGTAGGCGCAGCGGCGGCAGAGTGGAGATGAGGAGAGTGGGAAGCTAGGTTCGTATAAGGTAGGGGTTGAGAGGCTCAAGGTTGCGGGGACCGATGCGGTTAGAGGGTAAGAGGCCGGGATGTAGATTTTGGGGGGAGGAGTATGATAGGAAGGTAGAGGGGAGGTGGAGGGGGGACCGTGTAGTGAAGGGCGACGATCGGGCTTGGAGACACAGCAACCCATATTGAAGTTGGTGGAAAGGGAAGCAGATCTTTCTACTAAGCAAGGGCCCTTTTGCTAGTTGCGGGAGTCGATCGTGGAGGATTTCCTGAAGAGAGCTGCGTGGGGAAGCTCTTGACATTAAATGCGCGGGGGTTCCCCAGCACTAGCGGCACATTGGGGGCTGTTCGAACTCGGGACCAGTATTTTGCATATAGAGCGGCACAGTCTCGCGCAAAAGGGTGCAGTGAAGGCGGACACCATTGGCCGCTGAGCGGTCTAGGCCTCAAAAGGGGTTGTTCAAGGCGAGAAAGATATTTTTGGTGGGCGTCAACCTGCATGAACAATACAATTAGAAGTGCTTCTATTTGCCTGGTATATATAGAAAAGAAAAGGGCCCCTACTTACACATTGCCTCCAACATCACCCAGCCTGATCCACGGAATGATTGAAGACACCAACACTGTACACTTGCGACCAATAGATTGTCTAGGTAGTTGCTCATCCAATCCTTTGCATTGCCACTATCAACAGGAAATGTTCAGGCGGCGCAGCAACATTGATGCTGCATGCGGCCCACACCTCAAATTTCCTCTAATATTGGCTGCATGAAATGTCCACCCACCTACTTCACTCGGCGAAATAATGGCCTCAAACTTGGAAAAATCATAGCGGTCTGCTGCGCAGCTCTTGTCGCATAATCGTCACCCCTGACTAAGCCAAGCTTAGTAGTGGCCACCCGAGTGTCGCGGGAAATCATGAATCTGTATACAAATAGCTACTATAAGACGACTATACGCCGATTAAGTTTTTAAATCTAAAAAACGCTAGAATTAACTATTATTTATACCCCTAAGAAATATCAAGCTTTCTGCACACGCTAAAACCCAAAGCCCGAATTTAGCGGTTGCAAAACTCATGCGAAAGCTTGGCAATGTCGATCACTGCAACCCACACCCGTTTCACTAATCTATGACAGCAGCAATTGCCATGTATGCGCGCATCTATAGGGGCAAAATGAATGGCCATGTATGCGCGTATCTATGGGGGCAAGAATGAATGGCCATGTATGCGCGCATCTATGGGGGCAGCAGTAATGACCATGTGTACACAAATAATCCTGAGCGGCCCTGAGCGGCCCTGAGCGGTACTGAGAATCCTAAAAGGCCCTGAGCTACCTAAGCGCTCGCGAGCGGGCCTGAGCGCTCCGAGTAAGTTGGATTCTCAGAGCCGGTTGTACTTTTGTAGATGTATATAGATATAAAGCGTTTATAAAGACTGGTAATACGATTTCATGTAATTAGCTAGTAAAACAGGTGTGGGTTGTAGTGATCGATATTGCCAAGCTTTCGCATGAGTTTTGCAACCGCTAAATCCCTCGCTATCCATAGAAAGAAGACAACATACTCCGTACATACTCTCGCGAAGCTTTCTCAGACACACAAGTCATTTCTGATCTTCCACGAACGTATCAGAATATATCGCTTCAAAACACGTCACGACTCGTCGCATCGAGATGGCTCCACAATCAAACTTCTTCGCGCTCTTCTGTACCAGCAAAGTATCAGTCGATGTAGGTCACATAGCTCTACCTTGCTTTTCACAATCTGGACAGTGGCTAACGAATTATTCAGAGAATCAACGAGATCCTAGCTAAATCCGAAGAGGGTGCCTGTAGCGCTCATAATTCAGGCTGGCACTACTGGCTCGCAACACAAAACTTCCCAGATGGCAATATGCGGGACTATATCACAAAAGTCCCTGTAACAACAACGCCGCTGGACTTCATCGACAAAGATTTTCAAACCCTCTCGACAATGTTGAAGCAGGCAGGCGAGAAGGTCGATCTCAATCGCAATTGGTTTGCGGTGCTCGACGAGCGGACAGACAACGATGGATCCATGCTGTTGTGCAAAGCTGACAATGATAAGACTGTTGATTCTCTCAGAACTTTGCCAGAGCAGTCGAGCCTCACATTGAGCGGTTTGAGTATTATGAGGATGACATGGGATGAATTGGAAACAGCGTTAAATAGAAAGAAGAAAGATGGAAAGGGGGATGTTCTTGACTGATGACCTCATGGACAGCCATGCTCGAAATGTTCGGCTAGGGGTGCCATGATTCTTGACGTTGTCACAAATTTAGTCTGGGATTGTCCTAGACATAGTCAGGTATAGGTGGCAGTGACACAGCTCTTGAAGATTGAGACTTGCAAACGGCTAAAGTTGTCACTATTTATAACGATAGAAATGCTCCCTGGCGAATTGATGTAGGTTGGCAGAAATGCTATGAAATAATTCGGCGACAGCGCGCACTTCTTGCCTACGAAGTAGTCGGCCTTCGCCAAGAATACCTCATGCGCTCATGTTCATATCTTCTAATTCGTCGGCATTGTGGAATACCATATATATGCCGCGTACTGTCCCTTCCTTGTGAGACCTACATATTGCTGCTCTCCTTTGTCTACTTTTGCTACCTCTACCTTCCTCGCTTGCTCTATTTTCGACTCCGCCTATCTCCCAGGCTCACCAATGCTATCTTCTAGCGTCGCCCAACTTGGCCTCGCCCAATTATTCGGCATTAACCTGAGCAAGTCCACAGCGAAAGTTTTCACTGACACCGTGCATAGAAAGAACGCAATCATTGTTGGCACTATTTTAGGTTTTGCAGGCATAGCTGTCCTTGTATTAGTCTCAGAGGAGTCTGTCCCAGGGCAAAACACTACTGATTAGGAGCAAGGTAGAGATCCAGTACTCCGTGTTCAGAGCAAGAAAACCTTTACATGGAGGCCAAAGCTGGTCTTTTTAATGCTTTGAAATGGAAGAATTACTGCCTTGGTAAGCTTTCATAGCGTGAGGGTCGACCAACTCAGTAAGAGATAGAACAAAAAAAACAGGTATAAAAAAGAGTAAAGAGAGGCCTGGATAGATAATTCCTTCCTCGATGTAGCTGATATTAAGCATGCTTCTATCCCGTACTCGCGGGGAAGCAATAGTACAAGCTTTGGCTTAGTACTGGTCTGACTGGCGAATCCTCCAGTGCTGGAAATGTCTCGACGCACTACCATTGGATGTACTTCTATCGTCGCTCAACGTGCAACATGCCATCTTGTACAAAAACTGTCATGCACCCAACGTTTTCACAATCTAACAACTGCCCTCCACGCTCAATCGCTGTTCGCGAAGCTGTCTACCACCAGTGGCATACAGACAAGGCACGACGCAAATAGCGCATATAGTCCCAGTCCCCAGCGTCAAACTATTCCAGCCAACGCTCTCCACAAGAAATCCTCCCATTAGCGGCCCCACGAGCGATCCTGCTGCGAACGCAACGTTCATCAACCCAAAAGCCTGTGCATAGGCACCCTTTGTGCCAAAGATTCCGGGCTCACTTGCAATATGGTCGTCTACTACGTACACTGCCTCAGAGAAGATTGGCGTAAGTATCATATTCAAGGCCACCCCAGTCAACAGTAATAGCATGCAAAGAAGCGCCACTACCTCTTCACCATCATGGTCTAATAGGCGCAGGAGTATCAACAGCGGTCCCATGAGTAGAAAACCAAGGCAGACCATAATCTTCGCACCTATTCGGTCACTCACATGACCGATTATGGGCCCCGCGAAGCATGGCAGCGAAAGGGTTAGGAGAACAACGCGACCTGCATCGAATCATAGTCGAATAGCGTCCTGATGCGAATTGGAAGGATCGATTCCAGGCCTGTGAGTATCGTGCTTTGCATGAAGACACCAAGTATAGCCGCAAGCATGCGAGACGAGGACACAAGTGTTACCAACGGATTCTGATGAGCGTAAGGCGGGCCTTTTGTCGGCGATGGGTCCTCGGACCCTATTAACGAGCGCGAGGAGATTGATGTCGACTCGCTTGACACTGACAAACTCGATGAGGTTATTGCACTTGACTGCTGCACCTGGTTCAATTGATCCTCGGGAACATCTGCACTATCCTGAGCACCACTGCCATTATTGCCAGGAAAAGTTCCGTAGCTCCTCAATTCGGATTTGATGGAACCTTTTTCGGATGTCCCGCCAGAAGGCATTATCATCACCGCCCGCAGTAAGAAGTCCAAAGCGACTAGTGCATAAGCCGAGACAAAGACTGCCAAGTACCCCATCTGATGGTACAAAATCCCGCCAAGCATGGGACCAAACACCACACCGAGGGCAATGCTCATCGTCACAAAGCCCATGGCAGAGCCAATACCCGATTGACCTACAGTGTCAGCTAGGATGGCCATACCCACTGTGTGGACGATTGCCGAAGAGCCGCCTTAGACCAATCGTCCTATGAAGAGCATGGATGTTGTACGGCCTAGTGAGAAAGTGACGGTAGATACTACTAGAGCTATCAGGCCCAAGAGTATAGCTCTCGACGGGAAGAAGTGCGGTCTGCGAGCCAGCCTGCGATGGCTTTATAGTGGCATCAGATAATTGATCAAAGAAGTTGCTGATCCATCGAGGTGTTCAAAGCTCCAGAATCTCGGAAAGGATGAAGGGTAAGATAGGAAAGACTTACGAGAACCAACAATAAGACCGGCTCCATAAGCTGCGAGCAGAATGCCAATCCATTTTTGAACTTCATCCTCTCTGAGGTTGACTCGCTCGACAAGAGCAAAGGGCAGCACTGGAATGATCAAGCCATAGAGATATGCATCAGTAAAGACTGCGAGGTTGATCACAATGTAGATGAAAAGAATCGAAGAACGGACGCTATGTAGAAAAGGCTTGAAAGTTATGTACCAATCCATTGTAGAAATCTCACTTCGACAGAAACCTGAGTAGGTTTATGATGCGGTTACGGTGAAGGTATGGCAGCTGCAGTAGCAATATCAAATGCCACTTTCACAGGTGAATTGCACAGTGCATCGTGGAGCAGTGCTCAAGTTGAGGATATGTGTTGTCTCGTGGCCCTAGTGGAGAAATTCGCTCCAGAGTCTGACTTGCACCGGACTGACAACGTAGTACGTGTAGGCACTCTGTCACTTTCGTTGTGGCCGGATGTGGGATAAGCTTGTTCTGCCATTCATCCAATCGTTGCGAAGCCTGGAAGAAATTCCGAACACTGGTTGGACAAAGCGTTTCAATGGACCGACCTTCTCCGCAGGAAGTGGGTCTTAGCCTCTAAGCGGCCAACAAATAGTGAGCCTAGAGCCTTGAACCGAACATAGCCGCGCACGAAAGGCACTCGGTGCAAAGTGGCGGTCAAGCAATCTTTGAACCTGTAAGATTCCAGGCCTCCAATGTGACCTTCGTCGCCGGGGCCTGATTGAATGTGGCGTTGTAATAAGCACCTCCAGATACGCGGTGATCCATTTCAGAACCTGTGGTCCATATGAAAATACCAATGCTTCGACATGGGCCTGGTGCTCGGCGACAAATCAATCAGTGCAGCTCGCTTGAACATAGGAACTTTACATCTGTTTATCGCATACCTGCATTTATCCATCCTGGGGACGGGAGCCTTCCATACTAAACACAATTTTCTATGACAAATTGCCCTTGTTAGAAGAGATTATAGAATGTGGCTATGGCTCTCATAAAGCCAGCACGCCTTGAAGGTTGAGCGGGCAGTTCCTCGAAGAATCCAAGCATTACAATCGCAACTGTACAAGTCCCTAAAATTGCCAGGGGTATCAGCAGGCCCGCTATCCTCCGATGCCGGATAGGAAAAGCAGTAGTGGTACTGACCCACACTATATCGCCTTGGTGTTTCCATTCTCGAAAATGGGGTGACGGAAGGAACGTTGGCAGGAAAAAATCGAAACTCTGCCTCGCCTGAAAGCCCTCGACATTTCGAGCATAATCGAAGGCTAGGCGACATGATGGCTGGGAAAATCGATGATTGGTCCAAGATGGGAGAGTCACACTACGTATATTCAGGCAAAGGGTTTGGCATTGTGATATTGGATGGCATTGTCGCGACCCTAGCAGCAGGGACGAAGATACCGAAAATTAAGCAAGGCAGGGGGTTGGATGTCCTCATGGTGAAGGTGATTGAGCGTAGACTGCGATGGCTGTACGAAACATGGAAGCCTTCATCGAATGCGTCGATTCAATGCGGCGTGTTTATTCTTGGTCCTCTTGTAATTCTCTTCTGACCGAAATTTCGTGCGAAGAAAGTATCAAGAAGCTAAGAGAGATGACTCTGACGTCAAGTTCCTAGTCTTTGGTTGATCTAGCTTTGCAAGGAGTGATCAGTGTTGCTAGAAGCTCGACGTTCATCAGATATAAATCACAGTAGTCAAGGCCCAGTAGAAGGTAGCATCCGCATGAGAATCCAAAAAATTGCATAGTCATCACCACAGCGTCCAATGAAACGCTTGAAAATCACCCCGGCAGAAGTGAAACTAATATAGCAAAGTTGCGCATGTACTTGAACGCGCCGCAGGTAGTTGCCAGAGGAAGTTGCAATTCAGGCTGCAAACCTGGGCATACAACGTAGCGGTAAAGCTCATGAAAACTCTAAATTTAAGGTAGTTGTCAAGTCCGACAGGCTACCATTCCTTTTTTGCACGTATTGCTTTCCAGCTCTGTGGCTCCATCAACGGCCATTTCTGACAGTTTGCAAACCCGCTGAGAGACGGCCATCTCCACGAGCAGCTTCGCGGCTGTCGCTCCGATCCGGTCGTGTCGAGCCTGAATGACTTCCCTCCATGTTCTGGGGCAGCCGCTTCTGAGGCGACAGCTCCAGACCGGGCTGCCCATTTCAGCAAGATGTAGGCACCAGGGACGTTCATCCGCCGAAAGAACCCTATCAGCGCTTTTTCTTCACGATATTTGGCTTTCCGCCAACATAGATGAAGGACAGGACTGCTGTGGTGAAGCATAGTGCAGCTACCACAAGGTTCATGTTGCCATAACCAATGGAACCTCTCAGTAATCCACTGACAAGTGGGCCCACAGTGAGTCCCAGACTAAAGACCATTGAGTTGATGCTATAAAGCTGAGCATAGGGACCTTGTTCACCGAAGAAGTCCGGGTTGGCCTTCTGATACATCTGAACGACGTGTGCTGCTTCGACAATGGATGGCGATCCAATGACACCCATACCCATACCGCACAATGCAAGCAAAACGCAATATATGATAACCTGAGGTTTTCCGCCAGGCTGCACGAGCCTTAGGAGGACGAGAACAGGGGCGAGGTATCCGAAGCCGATAACGGCCGCAGGCTTTGCGCCGTATCGGTCTACTGCCCATCCCGCAACTGGTCCCAAAACAAGGTATGGAAGAACTAATGCCATGAAGAGTAGGCCTCCCCGGAGTGAACTGAATCCGAAGTAATCTTGGGCCACGGTAGGGATCGTCGCATCAAATGTTCCCAGAAGAGTAGCCTGCACGAAGGCGAGGAGCAGGGCCGTCAAAAGCCGAGGGTTCTTCAGGCAGACAAGGAGTGGGAACGCGCGGACCGCTCTTGACTGATCTGATGAGACTTTGTAGGTATTTTCCTCCTTTTTACGAATCAAGGGATCCTCTTCGCTGGCCTCGTGTCCATCCTCTCCTTCTCCGCTTTGCTCTTCCGAGATATGGCCGCTGGGCTCATCGTTCGCTTCCTCTGTATAATTGTAGCGTGCCGCGGTCTTTTTCTCGATGATCAGGATTCGCAGGATGAAGTCAAGGGCCAAGAATGCAAAGCCCAAACCAAATACTCCGGCATATCCGCTCTTTTTGTATACAACGCCACCAAGGACTGGGGCCGCGAGTTCGCCAATTGAGATGAAGCCAAAGATCTAATCATGAATATGAGCACATCAGCCAGCTAACAGATCCTGGTTCCCGCTCACTGAGCCAATTGTTTTCCCCAAATTCTCTGGTCGTACAGTGTCCAGCACCAACGCCAGACCAATTGTCCATACCACTGCAGCACTTATACCCTGCAGGATGCGTGCGACCGTCAAGACTGCCACATTCTGGCCGAGAAAGAGGAGCAATGTAGCTCCCAGTAGAGCCCCCAATCCAACAAGAAATGGCAGCTGTCGTGTAGGCAATCTGTCGGCAATGATACCCGCTGGTGGCGAGAACAGGACAGAAGCCCCGGCATACGCAGCGAGGAGGCCCGAGACATGGCCCTGGATTTGATCGTGAGGCAGATTTACGCGGTCTTCGAGGATAAATGGTAGAATGGGAACGACCAGACCGTAGAGGAAGAGATCAGTGAACAAGCCAATGCCGACGGTGCTGACAATAAAGAGCGTGCTCGACCGCCATTTGAGGCCAATTGGCTTCGATTTGGCCATGCTTGCTTGTCAATTGCATGTGTAGGAATATTGGATGAGAATGTGTGAGGTATAAAAGTTGTGCAAACTGACATCATGATCATGACCAGCTGCATAAATTGCATAACATTAATGAAAGAGTCGCCCTCTTTGAGACTCTTTATCCCCCTTGCGCCTCGATGGACAATTCTACACAAATATCGTCATGTCGATACCTTGACGGTTCAAACAGCACCGTGTTCCCTCATCATATCTTCCATCTTAAGCTGCACGTCGCAGAATATGTTGATCGCCTATGATAGTCAACATCACCTCTCCAAATCTCCAACAGAATGAACTAGGAAATCGAAACATGAGCCCACCTGTGTCAACTTGCCCTCATTAATGCCTTGCTTGTCTCTCGTCATAGCCATCCGAAAGCCCTCCTCGTTTTCAACAAAAGCCAATGGAGGTGGAATTTGCGCTGAAGAAGTCTTGACTTCGTCAAACAAAGATGGCCAATCAGTCGTCGATCCTTCTATTTCTGTAGAGGCCAACTCGCGGAGAAGATCTGGCGCTATGGTGATGTGGTCGACGCCTGCGAGGAGCATAATCTCGTTGATTGATGTCAAACTGGCGGGGATCACTTTGGTGGTAAATCCGTGCTGTTTGAAGTAGCGTTGGGCTGAGACGCAGAGCTCGAAGAGCGGTGCGTCTCCCTTGTATCTAAGAGGTGTTTTTAGTACTTCATTGCGTCGTACCCGAAATGGGCAATATTTACCCTTTGTCGACTTGTACCCGCAACTCGTTCAGATAAGGTGCAATATAATGACAACCAACTTCAGCGGCCAACGCTGCTTGCGCAAGCGAGAATAGTGTAGTAGCCAGTGTAGTGATGCCACTCTGCTGAAGAGTGCGACAGGCTTGCAGTCCTTCCCATGTGCTTGGCACCTTGATGCACACCCGAGACGAGTCGAAGTCAGGGTCTACGTGCTTGAAGACTGCGATCAATCCTAGCATAAACGTTAGCATACCTACTTAGTAGATTTCAAGATTCTGCGGTTGAGGATTTACGTCGAGCGTCTGCAATCATCTTTGGGGTGGAGTATGAGTGCAATGGATTCACTTGGGTGTGCACAAAGCCATGTATGAGCGGCGCCATACGGAGAGACAGCCTGACCATCTGGGCTTTTGAGTAAAAGAATCTTCGCATAAGACTCGATGCAACATACGGCGATTTCTATGGCCAACTCTGTGAGAGAGACATTCTCAAAGTCTTCGACCACTCTTCTTGCAAGCAGGATAGATTCATGCAGAAGCGTTTCATGTTGGCTTTCTTGGAGATCGTTGAATGCAATCGCCTGCCGTGTACCTGCATTAGTAAATGCGGCTTATTTGTAGCGAGACGAACAATCACACCTGGTTTGAGGTGCAGTCTTCGAAGGGTCCTAAAGTCTTTGCGACTTGGCGGCGATTCTTGTCAACACGGAGAAGGGTTTCGGGGATTCTGAAAACATCAACATACCATTAACATCGTGTGTATCACAATCGACAGCTGTGCGGGATCGGAGCAATGTCAAAAGAGACATAGGAGAGGCCATATTTTGGGAAATGTGCGTACACGGTTCGAGCAGTGCAGGAGACTCTAAGCGTATCTACAGACGAGATCTTTGAAGGATCATGCGGAAATATTGCACCAAAGTAGTCCGTCTCTTCAAGAATCGTAAATGCGTTTTACTTTTCCGACAGACTCGGTAATATGCGGCGCAGAAGTAGGCTATGCAGGATGACGTCTTCAAAGCTGGCATCCCGCAAATTTTTGTATATTACATATCTGCTTCTGTTGTTGAGTGAAGGCTGTGTCATTGCTCCAATCGAAAACCATGTTCCATTGGCAATAGATAGAGCATACATAATCAGACACAGCGAAAGTGATCTAGCGGAGCACGGTAGGTAAAATCGTGTCGAATTAATTCAATTCTAAATGATAGATCTTCTTGCCAGTGCTGGCTTTGCCCATGATCAATCCTATCTGGATCGCCAATTGGCTCCAGGGCGAGGTCTTTTCCGACTAGGGGAGTCCTTCAACAAGCCCATTATTTTCAATGAGACAAAGACCATATATCCCGTGCTATCCTGCTGGTATACCGCATCAAATGTATCCAGCCAGCCCATCGCCACTGCTTGAATCTGTTGTGACGCAAAATCCTGCACAAAGTCCCAAGGTATCGCCTGTCCTACACACGACATTGTGACTTGCACTGCGCCAGCCGCGATCGTAAAATGCCTGGAGTTGTTGATATGCTCTATATCGGCTTGCATGGCATCTATGGAGATTCTCGTCCAGAAAGCTTTTAGAGTCTCAACTGCCATTATTGTGGGAATGATGACGACGTTGGGGTAGCGCTGAAAGTATATGCAGCCGATGACTGGGCAAGGTACATTAGAGCGCCGCTCTATCGATCTGCCGAGCGTGATCCTACTACTCGGATGACCTTCTTGCGGTTCATTGGAATGAATGTTTCGGATCTCTCCATGTTCTATTCCTCTTCGAATGGCCACGGTACCTGGAGTGGGAGTGGCAGTGGAGGGTTGCAGTAGCGTGAGGATGGCTGTTGGTATCGCTAACAACTTCACCCAGCTAAAGAGCATATTCGTGATTGTACGCACCCTTTGACAGCTAGGACAATAGTCGAGCTATAATTTTGAGAGATCATTGAGGAATTTAGGCCCTTCCGCCTTTTGGAATCGCTCCAACACTCCTACATTACGAGCGTAAGCGTGATGTAAGAGGTGCACGAAGGATTGACGACCGGCCACAGTCAGCCCGAATGTAGACTATGGTTAGGGTGATTGTCTTATGCATTCTGCTGACTGTGAAGCTCATGCCATCCACGGCTTTTTGAGAAGCGGTCAGCTCAAAGAATAGCCAATAGGGAATTAGAGCATGGAGCGATCGTCTCGCCTAGTGATTATGTGAGATGAGCATTAGGATGTGGGATTCATGCATCTATTATCACAGAGTTAAAAATGCTTGGACGTGGAAAAAGTCTGAGGGAATAGCAGTCCAGAAGCATGGTCAGCCTTATCAGCCAGTCGCATGTTGAGTACCTCGTATTGATCACCGCACTTTGCGCATATGTAAGTCGCGTCAAGGCACAACTTTGGCGCCGCTGGAACGCTTTCGGAAACCCGGTCTATCCGAACCGTTGCCAGCCCGAAATAGTAATCAGTCAGCAGATAATCCGAGGAATATGTTGAAACGTGAATTTCATATCAAATGAATGACAAGGAATTGTCCTGGGCTATCCTGTAAAGGGAATGAAGGCCATTGAATGGTAAGGTCAGCATAGTCATTTCAATAGCATCTATCAAGACAATTTGAGTGGTATCTATCAAGTTTCTGAGGTGTGTCTACGTGCAGGTATATGCGTCAAACCATGCTGTCGCGATTGAATCACGTGCTGGACAGCCCCAGAAGATCAGGCTCTTCTCCATTCATCATTTGGGCTGTTGTGTTGCCTTGAGCGACAATACGGCCCTTATCAAGTTTGATGAAATGTGTCGCATTCTTCACTGCTTCAAGTCGATGCGCAATCGTGATGATCGTGCTTTCTTTCATTTCCTCGCGAAGAATCTGTTGGATCTCTATGGCCGTCTTCATGTCAATGGAAGCGGTTGCCTAATCCTGAATATCAGTACAGTCCAAGTACCCTAACCAAGGTGGCTTGATAGGCTTATTACACACCTCGTCAAGTATTACAATCGCACTTCTCCTCAGAACAGCGCGTGCGAGCCCAACAAGCTGTCTTTGTCCCTGGCTCAAATTCCGGCCACCGGTGTCGACTTGCGTGTCTAGTGTCCACCCGTGTGTGCTACAGATGCGCTCAATAACGGCTTTGCAGGCGTCATCGGAGTACTCGTCGAGCGGATCAAGGTTCTGCCTTATCGAGCCGGGGAACAGCACAGGGTCTTGGGCTAGGAATGTGACTCGGTTACGGAGAGCCTGCGTATCGACCGTTGAGATGTCGATACCATCGACAATAATGCGGCCAGAGTCTGGCAGAATAGTGGCAAGGAGTGAGAGCGCTAACGTACTCTTACCAGACCCGGTGCGTCCAAGCAGAGCGGTCGTCGATCCACCTGGGATTCGAAAACATAGGTCCGAAAGGGAAGGATCGAGATTCTGAGCGTAACGTATGGTCACATTGTCAAATACCACATCGCCTGTGTAGTATGGCCAAGATGCTGGTGGCTTGATAGAACCTTTTGGCTCTTGCTCCAGGTGTAGCAACTCGACTACCCTCTCCACGGAAACAAAGTCCATTTGAAGCGACCCGTATCGCTTGCATAGAGAATGCGTGGACGAGACAACTTCCAACATCGTCAGTTCATCGAACGATGGCTGATTACGATTGCAAGGAGGAAGTTACATTTAGAGGCTGCGATGAGAACGAATGCAGTCAGGCCTGGCGAGACACCTGTATATAGCGCCAGTAAAGTGAGTATGAAAGTTGAGCAGGCCGATAAAGTATCGAAACGATATATCAGCCAAGCTTGTAGACTCCTTCGCTGACGTTAGCTTTGACTACGCACTGAAAGGGAGGTTTCAGAGCTCACCAATAGAAGTGATCCATCTTCTGAAAGGCGTCTGTCACCCCAATCACTCGGTCTTGGAAGCGACTCTGTACACAAAAGGCTGTCACTAGGTTAGGAATGAAGGCCAAGAATCGTACAGTACGAGTACTGACCTCTGACCGTTGTCAACCCATCCAGGAGTGCGCCAAAATTTGACATAAGTGGGCTCAACGACACCATCTACGAAAATGAGTCAGCCTTCGCCAGTGCCATTCTTGTCCAAGCAACTTCACACATACCTCCAGCCGGCGCAGACTTTGCGATGTCGATAGAAATTGTGAGAAGATGAATATGAACGCTGCGGTGAGAGCGACTGAGAAGAGTAAGAACATTGGTGTAACCGACGCTATGATCACCAGCGCAGAGACCCAATTGATGCAAAGCCAGACTATCGCCTGGAATTTGTTACTGATGTCACCATCAATGGTACCGATATCGGATGTCATACGATTCATCAGACGACCAACAGGCGTGACATCGTAGAAGCGGAAAGTGGCCTGGCTGACGCGATCTATGATATCTTTGAACATTTGGCGACCAGCAGAGTAGACGATAACAATCATGACTCCTTGAGACATCAGATATAAGGTAGACTGCGCAACAGCGAGCAGAAAGAAACCCAGCAACCAAGGCCGGATGTTGTCTTCAGGTGAGGGTAGTGTATCAAAAGGTCCTGACGTGGCGCGCTCCACTGGCCTATTATAGGCCTCTCCCCATTGCTTCAAGAACCATGTCTCTCCTACGGCGACAAGGCGGTATATCACTACAGCACCGATTAAGAGAGTCCACCATCTGATCTTGCCCGCTTTGATATATTCCCAGTATATCGAGGCCTGGACGCTTCCATGAGCTCTCTTCTCATCCTCCATGAACTTTTCCGGCACAGCGGCTTTCCCTCGCTGTTCACTCTGCTTTTGACTCATCTCATCTTCTGACTCAGAGGACTTGACTTGCGACAGTGAATCAGTGACCTGGATATCGCGCTCGAGGACTAGAGCTCTGCCACCTGAGATCTCGACCACCTGCTGTGCTATGCACTGGCATAGGTCGGTGCGATGGGTTGCAAGAATAACCGTACAGCCTTCGACTAATGGTCCGTTGAGACATTTTTGCACGATAGTTTCAGCCGTTTGGTGGTCCAATGCTGACAGCGGGTCATCGAGTAGCAGAATCTTTGCTCTGCTGTATACTGCCCTAGCCAGCGCCACGCGAGCCTTCTGCCCACCAGATAGCCCGATACCATTTTCGCCAATGTTTGACAGATCACCATGCTTGAATGAAGCAAGATCCTGGGTCAAAGCGCAGGCTTCCAGAACCCGCTTATAACGCGTCTCCTCAAACGGGCTCGAAAAGAGGATGTTTTCTCTGATGCTCATGCTTTGCAACCAAGGGGCCTGGTTGCAGTATCCAATCGTATCACTAATTACATTGACATAGCCCTCCAACAGATCGAGTTCACCAAGTAGTGCTTGCAAGAGAGCCGTCTTGCCAGCAGCGACCTTTCCGCAAATGACAGTCAAACCAACGGGGAAGGTGAGGTTGACATTGTGAAGTACAGGATTGGGAGTTCCGGGCCAAGCAAATGAGGCGCCTTGCAACGAGGGCTCGACATTATCTGAGCTCAGCGAGGTACTCGAGTGGGCCTTGTCCGGCTCATGCATGAAATCTTCGATACGGTCCACTGCAATTTTGGCGTTCAAAAGCATATTTATAAGCCCTGGTATGTCACGAAGATTATTCCCCAGCATAGTAAACAACTGTAGAGCTGGGAATGCGACATCAATCCGAAGTGGTTGGCCAGCCCATACTGTGTAAGCGTAGAAGGCTACGACAGGAAACATCCCGCTGGCAAAGGTATTCGTGAAAGCGATCAGCATGTTCCATAGACTCGTGAGGATTCGCAGGTTGAGCTCGTGTTGCCTGGCTTCCATGATCTGGGCTTTCCAGAAGTCTTGCCATCCGTACCAGCGTAGGTGACGAATGGCTTCGACGAATTGGGAGATTTTCTGGAGCTTGCCATCCGTCGCCTTTCGACGAATTCTCTCCCATCGAAGGAGCGCTCTGGTAATCAATGCATTGATTACTTGAGCCAGAAACACGGTCAGAACACCGATCAAGCAGGGCCATCCAATGAGCCTCCATATCAACACAACAGAAAGTATGATACCTAGCGGTTTCGTGATCAGGGATTGAGCCTCCCAGAATCTGAATACGGAATAATCAGTGGAGGAATTAATCGACAATCACGTCGCTTACCTTTGGGACACTTCATAAACGTCATTCCTGGAGTAAGTTCAGCATGTATATAATCCCGGGGTTTATCGAGGGAGAAACGCACCGCATAAGGTTGAGGATCTTGCCCATGGAAGCTGGCTCTCTGACTGTCTTTGATGTCGGTCTGGACCAGAATAGCCAACTCGTTGCCCATTGAATCCTCTTCCACAGGGATTTTTGACGTAATTTTGAGTGTCGTTTCGCATCCACCAGAGGGCCTATTTCGTCTGTGACAGGCGATTTCGCATCTTGGGAGTTCTTGGGAGCAGCGACGATTTTCCTTGCCAGGGTTTTCTCAAAGATCATCGTGATCATTTCTCCTCGAGATCTTTCGTAACATCGTCTACTGTACCAGAGATTGATTACCGAGGACTGTGTTGCAATGAGCCGAACAATTAGGGAGAGCACTGCAAATGTGATGGCGCTACTTCGGGGTGCTGAAGCATCTTCCATAGCTCGAAGCAGCTGCTGTAACAATACTGGCGCCGCGAATCCTATAGAGAAAATGAGCTTTTTCCTTCGACCCTTCGACTCATTCGATCTTCCGTACTTGCCAGTGACTCGAGAACGCCAAGGACAGATATGAAGACAAGGTCTAGACCATTAGCTTCCAGGAGTCGATTCACGACAGAGCCTTTCAATTCGCGGAACTTGTCATGTAGAGGTCGGTGCTGAAACTCAAAGCTCAGACTCCAGACGTCTTCTTCATCCAATTGACGCGCAGAGCCCAGGGAGATGAGAGGCGACATCCAGGAAACACTCATAAATTGCCATAACGTCAAGTCATCCTCCGGACTATGAAGATCATGTGTGGGTCTCTCGTAGATAGGGCTGATCTTATGTTTTGGCCATTCTGGATTCCTCAATGGCATGCCAAGGATGATGGTGATGACAGCCATGGTGGGGATAATTGCCAGAAACGGTGGGACATCACGGATATTTGAAACCGATGGAGTCGTGGCTATCAATGCGAGCTGAGGAACGAGAAGGCTGGCAGTGGCTGCAAGCAGACCAAAGGGTGCCGCCTTAGGACGATCGACTATGCATAGAAGCGCAGCTATAGCCTAAGAAGCATAAGTACTCATCTTGGTCAGGAAATGACAATCTTACCCAGACAATCGGCAGAGGCAAGTATTCGTAATTGAACTCAGGATAGATCACTGTTGGAATCTGCAGCGCGAGGCCGACAGGAAGCAGGAATAACAAAGCGATCGTCGAGCGGTTGTTATACTGTTTGTGCTCTAATAAAATATCCTCATCCTGCTGATTGAGCTCTCTGACGAAGGTTTTGGTCCATCTTGGGCGATATGGAAGCAGAGGTCGACATATGCGGCTAAGTAGTACAAGAAATGTTGTGACCGCTGGGAGAATCAAGGCCACCAGCAGAGCATTTTGGTCGCTTGTAGGCCTCTCAATATGTCCCTATATAGTTGTGACAACCATTAGATCAAATTATCATAGACTGATCACGAATAGAGAGAATCCTTACTCGCGACAAGTACAAATTGCTCTCAAGCCGTAGCACGATTTGTTCACTTGACTCCGCCATCTTCTCGTATAGCAGATAGGGTTGGACCAATGAGCGGGTAGCGACCCAATACGCCTCTCATAGAGATACTTCACAATATAGTCGTTACAAGCACCCGTTGCCCCAGGTGGCGCGTATCAGGTCGCCGAAATACGACAAGAACGCATAAGGCAAGAAGCACCGTGGTCCCATGCTTTTTCCACTACGAGAAAATGCGTCTCGGAAGATCTTGGAAGTTCCATTCACCAGTGAATTGCACCAAACAAAGTCTTCAAGAACGCGGCTGCAAGGGCAACGTTGTGGGTGAATGATGCCAAGCCACTACGTCATGCTTATTTAAGCCTAGCGCATGTCGCTCGAAAATGTCGCGGCCCAGGGGCTTGTGGGGGTGACTATATAAGATAGCAGGGAGCAGGTACGCAAGAATATAATCCATGCTCATCTCAGACACTGTGGAGAAAGATGAGCTCTCAGCTCGTAAGGTTAAGAAAGAAACGACAGGTTATCACCTCTAAAGCTTGAGGAAATAGGAACTCTTTAGATGAACCTCTCCATTATGGCGCAGAGGAAGAGAGCACACTCATATTGCATACTCGTAGCTGGATGAGTGACATACTTATAGCTCAGGCAACTCAGAAAATGTCAAATCTTCAGCTCGATTGCTCAAAGAAAAGAATCCTGGGCGTCTGAGTACCTTCGCATACGTATGTAGCAGGCTCAGCGAGATTTTGGTTGTGGAAAATAGATTCGGTGAACCATCTTCTTGGACATTAACATCCGTGACTCATGGCATGAGAATGAGACTATGAAATCTCGTCTCTTGAATCTTGGGAAAGTTTTAGAGACTAGAGACCAGGGATCAGAGAGCATATGTACATTATTTGGCAGGTCCTAATCGGTAGCGGTGGCAACACACGACCGAACTTCGCCGTAAAGTCCACCGAGTCGGGCCTTCTTCCTGCATTGAGATACGAATAGACCTTAAATTATTCTTGGAACTGGGTGTCTGCCTGGTGTAACCTTCTGCGCAGGGGTGAAGCTGTCAAGAAGAACAGCCTAGGACGCATATGAAGAAAGTGCTTTCCCTGCTAGCTGCTAGTATGCAAGGACCGGGCGTGCCAACGATGTCTTTCTTCACTTGTGGCAATCGCGCTATTTTATCATCGGCTCACTACTGAATCTCTTCTTCCTTCTTCTTTCCTCCGTCCTCATCTTCTCTCCATCAAACTCCTTCTGCATCGAACTCCCTAAATCTTCACCATCATCCTCACACGCTACACAATGAAGCTCCTACAACTACCCTTGATCCTTTGCACGCTTGCAACGCTTCTAGTCGATGCATTTCCACGCTTGCCCAACGGTGGTGATGGATCATCGGCGAAGCGCTCCACCCAGTCTGCCAATTGTCCCTACTCCTCAACGAACAAGCAGGTCAAGCGGCAAATAACCTTCGAACCCTCGGCACAATACGTTTCCACGACAGGAGCCAATGCATTTGTGCCCCCTGATTTCACTGCTGGCGATCAACGAGGTCCTTGCCCTGGTCTAAACGCTTTAGCAAACCATGGCTACCTTCCCCATTCTGGCGTCGCTTCGTTGACAGCTATCACTGCGGCTGTCAACACTGGTGAGTTACTGGCACTACACTGACTTGATCCTGTCTTCTAACACTACAGATGATCGCTGACAACACTCCAGTGTATAGCATGGGCTTGGATCTAGGCGGATTCCTTGCTGTCTACGGAACCGTCTTTGATGGCAACTCCTTGTCCTCAACGCCCGGCTACTCAATTGGAGGACCAACCACGAGTGAGGCTATCCTAGGTGGCCTTGGTCTGCTCGGTACTCCAACTGGCCTGAGTGGCAGTCACAACAACTACGAATCCGACTCCTCTCCCACTCGTGGGGATCTGTACGTTGTGTAAGTGTTGCATGCCTCCATTTCAGGGACTTGACAACTTTGGCAACAGCAAAAGACTGACGCGTGTGGAAGGGGCAATGACTATCTCCTCCAAGTCCCACAGTTCCAGCAGTACTACGATGCACTTCCAGACAAAATGGTAAGCTCAAGACAGCGCCAACCTCAAGGCTATAGCTAATGCTCGCCTCAGGCGGCTCCGAAACAGTATGAAGCCCTTCTGCCATTTCGCCAAGCACGCTTCAACGATTCAATCTCCAGCAATCCTTACTTCTTCTACCCACAATTTGCAGGTGTCTTAGTTTCGCCTGCCGGTTACGCATTTCCCGCCGCGATGATGGCCAATCACTCGGCGGAATATCCAGATGGGTACCTTGACAAGCAGACATTCAAATCGTTCTTCGCTATCTCGGGCGACAGTGGGGCTTTTACGTATCAACCAGGACATGAGCGCATTCCAGACAATTGGTATAAGCGACCCGCTCTCGATCCTTACACCATACCTGGGTATGTCGCCATCACTCGAACATCACAGACTTGCCGAAACTGACGTGGTAACAGGTTTGTGGCAGATGTTCTCAAGTTCGGCATCCAAGATCCTCGACTTCTCTCTGTTGGTGGAAACACGGGCACCAATAACTCCTTCACGGGTGTTGACATTGGTGCTCTTACCAAGGGCGTCTTCAATGGCGCTACCCTGACTGAGGGTGACAATCTGGAATGCTTCATCTTCCAGCTCATTCAGGCAGAAGCGCCTGGTTTCCTTACGTCACTCTACACGGATGTCACCGAGGCACTGCAGCCATTAGCAGAGAATATTGCTTCAAACCTGGCCAATCTATCATGCCCACAATTGAACGGGATCGATTCGAGCCAGTACAATGCATATCCAGGATACAGCAAGGCGAAGGGTATCCTCTGAGATGTTGCGCGATGCCCATGTTCGGGAACTTGATCAAGCTGCCGGTTGGTCCCTTGATTATATGACTGCACGTGACGGAGCAGTGAACCGTGGGCGCTCAAATGACCGAATACATCAGTAGTTGCAAAACAGAGCTTGTGCTTACTCTGCGAATGACGGATACACTACATAGGCACAAGGATACAAATAAATGTATTATAATAAGCATACATCAAGCTCGATCCCTCTAGTAGGCTTGAGCTACAAGCCAAGCTCAGAGAGTCATTGCCGAGTCCGAGCTTGAGCCGTACTAGCGACTGGTCCATACGAACAGCCTTGAGAGGAGCGGGAAAAAACCCTTTCGCGAGCACCGTCCTTAGCTGCTATCAAGCGATCTACCCACCCCAGTGCTTTAGATCTCTCGTCGAGTCGTCTACATTAGTGAATACAGCTAATACGACAGGATCGTACCAGGAAGTATTTTGGAGGTCTGCCCGCTAGAGAATCCCCGCCATGCATTCACCTTGATTAGTAATTGTTGGGACATAACACTGATTTCGTTCACCAAACGTTTCATTCCCAAAGCATGAGCTGTGGTAAGTTCACTTTAAACCCAGCACCTGCAAGTAAGAGCTCATCAACTTTCAAAGATGTATCTATCACACATTCTGCTGGCGGCCTTTTGTTTTGGCAACAACGCTGTCTTCGCTGTGTCTTACACTGCGAATTATAGTCCGCAGAAAAACCCTAAGCTAGGAGCTGTCTTGGAGGAACTCGGATACAAGGGAGTAGACACAGCCTCCAAGGCCCTAACAATCAAAGGTATCAGCACCAGCACTACAAGCAGCTCTTGCTCGGAAGCCGTGAGTGATCTGATATGCCTTTGGAGTTTTTGTCGTACCTTTGCTAATAAAACCTCGCAAGTGTGACGTGCTGGGCATTATCCTACCCGACGCCACAAGCCTACCAGGAAATGCTTCTTACGTACAACAAGAATTCAGGTACTGGTCCAATCAGCAAGCCGAGACTCTACCAACCTGTCGGGTCCAGCCTAATTGCCCGCGCGATGTCGCTGCATCATTAGTCGTGGCACGATACTTCGAATGTCAATTTGCTGTGAAGAGCGGAGGTCACGCTGCTTTTGCGGGTGCTTCTAACATTCAAGGTGGACTTACAATCGATCTAGCCAACATGAACCAGGTGCAGGTGTCAAAGGACAGAACTTTGACGCAAGTCGGAGCCGGTACCCATTGGGTTGATGTATACAGCCAACTTGATCCTCTCGGACTGTCAGTAGTCGGTGGACGTGTCGCAGCTATCGGTGTAGGAGGTTTGACACTTGGAGGTAGATACAGAAGTCATGAGCACATTCAACGGAAACAGACGCTAACCTTTTTCAAGGTGGCATATCGTTCTTCTCTGGCCGTCACGGTTGGGCTTGCGACGGCGTTAGAAACTACCAAGTATGTCAAAATCAGGCGCACATCCCAATGGACCGGCTAACGAGCATGCCAGGTGGTGCTTGCGAACGGCATTACTATAGAAGTGAACCAACACTCATATCCAGATCTCTACTTTGCCTTGCGTGGCGGTGGTAACAATTTCGGTATCGTCACGCGCTTTGACTTGGAGACCTTCCCACAGGGGAATATGTGGGGTGGCATGAGATTCTATTCCCTTACAGCCAATGTTTCTATTCTGACCGCGTTGGACAACTTTGTCAACAACGCTCCTTCAGATCCCGACGCTGCCCTCATCGTTGCTTTTGCGCTTTACAAAGGTTACTACAGCACATCCACCGACATCGAATACGCAAAGCCTGTCGTCAACCCGCCAATTTTCAATGAGTTGATGTCGATCAATAGTCTGTCTTCTACCATGCGGGTCACAAACTTGACAGATCTGACCAAGGAGTTGAACGCTACGAATCCAGGCGGCTTCCGAGAGCTATACACTACTGCAACATTCAGAAGCAGCGCTATGCTCCCAAGCAAGATCCTCGACATCTTCGTTGCTGAGATTGAAGAGATCAAAGGCGCAGAAGGTATTCTTCCAGCGCTAATCTTCCAACCCATCACGAGGAACGTCATTGCGCAATTCAGCAAGAACGGAGGCAACGCTCTGGGTATCGAAGAGTCTGATGGACCCCTCATACGTAGGTGTTCCTCAATCTCAGCCTGGATTCTGACTTCTTTCTGCTGACAACGTCTGTTTCAAAAGTGACCAATCTAGCCATCATGTGGTCCTCCCAATCAGACGATGAGCGCATCGCCGCCGCCGCCAACCGAATCATCGACAAAGCTGTCGCTACTGCAAAGTCCATGAACCTGGATTTTAGATACATCTATCAGAACTACGCTTCTTTGAATCAGGATGTCTTTGCGGGTTACGGACAGGTAAACAAGCAGCGACTGATTGATATCAGCCAGAGATATGATCCAGAGCAAGTCTTTCAAAAGCTGCAGCCAGGATACTTCAAGCTAGGGGGGCAGTGATCTTATGGGGAACAGCGGAGATGATGTTGAAGGGTGCATCAGCTAAGTAGGCTGACGCTAATGCAGATTGCTTTAGATTCCAAGATAGTGACTTTGAATGCTGTCTTTCGTGTGCCCTATTGGTACTACTCAGTATTCACATTCTGGTTTTTCAATTCTTATCCAAATACTTCTCACACACTTAGGTTCCAAGGAGTACTCAGGCCCCTAGATCGAATCGCCGCATTCTGGAGCCTGCAACCTCCCTGAATAGAAGTCTGTCTACTTGGGATAGAATGACAGGAAGTAGAGCTTGATTTGATGAAATGAGTCAGATCAAGCTTGACCGCGTACCGGGGTGGTTGCGCTCATGTCGCTCCTATGCGACAACCTCCGACGCTTTAGGCGATGGGCGTATACTGACGTTACGCGCTAACAGACCTATTCGCGTACAACAGTGGTAAAATTGTTTTCTTCTTGGACCTACCAGTAAAGCCGCGGGCCCCTTCTCTCAGTGGGTCTTCGCTTTCCATTGTCCTAGAGGTATTCAGACTAAGCCATGTGTTCCAGTCTCAAGCTTCCATCGATTTGTGGTGTTTGTACAGTCCGCTCATCGGCTCTCGTTCCAGTGGAGAATCCAAGACAACCAGCCACAAATGCTTCTGACTCCTTGTCAGAAAGATAATCGTTCCATATCATTACACAATATACAGCAGAATAAGGAAAGGCTCTCCTACGTAGACGAGGAGTCTGGTAGTGATCACCAATTTTCGATGGAGAAATGGCGCCACCTTAAGAAATTTGGCTCAAACTGATGTGGCGCTGAAGATGGGCCGATTTATCCAACTAGAATGACGATTTGCCAATGTCAAGGGCGTTTTTCGCGTCAACATATGTTGGTGGAGAATGTCAAAGAGGCGCGGCAAGATGAAACAGAGAGTGTGCTTTTTTGGCTTCTCGCAACATCGACTTGATATGATACCGATCCGCCCTTTTTGAACCTACAGCGCGACGCACGGAGACTTCTCGCATGTGTTGGATTCAAAGACACTGATGGAACGGCAATGTGTGTGTGGCGCTCGCCCCTAGGAGGATCGCTGTGCTGGAAACTCTGCGCTTTGGGTCTCAGAAATTGAACATGACTGCTAGAAGCATCAATGATGCTGTGTTTCGAGCGGGCTCTAGGATTCCTTCAAGCAGATAACCAATGATTATTGACGTTGCGCTTTCAATGGTCTCATATCTTCTCGGAATTCTTGGCAATCACGATGTTAGTCAGGAACTAAACATGCTAGGTGCGGCGTCATGCTGCAATGTAGCAAACGTGTGAAAGAACCTCACAGGTTCCACGTAGCGTTTTTCACGGCCTAGGTTTCGTGTGGTCCAATTTGTGGTGCAAATTATACCAACCTTGAAAGAATGGCGCTTGGTAGCGAGGCTATACTCTCCCAGTCTTTCCAGCATCCTGGTGCGACAAAACGGAAAACCACGACGATGTACGCCGCAGGTAGCTCATCCTTCAAGATGCACTTAAGAGGTCCCTTTTACCAGCTCCCCGTTTGTACCGTTCCTTGTTTAGAAGTCATCACTCTTTAGAATCTGCCGGCTAAGAGCATTATCTTCTTACTCAATCTTCACCAATCTAACATTTCTTATTTCTTGGCCTGGCGCCAGTTTTCGTTCGAGAAATTTCTCTAGCCTTGGTTGGCCCGAGAGCCCTCAAGATGAAATTTATATACCAAATCGCGGGGCTCCTTACCCCGGGGATTCCCACAATTGTCCTCGCCGCCCGAGGTCAGCGTCCAGCAAACCTTGCAGCAGCAGCAGCGCCAGTAGCGTCAGCACCTGTAGCGTCAGTCTCGAGCGTGGCTATCGTCGCATCGTCAGCCACGAGTGCCGCCGTCTCCACCCCAACTCCAGGCACCAGTGACAGCAAGGCTGTGGTGGCGAGCGGCAGCACGACTACGTCCAGCAGCTCCAGCGGATCCTGCGATGGAGTCCAATTCAACTTTGTAGCGAAAGGGGAAAGCTACAGTTAGGCATACCACGGATTCGGTGGCGGTTCTGGAAACTCTGTCTCCGACAATCCGAGCCGCTGCTTCGGCGTCGGGAGTGGAGCCTTCTTTCTCGTATCAGAAGCTACGGGCCTGGGACAATCTTCATATGGCAACACTCATCGTTGAGTGTGCTATCACGACAGCTGGTGGCCAGAATGTCTGAGACATCAGCGTCTGCGATGGTTACAGCATGGCTATCGAATGTTCAGGTTTCACGGATGTCGGTTCGTCGAATTCTAGGATTGGCGCCATGACAAGTCTCTGGAGTCTTGGAACTTGCCCATCGAGCGACATCAGTGGTCTGAATTGCGTTAACCCTGGCAGTCACACTAAAACGGCGCCGGACTTCTGCGAGAATGGAGGCATTTATTGGTTCAATGATGGCGACCCCAATCCAGGCCACTAGAGTTTCGCAGGAAGAGATGCGGTCACGTGTACCATTTACGCAGGCACCTCCAAAGCGTCAAAACTCAAGCGGGATGATGATGAGATTGGGGCTGTCGGTTTAGTGGCCAGGGAGGCCGTCGATTCCGAAGTATTAGGAGTGCGTTCGCATGCTGCTCATAAAGCACGCGTCCATGCACGAGGGTTGCGCAATTTGGTTGGAGCACATAAGGCTTGACGTTGGGATCTTGATGTTGCGCTATCGTTTGCCGGCTAGAATTCTATTCGGTTGTCAAAAGATATCGTCTAAGAGCCTTGAGGTGCAAATTCTCAGCTGCGCCTTGTGCATTAGTCGCATTGCTAACATACTCCCATTCTACTAGAGAGCATGATGTAGGGTCTATCGCAATAGAAGGGAATAGCAATATTCGGATTCTGGCAGCATAATACTCTGATTTCACCCTTTCGTTACTTAAATCAATGCAACCGGACCAAGGAAGAGAACGACAGCGATGTCTTTTAACAATGGTATTCATCACCGCAGAACAAATCGTGTTTCACGACTCCTATCGCATCGGTCATCATCTTCTCTAAGCTGTGGAAGACAATGCTCAATAAGGGAAGAAAACTCTCAAGATTTGTTGGAAGCCTGTTCCAGTTGATCGATAAATTGTAAGAGTCAACACAATGTCTGCTTTCCTTCTACTTATCTATCACAGTACTACCAGCTCTATGGTTGAAATTGTCGAAATGAGAGCTGATTGGCCTCACTAGCCGCGCGTATAGCGCGGCACTAGTATGGCCTTAACAGCCCTTATAGTCAGTCGCTCTAGTATCTCTATATAGTAATAATATAAGTATTATCTACTTTATATTTTGATAGGTTATAAGCCCGGGCGTAGAGTTTTATTTAATAAACGTCGTTTCTTTACCCTCCTATATTAAGGTAGTATACTATCGTTTCCGTAATTAACTAGAATCGCCTCTACTATAACTATCGTATTAACAATATAGTAGTTTATCTAGTTAACTAAATACTAGCCCTAAAATACTTCGACGTAATTATTATACCGTCTTAATAATACTTATAATAATATTTTAATATAGTAGTTATTACGACGTTAATACTTTAATATACTTTACCGCCTTCGTTAACTTAAGAGTTAAAAATTCGGTAGTTAAGAAATTATAGTCTTAGTAGTTAAACTTTATAACTAAACTAGTTTTATAAATTTAGCCCTAGATACCGAAGACTCCGGGTTAATAAAAACCGAATAAATCGATATATAAATAAACTTATTCCCTATAAACTCGTTAATAATTCTATATTTATTATAATTCTAGAGGTATTACCCCGTTAATAGTAATAAGAAATTAAGATTCGAATAATCTAGAATTCTTTAATAAAGGGGGATAAATACTTTAATTATTTTTAATTATTTTTTAATTACCTCTTTATTAACCTTTTTAATTCTAGCCTCCTACTTTTAATTAATATATATTATAATAATTATATAAATTATCTTAGGATTTAATAATATAGAATAATCCTCTAAACTCTCCTCTAGAGTAATAGTTAATTAAATTAATTAAGATATTATTAACGACTTATAAAAGTATTTTCTAGATAGTTTATTTTATAATCTTCGCGCGAATTACACCGCCTTTAATTTTCTACTTTTATATAATAATATCGGTTTCGAGGTAGATTATAAATAAATCGAAAACGAGTTTAATAATATTATAATATTTATAATCGATTTATTTTTTTATCCTTCCTCGATTTTATATTTTTATAATTATATACCTCGGGTATATCGAGATACTATAGACTCTAGTCCTAGTATACCGAGTATATAAAACTTATTTAGGTTTAAAGTCGAAACTCTTTTAATTTAATTATTAACCGATTTATAATTATAAATATTAATAGTAGTAGTAGATCCTTCGACGCCTATATTACTAGATCTCTTTAATTTATTTTACTCGGATATCGAAATATTAAATAATAATAATATTTATTATTTTAACGGAAGTTATCCTCTCGACTTTATATTTATATTTTAAACTAGTAAAGATTAGCCCCTCTATAAATATTATATAAATATTTATTTTATAATATCTAGCCTAGGAGTTACTATTAACCGAAATAATTATAAATAATTAAATATATATACCTCGTAAGTTATAAAAGATATTTAGGAGGATAAAATCGAATATATTTATAAAATTATAAAAATATATTATAGAACTAACGCCTATTAAATAATAAAGGATATTACTATTATTATAAAGGTTTAAAATATATTAAAAAAGTTCTTTCACTTTTAAAATTCCGGTATTTTTAACGAAATAATCTATAATTTTAATAATTTTAAATACGGCGAATATATAGATATTATTAAATATATTAAGAAATTCTATAAAATCGATACCGAGCTAAAGAATTTAAATTATATACTATTTAATATATTTTTTATTAATATTTATTTCTAGAATTTAGGTATTAAATTCGATACTTTCTAAAATATATTTATTTAAATATATATTATTTCTATTATAAATAGCGCCTAAATTATTACCTTTAATAAATTATCGTTTATTATTATAAACGAAGAAATTTATATAAAGGTTATTAAAGCGACGCCGGGATATACCGCGATAATAATTAAATTAACGAATTTTAATAAATATATAAAAGAAGTTATTTACTATTCCTATTATAAAAAAGATAAATATAAATATATTATCTACCGCGATAAATACTCTATAATAATAAAGATTTAGTTAAAGTAAAAGAAAGCTCGGAGTTAAAGGGATAATAATATTATTAAAGATAATAACTATAATTAAAGGGGTAGACGCGGTCGTAGTAATAAAAAATAACGAGTTAATATAGATACCGCCTTTAAAGAAGAGTTACCGATACGTTTAAATATTAAAATAATAACTATTAATAAAGGTAACCTATTTTATATATTTCTCTTCGATACCGTTTATAATTGTTATATTATTAACGACCGTTCCTATTTCGGCGACGATTATATTAATATTTTAAATACTTTTATTATAAGTATCGGCGAGTATAACCTAGTCCCGGTAAAACGAGGGACTATTATTATTTATATAATTAATACTAATTATTAAATCGATATATATTTATTTAATATATTTTATATTTTTAATATATAGTCGAATCTTATCTTTAAATTATAATTAATATTAATCGGAGTTAAAATTACTAAAATTACCTCTATAGATATTATTATTAATTATAAAAGTTTTAATTTCTACTTCACGTTTTATAATAGAGTATTTATATTTAATATTTAAATACGTCCTACTCTAAATTTTATCGCGATTATAATTACGTTCTAGATTCTTCCTAGGCTAAAAGTATATATATATACTATTTTCTAGGTCTTCTCTAATTTAAAGTTATAATATTACTAATTAAGTTATTTAAAATAATAGAATTTAAAGAAGTTAGAGATAATAATTATAAATATTAACCTAGATAAATTAATATTAACCTAGATAAATTAATATTAACGGATTATATTTATAATTTATATATTTAATCGCGAATAAGAAGAGTATTATATACGTATTTTATTACTTTAAATAAATATTTATATAAATATATCGATAATAACCTCGTTAATTTTATTAATAATAAAAGAGTACTTTTAGGAGAAGTTTATAACGGCGCCCGCTATTTTAAAATTATATTTTATAATTTTATTAGAGAGTTTTATATCGTTATCTTTATATATAAAAGCGATTTCCTCTCTATATTTAAGGTTTATACCGTTAATCGCGAGCGACTTATATAGTAAATTAAGTATTATTATATCGATAACGGAGGAGAATTTAATTTTAAAATATTTATAACCTATTAAGAAAAGAAGGGGATTTTACTCGAGTATATTACTCGCGATACTTTATAAATTAATAATACCGCTAAATATTTAAGTTAAAGCCTAGGTTATAAAATATATATTATACTCTTTAAAAGCGATATAGAGAAGAAATATTAATCGGAATTTATTTTTATAATTAACTACCTCCGTAATCGATCCCCCGAATTTAATATTAAAATAATATTATTCGAAAAAGTTAATAGTATTAAGTTTAACTTTCGCTACCTAAAAACTCTCGGCTTTAAAATATAAACTTATATTAATAATACTACTATTAAAATAAAATATTTTAAATCCTATATAGTTAAATATAAACTAGTCGGATATGAGGGCGATACTATTTATTATTTTATTAACGAGAAAGGCGAGCTCGTATAATTAAATAATATTTATTTTATAGAACGGATACCTCGTAGTATATTTAAATCGTAGTTATTTTAAATTATAACGAAAGTATAATATAACGGTCTTTAATTTTATTTATTTATTAAAGCGGACTACCTTAACCGATTTAAATAATAAATTAAAATAATCGCCTCGAGTATAATTTAAAATATTATCTAGTTTCTTAAAAACTCTTAGATTCCGCGCTTTTATTTTTAATAAAAATATTTTTATTAATATTAAAAATCGAGTTATTAATTTGTTATTATAATATATATAAACGATTTATTTATTACTAGTATTACTATATATAGTATTACTATATATAGTATTAAAGACGCCCTTTTTTAATAGTTCTAAATAAGTAATTTAGGGCCTTATTTTTACTATTTTAATATATTAATATTACGGGATAAAGTAAATAGAATCCTCTAATTAAATTAATCTACTTATATTAAGAAAATATTAAAAGAGTTCGGTATATAGGATATTTATTTAATTACTACCTCTATAGATACCGAGAAGTTTTATATAATTAATAAGAACTTTCTCGCTCCTAGTAACTCCTATACTTAGTATTAATCTATTATTAAATCTTTTATATATATTATACTAGGTATAATACCCGATATTATATATACTATATTAGTAGTTAGTTATTATAACTCTAACCTAAATAAATTTTATTAAAAAGTTATTAAATATATCTTTTAATACTTTAAAAATACTACTCCGTTATAGTTAATATTCCGCGGCTTTATATTTCCCCTTACGGGGTATATTAATACTAATTAAATAAATAATTTTAATATTTAATATTTAATTTCGGGATATATTTTCTATATTAAAAATAAAGTTATTAACTAGTCTTTTAAATAATAGTCTATTATCGCGTTATTTATATATAAAACCGAATATACCGGCTAGATATAAGTTATTAAAAAGATTATTTAACTCTAGAGATTATTACGGGAGTTAAATATTATTATAGAAAACCTTACTACTAGAGTAATAATACTCTATTATAATAATTAAAATATTATAATATTAGTTAAAAACCTCTAATTCTATACTTATATTAAATATATTATTATTTAAATATAATTTATATACGAGAAAATTAAATTTAACGAAATTAAGCTAGAATATATATTTACTAATAAATAAATAATTAACGAGTTAATTAAGGCTTTTAATAAAGATAAATTCGTTATATTTTATAAAGTTTTTAAACTAGAAAGTCCTTTATAAAGCCCGCGATATCGCTAGATATACTCTTTAATTATAGAAATAATAAAAGCCGTTTTTTATTTTAATAAAAGTAATTATTATAGTATAGTATTTATTTAATACAACTCTACGCTAAATAGTAAAACTCTTCGGGTAATTTATAATACTAAGTTTTATTTTCTAACCTCGTATAAAAACTAGTATATTTATTATATTATATATCTTTAATATACTCTCTATAATAATTTAATTTAAAATTTTAATATATTATCCCGTTTAATTACTCTTAAAGTCTATATCGTTTTTAATTTAAATTAATTTAACCGCGGGCTTCGATTATAATAACTATTATAATTAATATTAAATATTAAATATCGTAAATATTATATACGCTCGATATATCCCTTCTCGGTCTCTTTATTATTATTTAAGAACTAAAGTAGTTCTTTATATATATATAGTTATATATTAATAATTATATATATTTTAACCCTATTTACTTTCCTATTAATAAAGAATAGAGTAACTAGGTTAAAGAGTACCCCGAATTTAATATTATTAATTTATATAACGACCTCTAGAAGCGCCTAAAGCCTCCGGCGCTAAATTAATTAATTTTATTTAATAATTAAAATTTTAATTAAATCGCTCGACCCTATTATAAATAGTTTAAATAATATTATTAAAATATAACTATTATTCGAGAGCCCCCTAGCGTTTATATAGTTATTTATAACTATAATATTAATATATTTGAAAACTTTAATAAACTACGGTATTATAATTTTATATTTATATAATATAAATTTATTAAATATATTTAAACTACTAGACGTTATTGTATTAAAACTATATAATTTAGTAATACCGATATTTTTAGAGACTTTAGTTAATATATATATTTAATAATTTAATAAATTAATACTATAGTTTTTATTTTAAGACCTTCCCTTTTAAGGCTTTAGTAATTAATAATTATATAACTTTTAATATATTATATATTAATAAAATCTATACTAAAGTATTTATAATATTATATATACCTTTTAGACGAACTCGTAGTATTATTTATATCTTTCTCTTATTAGGGTAGTCTTTATAATATTTTATATAATTATTTTATAATATTTTATTCGCCTCTATATATTCTACGCCTATATTTCTATAGATTTTTAATATATATTTATTAGATATTAAATAAAAATTTTAAAAAACCGCCGTATATTAAAAAACGGAATTTTTATTAAATAATAATAGATTTATTTACTTTATTTTAATTACCCGGCGTTTAGATAAAAAGAGAATCCTATATTATTATATTTAAATTTAATTTATTATTACGACCCGGCGCTTAATTTACTTTTACGACCTAGTATTTAGTTTTAATATATTATAAAGTGAGATAGATAACTTATTTTACCCTTTAGGGTTACTATATTAAATCGATACTACGATCGAGTAGGAGTGTCGAAATAAGAGCTGATTAGCCTTACTAGCCGCGCGTATAGCGCGGTACTAGTATGGCCTTAGTAGCCCTTATAGTCAGTCGCTCTAGTATCTCTACATAGTAATAATACAAGTATTATCTACCTCATATTTTGACAGAAATCGCCGAGGAAATTTGCGCTATACATGGTTTCTCGTTCCGTAAATGAACATTATAAGACTCTCTGTGCCTCAAGAAAGTGAACGTGTATGCAAGACGCTTGATTTTTCTAAGACAGATATACTCCCTGAAAGGTCGGTCCATGAAGCCACAACCTTTCTAACTCACTCCGATTAGAAGTGCGACCATGTGGCGACAGAGCCCAATAGTTCTTTCTGTAGAGCCTAAATTAACCTTTCCAGCCTGCTTCTTCGTGCATTTAGCCGACCCACTTCCCTCAAGCTCCGGGTATTTCTTTCCGCATGTCTTCCCCAGATTTCGACGCATGCTTTCTGATGTATTCTAAGACGTCGTTCTGCAATGCAACTTGGTCGCGATGGAAGTTGGGGGCGAGGACCGCACTATTGGCATGCTGCTCGACCTGTATATAATATTGGACTGCATACATAGAATTACTATGCTCGGGCACTGAGAGCAACAGAGAGTATATCTTATTGAGGATTTGCGTATTAGATGTATCGGCCGTCCAATTTCCTATCCATATTAGCCATCTATGCCTGGAGGTAATGCAGAAATACTTACTGTTCAAAATACTATTGATATTCGGATGGATGGTAGGCGTACAGAATCTCGCCTTCGGAGGCATACTGGGTTAATCCTCTTCCATGTGCATGTATAGGAGGAACGTGCCTTGCAGATAGGGCCCTTCCAACCCGATGTCCGCTTCCGAAAGGAAAACCTCATACCGAGGATGCTGGTTTGCTGCCACGTCCTTGACTTCAGCAAGCAATCTTGCAGGCTGTATATTAGCGTTCGATCTCGAACCTGTAGTAACAGCTACGCCGGGTTTTGTAGTCAAAACGAAGTCCGGAAATGCAGCGAACATATCCTCAAGGTTAGGATGCCTTCTACGTGCTTGCGAGCTGACCGGCATAAGCCTGCTCGTTGCTGAACCTAGCTGCGACTTTGTACTCTGCGTGCCTCTGGTAATACTCCACGGCAAGTGGCAAGCTTTCATGGTGGATGGCAGTTTTGATGACTTCCCAAGATAGGTATTTTGGTATTTGCCTACGGGTATTTTCCCAGCAAGAGTCTCTTTGAGTGCCCTACTTCAATGTTACGATGCTTGATCATATACTACATCGCTCGTGCGGCCCAAATAGAGATGATCCTACTGCACGTCTTCCTGGGGTTTGACTCTCAGAGAAGCTTTGATCCAGCAAGACTTTGAGATAAATATTGAAGATTAATTTAAAGGTGAAGGCGAGGTGTACCATGCCGTTGTTGTGATATCTCTTTTATGCCGCCCATCGCTTCTGGACCCAATATTACTGCCCGAGAGCCGCTCTCAGTGCAAGAGAGCGTTTGTATCCGGTGTCAATTGACCCTCACACCTCCATATCCAATGTTGCTTCTGGACCGATACGCCAGCGCTCTCATCGCTCATGCATATCCTAGTCCATAAGATCCAACGAGGGTTATCAACGTTCAAGAAAAGCCCCCAGGTACCACAGCCGAGGTAAAGCCTGTGCCAGATTTGGAACCTCCTCCAACCTTACTCATGTTGGCGGCCCTTCTCTTCGACCTCTCAATAACAACAACAGCACTGCAAAGTATTTCTTCCAGGCCAGTAGTTCCACCTGACAGCTCCTCCACCACAGACAGTTCGCCCATTTCCTCTTCAACAAGAGCCTTCGTCATCGATGTGACAGAGCTGGAACTTCGCGCCTGAAAGGTTGGTGCCGCGTATATGAACCTCGCCACTATCTCTTCCATCTCATTCGTGAGCTCCAGAACCCCTCTATTCCCTGGATGGGGTTGCCACCAATGATTCACGCCGCTAATTGTAGTCTTGAGGAGCTGCATTTGCGAGTTCTCAAGGTTGAGGCTCTGCATCCTTAAATTCGGCAGGTATGTGACTGTGGTTCCCGTTCCGAGACTTTCAAACCTGCCTTTTGCTATGACATTGCTTTCATCGCTGTTTGAGATGATGACGTGGGGCTTGCGATTCATGAAGCCGCCAGTCGCCCTAGTTCTGATTGCGTAGGAGGCAGCAGCTTGGTCGTCTTGTAGGGTGAGGCTTTGGAGGTTGGGGGAGGATTGTCGAAGCTTGTAGATGCGGATATGGCCGTCGGCATCTTGAGGACGATAGATGGGGAGGATGTCTGAGATGTTTTGGGGGCTGTATGCTGGGGGGTGGTCCATGGCTATTATCGAGGGTGTTACTCGGCTTCGAATGATGGTGCAAATGCTTGGGCTGTCGAGGCAGTGCTCAGATAGTATAGCACAAGAGATTTAGCTTGGGAAGCTGGACAAAACTGTCTTTTTATTGCAATCTAAGCACAAGGTTGTAGGACTTTATGTATTCCTCGTTTGGGCGCTGCGATTTCGGGCCGCCGTCTTTGCAATTGAGTCAATAACGCGAACCTTCCTAATCTGTACCGACATTGTCTAGACGCTGTTTCGCAACCACGAGAAGCAATAGTAATGTTGGTGCGTTTTGCCTCGTTGACGTTTGCTCTCGGCCGAATGGGGAAACTACGGTATTCCGCGTACAGAAAACGAGGAAACTTTCCCTTCTCGTCAAACTAGCCCTCGAGGGCTTGATGGAGTGGGATATTACAATTGGAGCAACGTATCTCAAAGCTGCACTACTTCAATAGTAGAGAGTTAGTAACGGCCAAATTGCTTTGTACGGATTACAAAGTCACGCAGCAAGATAGGAAGGAGCAATAGCGGCCATCGTCAAGTTTTTCGTGACTATTGAACAATCCCTATTTACACCTAGTACGATGCTATCCATCTGATTTACAAGCTTGAGCTAAGATTAAAGCCTGGTTCACATGCCCTGATATGGACCTGCAGTAATAGCGCGAGAAATCCTCCTTCCTTGGCCATTGCCAATCGAAAGAGTATCGTTCCCAGCCATTCGACAGCCTCAAGCGAAGGTGGAGATTGTCTGGCTGGTTATAGCCATACATGACATTGCCTGCGTGCTGAGATCATACGGTCTAGGGCTTTTCGGCGGCCTGTAGATCAATCACGTCTTTTTCCTCCTCAATCCTCGCTGCCTTGACGTTGATCTTCTCGGCATCCTTTCGCCCAGTCCTGAAGATATCCCTATCTTTCACGTATCGCTTTGTCTTTCTTCCTTTTCGCAGTTTGACACCCTGCTCTTTTAACTAGATGAATTTTAAGTCAGCGTTACTCAGGCTTAGATGAAAACAGATGATGAGGCATGCATGGCTTGGGAGAAGGATGCTCATAAATAGAGGTTTAAGACTCGGAGATTTTTACAAAAAGGTAGGAAGCAGCTCCGAAAAGATGACGTACCACGCTATCTTCGATTTCTTTTGTGTAATTGCGATAGACAGTGAGCTGCCGCACGGACTTCCACTCTGTGGTCTCCTCGGGCTCATCGTTCGGTGGCATTGCAGGTTGAGGTTGAGAAGTCTCTGAAGTAGGTAGCGGAGCTTTCCGTTCTTGGACAGGTTCTGAGTGGCGGTCCGGTAAGATAAATTGCTGTATTTCGGTGTCGAAATCAGCAGTGGTATCCACTAATGTTGCCGCGGTTTGCTCGTTGAAGTCGGGCATCTCTTCGTTGTCCGAGGCACCATCCGCATCGAAGCCATCTATATCGCAGTCGAGAGTGGTCGCTAACTCTAGTCTCTCTGGGCTCATTGGTGGCGGTGTGGGTGATGGAGATAGCGGAGGGTTTCGTAGCCTTTCAAATTCTTTTTGTGCCTTCAAATCTTCGTCCTTCTATACGTCGTTACAGAGTCAGCAAGCCATCCAAATGCCTCTAGCAAGCAATGAGACATGTAAAAAGAGTCGATCTGGAGTAGGTATATCTCAGAGAGTCTCGCAACCTACAAAGCGGTGTCAAGGCGGAAGAAGATAAGTCGAAGATACGTACAAGTCTAGCAGCAAAAGCCTTATTTTCAGCTTCTCTGGCTGCATTCTCTGTGTCGACCCTCTCCTGCTCTGCAAGACGACAAAGTCCATCAGCAACCCCTAGCGAGTAACTATTCCGTGCAGCAACGGTAGTGTAAGAGCCGGCCCACTCTTGAATAAGATTGTGGCACATCTCGAAGGCGATAGACGCAGATAATGTGTGCTCTGCAATCCCATAGAAGGTCCATTCGACGTTGTCAAGCAGATTTGTGGAATAGGAGTTGCAATCAAAGAATTTTCTGATCGCACATACAAGGTCGTTCACCCATGCCTGGTTCTTAACCGCACCACCATCTTTCGCTGGCCAGATGTTGACATTACTCATTCCTCCTCTGGCCGCACGTGTGTTCTGGTCCTCATGCTCCATGACATCTGCTCGACTCAGATTATACTTTTTGAGGTATTTGGATGCCATCATGACCGCGGCTCTTGCTTCGCTTTCGTTCTTCTCCTCATGCTCGGCGCGTTCAAAACACTTTTTGATTCGCTCAATCACATCTTGTCCAACGCTGGAGACCTTGCTTGGTGCTGAAGCTCCTGTTGATCCTTCACCATTGTCTAGCCAGCCAATGGTGGCTCTCTGCTTTGCCACAGGGACCTTTTTTGAGGGCATTGTAGATACTAGCCAGCTGCTCGTCGCTCGTAAGGATGCTGATAGAATTGAAGAAGGTTGATGGCCGCTCAGCGGGCAGATGTTTGACGAAGGTCAACACTATGTGACTGTGATTCGTTAGCTTGCTGCAGCCACCCGTAACGTAGCCCGATCTACATACAAGGATCATTAAATTGCCATCATTGCTGAGACAGGGGATGCTGGGGTGGGATGAGGTGTTGAAGACGTCGACAGGTGCGGCCCTGAACCGTTGTCGCAGTGAAGCGACGAGGACTTTCCCATCGCGTCGCGACGATGACCATCTACCAGAAGAACCACGATATCCCTAGAATTGATAACACTATGGGCAGCACCACTCGCATGATCTTTCATCTCAGTCCACAGGCTCCACTACCAAGCCATTGCCACAAGATGGTTTATGCGTCTTCCAGGCCGCCTTTTGGCACTCTTTGCCACAGTATGCGACCTCTTGACAACCTCGACAGGCCTTGACATTCCCCCAATCCCGACAATATCCACAGCGATGTTTCCATTCCACCTTCGGATCATGGCGACCCTGCCCCACGTATCCAAAGCTTTGCATTGTACCCATGACGCCTCCAATAATCTTCCGTGCACACTGCTGTTTCCCACAGACAGGAGTGACCATGACCCCGACAAACGGCTTAGGCCCGTCGATCGTGCTTAACAAGGGCGTCCGCAAGAGGTCGTCCGCAATGACTCCACATTCTTCACACGTTTTTTGGATGAGTGTTTTGCACTCATCCAAGTGTTCGTTGCCAATTCTAGAGACCTCGTCGTAGGCGGCATCATGCAATTCTTTGCTCGGCTGGTCTTGTGGTCGGACACAGAGATGCTTGGGAAATGGGTGGCTGTATTGGAGGAACTCAGTTGTTCCGGGGAACATGTACCGAAAACTGACGTCTCTGGTGGCCATGGTCTGGATAGCAAAGGTAGAGGTATAGTTGTATGAATTTTGATCTAACGGATCGCGTTCTCAAAGACGCGTAATCTGTGCGCTCCGATGCTGCTCCTTGTCAAACGGAAGGCATCATGTGGAATCTCAACACCACTTGGACGTATAGGTCGACTATGTAACATTGTCCTCACTACTTTTTCTGTGGAAGGCTTTGATTGCTTTTTTGTAGGATCCGGGAATTAGACAGACTACTTTAGCTACGTATTACGTAAGAAGGCTTTGTGCCCCCCACCGATTCTTCCCAACTAGGCGGTTCTAGAGGGGTCACCCGAAATGGCACCCTAGAGTGCGCTGCTTAAGGCGACAAGACCCATCCCCGGAAGAGGAAGATCGCGGCTCGGTCCCCGGACTGCGGGTTCTAGGGTGACCCCTTCCATGGCGTATGACTCAAAAAGCGTACGCTTTAGATGGTTTCAACCTATCATGAATTCTCATCCCGCATGGGTTTGAACCTCACTTCTTGCACTAACTTTCGATTACGAAAATGGTTTCTTTTTGAGTAATTGGAAAGGGTAGTGGAATATATCTGAGACTGGAGCTTATAACTTGGTCTAGTCTTAGGCATCGTTACGTGAACCAAGTCGCTTGCTCTTAAAGTAGCTAAATAGTCGCTTTATTCAAAGCATACGTACAGACGTATGACGAGGTAAGGTAACATTGACCGCCCCACTACAATCAATATTGCGATACAGTTATAGCTCACTTGGTACAAATCGTGCGCAGCTTTGGATTGATAGCCGGCTATCAATCCAGCAGGCCGGACATATGTATTTACAACGTCTGTGCGAATGATACGCCTTCGCTTGTTGCTCTGTTCGACACCACGCTATACATCGTCCCTACAATCGTCTGTGGTGCGCTTCTTGCCCTCTAGTCCTGCCATGGGGCTTACTGGTTCATTCCGGTTTTTGTATCCCGCAGCGAATATCATGTTGCCTTGTTGGGTGTTTCTAAGAAAAGCGAACCTCGCGCGTGGGCCCTCGCTGGGGGGAGCAAAGCAATGTCGCACAGGTGTGAATGAGGATCATCGATGCCGCTGCCCTCAGCAGCAATGATGTGCAACCCTTGCAGAGCAAGGTTGACTTTCGTGACTCACGGGTCAAGGAAAATATGTTGAACGTAGCACAAGCCCCACGATTCATTCACTTAAAACAGAGCAAATATGACAACGTTTCGAGCTTGGCGCCCCGAGCAAAGGCGTAGATTTTGCGACGTTCTTCCTCATCAAACAATTGACAATAGCGCTGGCTTTATTTCTGTCGCATCAACAGATATTCCATCAAGATTCGGCCTATCTCCATGTCCTCACACGGTGTAAGTAGCATCAACCATTGACAACATCACCGCTAGATTCCACTGATAACAACAGAAATTACGTAGATTCCCCGCATACAACGAACCCCTTCCTCAATGCGAAGGACCCAAGCTTCATCCATTCGAGGACCGCAACGCTCCACTTGAATTTGTCCGTTCACTTAGTGAGACGGACGAAGATGGCGAGGATGGTGGGCATGCACATGTCTTTGAAGTCGCCATTGGCAACAAGGAATTCGCACTGAAAGTGGTAAGAAGATCTTGTTATCGCTTAATTGTGACAGTCCATTGTTTACTGATTCGCACACCTAGTTCAAATTCTACGATGACGAAGAAGATCGAATCGCCTCATTGGGCGGAACAAATAACCCCGTCACTGCCCAGCTTCTTCGAGCTCACATGGACCCGTTTTACAACGAGTGCCGTGCATATGGGCGACTCATCGAGGGGAAGGTCAATGGGAAGGTCGCAGTCCGCTGCTACGGCTATATTGCGCTCCCAGCTGAGACGGAGGAGGAGCTCGAACAGAGATTTGAAGCTGTGAGATGGAACCGACCGGAGAAAGAGTACGCAAAGCCTACCTCGCGGAGAGAGCCTTTCAGGGCCATTGTGAAGGAACTCATTCGCGAAGATCCGCCTTGGACTAAAAAGGTGGCGAAGAAGACATTGAAGGACCTGAAAAAGATTAGGCGGCTAGGGGTTTATCCAATGGACATTCGGGGACGCAATTATAAGGGCGGCCTTCTGGTTGATATGAGTATCGCTATGACGAAGCCACATTATCTATTCGACATACGGCCGCCTTGGCGGGTCAAATTGGATCAAGCACAAGATTTAGTTTCGTGGGATAGCATGATGCGGGACGAGAAGGTCGATACATGGGAGAGGGCTTTCCGCAATGAAAAATATTGTAGAAAGCTTAGGTCTTCTAAGAAGCCTGAAGACTCGGAGGAGGAATCTGACGAGGAGACGGACGATGACACTGGGGCACTGGGGGCCGAAATTGACTAATTTAGCATGTCGCGCTAAGGCGCGCCAAAACGTGACCACTTAAAATTTTCAATTTTACGGTTAAGAGTCATTCTTCCGCACCGAAAAGTAACGAGTCTTCGTGGGAGACAAAATCTGGACGTTGCATAGTAGCCTCTAGACCAGATCACATTTCCACTTTCCCAGAATGCAGCTCAAAAAATCCTTTCTTCTCATTGTCCTAAAGCGTATATGATGTCAAGCAACCGCGAATAAACTGTAAAAATGTATTTTGGGTACATAATTGCTTTAATAACATCATTGAACACTACTTGAAATGGTGAGACCAGTATTCGTTAAGGGCACCCAGAAGAAGTCTTCATCGAGTCTATAATTTGTTCGAGAATAGTTCGCAATTTTTGGATAGATGCAAAAGTCTTCCATATCGTCAGAGAGTGGAGGCTCATAATACAATGTTGGAGAATTGGGTAGTACAAAAATATGGCGGAACATCTGTGGGCAAGTTCCCAAGCCAGGCCACAGATATCATATGCAGTGATCTCCAGAAAAGCCGCGTGGCGGTTGTTTGCTCTGCACGAAGCACCAGTGTCAAAGCCGAAGGAACCACCAACCAGTAAGTGACCTATTTATGAAATTTTCCGGGCCTGACTGAGATTGTCTAGGCTCATTCGGGCTGCAGCAGAGGCAGAGTCAGGCAACATAGAAGCATGCAGAAACATCGTGTCTTCGCTCCAGGAAGGCCACGTCAAAGCTGCCTCAGCAAATCTACAAGACCCTGGAATACTGGCGAATGTGACCGCTGAGATTTCGGAAGTCATCCAAGCTCTAATGAACATCATTACCGCCGCTATCATGCTAAGAGAAGTCAGCCCACGAACATTGGATACTATCATTGGCAAAGGTGAAATTCTCAGCTGCCATCTCATGGTAGCACTTCTCCACGATCGTGGTATTGACGCACAATTGGTTGATCTCGCAAATATTACGCCTGGTGAGGCGCCTCGAGAGGTCAATCAGGCCTTCTACGCGACCTATGCAACAGCTTTGCTGCCTATACTTGCCGCTTGCGGATCCCGAGTACCAGTCGTGACTGGTTTCTTTGGACCGGTTCCAGGAGGCCTTTTGACTCAAGTTGGCCGAGGGTACACGGATCTCTGTGCTGCGCTCGTAAGTATCGCTTTGTCTGCTTCAGAATTGCAAATCTGGAAGGAAGTAGATGGCATCTTCAGCGCAGATCCACGAAAGGTCGTGACAGCGAGACTTTTGCAGACTATCACGCCTGCAGAAGCTGCAGAGCTGACCTTCTTTGGCTCAGAAGTCCTCCACCCCTTCACCATGGAGCAGATAGTTCGCCAATGTATTCCAATTAGGATTAAGAACACTACGAAACCTGCTGCCGCTGGAACACTTGTTGTCCCCGATCCCATAGGCCCCTCGACTGAGTGCACTGAAGCCGTGTCAAGTATTTCCGTCCCATCGCTTTTCAGGACGCGCAGGTCTCGAGCCTTCTCGCTGAACGAGCGTATCAAGCGTCCTACTGCTGTTACTGCTAAGAATAAGATTCTCGTGATCAACGTGCATTCTAATAAACGCTCGTTCTCACACGGCTACTTTGCGGGAATCTTCTCGGTTCTTGACAAGTGGCGTATGTCAGTCGATCTCATATCATCCACGGAGACAAACATATCGATGGCGTTTCATTGCCACCGTGAATTTGTGCGAGGTAAGAATGAGGAGAGACGGATAGTGGACACCGACCTACAAGGAGCGGTACTTGAATTGACCGAATTGGGAGAGGTGAATCTAGTCGACGCCCTGGCCATAGTCAGCCTGGTCGGCAAGGACTTGAAGAACATGACCGGCATCGCGGGAAAGATGACTACGGTGCTGGGTGACAACGGCATCAATATTGAGATGATTGCACAAGGTAGGTCTCCGATATCTGTTGTGTCGAATAGCGATATAAATGCCCATAGTACGCCATACTGATGACGAGCAGGTGCGAGCGAGATCAACATCTCTCTTGTGGTTGAGGAGCGAGACGCAGCTCGAGCGATGAATGTGCTGCATACGAATCTATTCACTTTTTACGAATGACTGCCGCAGTCATATGATCTACCCTGCATAGAAATCAGGACATAAGCCGAATCCCTTCGTCCGTCGTAAAGGACTTACCTCCAAACGAGTCCCCTACCTTTCATAATCATGGCTTCCGCGATCGGCTTGTGCGAGCTACCTGGCGAGCTCAAGATAATGTCATCTTCCACCTCCATTCCACTGCCGCAATCGCCCTCGGCCAAACCAGCCGCCATTTTCACGCCACTGCCTCGCTTCAAAGACCCGATCACACAGAAGTCGCGCTCTTCCTTCACGGCAAAGAAAGGCCTGATCAGCTGCACAGAGACACCCACTCTTGTTACTCCTATTTCAGTATGCGGCCTACTGCAGCATTCACAAAAAGGAGCATCAACGCAAAGCAGGGCAAGAATGGTTCTCTGTGGTGAATCAGTGGCCGTGCGATGATTGCGCCGTCCGAACTAACCCCCTACCACCCAGTCACATTGCGGACATGGCTGGCCAAGCTGGTTGAGCGAAGAGACTCTACTGCATTGCGTGTTTGACTATGCAAGAGCGTTCCTGCATGAAGTGCCACTGGTACCTCGAATGTACTCAGAAAGGGACTGCCAAGTCATCCAGAAAGGGAAATTATGGCTATCGGGATGCTATGGAACCAGTAGTCAATGAGTGCCAACTTCACGAATGGATCGTCTATACTCCTACCTCTAATTCCATCGCCAAGAGGAACGCATATCAACAGGCAGTAGCATGGGAACATGATGTAGTGTTTGAGCGCGCATCAATTTTTGAGAGCGCGTCACTCCGGGATCTGGCTAATGCCGGAATAATCGATAGTTGCAAGCATGCCAATGCAAGGTATAATCCGTTCCCAACTCTGTGCTCAAAACAAACCCCATGCATGCCGAAATGTAGAATTACACTGCCACCGCCATACCAGACTAAGCCCATCTCCCTCGGACGCCTGCCACAATATGCGCCATTTCATCCAGAGTCTCCTTGCCGTAGGTCCACAGGAGTAGCTTTGTCCAATGCTCAATGTGGAGGTCTTTGTTACGCACTGGGTCTTGGAATTCATCTGACGATAGGAGGTGTGCGAATTCGAATTCGCTCTCACGGGCCCACAGGGGACGTGCTGCAGCAGTCTCCTTGTAGTCTCCAATGCCTGACGGTATTTCCCGGGAAGACCAGCCTTTTTCTTCAAAGTCCCGAACAGATATTTGCTGAAGAATATCGTTAGCTGGAGGCCTAAAGATTGACGCGAGATCAGGCGACAGTTGCCATATCGACTCTCATTGGCCGCTCGGATAATAGATTAGCCCCCCCGCGTGGTTCGTATGTTATCCTCAACAACATCCAGTATTAGAAATTCGGAGCGTACTACAATCATATCGACGCCGCAATGCCCCCCAAATCCACCTCCACCAAGCCAAAAGGCGACTACATCGAAACGGACACCGGCAACAAAGTAGCTCGCAAATCCCAACTCTACGGCACTCAACACATAATCCTCGGCGGCCGCACCACCGTTCAGCCCGAAGTATGCATACGCGGTGACTTCGTGCGCGCTTTGCCCACCAAAGATCCCAAAGATGCAAAGTCCGCCCCACAATACAACACCTCCGTCACCATTGGCCGCTACACGTTGATTTCAACTGGCAGTATACTACGTCCACCCAGCAGGCTACACAAGGGTGTTATTAACTATCATCCGCTGAAGATAGGAGATCATACTTTTATTGGGGAGAAGTGCATTATCGAGGCTGCTAGTATTGGGGATCATGTGCATATTGGGAAGGGGGCTATCGTTGGGAGGATGGTGATTATCAAGGACTA
>JAABUS010001762.1_pt1 | contig 44920 bp, 51 predicted proteins | sample 5560161 | NCBI WGS metagenome assembly JAABUS01 (sample SAMN10711885, study PRJNA513376) | rock metagenome | isolation source: Antarctica rocks | place: Antarctica: Victoria Land, Trio Nunatak nord | collected 2016-01-04
CGAGGAGGGCGAGGGGAAGGGGGGAGTTATGCTACGCAGGGGTTGAGTGGGTGGCAGGGAAGACGCTGAGGAGTGCTCTGTTTTGTGTGGTGTGGGTTTAGGTAATGAGCTGAATGATCAACGAAGTATGAACAACTAATGATGTTCTGGCTGCGGTAAGCTGATACTATACTAGAATTATAATTAGAGGATTGAGCTCCCAAATCCGTATCTGGACTTTCGCGGCATAAAACCCCTATCCATATTCAATTCTGATATCACAGCCTCACGGATCTCGCCTATCGAAGTCCGGGAAATTGTACTATCTATGACACAAAGCCCGATGATGCCCAAATACATCTCATTCCCCGCAGAAAAGAAACCACGTCCTTCAGCATTTATATACCCTATCACATCATATCATAACCCTGAACAAGACTCCTTATCATATCACATAACAAAACACTTATCATCAAAACCTCAACCCCCATCTCCTTTCACACCACCACACGCGTTCCCCCAATCAGAGATGATATTGAGATACGCCAAGCTTGGGGTTCCATGGTTGTGTTTTTTTGGAGGGGGGTGGGTGGTTTGGGGGAGTGGAAGGAAAAGTGTGAGGGATGAGGAAGCTGCGGGAGAAACAGTTTTGGTGAGAGTTTTGAGTAGCTTGTTGAGACAAGATTTTTGCTGCATGTTGGAGAGTATCACGGGAGTCTAGACGGTTAAACACTTATGGTAGTTTGAAGGAGTGCTGTTGGATTGAGTATTGATAATGCGTGCCTAGTTCAAGGTTATGACATATTTCGGATATGCAAATACCAAAGAACGAGGATTTTTTTTTGGGAAGAGAATAACATATGCTTGGGCACCATCGAGCTTTATGCCACAGGATAGATACTCTAGCGAGGATTGGACCAACAACGCTATCAATTGTGGACGAATTCCATGTAGAGAAAAATTTGGTATCTGATTAATTGTGAATAATGTAGAGTACCTCACTCGCTCCACGCTGCTGTTGCAAGAGCCCATCAGCAAAACCATCCAACCTTTGCATGGGCCTTGTGTAAACGCCTATTGAATCGCTATGCCGAAACGACGACGCTTCCTAGCTCCTTCCTCTAGAAGGGAGCTCGCAATGAAAATGGGGTATTAAGACTAGTAGCATATCATACAGAGAACAGGAATCCGAACAGAGATTGTACAGCTCCAATCCCTCCCCTCCCCTATCATTTTTCTTACCAACGTCGCGGCCTTGTCTCGGCGATCAGTCATCGAGAACAACAGGCTTCTTCTCACTCCCTTCCGGACTCGGCGGCACCAACTCCATCTTAGGCGGCGGCGTACTACCCGTCAATTCATCTGCACCCTCTTCATCTTCATCACCAGGCTCTTTAATCTCGGGTAATGTTCCACTATCATCTCTGGGGGTAAGCGTAGCATCAGGATCATCACCAGCGGTACTCGAGCTTTCCCTCGCTCTTCTCCGTCGGCGGTTCTTCCTCTCATCATCGGCGCTTTCCCTTCTTCTCCGTACCCTAAGGCTGCCACTGCCATCTCTGCTGCCGGGTCGGGCGACATCGCCGTCGCCATCCCTGCGGAGACCTTGCAGCATGCTTGCTGCGCGCTCGGCCACGTCTTCGCCTTCAGAGATGGGGTCCATTCTCTCTTCGCCATTAGTAGCGGCTGTGGGACTCAGAAGAGGCTTGTCAGCTTCCAAGTCTTCGTCTCCAGTCTTAGTCAGATCACCAACATCAGGAATCGTTTGCCCACTAGCGACGCGGATTTGATGCTTATCCTTTAGTCGGGCACGTCGTCTGCGGTCACGCTGGTCCCTTGCTTGAGGTGCAGCTGCACGGAGTTTCTCTAGCAGCGAATCCATGGCCCCAGTGGATGAAGGAGAGAGTGGGCCATCTGGCGTACCGGCGCCGGAGTTGGCGGCTGCAGGATTGAGGGTTTTAGCGTTGGCGCGCTTGCGGGCCATGGATGCTTCGTTGCGTTTTCGGGTTTCTTCCATCGTCACGTTCTTTTCTTTCGAGCGCTAGAGGGATGGTCAGAAATTACAAGAATACGGGTGCTATGTGAAGGAGACATACCTTCCATTCAGTAACGAAGCTAGCCAATTTAGAGAAGAAGTCCCGTCGTGCGTTCTCATCCGTAGCATCCTCGCCGTAGAAAATCATGATATCGTCGTAAGTCCTGTTCATTTCCTCGAGATACAGCTGCATCTGCTCTGCCTTCCTCCTAGCATCCTTCATTGACCTCTGCACGACTTGGCTAACGCGGTCCTGTGGGTGGAACTTCTTACTGTCGCTGAGATTACCTGAGTCGAGTGACATTTGCACATTTCGGATATTGTCGATATACTTCTTAGCATCGGCACGAAGCTGCTCGACATTGAGTTTCTGTGCAGTCACAACTCCAGCAATGTCTTCAGTGAAGCCCTCCCACTCGGGATACTGATTTCGGACTATACGCTCGACGAGGTCTGCGAAAGTGGATTCATTCTTCTCGTCTTTGATCATTCCCAGACGGCCTAATGAGCTTAGCTTGAATCCAGTAGCTTGCTTATTCGAGTCGTTCATGTAATTGCCGATATCCAAGATCAGGCCCAGGATATTCATCAAAGACACAGAATCCCGCAACGACTCGGAAACATCAACGACTTCCTTCAGATGTTTGGTGATTTGTGTGTACTCGATCTCGAAAGTCCGCGTCAGTAGTAGAGCTCGCATCCTGGACTTCCAATAATGGTTGAGCTCATAGGCAGTCGCTAAGTATATTTGATCTTCTCTAGTAAGTTCGTTCGGATCTGACTCTCTCGAAGTTTGAAGCGCATCAGGTCCAGTCCAATCCTTGCTGTAAGATGCCATAAGCTTGGCGGTACTGTCAGGTATCACGCACAGATCTTCTCTCTGTAAGAAGTCCATGACGACGTTGTTGTCGAGAATGTCTTTGTCACAGTGAATAATCATGCGTACAACCTCATCAGCGGATGAAGTGGAGAACTTGGCCATCGAAATAAGGAACTTCTGCCGTAGGTCGCTTGAGATGATTTGCTTCTTGTCTGGTTTCTTGTCCTTGCTAGCGCCAATCTTCTTTATCTCTTTCGCCATGAAAAGCTTCTCGACTTCATCGAGAACACCCTTTCTTGAGAGCTCCATGTACTTCTCTTCTTTCGCTTGGTGAGTAGGAGTGTGAGTAGCCCAGACAGTAACTTGGGGAGCGTCAACTTTGTCCCAGTGAAGAGCCTTTAGCTTCTTCTTAGGCCGGATGAAAGGCAGACCAATGACGGGCGCAGGATTGTACTGAGCTTGAGGCAGGAATCCGCCCTTTTGCGAATTTGGCAGAGGAGGTGCGGCGGGAGGTGGTGGCGGACCCATTAAGGTATGCGCAGATGATGAATCATTCATTCGAGGGGTACCCGGCATAGTTCCAGGCATTGGTGGAGGTAGTGGGGGAGGAGCACCCGAAGAAAAGCCAGGCATGGATGGAGTAAGCATACCGGACATGCCTGGCATAGGAGGAGGTGGTGGCGGAGGCGGTGGCGGTGGAGGCCCGGCTTCGAAGCCAGGCATGATATTCTTGACAGGTATTGGCGGAGGTGGCATTTCCTTGGACTTCTCTGCCCTCGGCGCAACTTCGTCCATTGGAGTCTTGGGCTCATCTGATTCGAGACTTGGATGCGACGTCCCAGTTGTAACGCCATCCCCATCACCATCTTCCGACTCGCTAGCATCGTAACGACGTACTTTGGCAGCGATTTCTCCCAAAAGGCCAGTGGCTTGCTTGGTGCTCATTTCGGGCCTTCTCATCTCGATAATTCTAGGCTTCTCGTAGATGACTGCATCTTCGCCTTCACCCTCTATACGGTAGTGCTCCTCCTCGCTAGCAGCCAACGCATCGGCAGCAGCACGTCTCGGGCCCTTCAGCATCTTGCTTCGTGCCGTCATACCGAGAGGGCCGCAGCTGAATTGCCTCGTCATCCTGGTCTTGAAATCTTCTTCTCCTGACGACGTTGATTCGCCGCCGTCCATTTGCTCGCGGAGTTCGCGTAACCTGTCAGAAGGACCAGTCTGCTGCCAAACTTTACCTTCAAGCTTACATTGGGTCTTTGCTCGTTCGAGCTGCATCTCTAGTCGAGCCATGAGACCTTCGCGATCCAAGATACCTTGCATCTTCTTGGGGTCTGTCGAGGCCATAGTCTCTGGTACGCCCTTCTTAGCAACCGAAGCAGCAAAGTCTTGGGCGTCTCGCAGCATAAGGTACAGCTCTCGTGTTTCCAACTCATTCCGTTGCAGCTCTTGCGCTCGGATCCGCTGCAAATCAGCAAGCTCTGCCTTTGATGCCTCATGTTGCCGTTGCTGAAGTTCAATTACTTGGCTCTGTTCCTCGATCTGCTTTTGAAGTTTCGCTACGAGACCATCAGCTCCCATGTCAATGCGAGCTTTCATCTCATCACGCTCAGCTATTGCAGCATCGGCGATCTGTCTCGACTCGCTGGAGTCATCAATGGCCTGCCGTGCTTCGGAGTCTGTATGAAGCCTGTCCAACAAACTTTGCACGGAGAAATTGAGGCTCTGCTTAAGGTCCATATCTGGCAGTCTTCTGTCCATTGCAACGTAGCTGAGCATGGCGTCGACCAATTGGAACATTCGCAATCGATCTTCTCCATCATTGTCCCGGATTAAAAGCATATGCTGCATTGCGGAGAGGAAGTAATCTTGCGCTCGACTTCCTTGCACTTTCGACTGAATCGCATCCACGATCTGCGCTGGATCTTGCATGTCCTTGACTTCAGCCTCGATGCTATCTTTCACGCTGCTGTTTTCGCGCTGAAGGAGATCTTCGTAGTCGATAGCCTCGTTTTCTCGATACCGTTCGACCTGCTTGTCTATAGCCTCATATTGAAAGTCCTCCATCTTGTTCAATATCCTCTTGATCCCACAAGATGTAAATTGAGCGCGTATATGACATCGCAGCTGCAGATCGTGCTCCGGCGCATCAATGACCATATTTAGAAGAAAGAGGGTAGCCAGGGCGTATTCCATCAGAAGGTTCTCCATTCCAATACCTCCGCTGCGTACTTCCTCGCTGGCACCTACAAGACTACCCATCTTACCACGGCCATCAATCGTGACTTCGACTATCCGCATCCAGGCATCAAACCGACCATTTTCCCCATGCTGGCTCTTGACAAAGTCCATCGCCTGGAGCACCTTCAAGTGCCCCTCGCCTTCGCCCCAATGACATAGGAACGTCAGAACTTCGCTCACAAGTTTCCTCGTAGTCAGTCGCGGCGATATCAGAGAGGTTGCGAGCGCGACGACAACTTGCTGGTGGTCCAGGGCATCGTCTGCGCCGTATTTGTTGTTCATGAGCGCCTTGAGACATTTGATCATATCGTATTCGCGGTCGAGGTCTTTGTCACTTGTCGAACCTGAAGCTGGCGCAGGACCTTGGACCTGACGGCGATTAATCTTCGTGAGAACGTTGGTCAACGCCACTTGACCTTGTGCTTCCACGAAAGACTTCACCCAACTGATCGGCTGCGTCCGTAGGCTGACACTCAAGCTTCCCAGCTCCTTTGCCGTTATACTGTCGTTCATAACCTTCTTGACATACCACTCTGGGCTACCCACCTCATCCGCTCGAGTAAGGATACCATGAGAACCATCATGGCTGAGGATCGTATTTCGAGCTTGAGTCCTTCTCTTCTGCTCTCCCTGCCATTCGACCAGCCTATCTTGATGTACTAATTGCCATTTCTTGCTTGTAGGATACGCCATCATCTGTCTTTTCGCTTGCTCAGGCATAGCTTGCCAATTGCGCTTATTCATCATATCCAAGAATTGGGCTTCGACAACTCGATCATCACCAGGCCGTGGAAAGTGGAAACCGTCGGGATTGAATGAAGTTGTAGAATTGAAACCTGAAGACTGCTGCGGCGCCCACGCGGCGGGATGATGTGAACCTCGTGATGAGGTACTTGGTCGTACATCTTGCACAGCTGTCCGTGATGAATTGTCAGATGAGAATATGCTCGAACGTGTGGCAGAAGATGCGGTGGAGAAAACGCTCACTTGGTCGAATGAGTTTCGGTGGTTGGAGGATGTGTCGTTTGTGGAATTAGAATTGTAGGTGCTATGGGGGTCGACATTGTAGATGCTTGCAGCGTCGTTAAGGGGTATAGGTTTCCGACTGCTGTCGCGCGTTGGAAGGGTCTGATTGAGGGGTTTGAGCGAAGACTGAGTAGATGATGAGTGAGGTGGAGGTCTGGGACCTGTGGGGTGTCCGTTCGACAGCTCTGAAGGATTGATTGAGGGATACTGGTGAAAATCTTTGCCTCCCTTGCCCAACTGGTGTGGTACAGGCTCTCTTTGTCGCTTCGGAGCTGTAGCTGATTCATTCTTCGGCAGGTAGTCAACGGGGATGGGAGACCTGCTATCTGCAGGAACACTCTCGTAAGGTATCGAGGTAATAACTCCAGCAGTCATCGAAAGCCCAGAGTTGTCTCCTTCAGGTCCAGAATCCTCAGACGGCATCTGTGATCTATGAGAATGCCTTGAAGACCTCGACCCGTTGGCGCTGGTGGAGGCGCTGGGCACCTCCAAAACCGATCTTCCATCATCTTGCCCGTATGGATCGAATGACCTTTCTTTGTGTAGTTTGCGTCCAAAGAAAGACCTTCCTCCTGAAGTTTGCCGTGATTTGGCATCAGCGGCTGTGTTTACTGTAGGCATTCGTGATCACAGTCCCTCCCTTGCTCTTAAGCGCCGTAGATGCCAGATCTTCTCCAGTCCGGCGGCACGACCGCGCGGCCGTCAAGTTAGAGTCGTGTCGGAACTGTCTACGAAGTGGTCAAAGTTGCCGATGAGTTGTCATTGTAATGTGTAAGCCAGCCTTTAAAAAGTTGGCTGAGAACGGTTGTTTGTCAGGGGCGCTGGCATCGCTGGAAGACCAAAGGAATGACAGGTCGTTCTGAGAGGTAGTTGAGGTGTAAGGAAAGCAGAGTCGTCAGATGAGAAAATAGAATCCTGGATATTTCAGTGTGGTGTTTCCCCTCCTTAGAGTATCATTCCGAGGGATGGATATCAACTTTCGCGGGCCACCCAAACAAGGGAAGCTGAAGCCGACCGCTAGAGCATCGTAACTCCACACCACGAGCTGATAGGAATCTTTCCCACATGGCACAGTATTGACAACGTCGGCACGAATGTGGCCAGTGTGTTTCTATCTTTATCCAGTATACTATTCTACCTTTCAGCGCTGCAGATATTTTATTCACGGCTTCCAACTCGACTACGCTTTGAAGATGCACTTCTAGCATACGTCTACCGATCCAATCCTCAGTGCACTGCTGCAAGAGCCCGTCTACCGCTTTTCAACCATGGCCGCAGGTGGATCAAGCCTCTGGAAGGTATACATGCTCTCAGTTCCGACTTATACAGACCATCGCTTACCTTACTAGACTATCCTCCTACCCCCACTATTCGCCCTCTTCCTGTACCTCTTAACAACCTTCTTAATCTTACCCTATTACCGCCACTGGCGATCTCACGCGTCCTACGACCTCCTCCCATCATCCTTATCACCTGCTGCGGCATCTTCTTCATCCTTCACCGGCAAGTTATTCTCCAGACTGTCCTCAATTCTCGGACGGAGAAGAAGCAGCGGCGCTGAATTGCTTGGAGATGAAGAGTTAGAGGAGGGTTTCGGAGATGTCACAAACTCAGTGTTGCAAGACAGGACGCACATGACAGGAGCGGCAGAGCCCACCGATGGTGGGAGGAGACTCAGTCGTGAGCTCGAGAGAGGCTTTCGAGACTCGAGTGATGAGGACGAGGAAGACGAGAGAGGAAGAGGAGGAGGGCGGAGATGAGATTCCTGATTAGATGCTACAGTAATTTTCATGCTACAGCATTGGATACCAATTCTTCAATCGTTGTAAAACAGGAAAATCTTGGTTCTTTGTTCCCCAAGCAGCGGGTTGTCAATCATTCGATTCTCGCACGAAGTGAGCTCCGTCACGGCCGAGCCCTTGGGATGGTAAAGTGAGCTCCTCGGCAAGCCAGAATGTCACGAACAACGAGCGTGTGGTACGTATGTCATGAACAGGCAAACCTCACTCAAATAATGAGCAATGACCGTATCCGCTCATGGCAGCCAGCGACTCAACAAGCGCTGTCCTAACGCCCACTCACCATTTCGAACCTTGCAAGAAGACCTTAAGCTTCCAAGATTCAGCCTCTCATCATTTTGCCGCGTCCCAGCGCCATGAACGCACGCTACAGGCTCTCTCCAGCTCCCGCCATTGTCACAGAAGATCTTCCTACACACTCGGCTTCACTATTCCAGGAGCATCATCTTGGAGCCAACTGACATCCGTTCCTCAAGCCGATTTAAAGGACGAAAACACCAAGATAACCGAGCAGCATCTCAGGTATCCTATCTACGCAAAACCATCTGCACCTACAACACATCCTTGAAGAGGAAATGATCAACAAATGAGCCACATGATGACTATGCAGCATTCCGTGCTCAAACGAAGCTACACACCACTCCCCACTCCCAAACATGAATAAAATGCTCGGGCTCCACCAAAGCATGAAATTCCTTCTCCAGCCTCGATGATCAACAGTAGGGATGACGCTTACACATCCCTCTTCACAAGGCTTCGCACAGAAAAGACAAGGCACAAGAAGTCTCCACACATCTCGAGTAGAAGCTTGGGGGCTGCACTTTATCTCGACGCTCAGTAGCCTCGTCGGAGCCATATTTCGCTCCATCTCCTGTTTTTCGAACCGCTGAACTGAAATCCAACTCAAGCTTCAGGATACTCATAGATGGGATGGCTTAGGGTGGTCGGGGGATCTGTAGACACGATTCGCTGGGATTTGGTATTTTCACGGGACGGATTTTCAAACCTTACAGATAGCATAGGCATAGGCATAGTCATTAAGAAGTGAACTTAGTGTTATGCATTATTTTGGAACGGCTTGTGATTTGAGCTTGGGAATGTACAGGTTCAATTAGGGCTCCGATTATGTAGATGTAGCTAAGTAAGTAGCCCCGCCCGCAAGCTACCACTGAACACTCATGTAACAAACTTGCGCGCTTCTCCATCAACCAACAACAAAGGGTATTCTCGATCGTAGCCAAGCGTAAGCACATGAATTATGGAGTACAAGGGTATCAATCTCGGGCGATCACTACCATGCAGACTTTTTCCAACCCGGTGGATGCATGCTGTATAATTGACTGGCTGCGTTGCATCTAGAACAGCACCAAAGCTGCCATACCAGCGAACCCGAGGTAGCCGGCGGCGACGAGATTGCCGGCATCGCCAGCCTTGGTAGATGAGGTTGCTGGGGCTGGTGCGGTTGTGGAAGCTGATTCTGATCCGCTGGAGGTCGTTGCAGAGCCGGAGCTGCTGGTAGAGGATGCCATCTTGAGAGAATTTTAGCGCCGAATCTAGTGAAGCAGGTGAAGGTAGAAGACTTACAGTTGTGAGTATAGTGCTACCAAGACTGTTGGTGGCGGTCATCACCGAGCCACCTCCCATTGTGCCATTCATGCCACCAGAAGTGCTGTTGCTGCCGCTGCCGCCAGTCGTAGTGGAGTTGCTGCCTGAGAGGACGCCGCCACTGGTCGAATTGGTGCTACCACCCAATACACCACCTGTTGAGCCTGCAGCTACGGTTGAGGTTGTAGTGGAGCCCATGCTGTCGGTCGTGGTAACAACACCGCCTGCAACGCCGCCGGACAGGGAGGAGGCGGCACTAGCTGCGGTGAGGACGGTGGCAACGGTGGCTCCAGTGATTTCGGTCTGGGCCACGGTTGCGGTCGCACCGCTGCCGCTGCTGACTGCGGCGAGAGCACCTGGAAGAGAGCGTCAGACGGGTGTAGACGCCAAAGACAAGGATATACTGACTCTGGCAGAAGCCGTTGCCGACAGCGTTGATTGAGCTTGTGTCAGTGACACCAGTGGCGGGGCACAGTGCAGCAGAGCAATCACGAACACCGTTGCCGAAGTCCATGTTTGTGCACAAGCAGGTGACGTTGTTTGCAGCGCATCCCAGTGAGGTAGCTTTTCCCAACATGTTGTTGATGCATGTTTTCTGCGTCACCAGTCAGTACATATCCATTGGATGGTCAACACGCGTTGAGGTGTCACTCACGCCGCAGTCTGGCAGGCCATTGACGGCACTGAGGTCTTGGGCGAGAGCTAGGCCCGCGAAAAGCGCGGCGGTTGCAACGAAGACCTGCATTGTGAAGAAGCTTGTATTGTTGACTTAACGTTAAGTGTAGATACTCTGTCTAACGCGACACTTAAAAACGCTGCAGAGGTAGAGATCACGGTGGGGACGATGGTATCTGTTGTTAAGGTGATGTTGCAAGGAGAGGGAATGGAAATGTTTGTTGAGAGGACATTGTATGTTAGGTGGGCGGCAGGGCGATGCTTCAAGGCTAATACTAGCGTTTATCCTGTTTTCGCGATGAAATGGCAAGTGTGGCGCTCGTACCTTCTGAGCCAGTGGAATGAATTAAAATGAGCCCGATTCAGGCAGATTGCATCTACTGCTTGGCACCGTCACCGCCAATCAATTGGCAACGGCGGGGACCGTAACTTGTCCTGCTCTGGGCGAAAGCAGGTTTTAGGCGGAATTGACTCATTATTTGCAGGGGCGTGGGGTGGTCTGGATTCAGGAAGATCAGGTACCGGTCGTTAGGGTTCGCTGGGTGCAAGCTTTCAGGAGGTTAGGGCACCCGACGAGTACCGAAGAGCACCGAAAAGCGACCGGGGTCAAGCCCGGAGAGCTCTCTGGGCTGCCACCTCTGCCAGCTGTGGCGATATTCGCTTCATACATGCATACTCGTACTTGCATGACCTCATCATCGTCTCAGCACAAAGCATGTATTATCTTCAATGTTCAAGTTCGTGTCCGGAGTGTTGAGCTGCACTTGCTCTGGGCGACCACTTAGAAATATTGGTGATCAGCAAGGGCGACGATCAAACCCTTCTGAAAGGAGAGTTTGCGGCAAAAATAGAACAATTGGTGCTCGGCAATCTCAGTCTATTTCTGCTTTAGTCAAAGAATTCATTCCTATGATATTATGAGTATGACGATGCCATTCCAAAAAATTCCATCTTTGATCATGGTGAAACCCAGTTCCCCAGCAGGCGGATTTGCGATTTGCGCAAAGGTTCAGATTCAGATTGCATCATCGCGCAGCCAGACCCACATTAACACGACGACATTCGTTGACAGTGGAAGCTGAAAGGTGCTTTTCAAGGTCACAGAAACAGAACATCAAGCCGAGCCGTGGTGACGAGTCAGCGTAAACGCCTCTGCAGTGGCTCACAATGCGCTGGCACTGTAGTTGCCACGACGGGTACCTGAATAGAAGGAACCTTGGTACTGGGAAGCCTGACAGCGCGTTGAATCGCGTGTCAAAGGTTCTGTGATGATGGTGATGTACATCTGTAGATATCAGAGCGATAGGATGGATCCTGCATCATTGCAACTCCGTAGATCTAACCACTAGTGTGCCATGTCTGGGGTAGTAATTTCACTCTGCACACGACAATGCTCTCCAATCGCCGTCCAACAACGGAAAGAATCGAGAAAACTCATCTCTAAAACAACACCACCAGAACAACATCAATTCAGACCATTCAAAGCATCCTGCCCAGCAAAAACATTCCCCTTATCAAAGTAATCCACCAACACCCCCACCGGCGCCCTTCCATATAACCCAATACACAAATTGGTCTGCGCCCCAATACTCCCTACCCCAGCCGCAGCATTAGTAGTATCATCAGCTGCATTATCAGGAATTTTGATACCAGCAATATCAATATCCAGAAAATGATTCACAATATACATCCTCCCCTCCGCACTTGCACCAGGCGGTCTGTCGATTTTGCACTCTGGGAAGATGGGGTCGGTGGTATCGTATGGTGTTTCAAAGAAGTACGTGAATTCATCGAGGATGTAAGGCACTGAAATATCTGCGCCGGCGTCGAGGAATACGACGAGCCGGGGCCAAGCGCCGAGAGCAAGAGGGGAGGTTGGGGGCCTGTAGGCATATGGCTTTATCGCGCTGCTTGTGAATGCTGCGTCGAACATGCGGATGGCGACATTATCTCCGTTCACCAGCAGTAGTGTTAGGACTTCATTTGGATTCGCATCAAGCCAGGCCGATATGGTGGAGAGATACGATTCCAGACTTCCGGCATCTTCTTCGAAACAGCTTGTGTGGCAGAGTTCCAGCGTTCCAAAGATATTCAAATGCGCTTGCGCTTGGAGGAAGCGGATGCCGGTGTTGAGTTGGTCGGTCACAGAAATGTCTTGGTTATCTTGGGGGAGGAGGCCGACGAAGGCGGAATTGTGCGTGCCGATGGTGGATATATTTGAGAATTGGCGGGTGCAGAGTTCAGGGTGGCCGTTGCATGATTGTTGTGCCTGGGTGGGGAAGGGAAAGAGACTGGAGAGGAGGGTGCCTAGAGCGAGGAGAGAGAGCATTCTTGGAATTGGGGAATGGTCACGTGCTTGTATTGTTCTGGCTGAGTTGCGTTTTTACCTCTTTCCAGTAAGCAAGATCTTACCTCGTCCATGCTTTTATATGAAATGATACTTCCTACCCTCTTCCCAGAGGCGACCAAAGAAAGAGAAGTAGATCTCCTTGTGTTTGATCATCGCATCACAACCCTCCATCGTGAACGCTCATAACGCAAATGATCTCGCTGCCGATGGCTACCTACCTCCTGTGTGATGGAATTTGGCCATCGAAAAGGAAGATTGAAACATGTGATGAAAATAGGTGGGCAAATGGGAAACATGTTCCTCATCCTTTGGCTCTGGTTGGATGTCTCTTTGTCGGCAGTCGGAGGTTTCCCAAACGAGCAGTGGTACAACGCGACACAAAGTCTTGAAAACAGGTCATCAATGTCTTATTCGAAAATCATTACCTTCATCTAGGTTCGATGATATTGAGTGGTATGAGAGGGAGATGAAGACGAGGGAGGGAAGTGCCACGAAAGCCACAAGCTGGGGTGGCGCGGCCAGAGCAACAAGCGCCGTTATTAGTTGGCAGTGGTTGGCCTGCCACTCAACATAAAAGTAGGAAGCAGTCTGATGTGTACGCTTCATAAGTTGTCCGTATCTTGATCGTTGTTTTCCAGCCTTGATTTCTTTACAATCAGAACTCACCCGCCCACAAAACCGCTGAGAAAAGTCTCAACTAGCTCCTTATATATAAGTTTCTCATCAAGTTCCGTTTTTTTTTCGCTGCTAGCGGCGGGTAACATTTCGCCGTAAGACCCGTATCAAATCTACTCCTCTCGATCAAACTAGCGTCATAATTTTGATACTTGTATGACAGTGGATTGAACAACCCAGTTGCCAATGGTCTGAAACGGCGGATAGCTCAAGTCTTGAATGGTAGGTATGAAGAAGTCTGAGCAGGTAAGCTGTCCAAACGACTGGCAGTTGCGAGGGTTGCTAATTTGGCACTCAAGATTGAGTATCTCCAGTCTTTCGTTGAAGCCATTGAAGTGTGAATGGGGACTGCGTAGGTAAGCTCAATGGAAGGAGATATGAATTTCATTTCCAAACGATGTTATCTTGGGCCTAACGGTTGATGATGTATGATAATTCGACCAAAACCCTTGAACAGGCCATATTGCTACCGAAACGTAGAGATGGTGGACTTTTTCGAGTCGTATGCTATGCCAGTAACTAGTATTGGTATCTTGCAAAAAGACTGTATCCCATTCCCCTCTTAAAGCATTATGCAAGTAGCTCAGAGGAAGCCACTCAAGCAAGCACAGCTTCCCTTAAAGGCGCGTCTATCTCATTCTCATACTCGACCTCCAACCTTGGTTTCGTCTTTCTCGCCGGCTTTGGAGCAAGCCCACGCTTCCTCTTCGCCCCAGCAGCAGGCTTCTCGTCTTCCTCTCGCTCCTCGCTCCCACTCTCCTCGTCATCCTCACTGTTCTCTTCTCCCTCTCCACTCTCCCCGCCCAACCACTCCTCCAGATCTCCTAACTCTTCATCCTCCTCATCAATATCACTCACATACTCCACAACCCCAACACCCTCCTCCTCCAACTCATACACTTCCTCCCTTTCCAACTCTTCTTCAACACCCTCATCAAGATCTTTATCCCTCTCTCCCTCACCCCCACGCTCTAAGCCTCGTAGCACCTTCTTCCATACCCCCTCTTCTACGTTCAAAGGCCTGTCTCCATAAGCTCCACTCCGCAACCTCTCAATCAATTCCCTTTCAATCGCCCTCTCCACCTTCGCCGCCGCCTCTGCCTTCCTCTCCCGCGTAGCCTCCCTCCTCCGCACCTTTGGCGCCAACTTCGGCAGTACTCTCTCTCCCAACCTCTCTTCCTCTCTCGCCAGTCTCCTTGTGCGAATCGCAACCTGCGTCAATCGAGTAAGACGCTGCTTGCACTTATGTATCAAAAATTTAGGCCAGTAGATCAATCTCTCGTCGATCTGCGATAGGGCTTGGCTGTAATTCTGAGACAACTTGATGCGTTCCCATAATTTTGAGGGCATATGGGCGCGCTCGATCGTCTTCATGTAGAGGTAGAGGGTGCTGGTGGCGGGATCGGACCGAATTGTGGCATAGCGGGAGTTGGCAAGGGGGCAGGATTGGCGGTTGCATAGCCCCGTCACGTTGTGTTCGTTACGGCAGAAATTTTGCTGTTTGGGTGTTCTGTGAGAATATTTATTAGTATTGGGGATGGATGAATGGGGGAGAGAGCGGATACTTCAGTTTGAAGGAGCAGAATTGCTGATTTATTATCTGCCAGACTATCTCGTCTGAGGCCATAGTGAGGATGAGGACTGGGTGAGAACAGGGTGTGTCGAGGGCAGTTATGGCAATATCAGAATCTTGGGAAAGAAAGTCGAGGATGGCGCTAAAAGTGGGAATTCGTGTAAAACTTCCTCCCGAAGTATAACCGGTAAGGGACAGAAGACGGTGACTGTTCTGGTAAACACGTACTCTAAAGTAACTATCAATCGCGGGATGATAAGGCGTAAGCTTTCTCCATCTCTCAAATTGTCAAGATCATTCTACGTTTTGGCTTCTTCTAGACACCATCCAACGTGTAGTATCGCCAGGCTTCTGACTGTTCAGCCCTTAAGCAAACCAATCAAACCATTCCTATGGCAATTGAAAGTATCAGAAAGGAATTTGAGTATCCCGGCCCGACAAGATGATCCCACCATATATGCTCTATCGACGGCGCCAGGTCGAGCAGCCATTGCAATCATCAGAATATCTGGTCCAGCGTGCCTGACAGTATATCAAGCACTGTGTCCTGACAAACCACCACCAAAGCCTCGATTTGCTGCTTTGCGGACTCTCTACAGCCCAGAAACGGAGTCAGCAGATGCTGAAATCATTGATTCGAGTGCTCTGACATTGCATTTTCCCGCGCCGGAGACAGCTACTGGGGAGGATGTCCTTGAATTGCACGTTCATGGAGGAACAGCCGTGGTGAAGGCTGTGCTGGCTGCTATTCCAAAAGCCATCCCTAATGGTGGCCCTCAACTTATACGGTATGCCGAGCCAGGAGAGTTCACTCGCCGAGCTTTTTACAACAACAGGCTTGATCTACTCCAGATTGAGGCACTCGGAGACACTTTAGCCGCCGACACCGAGCAGCAACGTCGGCTAGCAGTCCGAGGCAGCACAAGTGTCCTAGCAGAGCGATATGAGTCATGGAGACAAAAGCTGCTGTACGCTAGGGGGGAGCTAGAAGCGCTCATCGACTTTTCTGAGGACCAACATTTCGATGAGTCTCCCGCAAAGCTGTGTACTTCTGTCGCCAAACAAGTTCGAGGGCTCAAGGTCCAGCTGAAAGCGAACATCGATGGTGCAGCACGGGGTGAGCTACTGAGGCATGGCATCAACATCGCTCTGATTGGAGCTCCAAACGCAGGCAAGAGCTCGCTGCTGAACCAGATCGTTGGCAGGGAGGCGGCGATTGTTAGTAGCGAGCCTGGTACGACGAGGGATGTTGTCGATGTCAACGTGGACATTGGTGGCTATTTCTGTCGATTTGGCGACCTCGCCGGTCTTCGAAAACAGAGCGACGCTCTCGGCATACAGCAGATTGGGGAGATAGAACAAGAAGGCATGAGAAGAGCTAAGCAGCGAGCGCTCACCGCTGATGTAGTGATCGTTGTACTCTCTGCAAAGCGAGAAGAAATGCCATCGGGGCCCCATGTTACTGTTGATGTGGAGTTCGAAGTACAAGAGACACTCGAGCATTGCAATCTGGAGACGCAGAAAGTCGTTTTCGTACTCAATAAGGCAGATTTGTTTGACAGCACGTCGCTCCTAAGCCACATAAGTGCAAACCTCCGGAGTCAGCCATCAGTGAGAGGCGTTCTGGAGTCTGGAGGGTCACCCCTATTTGCTGTATCTTGCACGAGTGCCCAGCAATTGAACCCAGACAAGACAGACTCAGGCGGTATCAAAGCATTCCTTGATGGCTTGACGGACCTTTTCGGAAGGATGACTTCTGCCGCTGTACCGAGCAACATTGGTAACAATTCAACCTGGGCAGAATCCTTGGGTGCGACTGAACGGCAGCGATTCCTACTGCAAGACTGTCTGCAGCATCTCGAGAGCTTTCTAACTAAAGTACGACCTGCTTTGACGGCTGAAATTGAGGGTTCCCGAAGAGAGGATGACATCGATGTCGTCCTAGCAGCAGAGAATCTGCGCTCAGCCGCTGACTGTCTTGCCAAAATTGCCGGGAAGGGCGAAACTGGTGATGTGGAAGAGGTTCTGGGGGTTGTTTTCGAGAAGTATGTCTGCCAACATATACCCCAATGCCCTTACTAATACCGTTCAGGTTTTGCGTAGGCAAATGACACTTGAGGAGGTAAAGCATACAGATTAGGAGCCTCAAACAGAATGAATCCAGCACTTAAGGAGCTTGATATGTAAGGAAAGGAAAGGAATTGAGCCTCAAGCAGAACAGGACCACCGACCGAGGATCATAATGTGCAAGTAACAGCCAAGTAGAAGCCTAACTGCATAGATCCGATACGGTAGGGGCATAGTGTGCGAGATCCAGGGACATTTCCAGCAACACGATATGCAAAGACCTTGCCGAGCACAAGCCTTGGGCAAAGCAGAACCAGCAAACAAGGATCACGCTATGAGAAAAGCAGGGAAAACGCCAGCGTCAAACAGTGCAAAAGTAGCATCCATGGCGCACGAACTATATCAATATATATCGAGGAGGAGCCCTGACATTGTCTTATTCTTATTGCTCCGCAGTTGAGCTGGCCAAATTGCGAAGACCTATCCATTGTTGACAAATATTTTGTGGACAGTAGTTATATAAACCGTGATCTACGATCTAGCTCCGTCCAGCTCCATGCTATTTCGACTCCGCTTTTTCTTGAACCGGAGGGGACAACAGTCCTCATGCTATGAAATCTTGTTTGTTCCTGCTCTGAGCTCGATCGTCTTTCACCAAACGCTACCCAAACATTCTACTCCTATCATACTGTAATTCAAAGGCTTACGAACACCCACCATGGCCACTTTCCTCTTCGATGGCTCCAGGTCCCATGGGGATAACGAAGGCGGGGTGTATCAATGGGGCCAACAATGGGGTAATGACGAAGTCCATTTTCGCGACATCTTGGACGAGAACGATGGCTTCCTCGCAGTTATATTCGCAGATTTGCCACGAGACCACATTCTTGAACTATACTGGAGCTCAGAACGGGCCAGGCGGATGGTCGAGCCTTTCGTTAGGGGATTTGTATGGGCTGAGCTCCCAAACGAGATCCTCAAGATGATTGCTGAGCAATGCGAGCGGAAGGCCCTCCTCAGCCTATCTTATACCTCCAAGTACGTACATTTGGCGACCAAGCCCCCACCCTCCCTCCGTCCTTGCCCCCAATAATGTCCAGAACATCTTACTGACTACCTGCGTAGGAAACTGCACGCGATTTGCCGTCCCGTTCTTTATAGAACTGTCGACTTGAGCACCGATCATCGTGGTCGAATCATCAATGAACCCACTCAGGAGCGCTCACAATACTCCGACAGCTATTTCTGCAGCGACGTAAGTGCATCTTTCCATCTGTTCCTTCCCACCGTATTTCGGGTATCAAGAGCGGCTTGAGTGGCTCTTTCAAGAGTGGAGTGTCTCTCTTTGTTGCTCTAGAGATGTCTGCACACCGAGAAACAGACATGCAAAGCCGCTTTCTGACCTTCAAACGGGCAGGTGCCCGCGAAAATTTTCAAGAAATAGGAGCAATTCCTACGCAGTATCATCAAAAACCCTCCATACGCTCAATTCGCGTACACTCTAAAGTGGACCCTCCTACTGCTCCGACATGGCCAACGGGCCGATTACCCCATACTCGCAACGATATCAATCACGGTCAGCCATAACAGGGACGGTCAGCCCGTGACAACCACTACCACGCATGACATGGCGACCCGTCCAATCATGAAGATCTGGGAGGTATTCTCAGCCATCGTAAACGTGAAGACCCTCGAACTTGCATATCTCTCCAAAGATCATGGCCATCCCCTCGCGCCCGGCTTCCCCAACTTACTTTTTCCATCTGCGAGCTCCGTTAGGCTGTGTGGGGTTTTCAGCTATGCTCTGGCGGCTTCCATACTGGCACACGAGCCCGCCAAGTGGTCTTTGTAGCTGGCGAGATGGGGATGTGGGGGGTTTGGGATGGTGGCGTTGGGGTGCTATATGTGGATGCGTGAAGCGATGCCGGAGCCCCAGCGATATAATCTTGTGTCTTGACCAGGAGCACCTGAAGGGGATTCATGAATGGGTTGTGGCTCTGATGTAAGACTATATCCACCGATGTCATTTGCAGTCTCATCGAGAGGCCGAGATTTGAAGGCCTATGAAGCGAGCTGTGACGTGGTTATTTTTTATAGTGAACACCAAATACTGATCTCGAGATCACCAACTGTCAGCCCCTCTTGTATTGATTCTGTGGGCGCCCAAGAACTTTGTAAGCTGATATCGTTGGAGAGCAGCAAAGTATGCTTGTTTTCTGTGAGAAGAATGTTGAGTTTCGGCTATGGTTTACCAATGCGCAGAATGTTTACGATTTCTTTAAGACATTTACGTACAGTCATGTTTGCAGCTAAACGCAGGCTTTCACCTTCATGAAGTAGGGAGACATAGCTCGAATATTCCACGCTTTTTGTTTGCCTGATGGGTATTTCACAATGTTATAAGTATCACTGTTTCGCATTTAGCAAGGAAGGTTCGCTTCATGCTTTGCCATTACACTCAGCTGTCTCAAACTAGCGCACCGATATGGTCCAATGCTTCGCAATGGGGCCTAAATTGGACAATGACTCCTCCAAGCTGCGTCCGCAAATTTGCTACCGCATTAGCATATGACGTCGGATCTGGCAATGCTCGCACACCATTGGCTTCCAAACTCCTCAAGGACGGCCAATGTCCATTGGCGAAGAGTGGAAGAATCAATCTTGCGAAACGCCGGTCCATGGGTCGAAGAGGTCGGCGCCCATTGACCAGGACAGGTGGATCGAAGGTGCGCTGGCCTTGCTCGAGCACCAAATGCTGCAATGTTCCCTTCACCGAATTCAAGAGAATAACCCACTCAGCATACATATCTTGGTCTTTGATGCCGAATTCCGGCCCGAAGTCACCTCTACCTCCCTGTCCGCTGCAATTTTCACCCACTTTGCGAAGAGTCAGAGACTCCAGGTGGGTACAACGGCCGGCTAGTGACCCAAGAAGATTTTGCATAGGCCTGCAGCGATCGAAGTACGCATGCGTCTGTGAATCAGCTCTGTTGTTCCAATGGCTTAGGGTTTGCTGCTTAGGGTTTGCTGATGATACCATTGGCGTTGATCGTCTTTGTGATGAAGGAACAGGTCGTCGGTTGCCGGGTCTCTCTGAGCACTGATCTGTTGGACATTATCCCAGGTAAGGTGCTTCAACACTGAAGACGCTTATCGCGACCTGCGTCGCTGGGTCTCTTCCGTGCTCCCTTTCACTCCTTTCCCCTTTCCCCCATTCCATCCCCTTCTACGAAAGTCCTGGTGATGCTGTATATGCTCCCGAAGAAGGAAGCGAAGCCTAGTACACCGCCTAGTGCTGAAGTAATTGAAGCAGCGTGGTCTGAAGCTGGGGACGAGGATAGATACGACCGCCTCGGCGGTTGCTTGCTCGAGGGTACCTTCGAGGATTGCGGATAGGGAGGGCCAGGTGAAGGCAATATTAATTGTGAAGGAGGTCATGGTTGCTGTTGGTGGTGATTGTTCGGCTAGAGAGGATGGTTTTACGTATGGTCGGTTGGAAGATGCAGATGAGAGATCGAGAAAGTAGGATTGCAAGATCGTGGTGGAGATGCCACAGTGGAGAATTTTCCTCCCGACTCAAAATTTGTGAGACAAGCTTTCTTGATCGATGAGAAAATTCTGCAAAAGCGCCACTTCTTGCCATTCTCTTCTTCCTATCTTACAACCCACGTTTCAACAATAGCAGATGGAAAGAAACCGAAGGACATACAAATGTCTTCATTGGGCGTAACCAAAGTAATGAACATGAGCACGGACAGACGAATACCGAATAAGGATTTCGCAAATGTGGCAGAGTCGACGTTTGCGCATTCTGCCTCAGAAAACAGGGGTTTCGCATATTTAGCTGAGTCTACCTTTTCGCCTTATGTCTCCATGAACAGGGATCTCAACAATGTCGCAGGATCGACCTTTGCACCCTATGCTTTAAACATACCTAGCCCAAAACCTCCAGCACCACGAGAAAGCAAAGCTTTACACAAAATCTGGAACCAAAACTTCACTGAAGATGGATACGAAGCTAGCGACGAACACGACTCGGATCAAGACGATGCCGATAACGACGAAAGAAATTCCAAGGGCTGGATCCAGATAATGACCAACGTGGCGATGGCCCGAGGAGACAGCCACAAGCCTGGTGTAGCGATTCAAATCGTCAAACCAGCAAGAGCAATGGCAGCTCCTCGGATCAGAGGCGCTCCTACGGTTTGCAATTTGATTACACGAGGATAGCGATGGAGGCTAAGGAGCAGCTTGCCAGGCTAGAGGGCGCAAGAGGGAAGATTGTTCCCAGTGTTCCGGGTAATCCTAGTATTGAGGAGCTTATGGAGTGGATTCATGCTGGAGGAAACGTTGAGGATATGCTTAGGAAATTTGCTTATGTGAGAGAAGTTGCGTTGACTAAGGCCGAAGAGCGGAGGTTGGAGGCTATATCGGATGTATCATGACGGTCTTGGAGGACTTTTATCCTGATGAAAGCCTACTGTGGAAAATGTGCGAGGAAATTGCGCTGTATAAGAGAAGATCGACTTGGTGGAATATAATGATGTTGCACTTTGATCGGTTTCGAACTGAAGTGGGTTCGGATCCTTGTTTCCAAGACAACGTCAAAAGATTGATATACTATTCAACGCCTCGTAGCTCAGCAGTAGCAAGTCCCTTGATATGTACAAGTAGTGCCACAACCTCCCTGATCGAAGAAACTAACTTTTTTTACCAAGTCACAGCCCCAGCGAAAGGTCTTGAGCACCCATTCCTGACCAAGCTCAAACGGCCCAATCCTGGTAAATCTCTGAAACACTGCCAAATGGACGTAGGCAAGTACGAGCACAACTAATAGCGACACAACGAAATGCAGAATGAACGGAATCTATTAAGGGGATACTGCCCTCCTGGTCTGAAGGAGCGCTGGTCACATCCGTGGAGACGACCCTGTCTGTTGCGTCGGACCAGTCTCTGCAGCGCTCCAATTGAGTAGGATTGATATTGTGGTCTAAGGAGACGGTATTTAATATTGATTTCTCTTGCTCCTTGTCCTGCTCTTCCTTCTCGACTTGCTTCTCGAAATGATGTTCTTGCACTCGAGACTCTACCTGTGGTTCTTCGCGGCCGCGTTTTGTGGTACCATAGCAGACGTCGATAGGAGTTGTTGATGCTCAAGCGTGCGGCTTTCACTAGCTTTCGAAGCGATGAAGAATGGCATGGTGATCGATTGGAGGACATTCTGGTGATGCCGTTAATGTGGGAGCTGACTTATGGAAATGATCTTTATTTTCGAAGCCAGGGCAAGTAGGAGAGCCTAGCTATCGAAAAGTCAAAGCCAGCAGAAGACCAATTGAAGAGCCAAGAAAGCCACTGGCAAAAACTCAGACGCTTCATATCTGTTTTACTGATCTAATTTTCCTTATCTTGATACAAGGTAAGAATTCTTCATTGACGAGACACTAGTAGAAATTCCCACCAAGGAAAGCGCCATGCGTAATTCAGCGAGTCCCATGATGCCTATCGTCAGCGCCCCTACCGCAAGGTACGTCTCAACCATCGTGGCTTCTCTTGGTCTACCACCTTATACACAGAGTGTACAGCTTAGAGAGCAGAGCTTTCTCGGCACTTCGATATTTTCTACGCCTTCCGAGCTATGTGTTTCGCCTTTACAATCCGGATCGAGGTCTCCCTTCCTGGCGTGTGTGAAATTTTGGTTTTTCGGGATCTCGTTCCGGTGCGAGAACGATACATCATTCAGCTTCCCCAGATTTTCGTCTTCATAGTATGGTTCATCGTCTTCATCTTTGCCATTGTCGTCGTCGTCGTCGTCGTCGCCTTCGAATCCCTCGTCTTCCTCCTCTACATGTTCGCAGCCATCTGTATTCTCGCGAATGCTTCGAGTATCCGAAGTCGATCTGTTGGAACCGTCTTCCTGGCGCACGGATTCTTCAGAGATTTTCATTGGCTGGATGACGCCTTTCTTGCTGTTGCTGCTATGAACAGGTAGAATCTCATCCAGGGTTTTCAGATGTTGACGTCCAATCCACTCAGCAGTACTAGAGATCGACATGGTTGCCGTACGACAATCTGAGCAGGAGTGAATTGAGAAGTCCTGTTCTAGGGGAGTAGAATCGTAATGAATTAGTCAATAATTTCTAGACTGGGTCAAGCAATAGAATATAATACGAGGAGGATGAGTCATTCTCATAAGTTACTCTACACGTTCCCCAGTATATCTTAACTTGAGCCTTTTCAAGACTGCAAATCTAGTTAGAATCCAAGCTGCCCATTTGAAACATAATGAGATCCTCCAGCACATCTATATCCCAAGGCTTGCTTGATCCACTCAAATCCCTGACAGCAGACACCCATCTCTCGGAGCTTCGATTGTACCTGCCTCTTGCGTCTCTGTTGAAACTCCTGAATCCGAATCCTCTCTAATTCAGCTTTGGCGTTTTCGCGGACTAGGCGTGCAGCTTGTTCTTGTAAACGGGCTTCTTTTTGCTTGCGTCGGAGCTCTTGGGCTTCGGCTTCATCTTTAATTTTGATCTCTTGGAGTTTCTTCAGAGCCTGGGCTTGCTGTTGCTCGAAGTATGTCGCGTCTGAGACGATGTTTTCGGCGTTGCGGATGCTCTCGTCAGTGACTTTGATTTCGGCCATGGCTGCTGCCTTGTCGGCTTGCAGCCCGTTCCAGATGTCATCAGGTACCCCTTCATCTCTTCCTGGGTCTTTGGGTGGTGTTTCCAGCGCTGCCTCGTCTGGAACATCAGCAGCAAAACCCACTGACGTGTCGTCGGCCTCTGCGGTAGAAGGTCCAGCCTCAGACGGGGGTGCCGGTACCTGAGCATGCTCTGCCGCTAGTTGAGGATGTGTACGTAGAGGAGCCGAAGGAAGATTGGTGGACCGATCCTTCCTCTCCTGCAGCATCATCTCCGTGCGGAGCAGCACTTCGGATTCGGGAAGAACTAGCGCGGTTGATGTAGGAGTCATCATCTTGAAAACAGAACCTACCATTGATTTCGCTAAGGTTTTCATGTCCCGGGCATTACCCCGAGAGGGAAGAGCGCCTAACTTCTTGAGGAGAGCTATCATCTCCGCATGTACCAGGCTTTGAGGATCTGTTAACGGCGGTGTCTGCACTTTTTGTCGTTGGATCGTTCGCTCTAGGACTTCTAAGCACTGCTGAGGACTCATGTTTTTGAAAATGATCTCTTCCGGAAATCTGCTGGACAGTCCTGGATTGACCGTGATCAGGTTGTTGATTTCTTTGTCATAGCCTGCAAGAATCACGATCAGCTTATCCATAAAGCTTGGCTTCGTGAGTTGGTCCGTAAGCTCGTTGATGGCTTCAGTTGCAAATTGGCCTTCTCCAAGACGATATGCCTCATCTATAAAGAGGACCTTTCCAAGAGCTTTCTCAAGGACGGAACGAGTCTTAGGGCCAGTATGTCCGACATATGATGCTATGAGATCAGAAGCAGAGCACTCGATAACTTCGACGTCGGCGAGATATCCCAGATCATAGAAGACCTGGCCCAGTTTCCTAGCAGTTGTGGTTTTGCCAGTCCCTGTGTGAATTGATCAGAACCATATGCAAGGAGCATTACAATGCCTGATAGAACATACCTGGGGGACCCTTGAACAGGAAATTTGTCGGGATCATGCCACGAAACTCGAGTCCTTTTGATTTCATGCCTTGTGTAATTTGCTGATAGCCGCTCAGCTTAGCGATGACATCTTCGCAGCCTACAACATCTTCGAACAACTTTTGCAGGTTCGTAGATGCGTGTGTTGCTCTATCGAAGTGAGGATCAAAGTCCTGCGGCTCAAAGACGATGTCGTATGGTCGCTGCGAGGGATCCTTGGATGACTGTCTCAATTGATGTCGGGCCTTGGCCTGCCCAAGAACGTTCTCGACCTAGAGCCAACAATCGTCAGGTTAGGCCCCTAAGAGTCGACTAATGGACATTACCTCGCCCGCATTCCCAAAGTTAGGTCGATTACGCCCTCTGCCTAAGACCTCCATCGCTACAGCCTTTGCCTGCTGGGTCGCTGCAAGGTCCTGTTTCCTCAATTTCAGGTCTAGTATCTTCAATAGCTCCTGGTCTGTAAAGTCCTCGAAGCGAAAGGCATTCTCTATTGCAAACCTACGATGTCGACTCAGCATGTGGCCTTCGTTTGCTACCCCACGTCGCTCTGCAAAAAACTTACCTCCGTGAGAGTCCAGGATTCACATTCTGGAACATTTCAACCATTTTGTTCTCGTAGCCCAGCAGAAGCACGCATCGATCATCGCCCGGAACACCTTGAACTTCTGCAACTATGGTGTCGATTACGCTCGTCTTGAATGAATCACTACGATTCTCATTGTTTGCAGAACTTGTATAGAGCATATAGGCTTCGTCGATGATCAAGACCTTCCCTACGGTAGTTGCTAAAATGGCCTTGGTGTTCCTCTCGGAGTGTCCGATGTAGGCGCCGAGGAAATCTGATGGATTTTTGACGACGACTGGTCACAATAAGTAGAGTATTCCAGCATGTCAATGGTGGAAGCTTACCTTCTCCGTTGCTGAGGATGCCCAGGTCGGCCATGATTTGCCCGTACAGCTTTCCCACGCAAGTCTTGCCCGTGCCTGGAGAACCAAGAAAGACTCGATTCAAGGAAAGTTCCACTGGTTCTTTCTCTCGGAGTTCGCGCTGGTAATTGAGGCCGACTCGATCTATCATACTTTTGATAGACTCTTTGACCATAGAGAGGCCGATCAAGCTCTGTAGCTCATCCCACGCCGGGCATTTGAGGATGACCTTGGAAGGATCTGGTCCAATAAGATCCTCCTTGGAAAGATAAAAATCGTCGGGACTGAACCCTTCCTTACGTTCACGAGTCAGGCGCTCGGCCTGCCTCTCTGCGATCAGAGAGTATGTTGTCTCCAACGCTCGGGCATTACCAAAGCCAGGACGACCTCGCCGCCTACCGAGGCGCGTGACGACAATATGCATGTACAGCCCATCATTGCCACCTTCCACGACCATTCTCCCACTGTATCGCTTGTCGATCCGTTGCTGTAACATCCACAGTAACTCATCGTCTTCATAGTCTGTGAACTGCAAGGTATAGGGAATACGGCTGGTGAGTCCAGGATTGTGCTCAAAGAACTTCTCCATATTCTTGTTGTAACCAGCGAGAATGAAGACGATTTTGCCGACGTTGTTCTCCATCTCTGCTAAGAGGAAATCGAGGACCGGGCCTCCCTTATTGTGCTCATCTGCAAGCTGATATGCTTCGTCCAGGAATATGGCGCCTCCTCCACCATTGTGAAGTATTTCCAATATCTTCTTAGCTCCGGCCACGCCTTCATTGGCGAGACTTGCACCAGTTGTCTCCACGAAAGCACTGCCAGGGAGAGCGCCCAGGGATGCCAGAATCTTTGAGTATAGGCGAGCAACGGTGGTTTTGCCTAGCGGTTATAATATGTCAGGTGAGTGATCTCTGGAGCGCTTCGGCTTGCTTACCTGTTCCAGGATTTCCGAGGAAGACTACGTTCAAACGGTCTTTGCTCATATCAGCATTTTGCCGTATGCTTACTTCAATCTTGGCCTTGATCCTCAGAATCTGTAACTTGACCTCCTCCAATCCTATCATCTCCATGACTGAGTCGATGTCATCATTGTATGCGTTCTCCGTACGCTTTTGTTGGTCCCATTCTTGCTTAGCTAGGGACACCCGCTTTTGCATCCATTTTCGGCCTCCTGGCTGGCCTGAATTATGGGGTGAATTCTTAGGCTTCGCAGCGCTAGGTCCATTACTAGCTGGATCTGCCACCGAATTGTTTCCTTGTGGCAGTGAAGAAGCTGGGGAGACTGGCGGGACGCGCGAGGTATTACTGACTGGATCTGGCAACGATTTCTCCAAGGTCCTAATCGTCAAGGCCTGAGCTTGAGTAAGGTCTTTTTCCTTCTGCTGGATGGCGATCGCTCTCTCTCTACACAGTTGAGCATCTTTCATCCTTTGCCTCTCGTCAGCTAGCATCATGTCGAGCTTGGCCGTATGCTTAGCGTGCTCCTCGTCATCTTTGGCACGTTGCTCTTGGATCTGCAACGCCTTCTGCGCTTTTTCTAGGATCCTTCGGGCTTCTTTATCGCATTTTGCACAAGATTGTGGTAAAGGGATATGACAATTGCGGGACTTTGAATGGCCTTTTGGGCATTCGTCGTACAGAATGAAATCACAAGAGACTTTCGAGTGGTCGTTTAGCTGGTGACAACTCTGAGGACATAGGTGGAGGCCGCAATTGAGCGTTGTTCCACTGGTGAGCTATTAGGATCTCAATCCTCGCACGAGAAGCTGATACTGACCAAGGCTCTTTGCACCCTCCGTCCGGACACTCATTATCAAAATCGCTAGCTTCACGTAGTATAGCTCTTGTTTTGGGATGCCGTTCACATTTGACAGGAAAACCTTCATAGACGTGACCGCCTTTTTGTAGTAACCCGAACAGTTGGGTCCAAAGCTGCGTTCCTTTACGCGATGCAAGGAAAGTGTCAGAGTTACCAATAATGATGAGTCCATCACGGGCACGCGACAACAGTACGTTCAAGCGTTCTGGAGAAGACATGAAGCCAATGTCACCTTTTGGATTGCTCCTGGTCAACGAAGCGATCACAATCTGATGGCAGTCAGGATGTGTTCAACGCCGGAAGAACTGGCCTAGATTACTTACATCACTCTCTTCACCCTGATAATTGTCTGTAAAAGATCAATTAGATGATCAGGCAAGATTAGAGGGGAAGGATACATGCTTACCGATTGTTGAGAGATGGATCTTGCGCTGCGCCAGCTTTGCACTTGCAGCTGGGAGCAAGCCAGCCCGGACCAGGTCGAACGAATCGAGATCATTAAGGATCGGGTCGTTCTCTTTGCTTAAAGTCGTCTGAAGAAGATGCAATTGACCAAGGTATGGCGTCAAAACGACGACCTTCTCGCTACCGTATCCTTGCTGAGCAAGATAGCGGACACACTTAAGGACCATGTCAACCTCAAATCTATTCTGTTTGGAGGAGATAGAGCTCATGTCCTTCCATTTCCCGGTGTCCTTAGCGTCATCCTCAGGTTGTGTGTGGGTGACGTAGATGAGATTATCCTGAAAACCACGAAGGTTGGCGCGTCCTTGGGTACTTGGTGCGTCGGTGAGATCTGGATATGTCAAGGAGCGAACGAGTGCCGATATTTCTGGACGCATTCGGTGCTGCTGATGTAGTGTCTGATGAGGGAAACCCCTGAGGATAAGCCGCTCGAATAGGGATCTATTGAGATCATAACCTTCCTCTTTCTCGACACTCAACTCATATTTGTTTATTTTGGGTCGCAACTGTTTATGATCGCCAATAAGCACCAATTGGCTCGTCTCAGATCCCAATGCTGTCAAAATATGACTTTCGAGAATCTCACCCGCTTCCTCGACGAGTAATACATCGCGAGCTAGAATTCTTTGCGTCAGTATCGCTCTCTCAGGTTCGAATACGGGTCATAGGTCGCTCTTGAAGTATGTCTGACGATCTCAAAGTGATAGTATTGGGGAAAAGTTGACGGCAATAAATAACGTACCCGCTGCTTGCAGCTCCTGTGCGTACATAGCCGCGGCTGTAGTGGTGCAGGCTACAACACGCCTAGACCCTATGACAGCTGCACGACCTTTACTAAACATACGAGCCAGCTCTCGTTGGGACTTGTTGTACTTTTCTGTGATGTCATATAAGATAGAGACTTGCTCTTTGAGGATGTCAATTTTCCATGCTGACAGAGCTGCCTGCCTGGACGATACACTCATCCGCCATATACGTTGTGCGTCCTCAGTCGTTTCAGGCGAGAAGACGCCCGCATCATTTTCCCCATTGGACCATCGATTAATTAAATAGGTGTCGTTGACGACTTTCCCAGATCGTCCAACCCTCGCAGATCCGTCCTCGCTTTCTGGTAGAATGAAGGCGTCCAAGAAATGCGGACCATCGGGATGGAATTCGAGGTACTCTAGTAGATCTGCCAAACGGACATCCGTCGATTGATACCGAGCGAAAGCTTGATGCAGGCTGGTAGCCAGGGCATCTGTCTTAATCTTGATCTCATCGATCATCTTCCATGTTGCTTTGGTCTGTTTGAAGTTCGTCGACTGGTCGAACAGCGCCATGCATTTAGTTCGCGGCGAAGACTTGCCCCCCAGCCGAACCATTTCACTCGATGGAATTCCTATGTCTAGAAGATCTTCAAGAAACTGGTCTAGGGCATGGTTCGTATAGCAAACAACGAGCATGACCTTCTTGGTGTAGCGGTGAATGGATTTGGCGATCAGGGCTCCAATGAAAGACTTGCCAGTTCCTAAGGGGAAAGCGGTCAGCACGGCAAGGTCGGAAAGATGTCCATCGGCTTACCAGGCGGGCCCTGTATCAGGCTTACTCTCTGTTTCAGCCCGGATAAGAGAGAATTCATCTGCGATTCATCTAGGTTGATCGATTTCGCTGTTCCCATAATGTCTTGGATATCCTGGGTTGGGTCAGTTTCAAGGTCTTCTATCAACACATTTGGCGCATGCCGAGCGTGTTTTAAGACACTATCGGGGCTCCAAAGGAGAAGCTCGTCCACCAAAGGCATATGTCGAATCTCTTGGAGGCCTCTCAGCACTGGCTCGTAAGCGAAGACGGCTGTGTCTATTTGAACCAACCTTACGTGCTTTGCGGTCTTCAGCTTGAGCAGGGATTTCGAGATACTTGCTTTACCGGCCAACTGCAAGGTGACGATTGGAGGTTTTTGTGCCAGCTGGTTATGGTCCCGATGGATTGTGGGAAATGCAACGATTTCACCATCAGTGATGAGACATGACAAAGAGTGATGCTTGAAAATGCTCCGATTGCCGTAAGCTTGGAAGAAGTCTGTGCGCTCTTGTGGCTTGAAGTTGGCCAACTGTCGCAGATCTGAGTTCAGCTGAAGTCTCAAACCCCAGGGCAAGCGTTTCTTTGGATCGCCGCAATCGACGCCCACGAGTGTAAGTCCGTCCACAATGATGCTCCTGTGACGTCCCTTTTTCTTCCCCGTGACAATCGAAAGCTCGTCACGCATTTCGGACAGCATGTCTTCGCGGAGGAGGCGGAACTGGTTGTCTAGATGGATAGCTAAGCGCTTGTCTTCATGAGTTGAACCTTCCACTGCGTCAGCGATACGATAAAAAGGCTGATCCTTGGACAAGATCTCATCGGCTGTAGGGTGTACGGCCACTTCTCGAAAGTCCACAAAATCATTGTCGTGCCGGCCACCTGGACCAGACTCGCTCTCCTCTCCACTGTGCGAATCAAGCGTGGAGATGACGTGCTTGATCTTCTGACCCATTGTTCGTACGTCGAAGGAAGGGGACTCAAGGAGTAGCTTTTGGATCGAAACATCCTCTGCCACAGCAAGGAATGACCCCTCTGATCTCGAGGGGCGAGATATCAATTCATGCAAGAGCCACCCGAAGCAAAGCTGTGCATCCGTTTCTAGCAAGCCATTGCGATATGACTGCAAGAAAGCGTTCCAAAAAATTGGCGGCTCCACGACGTGGTGGATGACTTGCCGCAGATAGTCTCCTTCCATAACAACCTTCAGAGCAGGGGACTGCATGTATCCTAGCAATTCCGCAGCTGGTCCGTTGTGGAAAGCAGTGGATGCACTGAATCTTAGGCACTGCCGTACAGACTGCAGGCCCGCCGGGCTGGAGATGATTTTCTCGATGCAGGTCGGTGGATCAGGCTGGTCGCATATAGCCTCAATGAAGAGATTTCCATCATGGGCTGTCTTCAAAGGCCGGTCTCCGTGCACAACAGAGTTGAAGAGCTTCGCTAATTTTGCTGTTCTGCCAGCATTAGTTGCCATTGTACTTCACGAAAATGTTGCTCAACTGGTGTCAATATGCCAATGCTGAGTGCAAGACAGAATGGTTGGTATAAAGGCTAGCGAGAAATCACGGCAAGCTGGCCACTCTCAAGAGAGCCATACAAATAGTTAAGAACGATTTTCTTTCAAGGCCCTTTTTTTGCAGTGGTAAAGATGAAGTATGCCTAAGCGAATGACAGGTTCAGTGTTGCCTGAAAGCGGACAAGGCGGGCGTCAATCTCATGCAGGAGACCGAACCTCTGGTAGACCGTACAACCAATCAGATAAAGGGAAAAGGAAACAACGAATCAGGGTATGCGGATCGGAGATACGTGGACAGCCCACTAATAAGAAGTGTGTTCTCACGCTTTTGACAAACGCAGATCATGGCCAAAGATGCCCGCGCTTTGTAAACACCTACAAGCGTACGACGTCTCTGCAGCAAGGCTCAGGATTGCAAACATCTTGAATGCTGGTCCCGAGACTCCTTTCCTTTGAAACGAACCTGCGAAGTGAAGCCCCGAGCTAGTTGTGTTTGCTACAATTCCCGCTAGCCTCACTAGATCGACAGCAAGGGACGGACGCGCATCCACGTTACAGACGGACCATTTGCAGCATCTGCGATATTGGGCAAAATTGGATTACCCTTATCTTGCAGTCTAATTGCGTGGACCGTGTCTATAACCAATGTTTCCTAGACTAAGTAGCATTAATATATACATTCCGGACACTTGAACCGTCATGGATGCGGTCTGTCAACATGTTAACAATTTTAGAAGTTTGCTTGCTCTTATTTGCCTACCAAGAAAGCTGTTGAGGGCGTCGGGGGTAGACACATCGACCATCATATCTTCCTTCGGGTCCCAGATGATATCGGAATGCGTGACACGTAGACTCGATGATTCGGAAAGCGCCTTTGCAACTGCAGTAGTCTCAGTGGACTCGGTGAAAATGACGACGCTTCCGTCATTTTCCAGCTCGATATCGACTGCCCCTGCTTCAATTGCTCGATCAAAAATATCATCTTCCCCCATGCCGTCAGGATTTTCGACTATGATCTTCCCTTTCCTATCGAACAGGTGGGTTGTAGGAGTCATTGTGCCCCCTGCCTCTTTGATCGCAAGTCGCATATCATTCAGTGTTCGTGGTTTTGAGTCTGTTTGACACTCTATGATGAGAGCCACCGAGGGCGGCATTATGGCTTCGATTGTGACGCTCTCAAGCGCGGCCCCATTGGCTGAAACCCCTTGACCTCGGGCAATTGCATTATCTATCGAGGCTTTTGGGAAGCCGATCTTCTTTGCTGAAGTAATGACCGCTGCGAGGCGTGAATTCATCTGTGGATCCGGCCCATATTCTGGGAAGTTGTTAGCTCGACGTGTTTGACACAAAGACTCCGAATGGGCTAGGTACGTCTCGATACTTGTCTGAGCTCCTCGGCCACGGCAGAGCGCTGCCTATGCACAGAAGCCTGAGCGAGTGTCAATGAACCGCGCTTTGCCTCTCTCGAATGGAGTGGGTGCGTACGTCTTCTTTTGCCTTATCATGCTTGATTTTGGACCATCTATTATGTCCAGATCCTAGCACAGCTGTTTCCGAGAAGCAACGAGTTGCTCGGACCCGGAGTACATTGTATCCTCGTCTTGCGATCATGTACATTAAACGACTATACTAGAAGAACAGCTGTTCGAGCAGCCCCCACCACGCCGAGGAGCGAACGACATATTGTATCGTATTCGTATTCAGCCCTATTCTATTCTACGGGCAACTCTTCCAGAGGCTCGCATCCGAGGCAGCAAAACCATCGGGGGAAACATTCGATGTTGCAGCAGAGCACGACTGATGTCAAACCTCCAGAATGAAGCTCCTGTTGCCAATGGCAGTGTTGGCCATTCCCAAGAAAAGGCTATACCCAAATATCGACTCGACGTGCCGAAGTTGCACTCCTTGCCCTCAGAGCAGCAGGACATCTACCTCTTTACCTTCTCTGTGGAGCTTGAAGGCTACGTAGCTTCCTTGGAATACGAATCACTATGCGTCGAGCAGACAGAAATAGCGAAGGAGCTCGTCCAGATAATCAATCTCTCCTCCCCCCTACCCTCGAAAGCAATCCGGAGTAATCTTGGTCGGATCTACGCTTGTTTACTAGGCAAAGGAAATAGAAAAATACTTTTTGAAACTGTCAACCAATTGTCCGCTTCAGTCAATGCAGGCAAATGGGAGAAAGAGCTTCAGAACAAGCATGCGGCCGTCTATTGCTTGGGGGAGGTATACAAGGCCGCGGGAGACAGTGCCATAAATCTATCGAGTCTCGCGTGCTCAAGTTTGCTGCGGCTCTCAAAAACCGCGCAGAACCATGCAGGCCTACGAGCGGCTATATTCAAAGCACTGGGGAATATCATTGGATCCATACAGGGATCGATTGAAGAGCCTATTGCACGGGAAGTTTGGAAACAAGGGAGGGCGGCCATTCCAGGAGACAAGGCAGCGTTGGTGCAAGCAAAAGCATGTGAATGTCTTGAGCAGCTTATTGTTGGGACGGAGTACTTCGACACTGTCAACGAATTCGAATCTCTGAAGACTGCGATCTGGAAAGCATGCGACACTCCTATACCTGCCGCTCGACATGCGGCAGCTTCGTGTCTAGCATTCGCGCTAGTCAAATCCTACTCCGAAAACATCCCCTCCAAATCCTCTCCAAAGGCCAAGAAGTCGAAGAAGTCTAACAGGAATCAGCAAGCAGTGCTAGAGGAAGGAGATGAGGAACTCGCTTCGAGACCAGGGTCGCCTTCCGCCAAAAAACCCAGCTCAAAGCTTGAATTATCGCTAGGGGACATATTCAGACAACTCACCATGCAGTACCACCGTCCAGCCACCAGCTACCGTGTCAGAGCTGGTATCGCACAGTGCTACGTCAAAGTCTTAAGAGGTCTAAGCCCTTCGGTCGTCGAAACGAACTATGGGCGAATCTTGAACCATCTCCTCACTGACCTTCTAAGCAACCAGTCGGTCACTCATGACCGCTACCGGCTGCTACTAACTCGAAGGTTCGTACAGAAGATACTTGCAGATTGTATTGGTTTGAAGATCCTTGGCGAGACAGGACGAATCAATGCGGCAAGAACCCTGATCAATGGCGTGCTTAGAAACTACCCGCAACTGCTCAAGGAGATACCTGAGCCTTCTAAGCATTCTTTGGTAGGCGCTCTCGACGCCTTGGCTTCGATTATCAAGTCCTTGGGATCAGCCTTCATCTCTCTTGGTGACAGTTGTCGAGAAGCACTCGTTCAAGTCCTACAGCATCCCAGCTATACAGTACAGATACATGCTTCCCATTGTCTGCGTGCCTTTGTAAACGCCTGCCCTCAGCAGCTCCTTTCGTGCGCGTCGATATGTATGAACAGTGTCACCAGAGAGCTCGGGGTATTGACCACGGGTCGCCAGTCTCCACGTAGATGTGTCGGATATGCCAATGGACTTGCAGCGGTGCTCAGTATTTCGCCGTCACATCCACTCTATAGCTCACTTGAGATCAGCTCGCGTGTCTTGTCGACAGCAACTGAACTACTGAAGTCAAGTAGCAAAGCCGAGCTTCGTGTGGCTGGGACCCAGGTCCAAGTAGCGTGGATCCTGATAGGTGGTCTCATGGCACTAGGACCGAATTTCGTGAAGATACACCTCTCTCAATTCCTCCTATTATGGCGGAACGCACTGCCAAAGCCACTAACAAAGGAGAAAACAGCGCAGCGGCAGACATTGGAAATATCATACCTTACACATGTCCGGGAGTGCACTCTTGGGTCCATTCTCTCATTTCTCGAGTTCAACGACAGACTGATAACAAGTGACGTTGCCAAAAGGATCGCATCAATGCTGCAGAATACCTTCGATTATCTAGAAACCGTGCCGAACAGGAAACAAAGCGATGACGCGGTCCAAAAGATTTTCGCCTCATTGAAGCTACAAGACCTCATTCTCATGGTTCGGCGGAGAGTTCTCCAATGCTATTCGAAACTGATTAGCTGCAGTCCGCATGCCAGCGGTGAGGTCTTGACTCAGTCTAACCTCCTCACATTTGCGGTAACTTTATTTGCAGACCCTGAGAGCTACGCACCTGGCACACTGAGCTCATCTCTTGCTAATGCGGCTGGTACCTTCGAGAGTATCTGGGAAGTTTCGGACAATTCTGGGTTTGGTATTACTGGATTGGTTCGAAGTTCAATCATCATGAATTTACCAAGTGAGCAGAGTAACGCGCCTCAATCACATCGAGTGGACCGTGGTGATGAAGCCTCAGATATCGATGAAGCGGTATGCTGGACTCCAACCCAGTGTTCTTTATTTACTGATGTGCTCAGCTGCTTGGTCCAATCTGTGGGGCACAAGAATACGACTCAGTCCGCCTCTATACAAGTGATCACGACAACGTCAACGACCTACCGGACCCTCCTGCAACAGAAGTAGTCAACTCCGCTATCGTTCTCTTCGCGACGGCGCTTCCTCTTCATAACTCAAGAGTCCAAGAAGGAGTACTTGAACAATTGGCTACGCTACTGTCAACTGTTAGCCTCCAAAGGGACCCAGGACGGCGAGCGGCAGTGACTGTCAACGCGGCCATGGCCCTTCTAGGGGCACTCAAGGTCGCTGTGGGTGAGACAGTTGCTGAACAAGGTGATCTAAGGCATCCCACTGTTGAAAGGACGATAGAAGAGATACTGCGGGTAAGCTGTACATGCTGTCCCCTTCGGTTCAGGGCAAAGAGTGACTGGTATAGGGATTCGTGATCGATCAAGACCGCTCCACTCGAGCCATCGCCTACGAGGCCCTGGGAAGGCTTTGTAATAGCTCCGGCAACACGTTTACAACGAATGAGATCAATGCCTTGATCGAGACAATTGTTGCCAACAGAGAACCCAATGCTCGCGCCGGTTGCGCAATGGCTCTCGGGTCCATACACTCCCAAGTTGGTGGGATGGCAGCGGGTTTCCATCTCAAGAAGATTCATGGAGTGCTGATGTCTCTTTGCAGCGACCCAAATGCTGTTGTGCATTTTTGCGCTATCAAAGCTCTGTCTCAGGTTGCCGAATCCGCCGGCTTGACTTTTTCTGCATACGTCTCCAGCACTCTTGGTCTGCTTGCCCAGCTGTGGACTTGTGATAGTCATAATGAGGAGTCGGCCTTGATACCAACTTCTAACCTAGAGATAGACTGGCCTACTGCTGCTGTCATCGCTCACAGCGTAGATTCGCTGATCAATGTCCTCGGTCCAGACCTTCAGGACATGGGTAAAACAAGGGAGCTCATGTTGATGCTCATGAAACAATTCGCGTTCGACGACGTGCCCACAGTCCAAGCAGAGTGCCTCAGAGCTTGGGAACATATTTACCTCTACGATTCTGGACATGTTAATCTGGCAAGCTACATTCACCGGCTACAGAGAAATCTTGATTCGTCAAACCGCAGGATCCGGGATATAGCCGTTGATGGCCTCTACAACCTCATGCGGAGAGATGCCGAGCAGATCCTTGCTATTGGTGATGAGGTTCTCGAAGATCAGATATGGCTGACTCTGAACGACAATCCTGATCAGGAAGGCGTTCGCAATCTTATTCAGTCTTGGCTTGGCCAATCGAGCCTGACTGAGGCCGAGAAATGGGTCTCGCGTTGTCACCACGTGCTTACCAAGACTGCAAAGACTCAGATCGAGGTTGCGCCGCCGCAGGAAGCCAAGGCCCCGGCTCAACCTGATCTGCAGGACGAGGAGGTGGCCGGTTTCAATGTTGGAGACGTGAAAGATCAGGACTCTGCTGCAGTACCAGAGGCAACTCAGGAGCTGTTACGATGGCAAACTCGATCATTTGCGTTGCAATGCTTGAGTGATTTGGTGGCTATCATTGGCAAAGACATGGAATTGGACCCAGAATCCACGGCCGGACGTGCCCTGCAGAACAAGATCGCTGACGTTATTCGTTTGGCTTTCCTTGCGTCGACGGCATCGGTCGTTGAGCTACAGGTTTCAGGACTACGTCTCATTGATCAAATTCTAAGGGTGTGTATCAAAAACATACTTGCCGTTCACAGGTCTATTGCTAATCAAGATAGATCTTCGGGTCTACGCCTGACCCTGATTTCTTGGAAGCCCTTCTACTTGAGCAGTACCAAGCACAAGTCAGCTCCGCATTGACGCCGGCTTTCGGCGCTGACTCGTCTCCCGATCTCGCTGCAGCAGCGGTCGACGTCTGTGCGACTTTCATAGCTGCTGGGCTTGTGACTGATGTCGATCGCATGGGAAGGATTCTGAAGCTATTGGTTACAGCACTAGAGAGCTTTACAGGTGAGTTTATGAAGTATACTCACTCGAGATTCACAATAATGGGAAACTAGACGAATCTCAGGATTCGGCCATAGGCGATCTACAAGGGCTCAGTCCAAACGCTCAGACTATGGTTCGAATGGCTGTCCTGTCTGCATGGGCACAATTGCAGGTTGCCAGTATAGAACAACAGTATCTTGTCAAAGTAGTGAAGCCCCATGTCGCCAAGCTTACTCCTTTGTGGCTTTCTTCGTTACAAGAATTTGCACGATTGAGATTCGAGCCAGACATATCGAACAACACTGGACCCGCTAGACCAGCCGAGGGTCTTGATGTCGTATATGCTGCTCTCAACAGGCAGACACTATTGAAGGCAAGTTGTATCTATGATCCTACTGAGCCTACCTTCTGCTCACAACCGTGATAGTTCTACCAAGACTCCTGGCTCAAGCTCGTCGACGCTATCGCAAGTCTTATCGACCAGGATAGCGAGTTCGTGTTTAATGCTCTAGACGGTAGAAAAGGCTCAGATGCACCAAAGCTGGATGATTTCGGCGCCGAATATCACCACATTGACTACCGCGATGAACCTACTGCCTTCTTCTTCATGCTCTTCGGCATTGTCATTGAGGCGTTGACAACTCGACCTGGTAATGACACCCCTAGCTCTGAGGCACACACTTTGGAGATCCTTTCAGCTCTCAAAAGGATACTACGACCATCAGTCTCAGGCAATGCCGTCTTTCAAGATGCTGTCTTCGCGGAAACCACAGAGCTCTTCGACCGCTTGGCGCTCACAGAAAGCCCAGATGTTCAGCTAGTGATAGTGGAAATAGCCAGGAACTTGTGCCTTACACACCCCTCTGCCCAAGAGGAAAGTGACAATGGTGAACATCTCTCCGACGACATCGAACAATTATTCGAGCTCACGAGAATCATCGTTCTTGTATTAGCCGGTGTCCTGCCCAACCTTGCGGAGCAGAACCCTTCCGCTCGGCAACAACTCCCTGATGAAGCAGTAGTGCTAATCCAGACTTCCTTGGAAGCACTCGTGGACGCTTCGGACATCTTTCCGTCGATCATCAAAGCTGATTTGCACGCCAGTATACTCCACATCTTTGCCACCATCCTCAGTACAGGCGCTTGCCAGGCCAATGTCGTACCTCAAGCCTTCCCCGTCTTCAAGCGCTTTCTACAGAGTCTGATGCCATCAAGTGCAAACTCACCATCATCAAGTACCCGCGATCTCGCCCGAGGCAGCCTCCACCGCTTCCTCTCCGTACTCGCCCACGCCCAACGACGCGAAGTCGAAACCTCCCTACCTTGTGCAAAGAACACGCTCCTCGCATGCACCATCCTCCTCACGACCGCCTCCCGCTCGCTCATCCCCAATGACCCTCTTATCATCCGCGCCCTAGACGCTATGCTTGACTGCTTGCAGGATTTAGGTCTTGCCAAAGTCGTCGCTAGCTGCCTACGCTCGCTTCTCATGGTGAGCCCCAAAAATGAGGCCGACGAAGCCATTGCACGATACTTGTTTCCACATCTGTTGCGCTTTACAGCGGACATGGAACTACCTGATCCCGAAAGCGCAAGATCACTGACAGCACATGCACTAACGTCCTTCGTCGCCACCACCTCGGGCCAACCCTCATCCGCGGCTATGAGTATCGTCATCCCCATGCTACTCACGCGCGCTGCAGCAGAGGGTAAGGCAACATATCCAGAAACTGCAAAACGGCTCCTGGAGCTGGCTGGTGGGAATCAGATGCCTGTCTTCAGGGGCGTGGTGGCTAAGATGAGTGCCGGACAGAGAGGTTTTATGGAGACTGTGATAAGAGAAGGTGGAGGCGCGGGTGGAGGCCGAGCCGGAGGTAGGAGGGCAAGTAGTGGTGAGAGGGAGGAGCCGAGCATTGCGCTTAAGACGACTTTTGGTGGCAAATAGTCTTATGGAGGAACTACATTATTGATTTTACTGTATACGGGTGTTGCAGTGAGCGTTGTGAGCATCGTTGGGGTTATACATGAATTTGTTGAGCGTGGGCATGGGCGTATGAACGCATTCAATGCATAGTCAGAGACTGAAGCAAAAGTCTTGCATAGTGTAGCAATGTTGGCCTCATGGCTGGTACTATACCTTCGAAGTTGCAAAGAAGAAGCCCATTTGTCGACCAGAAATGCAACTTTGCGCTTGACCGCATCACTTCGGAGGCCATAGTTGGACGGGTCTCATCAACCCATGAAGATGGTAATGAATCTTGGAGTTGCTCTCTAGGCAAAACTTTTACGCCATTCCCTAATGTCGATTTCTGCGTAGCACGCAATGCAAGGGGTATCAAACGCTCCAAAGCCTCTAAAATTCCGACATCACACGAAGCCATCACCATCACCCCTACCCCAAAGAAGTATACCCCACATCAACCGCTTTGTCAATACCCGCTTCACCCTCATTCGTCTGCATCCCCATCTCCCTACTTGGCACCGTAAAACTCGCCCCACTACCACTATTCGTCGACGACCCAGTAGTAGTTCGCGGTAACCCCTTCTCCCTCGCCACGATCTCCCTCTCATGCAACTTATAACTCGAGTATCTCAAACTTCCCAGAATCAATAACGCCATAGTCGCAATCCCGAATGCAGCCCTGCGCGTTAAAAACCATCTCAACCCCTCCACCTCACTCTTCGCATCGCTATTCAGCGCCACAGTAATCTTATAATGCAATTCGCTAATCTCACTATCCCGGCTTTGCTGTTGGTCGCGCACAGCCATGCGGCGGTCGTTGAGCATACCCCGCAGATCGTCTTTGAGCGCTTGTGTTTCTTGCGCGGTGCGTTGGGAGAGGATGTCGTAGGTGTGTTGGAGGTGGGAGAGCTGGGTGCGGGTTTTGGTGCTGGAGGATTTGCGGGTGTTGAGGATTTCGGTGCGGAGTTCGGAGCAGGCGGCGCGAAAGAGGTACGTTTCCTGCTTTCGATCAGCATGACAGTATTAGGGCTGTGGGGGTGTGGTGGAGGGAGGACGCACATTTTCGACGTCGGATTTCGAGACGAGACCTTCTTTCGCAACGTCCAGATTTTCGGCAAGAAGACCTCTTATGGCCTTCATGGTCGAAACGCTCTGGTCTTCCGTAAACCCACCTTTTTCTAAATCCTTAACCAACGTGAAGGTATCGAAATGATGCACATAAGGCGGTGCCTGCAGATGCGGCGCTTTATGCTCTTCCGACCCCTCGTTAGTAGGTTGTCCCATCTTCGAAATCGTCTCCAAGGGTTTCGCTTCTGTGGCTTTTTCTCTGCTACTTGCAGCTTCATCGGATATCTGTTTTGGGTGTGATTCGGAGGCGTCGAGCTCGGTTGCTCGCTCTGCGGGATCTCGGAGGGATGTGTCAATTGCGCCATCTCGGCTTTTGTCTGGGTTGTCCCGCGCATCTGATGCTTTCTTCTCGGGTGCTTTGGAGGGTAGGCCTTCGACTTGCTTTTTCTCCACTTGTTTGGTGGGGCCTTGTACTTCATGTTCGATGGCGCCTGCTAATGACTTGTCGTCTTGTGGTTTGGATGGCATTGAAGTACCTTGCGGAGGTGGTTGAGGTTCTGCTGCTGCACCATAGCGCTGGGCGTAGGTCTCTTCTCTGCAAGATTTCGTGGTACTGATGCCTGCTTTTTGGAGGTAGTTTGGGACGGCGCGTAGTGGACGATTGGCTCCTCGTCCATTTTCGCAGATCCGTACTGACTTGAACAGGTGAGGGTACAGAAAAGTGAGGCGTGGTACCGACATCATGAAAGGCTGGTATGGTGAGTTAATAGTAACAGAGTTGGTTTCAAGGAAATCTTATTGGGGCTAGCGGCAGGACATTCGGCACGAGCCGCAGCCGTTAGCTTTATCAAACCTTATATGATGAATTGGCCGAAGAATTTCCCTTTCACCCTGCCGGAGCGACAGTCCTCGCTTGGGCCCCCGGTCTAGCGTCGGGGCCAAGCCGTTACCGAGCTTGGTACCGCCCCCGTAAACGCGAACTACGAGAAAGACGTGCGTATATTATTAAACCACCGGTAAATATAACGAAATAAAGGTAATACCCCGAGGAAAAATTTAAATATTATATATTAAGATAATAAAGTAATAGTTCTATAATAGCTTCTATAAATTATAAATATAATAATAATATAATATAATTAAGGCCTTTAATTATCGTTATTTATATTATAAAAGTTTTATATTATCGTAAAAAATAATAATCTTAAAGAGAATCCTCGATAAAATCTAAAAGTTAATTTTTTAATAAAATAAATTAAATCTTTAAACTAACGGGTCCTTTTTAAATTATCGTTTTATATTCGCGAAGTTAATTTCTTTTTTATAGGGGAACTCCTATAATAATCTCTATAATTATTTTCTTAAACGTAGAGCGATAGTCTAAAGATTTAGAAAAATCGGCCGTAGGCCGAGCGAAATTTTTATAGTATAATTATTAATTTAAGTTATAATCGTCGGTTTTTAAAATAATTTAAATAGAAAATTCTTATAGATTACTTTTCTCGAAAGACCGTAATCTAAATACGAATATAAATAGGATATTACGAGAAATACGATTAAGATAAAGATCTTAATTAAGGATTTATTTAAGTATCTTTTATTTTTATTAAATCTTTTATAAAATTATTTAAATTCTTATTTTATACTATCGGTCACCGTTATAATTATCGATATTTACGCGTAATATCCGGGGACTTCGTTATTATCTTTATTTTACTACTCTTTATATATAAGAAATATATTATTTATTATTTATTTTAATATTTTAGTCTCGCTTTCTTAATATTTTCCTCGTTAAATATCTTTCGTTTCTTACGGATCGTTTTAATTAACTCGGTCTAAGTTCGTTAACGATTCGCTTTTTTTTTAATATTAAAGACGGTATATAACGCCTAAAAAGCGTCTTTATTTACGAAGTTTTAAAGATTTTATATAATCGTTTAAATATATCGTTATTATTAATATTCGATAAAAGTATTATCTAGAATAACGTACTTTTTATTCTTAAAAGGATTTTTTTAAAACGTCCTATATTATAGGGTAATATTTATAGTATAATTATCTTAAATAATATAAAGGTACCGGTATACCCTTTAATAAAAACTAATTTAAATTATCCTATTATCGAAATAAAAGGGGAATATCTTTTAAAAAGCTCGTTATTTTTAGATTAAAAAGAAAATCGTCGTTAGTAAATTCGACTTTAATATTATTAAGGATAATTTATCGTTTTCGAAGACGACTTTATTAAAGAGTAGTCGATAGAGATAACTTTAAAAACTTTAATTATTTAGGAACTCTAGTAGTTTTAATAATAATTAATTAAACGACTTTATAAATAACGTATTTAATATTAAAGCTAGACTTCTCGTAAAATAAGAAAATATAATAATATTCGTAGCGATTCTCGATAATAACGTTATTTTTCTCTAGTTTTAATAGTATAGTAGAATTCGATAAGGAGGTATTATTTATAGTAAAATAATAGAATTATAGTATTAAAGTCGTTAATAAAGGAGGGAGGAACTTATTATCCGTAAGGATTTATTTAAATAAAGATTTTAATATAAAGATATTAATCTTTCTTAAAGTAGAATAAATTATTATATTAAATTTTACCTTAATACCTAAAGAGTTTAAAAAGATTAAACGATTTCTTCGGGGGTTCTCTTTTTAATAGTTTAATATTCGTCCGCCTAAATTAATAATATATTTCGTTCCTTTAGAAGTCGCCGATCTAAGAGAGAAACGGTATTATTAACGAAGTATTATTAAATAGATATCGTAGATTAAGTTTATTATTATTTTTAATTAATCTTCTATTTTTTCGAGGCTAGTAGTATAATAATTAGAGTATAAATAATTATAAAAAACGAGGATAACTTTAAATACTTTTAGAAAATTATAATTAATTAAATACCTCCGCCTATCCGCCTATATAGATTATTTATCGTTTATATTTATTATATACTTTCTTAATTCTATTTAAAACGATAAATATAGCCGATAATATTATTTTTAATACCTTCCGTTAGATTATAAAATCTTAATCTAACTAGATCGTTAATAACGAAGACTTTATTAAATTTAAATCGTTTAATATTAAAAAGAATATATAGGATTATAAAATAGAATTCGAAGTAATAAAGGATATTATAAAAGATACCTCGAAAAACGCGTATATAAAGAGAATTCAGGATAATTATCGAGGGTATTCTACTATATTAATTCGCTGAGTTTTATCGGTAATAATAATAGAATATAGGTAGATCGCTTTATTTAAAAATTTCCTTTATTATTATATCTTTACCGATAAAGAGATCGAAAATCCTAATACCCGAATCCCCGAATATATTATTTTTTAGATATATAAAGCCTATAAAAAGCCTAATCTAAACTCGAAATTAAAGGAATTTCGTAAAGCGAAGAATTAAAGCTTTTCCTACGCTTATAAAATACGTATTATAATTAATTATTATTACGGTAATATCCTTAAACGAGGATCCGAGCCCTTTCGTAGGGAGAAAGATAATATTTATAACGGGAATCCCTCGTTATTATAATAAATATTATAATATATAAAAAGTCTTTAACGTTATAAGGTACGTTAATATTACTTTAATTTTTTATATAAAACGATAACTTTATTAATTTTATCTAGATATAATCTAGTAAAATCTTATAAAATATATAAATAATAATTAAACCTCTCTTTTAATAATTATACCTTTATAATAAATCGATTCTAAAGATATAAATCCTTTAATCTATAAGGAAAGACGAGAATAAGTTAAAAATCTAGGGTAGGTATAATTAGCGTATTATAATATAAATTATTTATATAATCTCGTTTTTATATTTTCTTCGCTTTAACGAAGTTTTAAAAATCGAGTATTATTATATTAAAGTCCTTAAAGAACGCGGTATAATCGAGTTAACTTTATTATTCCGAAAGATATATTAATTAGGGGGTAAGCCGTTAAATTATTAATATTTTTAATAATTTATTAATAAATTTTTAGAGATTAAGCCCTTTATATTATACTTTAATCGTAAAAACTTTTATTTTAATTATATTCACCTACTACTCCGCTAAATTATAGTATCTCGGATTTTAAACGGATTTCTCTTTCGACCCTTTAATACCTATAATAATCTATTTATATATAATTATAAACTATTAATAAGTACTAAAGCTAGTTATTTTTATTATTTTTAATAATAATTTTATAGGTACCTAGTATTTTCCTCGAGAGTTTTCGAAATAATCTTCTTAATATCGGCGTTTCTTTTAAATTATATAGGACTTATTCTTTTCGAAGAGGGGGGGTCTAGTATTTATCGAGTAAAAGACGATAGAATTTTTAAAAATTATATAATTAAGGGGGCTAAAGCGTCGTTTTTAATTTATTAACGATTATACGTTATTTAATCGGTTAGAACGATAAATTAATAAGAAAATAAAAGGATTTTATAAATCCTAACGCTTAGAAAGAACGCGTATACTTTAGGTACGGGCGAAGTTACGATTATATATAATAATTTAGGTAGAATTATTGTATAAAGCGATAATATTTAGGTGAATTACGATTTAAAACGAGGGTTTTATATTAATATAAATAATTTTAATATTATATAATAATAAATATATTTAGAAAATCGAATTAAATAGATTCTATAAATATAAGGAATAATTATAAATAGATTTAATTAATAAATTTAGTTAATAGATTTAAGAAGTTATATTAATAAATTTAATAAATAAAACTACTAAATAACTAATTAATACCTAGGATTAATAAATAAATTAAATAAATTAAATAAATTAAATAAATTAAATAAATTAAAT
>JAABUS010001763.1_pt1 | contig 44919 bp, 50 predicted proteins | sample 5560161 | NCBI WGS metagenome assembly JAABUS01 (sample SAMN10711885, study PRJNA513376) | rock metagenome | isolation source: Antarctica rocks | place: Antarctica: Victoria Land, Trio Nunatak nord | collected 2016-01-04
CCTCTCCAACCCCTCCCTCTCCTCCTCACTCATGGGACTCTGATCCCCATTACCCCCAACCTTTCGATTCCCATTCAAGCCCGCCAGCGCGCGCTGTAAATCTTCCGCATGCACGTCTTTATTCGGCGGTTCCTCCTCTCTGATCTCCCATCCACACGGCGGCGACGGCGGAGGGGAGATGAACAGTAGTTTCCCCAAGCTCGGCGGATGGAGATGCTGATCTTCGGCCCCTTCGCCCTGGATGGGCGTATGTTCCCCGAAATAAATCCGAACGCTCTCATCTTCGCCCATGGGGAAGCCATCGAGGACTTGCCGCATGTCGATCGCCGCTTCGGTTGTGGGGTAGGAGACTATGATCCTGTGGAAGGATTTGAGAGGCGAGAAAGAGTTTAGAGGGACGGGTTGGGAGAGGAGGTCGTGGAGGCGGGAGAGCGTGGCGGGGTGGAAGGTTGTGGGGGCGTTGAGGTTGGTTATTAGGAGGGTGTTTGAGGGGGGAGAGGGCGTTATGAGCGGTGGGAGGCTGGAGAGGTCAAGGGAGAGGGGGGTTTGGGTGCCTTTTGATTGAGATGATGGCGATGTTGGTATTGTAGAAGGCGATGCGGGAGGAGACTGTGCGGCCATGTCTTGGGGGTTGTTGGGAGAGGCCATAATCTGATCAAGTAGTAATGGTATCAAGAGAGTAGATTGAGTCAAAAGGTGGTGGGATATTGGAGAATTTGTACACCGGCTATCCGCGGTTTGCTTTTTGACGATCTTTTGGGGGGCAACGAGGCTGTGCAAATACTGACCGAGGGGACAAACTTCTGGATCCGTCTCGCGAATTCCACGGTCTTTAGACCCGACTGCGACCTAGGCAATGATTCACATCGCCGAGACATGAGCAAAGCCTCCAAATTTCGCGACTGGCAGTGCTGAAAGTAAAAGAGATGTTGATTCGAGACCGAACCAGCAAAGGCGCAGGAGATGAATAAAATGAGCCTTGGGCGTAGCAACGATATATGTCTAAGATCTATATCCACCTGACCCCACCAGATCCAAAACGCCTTGCTGAACGTCGTAAACGCTATGAAACAAATGCATGCAATCGTCTCTTCGTAGGGTCATCCCCAGTCATCCCCAGTCATCCCCAGTCATCCCCAGTCATCCCCAGGCTTCTGCCCAAACCAAGCTCACTATTCCCCTCACGTCTCCGTCTTCCCATCCAACCCATGCCTCATCCTCCACTCCCTTACCCCCCTATCCACCTCCCCCTTGCTGACCCCATCTCTAACCAAACACATCGTCACCCCCAAACCCTCCACATTCCGATTCCTCACCTCGTCATCGAAAAACAGCATATCTCCATACGCCACCTGGCTCGATTTCTGGATCTTCGCGAAATGCTGCTTCTTATCGCCCGGAAAGATTTGTATGTAGTCGAAATACTCGATCGCGCGCTTGTTGGCAGGTTTGATAATCAATTGTTTGAGGAGTGTGGTGGCGAGGTCGGGGGCGTGGGTGCGAGAGGCGGCGCCGATTAGGATGGGGGTGGAGTGGGTTTTGAAGGCGTGGAGGAGGGCGGGGACGTCGCGGTAGAAGGTGAAGGATTCGCCCCATCTAGTGGGAAGATTAGCACAATTGTTTGGGACGAAGCGCGAGATCGCAGAATAAAGGGGCACTATGCACTTACTTATCCACAGATTTCGAGCCCCCATCTTTCGCTTTTAGTGGGGGCGTAACATGCGTGTCTACCCAGAAAGGCCATAATGTATAGTCTAAGTCGAATACCAACATCTTGGGTAGAGGCAAGCCATCGGTAAACGTATCAGGCGCAAGACCTTGCTCGAGCGCAAGGCTCGTGTCAGAAGCTTGGGGGGTCCTCTTGACCATTTTGGAGAGGAGTGCTAGGAAAAGAACGAGAAACAAAGCTGTCAGCTTACGCGGAAAGTTTTCGAGAAGTGATTGCCGAGATGCACGCATGAGATGAAGAAGAAATGAATTCGGTCGGGTTCCTGGCTAGCCCTGCACGATGACGCAGAGGCTTGGCGTGGGGTCTCATCTAAACATTTCCCGTCACCTTTTTTCAACGGATGGCCATTCTCACCACCACAATGTCTGATCAGCGACCCCCTGCCGAACATCCTCTAACAATGCATCGAACAAAGCCTCGCAAACGCTCCCCCTCTCCCGCTAATTTCTGCAAACCCTGTGCCCTTTGCGAAACCCCCCGCGACGTCCTAGTCCGCTGCCGCATAGACTCCACCCAAGACTGGCATTTCGTCTGCACGAGAGGGTGCTGGAAGAAAGTCTCAGGCGGAGTGGCTGATGGAAGCGCGGAACATCCATGGTACCAGTATGGTGGTATGTGGAAGAATAAGCATGCGCTTGTGAGTGCGAAGAAGCCAAAGGGAAAGAAGGGGAAGGAGTGAGAACCCTGAGTGGCAGGCGGAGGGGAAGAAGTATATGAAATATGATAGGGTGAATTATAAGGGGAAGGCGTGGCTTTGTCAGAGGGGACATGAGTGTGGAGAGGGGACAAAGCCGTAGGAGGGGTGTAGGTTTTGGAGGGAGGTGGATTGAGGCAAAAATTCGGATCTCCAGAAGGAGTGTGCAATATGATATTGTCCTCTAGAAGAGGAACTTGCCGCCGACGAGCCAGCCATTGGAAGGTCGCAGGCCAACTCAGGGCTCAAGATTGAGTAGCGGAGTGCGAAGAGATGCCAGTAAATTCGAAGAGCGTGAGCCAGGTGAGGCTGGTCTGAGGAGAGGAAGATGACAAAGAAACTTGATTGCAAGATGTGAAGATCTGAGGCCAGTGGTTGGACGCCAGAGTCCACCTGGATAATATATTAGAGCTGAAAAAAGGTGGTATTGTCATGAGAAATCCATGATAAGGCGTCTCAATGATAGACTCTTTCTTTGCCACGGATGTCGTTGCTCGTAAATGTTGCATAGCTTGTATGAATGTCTAGTCAAATTTGAGTATGATTTCTTTGACCAAATCAGGTCCAATACAAGCAGCCAGCTCTGCAACGATGCCTTTGAGTGTACCAGACTCTACCTCGCTATTATCCCAACTGACGAGGTCCTGTCGAGCAAGTCAGTGTCTCCTCGTTTGTAGAAGATCAACCGCCTCTAGCAATCACCTCGAGATGAACGATTCGTCCCTGTATCTTCAACCTCCACAGACCAAGATCGATCTGTTCCTCAACCTCCGCTTTTGTCATAGCGCCAGGCATGCCAGCTTCAAAGGCTGTTTTAGCTTCACCGGCTGCGTCGGACTCATCTAGTCCATTAATGTATTCAAGGGAGTACTTGAAGCCTTCTGGACCCATGTCGAGCTCCTTGCTGAAATCGGAGCTAACAACGGCGCCTGATTGCAGGAATGTCATGGGAGAGTCGGATGCAATTCCCAAGGACCGCTCAAAGCTCATGGAAACCCATTTGCGAGTTGATAAGCGCTGGAGCATGTCTGAGTCTAATGGGTCCCAGGCATTGGTCACAGGATCTATTGTCCAATTGGTCAATTACGCCTGTGACTACGGTTGGGCTACCAAATGCTCACCTAGAACATATTGCGGGCGAAAGTCGTTCTTGTATCTCATCTTGACGCATGAGTGGATATAGTAGCCTACTTGAAATCAAGATTGAATGTTGTGACGGAGTGGAAGTGCTCACCCATATAGTAGTATCTATAACCACCTTCCAGCGCCAATGTAATCTCTCTAAGAGCACTGAGCTTCCCGAAGTTCCAGTCGTTGACCTGTTCATGATATCTATGTCCAATTAGTAAGGCGACCGCAAGAGGGCATGGGACGTGGGAATTACAAAAGATAGACAGAGCTCACACAGTGAGGAAGTAGGTCTAGGACACCCATCGCGACTAACTTTCCATCTAGCCGGTAGCATTGGTGGTAGGAGCCAATTTGCCTCTCCTTCCCATCTTCGACGAGGATGCTTCGCTTGAAGCCAGAGCAAAGGAAGCGCTTGAAACCACTCTTCGATGAAGACTCATGGTGGACCGAACGCTGGTAGTGCTCGAATAGCTTGTACCTGTATAGCGCCTAATCAGATACTCATCGGTACGGAAATTGGACATGACACACTTCTCTTCGGTGAAACTATCCTGCTCCAAGGTGACTTCAAATCTATGGGCTGGTTTGATTGGCTCATTTGTCCGGGTATCCGTGGGCCTTTCCACTCGCTGGTATTCAGACTCGTGAACGGCTTGGCACACTTGAAAATGATTCTTCCGCCGCTTCTTTTCCCTGAGAATCGGTCGGAAGTCAGCTGAGAAGGACTGGCTTACGTTTCCATTTCGGGTTACATGCATCTACACAGTCAGAGCTAGGGAAAGGTTGTCATACTCTCGAGTTTTGGGACAGAATCTACCGGCCAGATGAATATAGTCATGGCCCAACACGTGTTTATTCCATCTATTGATGGCTTGACGCTAATGACGAGAGCTTTATGAGAACGAACGTAAAGTGCGAGAACACGAAGAGCGAGAACGTACTTGATCTCTTCTCGAATCGAATGCTGTTGCATCCAAGCTGGTAATTCAGGTAAGCTCGGTACATTGGGAAGGCTGAAATGCGAGATACCGAATGGTGTAATGCGGACAGCAGGAATTTCGATTGTCAGGCTTGTAGTAGTATGTACCTGATCTACAGAAAGACGTCAAAAAGGGATGAGTTGACACGGTTTGGAATGAGGCTGTACCGACGCCACCCTCGATCGACTAAGACTTGATAGTGGGATGGACGGAGCAAAGACGAATTGGCTCCAACAGATGCGCCTGAAAGAAGCGTAATGATTAGCTCCGGATCGTAGCTGACACACTAGGAAATAGTGAGAGGGAGGAGAGACTGGAATACGGACGTTTGCTCGAACGGCAATAACCGCAGGAAGACCGATGGTATCCTAAACTATCATTCAGCATGCATCCGACGTAAGATTGATCTGATATGAAATCGATTAAGAAGGCACGACACGGTAAGTAGCTCACAAGAGTGGGGAAACGTGAGCCAGCCAAAGCAGCACGAGGGCAAGCCTGCCTGCGAGGACCGAGTACTAGCAGCTTACCAGAGGGAGTCAGGAAAGAGAGGGAATCATCCGCCACGTCGGGAGATGCTCGAGTGTGCATGGCAAGCTGCCGTTCATTAAGTATGTGCTAGTGAATTGCCCAAACACTGCTAGTTCTTAATGTTGGAAACAGATGCAGGAGTTGGGTCAAAGGCGATTCGATCTTTGGCGGGGCAGTCCCCGAGATAGGAGAAAAGTGAATACTCGTACTACTAGGCATCCGATGTTGACAAGTTTCTTCATCAGACCCAAAACTCATCCTTTACTATCGATCGAACGATCGAGAGAGAGTCTCTTTTCCTCAGACGCAACGGCTGAGGGGGCCCCTCGAGTGTAAAGAGAATTTAGACAAGAACGGCCAGCGATCACACTGGTGTACTCGGACCTAGGCCACTGCACCTAATGCGGCAGCAGTATCGCTTTCCTCCAACCGGGAGATTCAGATGATGTAGGGTCGCCCTTAGGTTCATGCAAAGAAGGATTCTGGAAGGGGTGACAAGACCGATGATAGGCTGTTCCTTCGATTTTATGCACCCTTTGTTTAGGTAGTGTGGGGAGTCTTCTGGGAGGTAAACTTTTTCAAAGACTTCTCGTCACACGAGTCCGACCCCAGAAAATACTAGACAGCTCAGCGAAGGAGCGAACACGGAGAGCAAAACGGGAAATCCTCAAGTCGCGGCGTCGAAAGTCGATTGTGGATGTGCCCCAGAACTCGTCAATCTGGTGGAAAGGAGACCTGCCGCCCCTTTGCCGGGTTTAAGGGGCAGTCAGAAGAGCTCAGCGGGGCAGGTCTATGTCATACGTGTGATATCGAACTTCTTGACAGTATAATCAAATAAGCCAACGCTGTTGAAGCAGTAGTGTACCAGGCGTGGGGGTTTGGCAATGATGATGCTGAGGCCTAAAATCAGAGAATAAGACGTCAGGCGAAATCCATCGAGTCCTCGGGCCTTGGACCTTCCAACTACTTCATCTCCGCGCGCACATTACGAGGCTTTAGAGGCTTTAGTCTAACTGACTCATCCAAAATTGAATTGTAATAAATATGTCTGTCCCACCTGCTCATGGAGAGATAAATTCTCATCCTCAAACCCCTCCACGGGTTTGAAGGATACCTCCTCCCACATCCTAAGCCTGCAGCTTATCCTTCTCCATCGCCCACTCGCCCACACGCCCTAACCTCCAATTTGCTACCCTCGGCTACCTTACATACCGTTGCATGAACTAGACTTGACAGCCTCGAGATCCTCCATCCTGCCTCGCAGAAGTCTGCTCATTCCCCATTTACCTTCGCCCCCCAATTTTCCTCGTTAATACCCCACCCTTGGCCCACGAGCCTTCCCACATCTCCGTCACAAAGGGCCGAAGCCACCTTCAAATATGGCTCAGAAACTTGCGACTACCGCTCGTACTGGTCGAGACAACCAGAGTAAGTCAATTGGCAAAATTCTACATCCCTTGACAGGATGCTCGGCTCCAGAAGCTTGCGAGCAGAAATACTGCGGTGTGACATTTGTTTCATCATTTGCTGACATGGTTGTCTTATCAGGATACGGCACCCAAGGCGAGCGCCTCGTTGCTGGCGTAGTCCCTCTCTCAAAGGACAAGAAGAAGGTCCTTCTCATCCAGTCAACTCGTCGTGGCGGCTGGGTACTACCTAAGGGTGGTTGGGAGACAGATGAGGGTACTGCAGAAGAGGCCGCTTGCCGCGAGGCCTGGGAAGAAGCTGGGATAGAGTGCAAGATACAGAAAGACCTTGGGAAGATTCCAGACCAGCGTCCGGCCAACCAGCTCACATCCCATGCACCAAAGGCCATGTTCCAATTCTACGAGGTTAGTGTGGAGAAGGAGGCATCTCAATGGCCGGAGAAACACAAGAGAGGGAGGCAGTGGATGTCATATACGGAGGCTAGAGAGGCTTTGACCCCGAGACCAGAGCTGCTCGAGGCTCTCAATCGAAGCTCGGTCGTTCGGTAGACTGAGAAAGGCATGGCAATATCTACGATTTCGCAAAGGGGTGGCAGTGCTGGTTCTTTTCGTCTGCGCATAGAAAGAGTCACGGCTTGGCTCACCAAGCTTGAGATGATGAGACAGTCTGGCATGATCACATAGAGAGGGCGGCGTTCCGATCAAAATTTCATGATTTGAGGAGGTGGAGTGGCTCCTTTTTCTTAAAGCTCTACTCTTTGCATTGTGGAACGCTGCTTTTGACAAACCCCACTGGTTCATAAGAATGCTATTGCATGCAAGGAGCCTTCGCTCCCACATGAGTTGACCACGTCAACGCTTTGTTTGAGGGATTCCATGAACATTTCATTGGTCTATGCTATGATTTTGTTTTTGGTACCACCCTTGACTGGAGGACTATGCCAGGCAGCGGTGAGTACTTTGGAGGATGTTGTAGAATTCGTGGATGTGTGATCAGAGCGTAATTGAAGGGTACCGATGCCTTGATGTTCGTGCTACCGCCTCATTGCCCTCACAAGAGTCTGTCATGTCAAAGTTCTGGTTGGACCCTGCACGAAAAGCTAGTGATTCACGAAGATTCGACACCCACCCTGCTGTGTTGTTTGGCAAATCTGCGGCTTTACCCGTTTCGGCCGGGATTTAACAAAATGTTGAATCAAAACCTCACTTATAACAAAATACCCAACCATCCGGACAAACCTGTCCACGCACCATCCATTGTATCAAGCAAATCATCGAACGGACATCATGGGTAAACTACACTACAATCATGTATGTCCATGCCACATGAATCAGGTACAGAGGCTGACAAGAAACAGCGAAAAATCGAGGGACGGAAGCTAGGACAAGTGATAGCAAAAGACCTGGTATTCAAAGCTCCGGCACAGTTGTGCAGCCGGAGACTTATAGACTAATATTTCTTAAGACTAAGCGTATACCACCTAATGCTGGGTCTAAAGCTGCGTTAAGAGATCCGGTAGTTGATCTTGACGCGTCAGGAAAAAACCTCGCGGATGAAAATGCTATCTTTGAGGTAGGAACTGCCCTAGTGGAGTCCCTCAATTACAGCGGCGACCAGGGCAGAGTGGTGCGGCTAGAAGAACTATGCCTCAAAGGCTGCGGACTTACTATTGTATCGCTCCAAGCTCTGACACCCGTCATCTTGTTGGCAGCGAACGACCTCAGAGATTTGGATCTTTCGGGAAATGGAATCACTATTAATACCGAGGACGACATAGCCATTTGGGAAGACTTCCTGACAGCTTTTGAAGACTGTTGTGTGCTACGAAGACTTGACTTCAGTGGTAACGCTTTAGGAGTAAGAGCTTTCGAGGTCTTAACAAGAGTCTACGCCAAGGAGAACCCGGTAGATCTACTACTATCTGCAGGAGACGAAGAGGCTGGCGAGCAGGAACCAGAGGATGCCTCTAAGGATATGACCGGATTACGGGAGGGACTAAGAAAAGTGCGTGTTGGTGCGGACATTCCAGAAACCGGCCCGGCAGAAGGCAGCAAGCGAAGAGCTTCTAAACAAGGTACTTCTCCCTGCTCACATTCTGTAAAAAATAATTAACATACATATATAGAGCCCAAATCACCTACAAAAACTGGACTCTTAACAGTGCATACTGGGCCTTTGCCAATCCATATCACTACGCAAGGGCTTCGATCTGTTCCATACCTTATATTTACCGACACCGAAATGACTGAGACCTGTGCCCTGCACCTGTCTTATGTTATCAGCTCACATTACACGCCAGAGAAGCTCCTCGCAAGGGTACCTGGGGCTAAGGCAGGGGCACCAGCACAACAGCTGGCAACTTATGACAACGAGTCGGGGTGCCAAGGCATCATCCACCAACCAAACCCTTCACTCAGCAAGGCCGGACTAAAGGTTCTGGAGCTTGCCGAAGCGGTGCGAGAGGAAGAGTCAGAGGAAGCAACAGACGACGATCCCCAGACACTCCCTACTCATCCAAAGACTGGCAAGAATGCTCGACGTGCCTCTGAGGCTCAAGCCACTGCACTTACAGTCACCACTGGGAGGAGGCGAAGAGCTAGGACATCTGGCGGGCCTGATGATACCACCAAGCTGGCACTCCAGCGAGCACGGACCCGAGCCCAAGTCAACACACTTGAAGAAGCCGGCCCCCATTCCAACGAACTCTGGCACAAGTCACTCAAGCTGCTGTGCTTCGGTCGCCAGATCCAGCCACAGGGGGATCACAATCCATTCTTGGCAGAACCGGCATCCGAGCCACCACCACCACCACCAAAGCCGATCGTAAGAACACTTGATGTTCCAGGAGGCAAGAAGCGTGCTAAGAAGCTGACGCCACACCCACCAATGACAACTTTCCAGCTTGACACAACTCCGGCGGTAGCCCCATTTTACTCATGGGAATTTCCCAAGATGGCAGGACCAGCTCAGCCCCTTCCCCAGCACCATTCACTGCAACCACCGCCAGGACTCTCTGTGCCAGAAATCTCTTACTCGGAGGCTCAGCCCGAGACCCACGAGCCGAGCTTCTGGAGCAAAGTCCCACCAGAGATCAACATCATCAATCCTACGCCCGCCCCATCAGTAGCTTCAGATGATCACTCCGACCACCCACCTCCACCACACGCGCCCCAGTATACCCCCAACTATCGCACCGATCTTCCCTGTGGATTCTCGGAGAAGGTCTGGACATCAATCATGGGCTATGCGCTCGATGCCAAGGATATCATGAGTGCGAGGCAGCAGGAGCAGATGATGAGCTGGGCCATGGATCGCCAGACACTGTGGAGAGAGACGGAGAACTTGGGCCAGACGGTCGCGGGTCAGATCTGGAGGGTGCTTGATGGAGCAGGGTGCTTGGCTTATGACATCATCGTGTGAGGAGCGAGAAGGAGCGATACAGAGGGGGGGAACGAGTGTTTATGGCGTTTTGAGACTGCGACTGAACTTCTAGCGTTGAGAAGGGGGGTCATTGACCCATGGGCACGCAGTCTTGAGCACTGCGATCGATGGTCGAATGTTCGACACAATTCAGGCTTTATGCCTACCTGTCTGTTCGCGCGGATGTTAATAGGGAAATAGAGGCAAAGCCGTTGTTGATACGATTCTTTAGGAGACAAATCAATATCTACTGCTACGAACCATTCCTCCATGACCGTAGAAGGGTGCTTAGCCTCTGGAAAAGTGCAGTATCACTCAGCGATAGCATTGGCTTTTGGCCAGGAGCATCAGATGGGGCTGGGTATCACCTTAATTGAATCTGTAGCTAACGATCTACATAAGGTATTTGCCACACTGGCTTGGTTGAATCTTTCATTACATGCATTTGTCCTGTCTCTGAAGTGCTCTATACCACATGCAATGGGTGCCTTGCCCGCTTTTGCCCAAAAATTCTAATTAGTAAAGGTTAATATGCAAAGCCCGACAACGTACAGCATACAAAGAGAATAATGAAACTCTGGTAAGAGAAACAAAGCCATTCGCCCATCCCTGTCCGTCGAACCCATTTTTCCTCCTCCAGTCAGACAAGCCGCTCGAGGAATCGGATCTCTTCTCAGGATCTGCTCATAGCCGGGAGTCGTGGTTGGGTACAAAGCATCAGTCGCAGGAACCATAAGGCTAACGCTCTCGCTTCTCACATTGCTCCCAAGCAGTCGAAATTCGCCTCATGATGCCGAGCGTAGTGAGCAGGACGTGGGCGAAGTGGAGACCGATGCGACAGTCCCAGAAGAGGTATCGAAAAAGTCTCGGCCAGAACGGAGCTCGGAGATGCGGGTCGCGCTCGTAAATGGAGTTGGCTATGCTGCCGGTTGAGGTGAAGTTGGCTTTGTTGCCACCGAGGCAAGAGGGGGGATGAATGCTTTGATGATGCCGATGGCGAAGTCTGGGTTTGGCCTTTGGTTAGTGCGAGTGTGATAACGAGTAGAGGTAGAGACCTACACGGTGCTATCCACAAAGAAGCATGGTTCTCTCTTATGGCAGCTCGGTATCCTATGATTGTGGAAACGATGTAGCTGTCCAGCCAGTCACTGATGAGTAGCGTGCAGGCTATTCGAACAATATTGCGTAGCTCGCTTGAGGTCGAATGGGCGATGTGCGGGTGTCCTGACTGGATACAGATCAAGAACACAGCGAGACCAAAGGTTGGTGGTAAGTTGGCTAAGGATATCAGCAAATTCAGAATGCCAGCTGCGCGTTGGCGAAATGTTATATGATGGTTCTCTTTGCGCCAAAAGCAGTACCTCATGGCTGCCACCGCTTTGATAACCCCAATATGCTAAAACAAATGTATTAGAGATACATAGAATTTTCACGTCAAAGGTTTGATGAAGCTTACCCAGCGTGTTTGTCGAGCGATATGAGCGGCGAATGTTTCTGGAGCACGGCCATACTGCAAGTCCTCGTCGACATAGATCAACTACCATCCATAGCGGTGCAAGAATAGCTGAGACACGAATCCTCTGCAATTGAGGTCGTTGGGAATCCGCCGGCCGCGTCAAGACAATCTCGCCGGACCAGATATCCTGAGCCCATACAACAGGCGGCGCCGGAGACTTCTTTCAAAGGCTCATGGACTTTTTACTTGAGATCAAGGCCTTGAAGCAGCGGATTATTCCATGGACAGTCATAAAAGCGCTTGCGATGCGTCAGCTTATATCCTGCAAACGCCGAATCGTGAGACGTACCTGAGGCAGTGCTGCTAAAGCGATCTTCTCGTTGATCAGCAGATGTGGTAACAGTGCGCGAAGCCATTGAGGTCGAGCTATCATGCCTGCATCCAATGCTGCAATAAATTCCCCTGGGCCACCTGGAAGGCACACCACATGCCTCAAGCCATCATTTAGGTTTCCAGCCTTATGATGATGATTCGCTGTCTTCGCCCGAGGCTTGTAAAACAATTTCGACTTGGTGCACTGCATATATGAGACAAGTTTCTTGAGCTTCTTGGATCTGCCATCGTCTAATACGATGACTCGAAAGCGCTCTTAGGGATAGTCGGAGGCACAAGCGCCCTCTATCGTAGCTTTGACGGTGGCTAGATCCTCGCCGCACACTGTGATAAAGACGTCGATTCTCAGAACGTTCTTGCCGGACTTTTGGTAACGAAGATGAGGTGCCTGGGGACCTCCTTCAATGGCCAAGGCTCGCAAGAGGTTGGTCAAAAACCTTGGCACTATGCTCGTAAAAGCAATAGTCAGCGATCCCATGCAACAAGCACAGCCTTTGGAATGATCTAGCAGTGGAATGAAATCCACAAAGAAGGCCGAATTCTGCGGTAAAGTAGAGCCAAGAGACTAGGGCGAGCTGGCCTGACCTGTAAGCGTATCCAAGTCACCATACTCTTTTCGAGTCGCGCTTCATGGATGACAACACCCTTCATTGCACTAACACATACGTGGTAGCTCAAAGTACAATGACAATAGGGCGGCACAACACCAAGATTACACAGACTCTTTTGAGAAATTAACGTTGCATAGCGTAAGAATCCGGTAGGCGAAGTATGAGATCGTTAGAAGGGCAGTGACGAGCGAAGTCAACGACAGGAACTCTAAGGAGGAACGCGGTAGAAAGCGTTTTCTATTGATATCTGCGTGAATTGGTAGCGACATCTTGGATTGAGTGAAGAGCACAAGAGCTTGAAGATTGGATAATTCGCTGGCGCTGGACTTTCACAGTTTGTTAAGCTTGGTTCAACATTTCCTAAGGGAGGAGTCGAGCGGATGACGTGAGAGAGTAACACATGGCTTGGGCGATTTTATGGCCATAGAAGGGGATCCAGTCTCGTGATACTGGTCCACGCATATTGACGTAAGGGCTTCATGGATGGAGGACACTGATCATAGCTTTAATGGAGTCATCTCCCTTGAAGCATCCTGACTCTTACAGGGATCATCAGGTTCAGCTCGAAGCCATTGTGCAGTAAAGAAAACATTTATCGCATGCTAGGGCTACGCACGAAAGCTTTTCTGACATTCTATGCTTGACACACATGTAGCAAGTTGGTGATTTAGTAAATTGAAATATTCTTTGGTCTTGCACCGGAATTGCAAGGAGAGGGAACGTTGAAGACACTGTTTTCAAACTCAAGCTAAAAGTGGCAAGATGCATCCTACGTTTAGCATCACTATTCACCTTGCAAGCGATGGCAGCTTGCGTTGTTCGTAGTATCACAAGTCACGAGGACTGTGTTTGTTACTCCTAGCTCTCCGTTGGGAATATGCACGTCCATGTCGAATGAACCTTATCAGAGTCCACTTCATTTATGTGGAGGCAGCTCTTGAACCAGGGTGTTGCGCATCAACGACAGGTAAAACACAAAATACTCATCGCTATTGTTCGGAGATATGCTTGAACGAGAACGGTAGAAATGTTAGCATTTCGTTGAAAAGGACTGAAGAACAGAAGGATTTGGTGCTGGTCTGGAGGGATTTGCCAATTTGCCAATTTGCCGCGCGCGTGTTGCGTCAGCAGCGAAAATGACGAACCCTTCGAAGATCATCACCAAAATTTTGGTAAAGCAGCTGTAGGAAACATCCTAATAGTCGCTGTTCACAACCACAGTATGATTCAGCGAAGTTTACTCAGACAGTCGCGAAGAGCTTGCTTGAACCCACGAATTTCTTTGACCGCTGCAAGGACAAGGGCTTACCACTTCCCCCCAGTACGGATATCTGCCCTCCATATAAGGATAGCACCAAGATGCTACTCGACTGCGGCAGAGGCGAAGGATGGGGCGAGCGCTGAGGCAGCAACTGCCGAAGCACCAGAAGCCAAGGATGAGGATCCTACAAAGCAAGAACTCGAAGCCAAGAACAGAGAAATCATAGACCTAAAAGTTCGCCCCCCATCTCACGTGCCCCAACCTTGCACTCCACCCCTAAACAACTAACCCCCCTTTCCCACAGGACAAATATCTCCGCAGCGTAGCCGACTTCCGCAACCTCCAAGACCGCACAAAACGCGACGTCGACACCGCCCGCTCTTTCGCCATCTCCCGCTTCGCACACGACCTCGTCGAGTCCGTCGACAACCTCGATCGCGCCCTCGGTACAGTGCCTGCCGAAAAGCTAAGCGAAGCGGAGAATAAAGAATTAGTGGATCTCTATGGGGGCTTGAAGATGACAGAGACGATTTTGATGCAGACGTTGAAGAAGCATGGGTTGGAGAGGTTCGATCCGAGCGAGAAGGGGGAGCCGTTTAATCCGAATTTGCATGAAGCCACATTCCAGACGAAGGTGGAGGGAAAGGAGGATGGGAGTGTTTTTATGACGCAGCAGAAGGGGTTTCTGTTGAATGGGAGGGTTGTGAGGGTATGTTTGGATTGCTTGCCTCGTTTAAGCTGACAATGCTGACTTTGGTTGTAGGCTGCTAAGGTTGGCGTTGTAAAGAATAGCTGAGCGGCCATGCCATATTGTGATCACGGATCGTTGGGCCAGAGTCTTGACGGTTATTGTATAATACTCTCCCCTCCATGTTGGGGATTCAAGCATTTTAGCGGGTATGGTTGTTTTGTACAAATTTCTAGAACTGAAAAAGCTATATACAGCACTTCTTCATTGAATCTTCTGCCCAGATTCATGCCTTCCCTCTCTTACCTCAACTCAACACCCAGCTTCTCGACAAGCTGCTTTCTCACGTTCTCGTGCAGCTCGTTAGCTTCCTCATTTCGGAGCGTTCGTTCCAAACTTCGATAGTTCATCCGATAGCAAAGACTCTTCCGCCCTGATGCGGGATGCGTGAATTCGTCTGTCAATTTAACGTCCTCCACGAGGTCACCTCCAATGTTTCGGACAATCTCCATCACGTCATTCTCGTGGAAATCCTGAGCGTTGGCCTTGAGTCCACCACCAGCGCTACTACTCGAATTCCGCAGCCAGAAAGAAACGTCCTTATAACAAGCTGGGTGTATGGAGAAGGGGACATATGTCTTGATATCCTCAGCGGTCGAGAATTGAGACAGAAAGCGTGGATCCTTAGACCAGAAAAGCCGAATATCGGGTATCGAATACAAAAGCATAGCAACGCGCTCAAGGCCGATGCCAAATGCCCAACCAAGCTTGTCGGGTACGCCAGCATTGATGTAAAGCTCCTGTTTGGTCACTCCACATCCTAAAATTTCGAGCCAGTCTCCTTGCCAGAAGACTTCAAGTTCCCATGATGGGCTCGTGAAGGGGAAATATGCTTCAACCCATCGGACTCGCAGAGGCTCAATTACCGTGGTGCTGACACTCCCAGCAGCTAGAGCGGCTTTCTGAGCTCTCGAGAAAAGCTCTACCACCACACCCTCTAGTGACCTCTTGAGATGCGTTGCGATCGGCTCGACCTCTTCCCGGCTGTGATGCTGAGCCTGCAATGGGTTTCTCTCCGGGTGAATTGTCGGATTGGGATCTTCGACTTTCAAGTTGTGCTTTGGTAGTCGCTGGATATCAGTCCAGACAGCTTTAGCTATATCTCCTCCTGGGACTTTCCTCCGATCCCACATTCTCGCCCCTTCCATCTGGTGGAAGACAGGATAATGGCTTCGATCAATCGCATCTCTCCTATATACATCTGCACTGATTGTGTATCCCTCACTCTTGTTGTCAAGGAATATGTCAGCCTCGTGGGCACTAGTGTGGGTTCTTAGAACAGTGTCCTTGTTGATGTAATATGTGTCTGTGCGACTCCTGCCCGGATGATCTTGGGGGAAGCCAAGGGAGTCGAAGTTCTGCGTCACCGTGACAATTGGATGCAGGTCATTGTAGTGGGTGTAGGTTGGGGAAGGAAAGTTTGATTCAATGACTTGGCGGGTTATGGAGACCGGGTGCGAAGGCTGCAGATGCAGTCTTCGAGGTAGGAATGAGAGGATGGAGGGAGAGACGTTTGTCCACTCGTCCGAAGGATATTTTTTACCATTGTCATCAGTTGTAGAAGCCTTAGGGACTCCTGATGAAATTAGCTTTTCGGACATTTACATCCAGATTTCACACATACCAGTAGATTGACCACGATGTTGGATTGGTGGCTTGACGCCTACCCATCTTTTGGCAATATTCCATGGATGGGTTCCCAACTTCTTGCTCCAGATAAGCCTCACAGCTCTACCTGTCGCGACAAGCTTCATGCCAGGTGAATCTACAACGCAAGTCGGGAGTTCTCCGCAACGGAAGACATTTGCGCGCGGAAATCGCGCAACTACTAGCGCCGTGACAATAAAGTATCATAAGTTTCAGATGCTGATGTTTAAGATATCCAGAGCATACAATGATCAGTACATTTGGACTGTCTGCGGCTTCCTTGATCGATTTTGGCTTCCTCCCCCTCGTCCTATAGGACATGTAATGAAATCGTGAGCAACTCAAACCGGTTTTATGCATGCAATTTTCGATCGTTATTAAAAGAAGAGCTACTCGGTCTCTAATCAACGTCTACTATTCTTTTTTCGTGTTGCAACCATCGTCTGCTTAGACCTAGGAATAACATAAAGCTCTCACTACCTCTCAAAAGTGACTAAGATGGCAATTCGCTCCACATCTCTGCGCAATGTCACACTCCTTCTGCGCCATCGAATCCGCCGCTGCTACAGTTCTTCAACCTCATCAGTGAATCCAACAGAAGTCTCTCACTTCGATAAGCTTGCTTCAACATGGTGGGATCCATACGGCTCGTCTCGCCTGCTGCATCAGATGAATCCTTTGCGCCACGACTTCATTTCTTCTTGTATCAAGTCACAGCCCGACTCTCCAGCCACAAAAAAACGACGATATCTCGACGTCGGCTGCGGCGGTGGCATCTTCGCAGAAAGTGCTGCACGACTCCACGAGACAGAAAGTGTCCTCGCCCTGGACCCTAGCAGTGAAGTAATAGCCGTAGCCCAAGAGCACGCACGGCAAGATCCACTCCTCCTCCAACCAGGCCGACTCGAGTACCGAAACACCTCCATAGAAGGTCTGCCCAAAGCTGAATCACAATTCGACATCGTCACGCTCTTCGAAGTCATCGAGCACATCAACCAACCTGCTCCATTTCTGAGATGTTGTCTGCCATTCGTGAAGCCTGGCGGTTGGCTTGTTTTGAGTACGATTGCTAGGACAGGAATGAGCTGGCTGACGACGAAGGTGGTTGCGGAGAAATTGGTGAGGTTGGTGCCAAGGGGGACGCATGATTGGAATAAGTATGTCAATGAACATGAGTTGAGTGAATTTTTTCGGGGGCAGGAGGGGTGGGGAGGGGATATGGCGGTGAGAAGTCAGGGTTGTATGTATGTACCGCTGCTGGGGTGGAGGACGGTGGATGGTGGGGAGAAGTGGGGGAATTACTTCTTTGGGGTGAGGAGAAATCCTGATCGTTGATTGTAGATGGTGGAGGCATATACCCAATGAAGCAAATGAACAAAAGCCTTTCTATTCTGATCCTCATCTGACAACGGGTTGTCTCTCTATTCTAGGCTGAACCCTCACTCTGGAACCCAGCATGCAAAAGCTCCCAGCTGCCTTGAGCTGCCCCAAACGCCTGACGCCTTGCTAAGTCCTTTGCAAATTGAGATCAGATTTCCTCATTTCTTCAAATGCGAGTAGTCCCTCAATACATCCTGCATATGTGTATTCGTAGTCTTTCCACCCCTCCTGGGCTTTTTCGTTTTCTTCGTTTGGCTGGGCATCGCCTTCTTGGCCCCTCTACTTTTGTTGGCGGGCGTCAGACCCTCCTTCTCCAGCTCATCTGCCACTGCCCCAGGCTCTGGAAGCCTGATCTTATGCCACATGATCTTAAACTCCCCGTCTATGACAAACATCAGTGACGGATCGTCTGGCCACACCATCTTGGGGTGGCTGTCCTTCTTGTTCCTCGTCACCAGCAGCTTGTGCTGCTTCTCGAGATCGTCGATCGAGTCCTCCACTCCAGGCCATCCATCCTTCAGTTCCTTAACGCTAAGGCCTTTGAACGCTTGCTGAGATTGCAGATGACCCAGGATTTGATCCAGTGAGCGAATGTTGTGCGGTGGCCGATACCTGAATGTGGCTTCGCCCCCATCGTTCTTGGCCTCATATTGCACTTTTTCATTATTTATCAGTGCGTGTCCTATATTGTGTTTGTGTGATTTTGATGCAGTATGTAGCGACAAATAGTTGATGATATCGGTAAGTGTCAGTGATGTGCCTTTATTCTTCAGGTGTTCGACCGCATATGTGACCTGAGTCCTGATGTTGTTCCCGGTGCCTGTATCTGCTGGCTGCGAATATACTATGTTAGGCGGCTCTGGTTGTTTCCGTTTGCGATCGATCAGCATAGATGCGGAGGGGTTTGAGGGTGCAGGCGAAGGGGTGGAGGTCGTGGGAGCTGCGGAGGCACGCCTGTTATCGATTTTGCTCGACGATTGGATGGCGCTGGACTTGAAGGCATTGATCTGGTTCTGTAGGTACGACATAATGAAGGGCGACCAGCACAGCAGTTTGCAACTTAATGCAAGTTACCTCCTAGGGTTGGTAGGGTGGTAGAGGTGACACAAGATGCTTGAGGTCAAGAAGGCCGGGAAGGCTTGCCAGTTGATGAAATCCGGGCCAGATCCTAAACAGGAAGCCTGGTGCCGCTAGTCCCAGCGCAGTGTGCCCTGATCAATGAATTTCCGCTAACATTTCGCGACTCCAGGTAGATCTACTCCGTACACCTCAGTTAACACAGCTTCGAAACTTTTTAACACCATGCAGAATCACGCATCTGACTACGACACTCACCTTAGCCCTCCTTGATGAATTTCATACTCTTTGGGTTGACTCCGAGCCCCGTTCGATCACCGCGCCCATCCAGAATTCACAATCCTCCTACCTCACTTGAGTATTGCATGGCTTAGCAAGGGTCGAGGGCGTCAGTGCTCACCTCAGCCCCCGCGATGGCAGATGCGCAGCTCGACACAGCTCAGCTGTCGTCATACTGCTCCTTACCACAGCAATTGATCGCCACTCTTTTAGACATGCCCACAGCTGACCTTGTCCGGACGTTGTTGGAGAAAATATCTGTCAGAGCCCGCGAGTATGGCGAGCTCACATCTGAGAAACTTAGACTAGGGGTGGAGTTGGAGAACGCGGTACGGGGAGGGGAGTCCAAGAGCCGCGTGTTGAAAGGCTCTATCGACAAGGGTCTCAAGGAGGCTGCGGATTTGAGACAGAAGCTACAAGCCGAAGGTAGGCATCGTTCAAAATGTTAGATGTTCAATTGTCTAACAACGGTATGCAGAGAATACCAGGCAGTCCTTGGAGAACGAGCTTCAGAATCTCAAAGACTCTACCTCGGACTTTACATCGGAAGTATCTACATTGAAGTCTCGGATCGAGTCGCTCGAATCGTCTAATCGTAATACCCTCTCGCTCCTCGAATCAAAGTCTACAGCTTATGACAAATTGGGCGAGGAGCTTAATGCTCAACACCAGAAGACAATCGAGCTCAGGCAACAGGTCTCGAGCTTGGAACAATCCGTTCAAAATGCAAACGCTGCATCCACCAGCGCAAAATTCCACGAGCAAGGGTTGCAGCAGGAGATTGAGTCTCTCAAGAGGAACAATGACTGGCTTGATAAAGAACTGAAAACCAAGTCTGGCGAATACACGAAATACCGAAAAGAGAAAAGCTCACGCATCGCTGAACTACAACGTCAACACGACGAGGCTCAAAGCAACATTGATGCCGCAAATCGCACCGAGACGACTTTGCGCAGGAGGCTGGAAGAGCTCAGTCAGAAAGCTGATGATGCCTTCTCTCGGATACAGCAGATGCAAGAGGAGGCTGCAAAGAAGGATCAAGAATTCAGAGTTGAATTAGATGCGGCCACTCGACTGGCCGAGCTGACGAGGAATTCGCTCAACACCGAGCGTCAGCGCCAACAGGATTTATCCGCTCAACTAGAAACCGCAAAAGAGGATGCTGCCGAGCAGCTTGGAAGACTCGGCGCTGAGCTCGAAACAGAACATGGAGAACGGGAGACTGCAGAAGCTAAGATCGCCGAACTTGACCTGCAGATCGAGCAACTTCAAGCTGATCTCTCAGCCTCGCGAACTCAAGCATCGGCTTCCGGCGCCCCTCATCATGGCATCAATGGCTTTGCTCCTGCTACTCCCGCTCGAGGTTCATTCACACCTCAAGGCACACCAGGTACACCGCGACCGAAAGGCGGCCTCAGTGTAACTCAATTGTACAGCGAATTAAACAATACGAGAACTGAACTTGCTTTCGAGAAAGGCCGAAATGAGCAGCTCGGGACCGCCTTGGACGAGATGGTTCAAGATCTGGCGACTCGCCAGCCTGAGATAGAAGAGTTACAGGCGGATCATGGCCGTTTAGAATCGGAAGTAGCTGAATTGTCATCGCTCGTGGAAATCATTGGAAAGGAACGAGACCAAGCCTCAAAGGAGGCGAAGAAGTGGCATGGTCAGATACAGGCCAAAGCGAAGGAAGGTGACGTACTTCGCCAGCAGCTTCGCGACCTCAGCTCCCAGGTGAAGGTATTCCTCATGGAAGTTCACCTTCGCGACCAGGGCGCCAACGAATTTAGCGCAGAGGAACGAGCACAGCTTGAACGCTTAGCCCAAGGTCAACTTGATGGAGAGGCTTTAGAAGGCGTGACGGACACAGACCGCCTTATAAGTACACAACTGGTCACGTTCCGGAACATAGCTGAACTCCAAAATCAGAACATAAATCTGCTCAAAATCACCAGACAGCTTGGGGAACGAATGGAGCACGAGGAGGCTGTCCGATTGCAAACGGAGAACACCCGCAACTGGGACGATTTACAACAGAAGTATGAACGTTGCAAGGACGAGGTGAAGTCTCTGGTGACCCAGTCGCAAAGCTACATCAGGGAGCGCGATATGTTCCGACGCATGCTAGCCCATAGAGGCCAGCTCCCAGCAGGCTCAGACATGAATTCGATGTTCGGCGAGTCGATCAACGGAGATGGGCCGGCAACGCCAACAAGCGGCGGTGTCGTGAAAAGCGTTGAGGACTCTCCACCAGCGAAAGGCCTCGCTGACTACGCCAAGCTGTATAAAGACATGCAACAACATATGGATGCTTATCGGAATGAGGCTGCCACTGACCGTTCAACTCTGAAGGAGCAAGTCGACGGTCTCTCCAGAATGAACGGCGAATTGCGAAGCGAAGTCGTGCGCAGTAATAGCCAAGTCACTCTTGCCCATGAACGCTATGAAATGCTCCAAGCCAACTATGGGATGCTTAAGAATGAAAATTCGGAGTTGCAGAAGAGATCTCACGACCTATCAGATGGCGCCAGCAAGCAAGAAATGCGGGTTCAGCAAGTTGCCGAGGATCTGGTCGAAGCCAAGGGTCTTATTGACAGCATGCGCAATGAGAGTGCGAACCTCAAAGCGGAGAAGGACTTCTGGAAGACCATTGAGAAGCGAATCACTGAGGACAACGAAAACCTTCTGAACGAGCGTGGTAGGCTGAACGCACTCAATGCTAATCTTCAAAACCTCCTCAATGAACGAGAGCACTCGGATACCGAGGCCCGCAGAAGGCTGCAAACTCAAGCTGATAATCTCGAAAAGGACTTGCAATCAACAAAGACCAAGCTTTCCGAAGAGAACGAAGAAAACAAGAGGAACTCTCAACGGCGCGAGTTCGACCAGGAGCAGAGCCAAAAGAGGATCGATGATCTGGTCTCCAGCCTTGGTAGCATCCGCGAACAGCTCGTTGCTGCCAATACCACCAAAGATCATTTGTCGTCCAGAGTCGATGAATTGACCATCGAGCTTCGGAGTGCTGAGGAGCGGGTCACTATCTTGCAACCGACCCCATCGTCTCGCCCACATATCGCTAATCGTGAAACGGAGCAACATGCGCCGCCCAATGACGAGGATACAGGCCTAAGCCGGGAGCAGGAGTTGGCAGTCCAAGTTTCTGAGCTCAAGCGCGATCTCGACTTCGCCAAAGCTGAACTTGAGAACGTCAAGGGTCAAGTAGAGCAATATAAGGAGATCAGTCAAGCTTCAGAAGAGGAGTTACAAAGCTTGAACGAGACACAAGACCTGTACCGGCAAGCGATGGACAAGCTTATTGAAGAGAAGGATGCCAAGATCAGAGATCTGGAGCAACGCGTGGAGGACACCACAATAGAGCTGGCTTCCTCCAATACGGAGCTTCTGGATCTTCGCAACGAACAAGCGGAGAATGGTCGACGCCTGGACGAACAACGGAGATCTTTCGAAGCAGAGCTTGCACAGATTAAAGATCAAGACGAGCGCCATGCAACCGAAGCCAAATTCTCTCAGGAGGATCTCAAAGCGCAGGCTGAAATTGCCCAACAAGCGCAGCAAAACTATGAGAGCGAGCTGATCAAGCATGGGGATGCCGCAAAGGCGTTGCAAAAGGTACGATCTGACTATAACGAGCTCAAGCTGGAAATTGCAGAATATAAAACGGAAGCCGAATCTGCCCGTACGAGTCTTAGCCAGAGTGAGGAAAGCTGGACAGAGTCTCGAAATCGATATGAGAGTGAGCTGGCGGAGCTCAGAGCTGGGCGAGAGAACCTGACAGCTCAGAACAATCGCCTCCACCAGCAGCTTGATAGCGTCACGTCGCAAATTTCTAACCTGACTAAACGAGCCTCAGGCGATGGCGAAGCCCCAAGCGAGGATGCCCCAGGATCTAGTCTTGATAACCTACAAGAGGTCATCAAATATCTTCGACGCGAAAAGGAGATTGTCGATGTCCAATTGGAGCTGTCCGCGCAGGAAGGAAAGCGGTCAAAACAGCAACTTGACTACACACAAATACAGCTAGATGATACTCGTCTACGATTGAATCAGCAAAGACGACTGGAAGCGGACAATGAGCGCTCGAGTCTGGACCACAACAAGCTGATGGAAACTATCAACGAGTTGAATACATTCCGGGAGTCAAGCGTTACTCTGCGCGCGGAGAGTCGACAAGCCCAGGCTTCGCTTGCTGCACGGACGAAGGAACTCGAAGAACTCACCGCCCAGATCGAGCCTCTAAAGGCTGAGATCCTTGAACTTAAGAATGAGCGTGAAACCCAGGAAGGCGAGATGAAGCTTCTCAAGGAAAATTCGGACCGGTGGCAGCAGAGAGCCCAGAACGTTCTTCAAAAATACGACCGTGTCGATCCTGCTGAGTTGGAGGCGCTGAAGGAGCAAGTGAAGACACTAGAGGCCGAGCGCGATGGATTGCTATCGTTGAAGCAGAGCTTGCAAGAACAGGCTGATAGCGCATCAAGCCAGATAACCCAAGTCCAGGATCAGAGCAATAAAAAGATCGAGACGATGAGAGCCAGTCTCACTGATCAATTTAAGACGAGGTCCAAGACTTTGTCGGACAGGATTAAGGAACAGAATACTGCGCTCCAGACCGCTGCTAGCGAGAAACAGGATCTTGAGCAGCGAATTGCCGGACTATCAGACCTACAGAAGGAGCTTGACATGGCAAGATCAGATCGAGACGCAGCGATTGAGAAAGCTGGTTCGCAGCCCGCCACAGCTGACTCAGAGATGCACGATGGTAGTGAGGAGGGGCAGGTTGAGGAAGGCGGGCGGTCAAAACCGACACAAGTAGACTTGCAAACTGTGCAAGACAATCTTACAGCAGCCGAAGCTCGAGCAGATCAGGAGGCGTCCGAGTCCGCTAATCTTCGAGCTCAATTGGAAGCATCCGGGACAAGGCTTACCGAGCTTGAAAAACAGATTGTAAGTTTACCAAAAGCCTTACAGCGGTTGTCCGTTGCTGACATGAAAACAGGACGAACTGCACCACAGCATTGAAGCCTCCAAAACCGAAGTGAATCAGCTGCAGAGCGTACAGCAGCTGCAGGCAAGTGTCCCAGCCAACGGTGAGACGGAGCAGCGGATGCAACAATTGCGCGAAGACCTTGCGCAGGCCCGAAAAGAAGCTGAGGATCTTCGGACTACTGCTTCTGTCAATGCCTCTCTCGCTAGCGCTCCTACAGAGGATGGCTCCAAGTCAGTTGCCGACCAAGTTGCCGAACATGTCGAGGCTGTGCGTGTCGAGTTAGAGGCACGGCATAACGAGAGAATGAAGCAAGCTGATGAGACGCTGGCAAATCGTACAAATCAGATGAAGGCCAACCTATCCAAGAAGCTCACCGACGGCAAGACTCAGATCCGGCAAAGCCTTAGCGTAGAGCATGAACAAACTGTTCAGGCGCTGAAGACGGCTCACGAGCAAGACTTGGAACGATTGAGAACAAGGCACAAGGATGAGCTCGACGAGCTTCGAAAGCTTGTGGAAGGCTCGAGCAAAATCACCGAAACTTCGGACGGAGCTTCAGATGTCAAGGCAGAAGGCAAAACACCTCCTGGTCCTTATCAGCCTTCGGAAGCGGAAGCAAGAGTCTTGGTCCAGTCAAATGAGATCGTGAGAAGCATCCTCAGGCAGAACGTGTTCAAGCAGGTTACCAAAGCCAGGGAGGAGGTTTCCACAAAATTAAAAGAAGAGCATGAGAAGTCATTGGCTGAAGTTCAGACCAAGGCTGATTCTGCTAAAGCACATGCCGTATTGATGGAGGGGAAGAAGAATGCTCTTCAGATCAACATGGCCACCAACAAGTTCAAGGTTGCACAATTTAGAGTCGATCTAGTCCAGAAATCGGCTCAGGATACTCCACAGAAGCCCGTTGCAGAAGTTTGGACGAGCGTGAAGGATGCGAAACCACCTCCAGCCGCTGCCCCACAGCCGCAACAAAATGCTTCTCAGCCTCCAAAGCCGGCTGTGGCAAATCCATTCGGGCAGCCGACGCCAACCCCTCAGAATGCTGGCCAGCAGAAGCCACTACAGGGTAATGTGCAGGGTCTACCTTCGGGTATCTCCACCTTTGGTCGTCCGACTCCTGCGGCTGCCGCTCCTCGTGTTGCATCACCAACTACACAGCAAAGCCCCCAACAAAAGCCTGCCCAGCCCAACGCACAGGGTCAACCGTCGGGTATCTCGAATTTTGGACGACCAACTCCGGCAGCTCCTGCCCCTCCGATCGCATCACCCACTACGCAGCAGAGTCCTCAACAAAAGCCCCCACAAGCTCAGCCGGCAGGAGATTCCCCTAACGGCAACCAGCGCCTACCTCTGCAAACAGCACCATTTCAGCACATACAGCAGAAGCCTACTCAACCCACAGGCTCTGCCAACCATCATCCTAATGCAGGTACCGGACCAGGTGCTTTGAGAGGCCTGCAACAGTCAGGTCTGCCAGTCGCTAGAGGAGGCTCAGCGCGAGGCAATCCCAATCCTCGAGGTCGAGGCTCAGGTATTGGTCGAGGTGGCCCTCCGATCAATACGAATCAAGCCCAGGGCCAGCAAGGACGGGGTAGTCCTGTGAGTGGTGGATTGAATGCTGGGGCCAAGCAATTTGTTCCAGGCAATAAGAGACCAAGAGATGAGTCTCAGGAGGGGCAGCAGAGCGATGGGAAGAGGATACGAGGAGGTGGTGCTGGGTCGTAGATGGACCTTGATCGAATGAGGTTCACATTTGAAGATACCACCGCAAGGCGTTCAAAGGTGGTTGTTTACAATGCATGTGCGTAGGACATAACTCAAGCGCACTCCGAGATGAGGCTTTGCATATCATGCTGAGAAACTATCTTCACTCGGGATTTTGTACATAGTTTGCATTGCTCATACCAACGCGCATATTTATCAAACATCTCGTTTTCGGACTTGACACTATGCAACGATCTAGACCCAATACCCAAGCCTCTTAGAGAAGTCACATAGAGCAAGAACCTACCATTCTCCACTCCACAACTCCCGACATGGCAACCCGCCCAGCCATCCCCAATCGCTCTTCAGCCTCCAGACCCGCAGGCCCGCCACTCCAATCTACGCCTACAACCCTCATCTCTGCCTCTGCCACTCTGGTAGGCGGTTATCCCATCACCCTCGGGCCGAAATCCATAATTCAAATACGTGCCCATCTCTCTTCAGCCCACGGCCCCCTAACCATCGGCGAAGCCTGCATAATCAGCGAGCGCACCTCCATCGGCGCCCTCTCACCTCCTCCTCAATCCCCCGACGCATCCCCAGCACCACCAACAGGCACAACACTTGGCCCCTGTGTCCTCATCGAATCCGGCGCTGTTGTCGAAGCGAGCTCCGTCGGCGCCTATACGATTGTTGAATCTGGCGCCAAGGTGGGTAGGGATGCAAAGATTGGCACTGGATGCAAGATAAGTTCTGGGGTTGAGCTGGGAGAGGGGGCGGTGGTGGAGGATGGGGTGGTAGTTTGGGGCAGTGGGTGGGGGAAGTGGAGGAGTGAGGGCAAAGGGAAGAGTCTGGATCCGCTTGCTGTGAGGAGGGCGTGGGTGGGGGAGATGTTGGAGGTGCTGAGGAGAGGGTGGACAGGGAAATAGACAGCCATTCACTCATACTAGAACAGCTGCAGTTCATTTCGACAGCCTCGAGGAGATAAATCTCGGGTTTTCTTCGGCTAGCCAAACGGGCTTCAACTACAGAATTTCTAGAGCTTTCTACATTACTACTTACTTCATCATCTGCCAAACGACTCTTGCTATTTTCCTACATTGCGAAGCAGTATTGAGCACTACCGGAAAAGACCTGTCATATTCGGCCTGGTAAGCGCCTCGAGTCCCATGCACAATTGCAGGAGACTACATGATGAGAAACTATAGCTGGCACCAGTCCTATTGATGACTTTGTACTCATTTCATGCGGATTAGCTTTGCGGGGGCAAGACTCCTTTTCCTGATGTACCTTGAAAGTCACGATCCAGGCTCATGCTATTGAATGACTGTGACTGACGTTTCGAATCTTCTACAGCCTCTCTTACATAAAACCACCAAGATGGTCCTCCACAATCCAAACAATTGGCACTGGGTGAATAAAGATGTCAGGGAATGGGCAAGGGAATATCTAGAGAAGACCCTTGTGGGCACATCAGCTGAAGAGGGTGATGTCACAGCGAAGGTGTCCAAGATCTTAAGCATGGATGGCGATGTGGACGTGAGCCAGCGGAAGGGCAAAGTCATCACACTGTTTGATGTGAAGCTACAAATAGAGTACGAAGGTATTGCTTGTACTATGGTAGAAGGCTAGGCAATCGCTGATACGCTTGCAGGTACCACCAAAGACGCTGAGGACGTAAGTGGGACTATCACGGTGCCCGAGGTTGCCCACGACACAGAGGAAGATGAGTACGTCGTATGTTCCCTTCATTCCCCTTCAATCTCTGCATACCTTCTCACTGAAAGATTTTCTTGCCCTAGTTCGACATAGACATCTACTCCGACGAGAACTCAAAGCGACCCGTCAAAGACCTCGTCCGTACGAAGATCGTTCCACAGCTTCGGAAGAAGCTCGCCCAATTAGGCCCCACCCTCATCACAGAACATGCCAAAGACCTGCAGCACTCTGGCTCCCCAGCGACTACATCGACCACAAGCACAACAACATCATCCAACGCCTCAATGACCAACGCAAAACCCAACACCACAAAATCAGCTTCCAAGACGACAACCACAAACACAGCCGGCCACCCTTCGGTCAATACTACAAGCATCACCTCAACAGAAGAGTTTCGCACCACAGCCGCCGAGCTCTACACAACCTTCACCGATCCCCAGCGAATTGCAGCCTTTACCCGGGCCCCTCCCAAGCTCTTCGAAGGCGCGAAAGTAGGCGGAAAATTCGAGCTCTTCGGCGGTAACGTGTCTGGCGAATACATTGAGCTCACACAGCCTACGAAGATCGTGCAAAAATGGAGACTCGGACAGTGGGTAGAAGGGCACTACAGCAGACTAGAGATTGTTTTCGATCAGAACGATGCGGATGCTGTGACAGTGATGAGAGTGAGCTGGGAAGGGGTACCGGCTGGGCAGGAGGAGGTGACGCAGAGGAATTGGAATGAGTATTATGTCAGGAGCATCAAGACTACTTTTGGGTGAGCGTTTATTTTCTCTGCATTTTTAGGCACTTCGCTAACGATACACATGCAGATTCGGCACCGTCCTATGACCAAAGGCTCTCACAGCGATGACGGAGGAAAAGAATGATGGAATGAATTACGGTCAGTCAATGCAGCATAGCTATGGTACAGAATATCAAGACTTTGGTACAGAATTCCAAAAAGCAACCGAGATAGATCACTAGAACCTTTAGATGACTAGTTAGCAATCGAACAATTAGCATCGGAGTTAATGTTTGTGCTATACCAAATTCTTTCCACAGCAAAGTTTTGACAGCACAGCATTGTTCCGTTCCCCTCCTCCCCCAGGCGGATTTAATTGTCCAGCGCTCTTCCAGTGCACACAATGAACACCACCCACGGCATTTCGCCAATGTGCAGTAATGAGCCACGCAGCAAATCACATAAACATGGACCCTTCGGCAGCCCAAATCTCGAATCATCATCCCACCACCCTCCCTGCGACCGCGAGTTTGGCCATCCTCCTCCCTGCCCCCCATTCGGCCTCCCCAACCCATAAACTGCCCCTGACCAACAACAAATCCCTGCGCCTGCGCCTCTTGGATTTGCTGTCGTCTTATCTTTCTCCTTTTAGTATCTTGCTCTGTCTCAAGTCGCTTGTATTGAGCCTGGAGTTGCGCCCTTTGAATTAGATGTTGTAAAGTGTTATTGCACAATAATCAATGTTATCCCATTCGTCTTTTTTGGGGTTCCTGCAAGAGGACTTGTCATATGCTGCCCGCTCTCTATCAATGAGACGTATTTCGACATGCTCTAAGCCTACCCCACGTGGTCTGCTACCTCCAAATTGCCTCGCTTGTTGAGGGCATATCAATTCTTTGGCGTATGCATCGAAGAATGGTTGGAAGCGCTTGCTATCAAGGCTATCGGCAAAGGTACATCCTCAGACGAGTGTCAACCATTGCTGATTCGATACATGGTAGGAATGCCGTAAGAATCCATTCCGGTTTTGTTCCTCTTCTTCAGCGATTGCGATCGCTCCACACACCGCTCCGAACGTTCCACCAACGATAGTGAAACAACCGAGTACTATGTCCAAAATTGTGATTTCTGGCATCTTCAAGGCTTACCTCGAGGAGAGAAGGGGAAAAATCAGACGAAACTCGCACGGGACGATATAGGCCGAGAAAGGTTTTCGTGGGTAAATGGCCTTTTCTGAGTAATCGGCGTCTTCCCCCGTCAGCTAGCTCATCGAACGAGAGATTGATCTGTAAGACCTCCATGAAGTTGTAAGGCAAGGACGACGGTATCACAGCTGACGAGGTTCGGAGGTTAGCTGAGGGTCTCTGCTATCTCATCCTCATTGCCCGTCTCCTTCTATTGTAGCTTGTGATCGAGGTGGGGGAATACCATGGTGCAGACTTCAAACACGATGGCCACGCCAGCCTGCTCCCAGTAGGCGGCATCCTGGGAGTTTGCATCTCTAACGACACAATAGTACAAGAGTAGGTCATATTCGGTAGCTCTATGAAGTGTTTGCGCCGCTCTTTCCCTGTATCTCTAGGTGCGATTCGCTTTTGGTAGATTTCGAACTGTTCTCTGATAGCAGAGGCTCTCTGGGTGCCCTTCATTCTTGTTCGTGAATACACGGGTTCCATACAGACGTGGCGCTACTTTCCGGTCATCTACCCTCGATGCTTTGGGATGTCTAGGAACGCAAATCAGCCCAAAGCTATCGTCTCTGGGGAATGTAGGTCGATATTCAATACGCAGGAGAAATCCTCTCCTCTGCACAGACACAATGTAAAGAATCCAGGGATGGGTCATAGAGAATATTGTTGAGCTGCGAAGGGTCACCTTTCCACGACCATGAACAAGCAGTATAACTCATCAAGTTCCAATTCAGTCATGATATCCGTTCCGATCTTAGAGTTGGCGGTGCTTCAGACGCGTCAGCCACGAGGGGTCTACCCCCGAACTCGCTGTCTTCACTCAACATTCAGATGGATCAAAGATGTCGTTTCAGGGTCATGGTGTCGACGAAAAGGAAACAGTAGCAGCTGTGATTGAAGAATGAAGAGATGATCGAGTAGAAAAAGCAAGCTTGGAATACAAGATTGCAGTTAAGTGTATTTATCTTGTATATTCATGCGCTGTATTAGCACTCACAGGTTTCAAAACGGGTAGAAGAATTTTTAAGTCAGTCCTGGGCAGCGGCTACTTGCCATCACTTTGCAAAGCAAAACTCGGAGAGGAAGAGAACAGGATCGATGAAGAGGTAGAGTGAAGGATATTACTGGAACAGGTTGTAGATCTGTAGCTTGACTTGCGAAGACTCCAGAGGAAATTGCCATCCGACGACTAGCGAGCAGGAACTTGCTCCAGCCTTGCTTCCAGAGGCCGTCTTGCCTTGGATGGCTTGGATCTGGGTTCCTTGGGGAAGAGTAAGATATCAACCGGTCCCATACTTGCCCTTGCCTTGCCTTCCGAGTGCTCTATCTTCGATCCATCTTAGAGTCAATGAAGTACCCATTCGCCCTTACCCTGCCTTCCGGAGATCAGGCTTCCGTGAGAAAGCAATGGTGGGGAATGCCACGTATTCCCCATTTGGTATCCAATTGAGGTGTTACTCTAGCAAAAATTGTAGCATACTGATAATGTTGAGACTGGAATTAATGACAGATAATGCGGGCTAGATAGAGAAAGGAAGGCACTGAGTAAATGTGCTAAATTGGCCTGATCTTGGGATTAGTTTTCATACATCGCGTGGCGTCGATGGCATTATGGGCACGTGAAAATTGGACGTCGGTAAGCAGCTGCGGTGCTGTAAGCCTTCGAACCAAGGTTCATGGCTGAAGTCAAAAAGTTGAATTCCTTAGCCATCCGGGGCTGATTAAGCGTGAGACTTCACAATTTGTCAACAGTGACTTGTCTGGCTTTGAGGCGTTGGATGAGACCATCATTGACTCTTCAATCTTGACATGGATGAGTAAGGGACCTCCAGGTGACGGGATTTTGGTTTGTAATATATTGGGATTGTGGCGAAGAAGAGGCAGAGGCAAAGTCAACAACGAAGTAGAGTCAGAGCGCAATTTTATTGTTGGCACGAAAGAGTATGCGACAAGAGTAAGAGTTGGTGAAAGAGCCTGAGTCTGAAATTCCCAGCAATGCAACACTTCGCCGCGTGGTTGAAACCGCCAAGCGCTGTTACAATTCCACACGAATGAGATGCGATGACAAGTAACCACGCGTTCTGAAAGCTTCACGCGATCTGAAAGCTTCCTACAAATTCAAACTTAGAATAGAGACACGACCAGAAAGACGTTCAATGTAAAACATTCGACGTAAGATGAGACCAGAGACATCAGAAAATGTTGTGGAAAGTGAACCTCGCTCCATCGTCGCGCGACCCCAAAATCAACCTGAGGCTTCCGTGCCGTACCAAAATCGCCTTGGTTTTTTCCAAAGCTTGGAGTACAGATTTGTAGATCAGCGCTTCCGAGCCGCCTGGGGGCCACAGCTTTAGAGACCCAGGAGGAAGGTCTAAATTGGGAAAGATGACCTTTTTTTGTATCACCAGTGCAGAAGCTCGCATGTGGCAGTGTACCGACCGAGGTTTGGAGATGTTCCTGTTCGGGGATACTTGCATCCAATTGTACAATGATAAGAGTCCTGAAAGGACAGGGTCGTATCGATTTGCTTTGCATGATTGCAGCGGCTGCTAAACATCTATCTGCAGACGTGGATCAATTGTCAATAGTGCAGGATCTTCGTTGCTGAAAGGGGTTCAATTTCCTGTTCCATTCTCCGTAGATCGCTTCAATGCCTTCGCAAGCCGAGGAGGAAGGCAATGCGGGGCAGTGGCTTTTTATGACTTTCGTGGAGAAGGCACGGACGATGAGAGTTGCCGTATCGGTGAAGCCGTCGTCAAAAGGAGATGGTTCGGAGAGATGGCGAAGGTAGGCAGTTCCGAAAGGCAAGTTCGCATAGGTTTGCCCATAAAAGGCAAGTCGTAAGCAATGAAGATTGACACGATTGGCTGCTGCCGCCACAATTGAGGCTGTGGAATCTGACGATCCAATCCAGAATTTTTGTCCATCTTCCATCAATAAAGTAACCCCGCGGTGTGTGGCTTAGCTTCTCCAAGGTCAGTGGGTGAGATCCAGAACGATGTTCCATCAAATACACCTGCCATGTCCAGCTCGCCCATCTACCCGAGGCTCGGCAGCGGTGAAGGCGACAGATGACCCGACTAGACGCCATCAAAGTAAAGTATGAGCAGAGTCCAGACGGAGGATATCGCAAATGCTGAGCAGTGAATGGCGGGAGTCAAAAATGGTGGGAGGGGTTGAACATCTCCGGGAGATCACAAGGCCATCGAATGGGATGCTCCACCACTGGGTCTGTTCAGCTGCTTGCTAACCGATCATCACCTATACCTCAGCCGGCATCCATTACGAACTCTACAATATAGTGGCTATTGTCAAATTATCATGATTATGCTTGGCTCTCCATACACGCTTCCGGGGCACATGGCGAGGCCATCGGACCTGGAACAATACTATAATACCATCGTCTCTGCCATCATTCCAATTGTCCGCTTACATAGCTGTTCAGACTCCCAGACATTATACGAAGTGATCTTCATACCTGGCCAAGGAATCTGTCTTCACATTCATAGCCAACTACCTTCTATCTGGCCGCATCCCAACCACCAAGATTCCTGATCACTAATAAGATTGTGGAACGCGCCTCAAAAGCTCCTTACACAAGAACCATTCGAGGGTCAAGTGCTATATATTGTCGAGCCAGTCGGTCTTCATCCCCAGATTCCCGCCGCACGCCCGCATTTTGGGCCACTTGAAGAGTGACCGCCTTATCAAATCTTGTCCTGGTGCAACTGATCATTGGACCAGTTGAAAGGTCAAGCAAGTTTTGAGTGCAAGTCGAAACAAGAGAAGATCGAGTCATATTCGGATTTCCCTACTTTCCCTGCTTTCCCTGCTTCTTTACTTAGGTATGCATGCTTTGTTTCATAACACGTCGAGCGCTAAATGTTAGGCTAGGCGCTCAAGGGAGAGCCCGCATCCAATCAGCCTCTCGTACCACAATCCTCTGAAGAGGCTCTCTCAACCACCAGCATTCTACCTCGCTGGCAGAAATCCATCCAACCTACCCGCTGGGAAGGTGGAACCACATTTTCTTTATTATTATATTCATTCCTCATCCACTCATATCTTGCCATCAAATCGCTCCTCATACAACCGAGTGGGGAACCGAAGCAGGGGGTGATCTTGCTTCATCTTCACCCCAGAAGCAGATCCTCATCTATCAACTTCATAAAGGACCCCTTCCCGCCTTCACTATTATAGAACCATCACCGACTGTCGTCTCTTGTCTAGTTCACCATCACTCATCACTCCTCTCCTCTTTTCTTTGTTAGTCCGGCCTCACTGGTTTGAGGTCTTACGTTGGACAGAGACATTCGACGAAGTTCATAACCTTTTATATCACCTCGACGGTCCAGCAGCCAGCCTGCCAACTCAGCTCTCTCTCACCGCAGCACTCCCTCACGCAAAACTTGCTTGATCAGTTGCCATCCAACGCGCACTAAGTTTCGCGTAAGGAAATTCGGCCCCCGAGGATCACTCTCCGGTCAGGCACAGCTCGAGGCTCCGACCTAATTCAGCAACATCCAACCTAGATCCCAACCCTTGCTAAGCTTCCCCCAAGGCGAAGAGCCCCCACACGCACGCCGCCAATCTTTTATTCCAGCCTTTACGAGCTTGAAGCTCTGACAGCAGTCACGAAACAATCCATTACTCTAAGACCTTTTTCCGCCGGCCGGAAAGTCTTCAACCGTCCTCGACAATCTCTTTGTCTACTCTTTCGACAAAGCACATTCTCTTTTGATCATTGCACTTAGAACAAAGATACCCCAGCGATCAACGATCTCTCGCTACGTTTTTCACGACACTTTTAGCAATTGCTACATTCGGCACTCCCGTGCCCCCCAGAACGATAGTCCCTAATCCATCACCGGCACTCCTGATCCATCACCGGCACTCCTGACCACAGATATCTACTAAGGTAGATCTCACACAAAGGCTTTTATACCAACGCTACTTCGCCCAATCCCACGTCACGCCTAAGTTTTGACTAGTTGTTCAACGACGCATTTGATCACCTCTTTCCTGCTTGGACCTCACCATCACAATGGCAACGTCAACGCAGAACGAGATGGCACTGAACCATTTCATCATGATGCCAGTATCTTCAAGTATGGTGTCCTACCTCGCAGACAAGGCTGCATCAGTCATTCGGTGCGAGTATCGATCTCCACGAATGAACAAGGGGCTTCCTCCAACACCACCTGCGACACCCCCGCATGATGAGTCCCGTTCATCACAGCCCTCATTGCCATCTTTGGAAGAGTTCATTCAATCATTGGTGGACAAGTCTCGTGTCCAGGTCCCTACTCTCATGAGCTCCCTGGTCTATCTCTCAAGATTGCACCAAAGACTGCCACCAGTGGCCAAAGGCATGAGGTGCACAGTCCACCGCATCTTTCTCGCCTCTCTCATTCTCGCAGCCAAGAACCTGAACGACAGCTCGCCTAAGAACAAGCACTGGGCACGCTACTCCTCCGTCAAAGGCTACGAAGGCTTCGGATTCTCAATCACAGAAGTCAACCTCATGGAGAAGCAACTCCTCTTCCTCCTAGACTGGGATCTACGAATAACCAACGACGACCTCTTCACCCACTTTGAGCCATTCCTCCGCCCCATCCGCGTCAGTCAAGAGCAAACCGAACTCAAACGCCAGCGAACAGCCCACGAACACGAAGTCCTCACCCAACAACGAGCCTACTACAGCAAACCCCAAATATCCCGCGCCTACGCCTCCACAACCGCTCTCCCCACACCACTACCAAGCGTTGGCACGTGCAGCTACACGACCAACTCATACATCTCGGACCTCGAGCACTTTTCCACCAAACCCACCTCTGCCTCCCATTCGACCATCAACCTCTCCACACGCTCCACCCCCCGCCAAATCCGCCAACCCCGCTCCGTCTCTCCTCCCTCTGCAGACAATGTCCCAGCCCTCAGCCGTCCTAGCACTGCCAGCGATAACTACAGCTCCCGCTCAATATCTTCATCGCCGCCTACAATGCACGGCACTCCCGCCTCTTCTATCTCTTCATATGTGGAGGATAGCTATATGCCTGCTATTGGCAAGGACGATGGATACTATGGCGAGAGCAACATGTACAAGCTGCGTCCTATGCTGGGGAACCACCAGTTGAGCTATGGGATTGAGGAGAAGCCTGCTAAGAAGGCGAGGACGATTGGTATGGGAGGTAGCATCCTCTCGAGATTCTTGAACGGTTCAACTCCCTACCGTACTGCCGTGCGAGTTTAAGGAACATAAATCCGGAGCTCATCTTCGTCGTCTACTACTACACTACATTGTTGTATCCCCCACATTGTTATTGCATCTACTAAGCGTTTTAGCAAGCGGCATTGCGTGGCGTTCTATCTTCACGTTGTTGTTACTTGGAAGCCTGTACTTTGCACGGATTAATGAGGATGGAAGGAGCCTTGGACATCTATCTGGTGATGACCTGGAGTGGCTGGGTTGGTTGGAGCAGCTGCCTGATAGGGCATGCCCCCTTAGCTAGATAGTCCTATCAATCAATCAGTCAAATGATCTGATCACAAGAGAAACATACCTCTTTCACGTGCTACAAATGATCTCGATGTGCTACAACTCACTTGTCAGTCTGGTGTGCTTGGCGTGAGTGAAACACTTCAAAAGACGAACGTTGTTGGTTTGGGTCCGGCATCTTGAGCTATCTTTTCGCAATTCTTTCCCAATGCAAGCTAGGCGCCCACATGTCTCAAGATCCCGCAATCTGTAAATGTGGCTTTGCGAGCACAATTAATAGTAGATTTACAACAAGACTCTTGATCCCAGAAATTCTCCGAAATATGGTTGAATGCTGGCGCTAAATGTTACACGATTCGTATGAGTTGTAGCAGATCAGAGTGGACAAAGCTGTGCCCAATCCTTCGCTCATTCCGTGTTGGGTCTCGCGAATGCTCACTACCCAAAGAAACTCGGGCTTTTATTGGACCCTTCCTTCGCGCATACTTTCAAATCGTAAGTCACCGTACTGTTGAGGCGATGTTCCCTCACTTGGGGTCATCACTTCCATTGTATGGTCCCTCGATCAAGCCAAACATTGAAACACGTACTCTACCAAGATCGATCTCCAACGCTGCAGAATCCCGAACCCTGAAAACAGCAACAACAACAACAACAACAACAACAACAACAACGGATTCGAAGAATGTCACGAGGTTCAGAATGATCACCAGCAGCGTAAAGGATCGGATGTCGTTGGTTGAGTTTGCGTTGGCAACACAAACGTCGACTGACATGTCAGCGTTACCAGGCGTCATCCACGTTTATCAAGGACAGGGCATCGATTGTTGGACTGGCGCATATGTACGTAGTGGGACAAAACTTATTACATGATTCGCTTGCAGATGATTGGTGAAGTAGTTCTTGATTCTTGTGCGAAGGTACGCAGATAGGAGGGGAGCACTTGACGCTGATAATTCCAGATGGTGCTTCCCTCTGCATCTAGTAAGAGCTCAATTGGATTCAGAAACCAAGGAGTAAATTTCAGGACGGTATCTTTTCTTGAGAGTCAAGCTTACTCGTACTCCCAGTCCTCCTCCAAATCAAACACCACCCTCCCTCTTTGCATACACTTCCTCCATAGGTTCATCATAGGCTTGATCCGCATTGGCAGTGTTATCGGTCACGTCATCGATCCTCCTATTGTTGCCAAATCCTTCGACTTGTGCATTGCCCCCACTGGCTGGGATGCGTGTGGTCTCGGAGACTGTTGGCTGGCCGGCCTCTTTGGACGTGCAGTGGACAGTAGTGCCGGACGGGTTTGAAGAGGTGGCCTCAGTATAGCTGTTGCCAGTACCGTCGGAGTTGGAGGAGTAGGACGAGGATTGGAACGTGCTGTAGGATTAGGAAGACATAATGACTGTCTTGGGCGGTGTCAGTGGCGTAGCGTGGCCTCGATGCTTGGCGTCTTCCTGCTGCTACGTGAAGTTTCAGGGAGGAGAAATGCGAGGAACGTCTCGGGGACTATATATGCATCTGTTCGAGATTGAGGTAAGTATGACGTAACATTGCAGCTTCTAGAATGTTCATTGAGGTGACACCATATTGCAGTATATCAGATCTAATGCCCGGTCATGGGCGGTATCATCAATGCTATCAAATAGCTATGTAGACCGTCGTGATATATAATATTTTGATCATCATATGAAGGGTGCTGGCGTAGGAAAGGGAAAGCAGAAGATGAAAACATACCTGATGACTGCTACTGGTGATCTTTTATCGGTGTTCGATAGAGGTGCGAGGCATCTGTACAGCGAGTCAGTCAGCCATGCTGGTTATAAGACTCCTCGACAACAGAACGCGGTGCCAAAAGTAAATCAGTATAGAACAGTCTCGTCTTTGCTGGCGGTCAGGCCAGCTTGGACATATGCTTGTCTTTGTGTATGTTTTGAATCATCATATGAGGGCGGAGGAATAGGCATTTGCTTGGCAAAGAAGACCTACACATTGCAGATTTCACCGGGTCCGGATATTGATGATCTCGTCGAGTCCTGTGGCGGGTATCTCAGGCTGGACAGAGCGGTTGCAACCTTTGGATGACATTAGCGCTGCAAAAGAAGAGAAAGCTGGAGCATAGTAGGGAAGATTAACTTGATCAGATAGGCATGAATGGTATAAAATAGAAGTGTGTCTACATCGGAAACCCGAATCAGACTCGTCATCTAGATAATCATCATAGAAGCATTGAAATAGAGATGTGAGAAAGATATATACCATTTGTCTGATTGTCAATGGTGGATTTCCACCAGGGTGGGGTGCCATGTTGTTGGTGCACTCTTGACTTTCGAGCTCATGGAATCTGGTAGGCCCGGTACCTTATGGACCGTGAGCTCTATGGACAGGATAGCGTAGAGATAACAAAACCCGGCGTAACTGTCGTGATCAGTGGGCAAGGTTTTCTAGGCCTGCCACAATAAGGCATATCTTCTCATCGATAATGTATCGGAGCCCAGTGCCATTCATCATGCAAGACCTGAAAAGGGGCGAGCTTGGTATATGTCTATGAAAAGCGATTACCTTTGGTATTCAACCATGACACTGGTGCCTTTCCCGAGCAAGTGAAGGCCCCAAATTGATCACCGATGCTTCCTGCTCCAGATGCTGATAAGAAGCCCGGTTTCGGTGGCTTGTACGACTGACGTGCCATCACCCATGCGAGCAATCTAGTGCCCCCATATGCTACAATGACAACGACCGTTAGTCACAACTTCGCAATTCGTGTCTAGAAGCCATTGTAAAATTGATTTGGAGAGATCAGTTTTAGCCATTTGTTGTCGCCAACGACCATGAAGGCCTCAGTCGGTAATTTCCAGCGTACAGTGTACGAACGATCATCCTTGCTCGTGCTACAATTGTAGTCTGTGCTGGAGATAGAGGGAAAGGGCTTTGGAAGTGCATACCTTGGAGGACCAGGAATCAGTAGTACCAAATGATACATTACAGACGCCGTCTAGGTTTCCCAGGCAAAAGATCCCCACCCAGACTTTGTAGAATCGGCGTTCCTGATCCTGAACATTTCTGGGAATCGATCGTACGTAATGATGGGTTTATATTGGCAGAGGTTGTGTAAGAGGGTGATGATCGCTGCGAAACTAGCACAGACAATGGGGAAGGTAAAGGATCTGTGCGTTTCTCCACGCCACAGCTGGTAGCCTCCGTCTGGGAGAATAATGAAACACAGGATGTTTCTAACCAACATAAGAAAGGGCCAAATAGTGCCGTCCTATACTTTAATCATGATTAAGATCCATCATTTTCATTAGAGATACCAAGAGGTCACGTACATAGCCGTATTTACTCTCTTTTAGAGTCTTGTACACAGAAAGCCCTACATTACCACCATATGTATCAACCCAGACTGCTTCTGGTATTTCATATAGCCATTTGCCGTCTGCTTCAATCTTCTTCGCTAGCTGCTCCGCTTCTGTGCGAGTTCTGTCGATGTTCATGGCGAGAAAGAACTCGCGAAGGAAGCGTCGGACCTCAGCGCTGTTCGAATCTGGGTGAGGGAGCTCTGGTCGACCTATTGGGGCAGGGCTTGGGGAGCGGCTCATGATGGTGATCTTTTGCTTGGTGCGGACTATGTTCTGCAGTCAGGTCAGCTGAGCTCTTTGGCACAGATTCTAAGCATGATGGTTGAGTAGTGACATATATCAGACTGACGTGCAATAGTAGTTTCACGCCCCTTCGGGTCAAAGACTCTAGTTTTGCGGTTTGAACAAATCATCAGGGTAGTGGAGAAGCTGGAGTTGGGAATGCGGAGCTGGCGGACTTACATTAGACTTGAATGCTCGATTGGAATGAGAATGAATAGCTGTGAGGAGCTCGAAGGATTGTTGGAATTTTGCGTTGGTGAGGTGGAAAAGTGCGGCTAACTCAGTACTTCACGTATGTAGAAGACGCAGTCACGTGAAATACTAAGACTTGCTCTATAACAAAGTGAGGCGGTCGTAGGGCTCCGAAGAAGGGATGTAGGAATTTTGCGATTGCTGAAATCTCGAGGTTGGTGAGGTGGAAAAGTGCGGCTAACTCAGGTAAAGTATGTAGAAGACGCAGTCACGTGAAATGCCAAGACTTGCTCAATGACAAAGTGAGGCGGTCGTGAGGCTCCCAAAAGGTGACCGCCATGGAATTGGCGGGCTTTCATGTGTCATGTGTAAGGTACTGCAGGCTGCAAGTGAATGCAATCGGCTGAAGCCGCGTGCCTGTCGGAGCGACGACCGAGGCAAGAGGGGTGGAGGGGTCGGGGCAGAGGAAGGAGTTGTGAGCCAGTAATTGATCCGAAGTTTACCATCAGGGAGCAGTGACTATGAGATGATCATGTTATACCCGCCACCAGTACCGCCCTGGCATCCATCTTGAACCGTGAAATACCTACCAATTGACATTAAATCTCTGCATTCCAGCCTCACACAACAAGTGAGAACACATTGACACCTAATATCCTTACAAACTACAGACATGGCAACAATGGGCGATACTGCTCCTGTAGCCCAGGAGAAAGTCAACACAGACATTCTCACGCTCACTCGCTTTCTCACAGAGGAACAGTCGAAGCACAAGGAGGCCACTGGTGACTTCACGTATGTCCTATTCTCCATTCTCGATCTCAACAGCCGCTCTAATCTCTCAAGCTAATTTATTGAAACTGACTAGCCTTCTCTGCCACGCCCTGCAATTCTCCTTCAAGTCAATAGCCTACTATATCCGTCGAGCGTCACTCATCAACCTCAGCGGTCTTGCTGGCTCCTCGAACAGCACCGGAGACGATCAGAAGAAGCTAGATGTTATCGGCAATGATATCTTCGTGGCGGCCATGCGTAGCTCTGGAAAATGCAGACTACTCGTCTCTGAAGAGGAGGACCAGTGCCTCATCTTCAACGAAAACCCGAAGGCTCGGTATGCAGTGGTGTGCGATCCGATCGACGGCTCAAGCAACCTGGATGCAGGTGTAAGCGTTGGCACCATATTCGGAATCTTTAAGCTAGGGGAAGACACCGAAGGCAAACAGGAAGAGCTGCTGCTTCCTGGCACTGAACTGGTAGCAAGTGGGTTCACAATGTATGGAGCTAGTGCCCAACTAGTCATCACGATGAAAGGCGGCACAGTCAACGGTTTTACCATGGACAATGCCTTGGGTGAGTTCATTCTCACGCACCCGAATATGAGGTTACCGAGATCCCGCGCCATATACAGCACCAACGAGGGCAACAGCCTGTACTGGGACGAGCCAGTTAAGGAGTATTTCAACAGCCTGAAATTCCCGGTCGAAAAGGATGGCAAGCCATACAGTGCAAGGTACATCGGTAGTATGGTTGCGGATGCTTACCGAACATTATTGTATGGAGGGATCTTTGCATATCCAGCGGACAAGAAGAGTCCGAAGGGAAAGCTTAGAATTCTTTACGAGTGTGCGCCAATGGCTATGATCTTTGAAAACGGTAAATCTTCTCTGGCTGCACTCAAAACGGTCGGGGCTTCTCCTTACGTCCTACATGCTAACGTGTTTCCACAGCTGGTGGCCAGGCCGTCAACAGCCGCATGGAACGCATGATTACGATTGTTCCAGAGCATATTCACGATCGGTCCGGAATCTTCATGGGTAGCTATGATGAAGTCCAAAAAGTGATTGATATCCACAAAAATCACGGCCATTGAGCCAAGAGGGAATGATATGTGCGTGTTAGACCTTGTACATAGTTCCCAGGACCATCAAATACGGCTCATATCCAATAGCTCTTCTAAATCAAAGAGGACCCGTATGAAGAGGCCTCTATTTGTTGCACAGTGGTCGTTGAAGAGTACATTAATTGTCCTTACCAATCGACAGGATCTTCACCAATCTTCAGCGACTGTAGGCATGTTCGGCAGAAATTTCCTAACCTTGTGTGACTTTTAGAGACAGTTGCTTTGACGCTCGGCGGCGTGAGCCCAGACTTTGACTACCAAAGGTTGCTAGTCATCCAACTATCTACCTAATTCTTACTATATTCAATCATGATAATAAAGTCCTCCTCCAAAGACCTGGAGACCCTATCTTCAGGTCAACTGCAGCTTCTTTCAATGCAATAACAGCTTCCCCGTGCTGCAAGTGGGCAGGGAACGCTGCGATCATGGCTCAAGACTTCAAATTGAGAGCTCGCTCCTTAGCCATAAGTCCTCCACCTTCTATGATAGAGGTCGACGAGGTGTTCAAGACTCCCTTATTATACTTTCCGTGTATTTTGCTGACAAAATCAGTATGCAACTTCTAGCGATGACTCCATGTAAGTCATCATCAACCACATGAACACCAATTAGCTTGGGCTTACCGGTCTTGCCACAGTCTCCTGGGCTCCGCATCAATCACTTCCAGTGTCACTCAATGGGAATGGGAAAATGGCAGACGCTATCATGGCTACAAGGCGGGGTCCTACCCAATCCCCAACGATGAGGTACGCAGCTTCTACTTGCCCTCGACGGCCGCAATGCGGCTTCTTCCCAGGAAGTATACTTGCCTGTCAGCATTGGGAACACAGCTTCATTGGACTAGGCTAATGATATATACAGAAAGAGCTCGAGCGAATCGATCTGAAGCATCATGTCACATTATTACTCTGCGACAACCATCTACATTTGGCGCCTCTTGTCAAGCCCCAAAGGATACTCGACATTGGGACCGGCACAGGCATATGGCCTATGCAAATGGCAGATCAATACCCTGACTCGCTAGTCATAGGAACAGACCTCTCTCCAGTCCAGCCGATATGGTACGAAATGCCCCAAAGATCCAATAGCAGCGACTACAAACTTTTGAGTGCTGATTACTACAGGGTCCCTGACAACGTCCGTTTCGAGATCGACGACATTGAAGCTAAAGAGTGGTCTTGGCCTGACCACTACTTTGACTACATACATTCGAGATATATGTGTGCGTCCATATCCTCCTGGCGGCGCCTTGTACGCAAGTCTTTCCAGTACGTTCTCGCCTCTTTATGACGATTCGAGCTGAAACCCAGCTATCACGTCGTTCACAGGCATTGCAAACCTGGCGGCTACTTCGAGATGCAAGAGCTGGACCCCCGCTTCAGATCCGACGATGGCTCTATCCCCGAGAACAGCAGCTTGGCGTATTGGAATAAGGTCATATGCGAAGCAGGAGAAAGATACAACAGACCAATACCATTATACGATGAACATTTAGCGCGTTTCGAGAAGGCAGGCTTCGTCGACATCAAGCAAGTCCTCCTAAAATCACCGTCGAACCCATGGCCGAAGGACAAGCTTTTAAAAGAGGTTGGCCGATTCCAACTACTCGCGCATTTAGAGGGTCTCGAGGGTGTTTCTACGGGACTTCTGACTCGGGGACTGGGATGGAAGTATGAGGAAGTCAAGGTCCTCATGGCAAAATGTCGGAATGAAGTGAGGAGCAGGTCTATACATTCGTATCAAATTACGTAGGTTGTGCTGCGACAAATGCTCGAAACGACTCCTGACACTCGATAGGACTGTCGTCGTTGGGCGCAAACCAGACGCACCGCAGACCCAAAATCCTTTTGGAGAAACAACATACGGCGCAGCTCCATTGACGCCTTCAAGCTCATCCGCTGATCCTTCGGAGTCCTTTCCACCTTCAGCCGAAGAACCTCCCGAGGACAGGTTTGTACTCGACAGACTCAATGATTTGACACCCGTCTTTGACATCCAGCAACGGCCCTCAGATCCAAAGTTGGAGGAGCCAAGCCATACTTCGTGATCAATAGATCTCCTGGCTGAACATTTGCTCGATCAGGACGCAATTCTTCTATATAGGACAGGATTACCTATGCACATCAGGAGGCACGGGCAATTTAGTGACGAAGGATATGAGTCATATCGATGAGAGGCCATTCATGAATCATTTGCCATTATCTTACCATCACTTTGCCGTTGTTTTGACGTCTATGATCGTTGTTCTACGGGGCGAGTCACGTGTTTCTGGGAGGTGGATCTGCAGCATCACCTCCGACTTTAGGCCTGCACCTAAAATTGGCTCACCCCCTTGGGTGTTTCCTTTCTGGAAGGTGGACAACTTCATCCCAAAAGTCCATAATGATTGACGGTCGTCCGGCTTTTTGTATAGAAAAGGTCCATTCTTTCTTTCTTCCGTCTTCACAATAGATTGGGGTCCACCATTATACGATCTTCAGAATGAACATCTTGGTATCAGAAACGATGGGTGTGACTGTCCAGTCTCGCAGGCGTGTTTACCCAGAGTCTCATGGTCTTTCTGCCCATGCAAAGACAGAAGCTCTCTCGATTTTCGACAACACTGTCCTGAACTACGCTACTAGCGGGTGCATTTGGTTCTGCGACCAGAGCCTCAACGTCGACCAGCTTACGCTCAGCCTTAAAAAGACTTTGGATGTCTACCCCCAATGGGCAGGCGTCCTACATTTCGCCGAGTATATTCGAGATGGCAGCCACACACATCGCCAGGGACGCATGCAGCTCAACCCTCAGACCCAGGCATAGAACTCATGCTCGCCGAGGCCGACTCCCCAATGGCGTCAATGATCCCCACAGAAACCACAAAATACTGGGATGCAACCAATATCGACTACAACAGCTTACTCGACGATTCCACCGCTTTCGCACCCGGCGAGGCCAAAACACTTCCGGAATGAAAATCCAAATCACCACCTTCATCGATGCCAGCACCGCCATAGCCATCGGTCTCGCTCACCCCCTCGCAGACGCCCAAGCTCTCCTCGCCTTTACGAAAGACTGGGCGGCAACGAATCGCGCCCTCTCATCATCCAAGCCCCTGCCAGAACCAACACCCCTTTTCATTCCCTCGCTCCTCTCTAACGCCGCAGCTGGTAATATCGACGGCCCATCCCCTGATCCAGCGATTCTCGAAATATCGGCCAAACTCCCTTATCACCGCCTTGATTACTGGGCCTCCAGCAACGCTTCCTGCCCTGAGTATGCCAAACCACTCACAGCCATCCCCCCTGAACTCAAAGATCTCACCGAATCCGGTCTGAGAAAGGGTACACCAATCCCATGGCACGAATGGGATGTTATGGCACCGGCCTCTCGTGTGACAGTCTTTCTTTTCCGCAGTTGAGACCCATGCCATTCATCTTGACGCGGCCAAGAATGCTGAGTCACGAATATCGCACCAAGACGCCCTCCTCGCGCATTTCTGGGCGGGGCTCATACGTGCCAGAGGTTTGTCGGAGGGGGATTCGTATTTCGTGGAAGTAACTATCGACACCCGCCCACGAGTTTCCACCCCCCCTCCCCTCCC
>JAABUS010001764.1_pt1 | contig 44909 bp, 37 predicted proteins | sample 5560161 | NCBI WGS metagenome assembly JAABUS01 (sample SAMN10711885, study PRJNA513376) | rock metagenome | isolation source: Antarctica rocks | place: Antarctica: Victoria Land, Trio Nunatak nord | collected 2016-01-04
CGGAGCTTTCGGGTGTCCCTGAGCTCTCCGGCGACCGGGAATCTTCGGCAGGCCAGGGATCTGCGGCGGACCCTGATCTCTGGGCGGACTCGCTCGGCGTCACTTCTTCCGGCATGGATCTCCTCGCTGACTGGCCGTGTGACGGCTCGACCGAAGGCGATCGACCGGCTCACAATCCCATTGACGCTTGACGCTTGACGGTTGAACGCTACGGCAGATCGTGCTCACCGTCTGCTGGACCCGGCCATCCCCGGCCACGACGCGTGGCGGTCAGCCCACTCAGCCGATGGCGAACACCATGTGGACCGTCACGTTCAGATCCCGGCTGCCGGCCTCGACCGGCATGGACGCCGCTGCACGGTCCGCCATCTCCGCTGCGGCTGTCCTCACCGGTGACACGTCCTGCGGGCTCTCGGATATGGACACCACCGGGCCGAGGACGATTCCCGCCGCCTGGGCCATCTGCTGGGCCTGGACCTTGGCCTTCCGAATGGCATCGCCCCGCGCCGACGCCCGCAGCGCGCTGTCGTCACCGATCGAGAACCCCAGCCGATTCACCCTGATCGCATCGCCGGCGGCGCTCTGTGCTGCGTCGATGATCGCTCCGGCGCCCTTGACATCGTGCAGCGTGACGGTCAACTGGTTCCTCACCTGGTAGCCGGTGATGGTCTCCTTGTTACTGTGGGTGGGGTTGATCGACAGCCGGCTGGTCTGCAGGTCCTTGGCCGCTACGCCCTTGCCCTTGAGCATGGCGATGACCGCGGACGCCTTGGTGTTGTTGGACGTCAGCGCGTCACCGGCCGAGGTGGCTGTGGTTTCGACGCCCAACACGATCGTGACGGTGTCCGGCGTGCCGGTCACTTGCCCGACCCCGCGGACGGTGATGACGCGCCGTCCGACGTCCGCAGCGCCGGTTGTCGGGACGGCGGTCGCGGCGGCCCCGACCGACGGCGTCGCGCTGGTCGGATCCGCCGCTGCCGCCGGGCTCGGGCCCGAGGCTGAGCAGCCGGCGAGCACCAGCGCCCCGAACGCAATCAGCGCGATGCCGAAACTGTTGTCGATTCTTGGTGTTCTCATGGCGTCCTCCGGGAGTGTGGTTTCCCGGATGACGATCGGCGCGGGGCCATCGGTTGCACGGCCGTCGGTTGCACGGCCTCGGTTGCACGGCCTCGGTTGCACGGCCGGCTCGGCGTTCTGGCGGCTTGGCGCCGTGCTGCCTCAGCTCCCGCGGTTCAGCCGCCGGCCGGGACCAGTTTCAGCGACACCGAATTCATGCAGTAGCGGTCGCCGGTGGGTGTCTGCGGAGCGTCGGGGAAAACGTGCCCGAGGTGGCTTCCGCAGCTGGCGCACCGGACTTCGACCCGGCGCATCCCCATCGTGCGGTCTTCGATCAGTTCGACGTTGTCCGCGCTGGTGGGCTGATAGAAACTCGGCCACCCGCAGTGGGAGTCGAACTTGGCCTCGGAGCGGAACAGCTCGGCGCCACAGGCCCGACAGGCGTAGATGCCCTCTGTGGTGGTGTCGTTGTACTCACCGGTCCCCGGGCGTTCGGTGCCAGCGCGACGCAGCACCGCGTACTCCTGCGCCGACAACTGCTCTTTCCACTCCTGATCCGACTTCTGGACCGGGTAGCTGCGGGTGCTGTCCACCGGCGATTCCTTTCCGAAGGGCCATCTCATGCCGGGTACAGCGTCGCAGAGCCGCCGGGTGTTCCCCCGCGGAGGAACGCTCAGACCGCCATGGCAGGTTCAGCCCCCGGCGGCGTGCCGCTAGCAGCTCTCAAGGGTCGATACGGGCCGGTGGGTGTCGTAGGGTGCGGACGTGGCGACGGAGCAGATACCCGACGTCCGGCTCAGGCCGCGGACCCGGGGCTGGATCCACTACTACTCGGCCATGGTGGCGTTCGTGGTCGGCATTGCCCTCGTCGTGGTCGCCGCCCAGACGCGGGACGGCCGGGCGGTGTTCGCCTGCTCCGTGTACGCCGTCACCCTGGTCGGTCTGTTCGCCATCAGCGCCACCTATCACCGGCACACTTGGGTATCGCCCTCTGCGCGGACCTGGATGAAGCGGGCCGACCATTCGATGATCTTCGTGTTCATCGCCGGCACCTACACCCCGTACGCGCTGCTCGGCCTGCCTCGGGGTGCAGCGGGCTGGCTGCTGACGGTCGTCTGGACCGGTGCGCTGGCCGGCGTGGCACTGAAGATGGGCTGGCCACATTCGCCTCGTTGGCTCGGTGTGCCGTTGTACATCGCGCTGGGCTGGGCGGCAGTCTTCATCATCCCCGCCCTGGTGCAGTCGGTGGGAGCGGCGCCGGTGGTACTGATGTGTGCCGGCGGGCTGTTCTACACCGTGGGCGCCGTCATGTACGCGCTGCGAAAGCCCGATCCCTGGCCCGGGACCTTCGGCTATCACGAGTTCTTTCACGCCTGTGTCTCGCTGGCCGCGCTGTGCCACTGCCTCGGCGTCTGGCTTGTCCTGGTCCGCTGACGCCTGCCGCCGGACGGCGACACCGAACAGCCGACTTAGGATCACCGGCATGACGAGCACAGCCGAGAACGAGGTCGTCGAGTTCTGCAGCGACCTGATCCGCATCCCGTCGGTGAACACCGGTGACCCGGCCACCATCGGTGACCAGGAGGCCAAGGCCGCGAAGTACCTTCAACACAAGCTTGAGGAGGTCGGGTACCAGACCCAGTACGTCGAGTCGGTGCCGGGCCGTGGCAACGTGGTCGCCCGGCTGGCCGGCGCGGATCCCCAGCGCGGCGCGCTGCTGATCCACGGACATGTGGATGTGGTCCCGGCCGATGCGTCGGAGTGGACGGTCGATCCGTTCTCCGGCGCCGTCCAGGACGGTTACGTCTGGGGACGAGGCGCCGTCGACATGAAGGACATGGTCGCCATGACGTTGGCGGTGGCCCGGGAGTTGAAGCGGGAGAACGTGATTCCGCCCCGCGACTTGATCTTCTGCTTCGTCTCCGATGAGGAGGCCGGTGGCCTGTACGGCGCCGATTGGCTGGTGGACAACCGTCCCGCATGGTTCACCGGCGCCACCGAGGCGATCAGCGAAGTCGGCGGGTTCTCGATCAGCATCGACCAGCAGCGTCGTGCCTATCTGGTTGCGGCGGCCGAGAAGGGCGTCGCCTGGGCGACCCTCAAGGCGACCGGCCGAGCCGGCCACGGGTCGATGATCGCCGAGGACAACGCCGTCACGAAGGTCGCCGAGGCGGTGACCCGGCTCGGCCGTCACGAGTTCCCGATCGTGCGGACAGCAACGGTCGATGCGTTCCTGACCAGCATCACCGAGCTGACCGGTCTGGAATTTCCCGACGACGATCTCGAAGGCGCCATCGCCAAGCTCGGCCCGGTGTCCAGGATCGTCAACGCCACCCTGCGCAACACGGCGAACCCGACAACGCTGACCGCCGGCTACAAGATGAACGTCATTCCGTCGACGGCCGCCGCCACCGTCGACTGCCGGGTGCTTCCCGGCCAGCTGGAGTCGTTCCAAGCCGAGGTCGCCGACATCGCCGGCGACGGCGTGGACATCGATTGGTTCGTCTCGCCGCCGCTGGAATACCCGTGGGAGGGCCCGCTGGTGGAGTCGATGAAGAGGGCCATCCGCGAGGAGGACTCAGGCGGTCACCCCATCCCGTACATGCTCTCCGGGGGGACAGACAACAAGGCATTCTCCCGGTTGGGCATCGCCGGGTTCGGGTTCTCCCCGCTGCGCCTGCCCCCCGACCTCGACTTCTCCTCGCTGTTCCACGGGGTGGACGAGCGGGTGCCGGTCGACGCGCTGACGTTCGGCACCCGGGTGCTGAATCGGCTGCTGCGCTCCTGCTGAGAACCGCCTCCGGGCCCGCGAACGCGGAGCCGGCGGTTCGAGCGGGCACCCCAGGCTCAGGCGGTCAGCCCTGGCACCAGGCCGCCGGTGCGGCGGCGGCGCAGCCAGATGCGGCGGGTGCCGTCGGGGAACCTGAGTACCCGCGCCAGCTCCCACCCGGAGAACTCGGCATGGATCGCCAGCATGCTCGCGGCCGCGGACCTGGACACCGTCGGGTCCAGCCGGAGCGGCGCGTACTCGTAATCGTCGTGATCGGTCATGGCCCTCCGGTTAAATCTGATCGCGGCATCGGAAACCGCCTCCTAGGGTAGGTCGGTGCTCGGTGATTTTCCTCCACATGTCGACGCCTATCGCGCACCATCCACCAGCCGAATCCCCACCAGGACACCTGGTGCGTTCCTGCGCTGGTTGATGCGCGAGCAGGCAGACGTGCTGACCCTCAACGTCCTGACCGGTGTCTTGTGGTACATACCGCCGACACTGGGACCGTGGCTGCTCGGCAAGGCCATCGACGACGGGATCCTGCCCGGCTCGACATCGGGAACGATCTTCTGGGGTGTGACGCTGCTGATCGTCACGGTGGCAGGGTCGCTATGCGGAATGCTCTTCCACACCGTGGTGGTTCGCGGCTGGTTGATCGCGTTGTACGGGACGATGAAGTTGATCAACCGCAAGACCGTGCAGCTGGGCCATGTGCAGGCCCGGCGGTTGCCGACCGGTGAGGTGCTCAGTGTCGGATCCTCGGACTCCGACGTCTTCGGCTCGTTGATCGAGGTCACCGGGCGGGCCGTTGCCTCGCTGATCGCTTTTCTGACCGTCAGCGCGATCGTGGTAGGCACGTCGGTCCATCTCGGTCTGCTGGTGCTGATCGGTCCGCCGGCGTTGGTGGCGTCGGCATTTCCACTGCTCAGGCCGATGGGCCGGCGGCAGATGGTCGAACGCAGCGCGAACTCGGAGCTGACCGGGATGGCCACCGACATCGTTGCCGGCCTGCGCATCCTGCGCGGCATCGGGGGCGAGAAGACCTTCGGCGACAACTACGCCGGCCAGTCGCAGCGGGTCAGGGCCGCGGGGGTTGCCGCCGGGATCTGGCAGGCAGTCACCGACGCCATCGCCGTGCTGCTACCCGGGATCTTCCTGGTGCTGCTGATGTGGTTGGGTGCCAGGGACGTACTGCAAGGGCGGCTGCAGACCGGACAGCTGGTGGCGCTGCTCGGCTATGCGATGTTCCTGACCGGACCGGTCACCAACTTCTTCCAGTTCTTCCAGCGGTGGACCCGCGGCATGGTGTCGGCGCGCAAGGCGATCGCCGCTCTGCGCATCGACCCACCGTGGCGCGACCCCGAAACACCCCGTGCGCTGCCGCACGGTGCCGCCGTCGTCGACGAGGTCTCGCGCTTCGTCGCCGGCCCCGGCGAATTGACGATGGTCGTCAGCGCTTTGCCCGACGACTCCGCAGCGCTGGCCGATCGCCTCGGCCGCTACCTGCCGGCCATCGCGTCCGCCGCTCCGGCCGTCGACGACACGGCAACCGGACTGCGCGCGAAACGGGAACACCGCAAACGCCTTGCCGCACAAGAGCAGATCGCCAGGGCCGACCAGGAGCTCACCGACGGGCGGTGGGGCGTCCGGGTCGGCGATGTCGACCTGGCCGACGCCAGGCTGGCGGATGTGCGCGCACACATCGTGGTATCCGACACCGCCCCGGCGGTGTTCTGCGGAACCCTGCAGGAACTCATCGATCCGCACGATGCGTTGACCCGGGAGCAGGCTGAGGCGGCCCTGCACACCGCGGCGGCCGAAGACGTCTTCGACGCCATTCCCGGCGGCTGGCAGGGCCGCATCGATGAACGCGGCCGCGGGCTGTCCGGCGGCCAGCGACAGCGGCTGGTTCTGGCCAGGGTGCTGGCTCACGACCCGGAGGTGCTGGTCCTGGTGGAGCCGACGTCGGCGGTCGATGCCCACACCGAAGCCGCGATCGCCGGTCGGCTGGCCGAGTTCCGGAAAGGGCGAACGACCATCCTGATGTCGGCGTCACCGCTGTTGCTGCACCACGCCGATACCGTCGCGCTGCTGGACGGCGGCGCTGTCACTGCCGTCGGAACCCACGAGCAGCTGCTGCGGACCGAGGCTGCCTACCGCAGGGTGGTCACCCGCGATGACGACTGAGATCGATGCGGCGCCGCCGCTGGCCGATGAGCTGTTCGCCGGCTCGGCGCAGACCTGGCGGGACAACAGCGGCGGCCGCCGGCCACCGGCGGTCCCGCCCGAGTTGATCCCGCCGGCCACCGGGACCGCCAGGTCGGAGCGGATCCGCGCCTGGCACCGCCGCCATCTGCTCCGCGCCGAGCGGGCGGACAGTTTCTTCGCCTCCTCGCGCAACCCCGAGAACGGCTTGCCGATTGCCGAGAATTCCGCGGTGCTCAGCTTTCTGCGCGATCTGATCGGGACCCGCAAGGGCAAGTTCGCGGTGCTGATCGGACTGAACGTGGCGGCGGCCGTCACCGGACTGCTGGTGCCCAGACTGCTCGGATCGCTGGTCAACTCCACCACGACGGCGAGTACCCCGGTAAGCCACGTGACGACCATCGCGATCGTGGTGATCGGCATCGTGCTGCTGCAGAGCCTGTTCGTCTTCGCGGCCAACGTCAGCTCGGCCGTCTTCGGTCAGGACGTGCTGGCCGCCGCACGCGAGTACGTGGTGCGGGCGGTTCTGCGGTTGCCGCTCGGCACGGTCGAGCGGGCCAGTACCGGCGACCTGGTCACCAGGGTGACCCGCGACGTCGGAACGATGAGCAACTCGGTGCAGTGGGCGATGCCGCAGGCGATCATCTCGGGCCTGACGGTGGTGCTGACCTTCCTCGCGCTGCTGCTGAACGCGCCGATCTTGGCAGTGCCGTCGCTGGTCTTCGTCGGCCTGGCCGTTCCGCGGGTCAAGGGCTACCTGGCCAGGGCTCCGAAGGGCTACATCACCGAGGGCGGCACCTATTCGCGGATCAACACCACGATGGCGGAAACCGTCGAGGGTGCGCGCACGGTCGAGGCCCTCGGTCTGCAGGAGCAGCGGATCGCCCGCACCGATGAGGACATTGCCGTGTCGGCACAGGCCGAGCGGTACACCATGTCCCTGCGCAATCTGCTGTTCATCGTGATGGACGTGGCGTTCAACGCCCCCCGCGGGGTGACAGTGCTGGTCGGTGCCTACGCCTACGCCAAGGGTTGGGTGACGATCGGTCAGCTGACGGCCGCCGTGCTGTACATCGAGGGACTCTTCGGGCCGCTCGACCAGTTCATCTCGACCGTCGACCGGGTGCAGGTCGGGGCCGCGTCCACCACCAGACTGCTGGGCATTGCCAGTATTCCGGCCGACCGGACCCCGGGGGATCGCGAACCGGTCGGTGAGCGACTGGTGGGCCAGGACCTCAGATTCGCCTACCGCGAAGGTCATGACGTGCTGCACGGCATCGATCTGGACCTGGCCGGCGGTGAGCGGTTGGCCATCGTCGGGCCGTCCGGCTCCGGGAAGTCCACCCTCGGCCGGCTGCTGGCCGGCATCAACGCTCCGCGAACCGGTTCGGTGACGGTCGGCGGTGTCGAGTTGGTGTCCCTGCCGCTGCCGGTCCTGCGGACCGAGGTCGCGCTGGTGACCCAGGAACAGCACGTGTTCGTCGGGACGGTGCGGGACAACATCGTGCTTGCCAAGGAGGGCGCGGACGACGCCGCGGTGCGGTCCGCGTTGACCGCGGTCGACGCCTGGGACTGGGTACGCAGGTTGCCCGCCGGGCTGGACACGAAGTTGGGGGCTGGAAACACCCCGCTCACTCCGGCGCAGGTCCAGCAGATCGCGCTGGCCCGGCTGATCATCGCCGACCCGCACACCCTGGTGCTGGATGAGGCGACTTCCCTGATCGCCCCCCGCACGGCACGTCACCTGGAGGGGTCGATGAACTCACTGCTCACCGGCCGGACCGTGGTGGCGATCGCCCACCGGCTGCACACCGCGCACGATGCCGACCGGATCGCCGTGGTGATCGACGGCCGGATCACCGAAATGGGCAGCCACGACGCGCTGTTGGCACTGGACGGCGAATACGGCGCCCTGTGGCGCGCCTGGACGTCCTGAGCGGAGGTCGGAGCTCGCTACGGAGGTGACAAGGGCGCTTCGGCGGTCCCGCCCCGCATCAAGGACGCCAGCAGCGTGCGCCGCGGCTTGGCGCCCACCTGCCGGACAGCCCTGACCAGCGCCGGGCCCGAGGCGTGCACCACCGACAGGTGACGGCGGGCCCGGGTGAGCGCGGTGTAGACCAGCGGCCGGGACATCATCGCGGCCGCCTCCGGCGGCAGGACCACCACCACGGCATCCCATTCCGAACCCTGCGCGCGGTGCACGGTGATCGCCCAGCCGTGCAGCAGATCGCCCAGCGCCTTACCGCTGACGTCGGCGTCCCCGCCCGTGAATGCGACCCGCAGAGACTTCTCTCCGGCCGACACCACGGTGCCGACCTCGCCATTGGCGTACCCGGACGGCGCCGCATCCATGTGGTTGGCGGTGGCGACCACCCGATCGCCGACATCGAAGCCGCGGACCCGCCCCGGCCCCGGATTGAGCACCTTCTTGAGCTCACGGTTCAGGGCCTGGGTGCCGGACGGGCCGCCGTGCACCGGCGTCACCACCTGCAGTTCGGCACCTGACACCTCGAACACCCGCGGAATCGAGTCGGTCACCAGCTGGACAACCCGTTGCGCGCCCTCACCGGAGTCGCGCGCCGGTACCACGACCACTTCGCGGTCCGGGTCGTCCACCGCCGGCAACCGGCCGGCCCGTACCGCGGTCGCCAACCGGGCGATGGCGCCGCCCTCGTGCTGGCGGTACAACGTGACGAGTTCGGTGATCGGCACCGCCGCGGAGTCGATCAGGTCGCCGAGTACCGTTCCGGGACCGATCGACGGCAACTGTGCGGGATCGCCGACGAACACCAGATGCGCCTTGCGGGGGATAGCGGACACTAGGGCCGCGGCCAGCTCGACGTCCAGCATCGACGCCTCGTCGACCACCACCAGCTGAGCGTCCAGCGGGTTGTCCGCGGAGTAGTTGAAGTCCGGCATTCCAGGGCGGGCACCGAGCAACCGGTGGATCGTCGATGCCGGATGGCCGGCCAGTTCCTCCAGCCGTTTCGCTGCCCGGCCGGTGGGCGCGGCCAGCGCCACCTGCACCCCGGCCCGATCACACAGCGCGACGATCGCCGACACGGTGCGGCTCTTGCCGGTACCCGGGCCGCCGGTCAGCAGACTGACACCGTGCGCAGACGCATGGGCGACGGCGCCCGCCTGCACCGCGTCCAGGCCCTTGCTGACGGATTTCAGTACCTTCGCGGTGGCCAGCTTCCTGGCGTCGTCGGTGAGCCGCCGCAGCCCGGTGGCGATGGTGGACTCGGCGTCCCACAACGGTTTTCGGGCCACCCATATCTCGCCGGCGCCGGTCGGATCGGGAACCTCGGCCACCCGGTCGGCGGCAACCGCGGCCCGGATGCCGGCCGCCACGTCCACCCCGAACGCTCGCAGACCCTCGGTGACGACACCCTCCGGCGCCGCGGTGTGGCCGTCCCGGGCGAACCGAGCCAGCGTCCAGTCGACCAGGGCAGCTCCGCGCCGCGGGTCGTCCCTGCGGACGGCCGGATCGAGGGTCTTGGCCAGCCGGTCGGCTTGGGCGACCGTTGCCTCCGGGAGGATCAGCAGCCGCCAAGGGTCGATCTGCAGTGCTGCGGTGGCGCCGTCGCCGAGCGCATCCACCAGCCGCCCTGCCCATCTGGCCGGAAGCTCGAGCGGCACCATGATCTGGGCGAGTTCCCACAGGTGCCCGGCGCCGATCCAGGAGTTGTACAGCCGCTCGGCCCTTCGGGTGGTGAACCGCGGCATTCCGGCCAGCGCGGCAACAGTCACCTTCGACGGCGCGGTGATCCCCGCCTCCCGCAAGGCAAATGCGAGCTTGGGACCGACGCCGGGCCACAGGCCGGCGGCACAGAACTCGGAGAAGACGTCAGGCACTGCTGCGTCCTCAGCTGCTCACATCGTCCGGGTCGGCGTCCGCGCCCACCGTCGAGCCGGAACCGGGGGTAACCGCGGAACCGGCGCCGGGCCGATCCGCGGTGGAGCCGGGGTCGGTGGGACCGGCGGATCCGGCCGAGACGTCATCCAGAGCGGCCCGAATCTCCGCGGGCAGCACGACGTCCTCGGCGGCCAGCGATCCGAGGAGTTGCGCGGGATCCTTCGCGCCCACCACCGCCGAGGTCACTCCAGGCCGGTCGCGCACCCAGGCGCAGGCGACGGCCAGTGGTGAGGTACCCAGTCCGTCGGCGGCGGTGGCCACCGCCTCCACGATCCGTGCGGCGGCGGAGTTGCGGTGCCGCCCCACGTACCTGGCGTAGTGCGGGGATGCGCCCCGGGAATCGGCGGGAGTGCCGTGCCGATACTTGCCGGTGAGCACGCCGCGGCCGAGCGGCGCCCAGGCCAGCAGGCCCAGCCGGTGGACGGCGACTGCCTCGAGCAGTGCGTCCTCCGCCGAGCGGTCCACAAGCGAGTACTCGATCTCCACACCGGCCAACGGCATCCCCTGCGCCCGCATCCAGGTGGCGATGGTGGCCGACTGCCAGGCGTTGTGTCCCGACACCCCGACGTAGGCGGCGCGCCCGGTGGACACCGCGGTCTGCAGGGCCGAACAGGTCTCCTCGACGGGCATAGTGGCGTCGAATCCGTGCACCTGCCACAGGTCGACGCTGCCGGTGCCCAGCCGCCGGAGCGAGGCGTCCAGTTCGGCGAGCAGCCGGCCCCGGCCCGAGCCCACCCCGACGGTGGTGGTGGCCAGTGCCACGTTCGATCGGGCGATGACGTCCGGCACCAGGGTGCCGATGATCGACTCGGCATCCCCGTCACCGTAGACGTTGGAGGTGTCCACCAGGGTGCCGCCGGCGTCTACGAACGACTCCAGCTGGGCCGCCGCGGCGTCGGCATCGGTGTCCCGCCCCCACGTCATGGTGCCGAGGCCGAGCCGGGAAACGGTCAGGCCGCTGCCGCCGAGCCGCCGTGTCTGCATCCGACCAACCTACGGCCGGCGATCGGGCCGGTCGCGCCGCCTGGGTACCGTGTCGTCCAGCCGCCGGATGCACCCAGCACTTTCAGAACGGACGTCGATGAGACTCGGACTCGACCTCGGGCACCCCACCGACGGCGGATCCGTCGATGCCACGCTGAAGCTGGCGACCGACGCCGAGGACCTGGGATTCGACGTCCTCTGGGTGTCCGAGGCGTACGGCGCGGACGGCGTCAGCATGCTGGGCGCGCTGGCGGCCCGCACCCAGCGGATCGGCATCGGCTCGGCCGTGATGCAGATCCCGGCGCGCACACCGGCGATGACCGGGATGACGGCCGCCACCTTGGATGCGTTGTCGCACGGGCGTTTTCGGCTGGGGCTGGGGGTCTCTGGGCCGCAGGTGTCGGAGGGCTGGCACGGTGTGGGGTTCGCCGACCCGCTCGGCCGGACCCGGGAATACGTCGCGATCGTCAGGGACGTGATCGCCCGCAGGCGGGTCACAGCTGACGGCCGGCACTTCACCCTTCCGCTGCCGGGTGGTCAGGGCAAGCCGCTGGCCCTGACCCTGCAACCGGTGCGCAGGACCATTCCGGTGCTGCTGGCCGCCGTCGGTCCGAAGAACCTGGCCCTGGCGGCCGAGATCGCCGATGGTTGGCTGGGGTTCTTCGTCGATCCGTTGTGGTCCGCCCAATCCGGGCCCATCGCGCGTCTGCACGCCGGTCTGCGGACCGCCGGACGCGAGGTGGGCTCCTTCGATGTGAACGTCTCGCTGCCGTTGTCGATCGATGACGACCTGGAGCGGGCAGCCGACCGGGTGCGCCCGCATGCGGCCCTCTACATCGGTGGGATGGGTTCGCGGGAGACCAACTTCTATCGCGGAGTGGCCGCATCGCTGGGCTACGAACGGGAGGCGCAGGACGTGCAGAACCGTTATCTGGCAAGGGATTACGCCGGGGCCGCGGCCGCCGTGCCGACCGAGTTCCTGGACCGGGTGGCGCTGCTCGGAGACGAGTCGAGGATCGCCGAGCGGCTGCGGGCGCTGGCGGACGCCGGCGTCACCACGGCGAACGTCCAGCCGTTCGCCGACGCGCCAGCCGAACGGGTCGGAACCCTGGCCGCCGTCGGCAGAGCCGCGCAGGCCGCCGGAGTGCGCACGGTCAGCGGGGTGCGCGTGTGACCGACCAGCAGGCGCACCCTCCTGGCCAACCGTCCGCTCGGCAACCGGAAGAGGGGGAGCAGCCTGCGCACCAGTCGCAGCATCCAGCCGATCACCAGGATGGGCTACCCGTGAAGGCCGCGGAAGCGGTTGTCGCGGTTGTCGCGCCGTCGGCCTCCCGGACCGTGGTGTTGTTGCGGCACGCCAGGTCGACGGCCAACGCCAGCGGTCAGCTCGCCGGCCGGATGCCCGGGGTGGTGCTCGACAAGACCGGCGCGGAACAGGCGGCCGGGCTGGTCGCCAGGCTCGCGGGCGTCCCGATCGCCAGGTTGGTCAGTTCACCGGTGCAGCGCTGCCTGCTTACCCTGCAGCCGCTGGCCGCGGCGCGGAACCTCACCGTCGACGTCGAGGATGCGCTGGCGGAAGTGGACTACGGCGACTGGACCGGCCGGCCGCTCGCGGACCTCGGCGGAGAGCCGTTGTGGCGGGTCGTGCAGAGTCAACCGTCAGCGGCGATCTTCCCGGGTGGGGAGGGGTTGGCCGAGGTGGCCGCCAGGGCCGTCGGGGCGGTCCGCCGGCTGATCAGGACGACGACCGGACACGGCGCGCTGTTGGTCTGTTCGCACGGCGATGTCATCAAGGCGCTGCTCGCGGATGCACTGGGACTGCACCTGGACCAGTTCCAGCGCATCTCGGTGGGCCCGGCGTCGGTCTCGGTGGTCCGGTACACCGAGCATCGGACGTTCGTCGAGTTGCTCGGCGAGTCCGGATCGCTGGCCGGGATCGTTCCGCCTGCGCCCGCCGCCGACCGCGCCGGCACTGGGGAACCAGCAGGGTCGTCATCGGAGGCGATGCCGGGCGGCGATCCTGGTACTCCCGCCGAACTTCCGGCCGCCGCCGGCACCGAAGCGCCGGGCGGGCCGGGCACCGGACCACCGGCCGGGCCGGAGGCCACAGCGGACAGCGTGCCGGCGACCGGTCCGGGAACCGCACGTCCACCGCTGTCATAGGCTGGGAGGTGCCATGCCACGCCAGGTGCACGTCTTCCGTTCACCCGAGAAGTTCCTCGCCGGGACCATCGGGATCCCCGGCGAACGCGAATTCTTCTTGCAGGCCGCAGACGGTCGTCGGGTGATCTCTGTCTCCTGTGAGAAACAGCAGGTGGCCGTCCTCGCCGACAAACTCGGCACGCTGATCACCGAGGTGGCCAAGCGTTTCGGCGCGGACACCGACGATGCGCCGGTCCCGCCGGTCGCCGATCGCACCCTGATGACGCCGGTCGACGCCGAGTTCAAGGTGGGCACCATGGGACTGGCCTGGGACGGCGAAGGGTCCCAGGTGATCGTGGAGCTGCTGGCGCTCACCGAGGAGGAGGTTGGTGAGGACGTCGTCCTCGAAGACGCCGAGGAAGGCCCCGATGCGCTGCGCGTATTCCTGACGCTGGCCGAGGCCCGCACCTTCGCCCAGCACGCCGAGGCGATCGTGTCGGCCGGCCGGCCACCGTGCCCGCTGTGCGGCAACCCACTGGACGCCGAGGGCCACATCTGCCCGCGGTTGAACGGCTACCACCGCGGGGTCCTGGGCTAGCGGATGGGCGCACCACCGCAGACGGCCCCGAGCAACGCCGCCTCGCCAGATGTGCTCGCCCTGCTCTGCCGCGGAAACCTGGAGGTGGTGGGCCGGCTCACCGACGCCTCGAACGTGACACTGCTGGGTCGGCTGGAGCTGGACGGCGCCCGGATGCACTGCATCTACAAGCCGATCCGGGGCGAGAAGCCGCTGTGGGATTTCCCTGGCGGAACCCTGGCCTACCGCGAGGTCCTGGCCTACCGGGTGTCGGAGGTGGCGGGCTGGCACTGCGTGCCGACGACGGTGCTGCGACCGGGCCCGCTCGGCGGGGGGATGGTGCAGGAGTGGATCGGGCCGGCGCCCGACGCCGTGCTGGAGGCCGACGACGATCCGGGCGGTGACGATCCGGACGGTGATGACTGGGGCGGCGACGATCCGCACGGTGATGACTCGGGCGGTGACGATCCGGACGGTGATGACTCGGCCGGTGACGATCCGGACGGTGACAACGTCGGCGATGCCGTCGGGGATCACCGGGACCCCGACGCCGGGCAGCGGGGAGGCGCCGACGACGACGGCGCATCCGAGGCGGTCGAGCTGCCCGAGGATCTGGTGGCGCTACTGCCCAGCAGCCAGGTGCCGCCCGGTTGGCTCCCGGTGTTCCGGGCGTTGGACACCGACGGGACGGTGCTCGCCGTCTGCCACGCCGACGACCCGAGGCTGGCGCTGATCGCCGGTTTCGACCTGGTGATCAACAACGCCGACCGGAAGGCGCCCCACCTGCTGCCGACCGCCGGGCACCGCATCCTGGGCGTCGACCACGGACTCACCTTCCATGTCCAGGACAAGCTCCGCACCATCCTGTGGGGTTGGGCCGGCGAGCCACTACCGGGCGCGGTGGTGGACGGCCTGCGGCGCCTGCGCCGCTGGGTGGCCCAACCCGACGACGAACGCGACAGCCTGCTGACCGGCTCGGAGCGGCACCATCTCGAGCGCCGGATCGTCGGTCTGCTTGCCGACCCGGTATTTCCCCGTCCACCCGCGGACCGGACCCCGATCCCATGGCCGCCGCTGTGAGGGCAGGCGGTCGTGAACCGCGCCGGGTGCTGGCTAAAAGCCAATGATTGCAACCGTTCTCGGCGGTGCGCTGCGGAACTTCGGGGTCACCGCCAAGGCTGCGGTCACCGACCTGGTGGCCGGCGGAGCGCACCTGGGTGAACTGGTCTCCGGCCGCCTGGGGGATCGTCAGGGACGGGACGCGGTGCTCAGGGTCGATGTGCTGATCCTGTCGGACGACAGCGGTCCGCTGTGCACCGAGCAGGACGTGTGCCCGGCACTCGATCGTGCCGACGCGATCTTGCGGAAGCAGGCCGGCATCAGAGTGCGCACGGTGTCCGTGCGGGTGATCACCGAGCCGGCTCCCGCCGAGGCCCTGGATCCGCGGGCCAACCAACGGCTGCTGCTCGATGACATCAAGGGGAACACCGAGTTCTTCCGCCGGCAGCTGCCTCCAGCCGGCACCATCGGGGCACCGGTCACCGTGGTGGTGGTGCGGGACATCGACGGGCGGACGACGGGTTGCTCACTCGGGATGACCGCCGACTGGGTGATCTGCCAGCGTTCGCTGTTCGATGCCGGCAACCCGGCCGGCTATGACGAGACGGTGCTGGCGCACGAGCTGGGGCATGCGCTGAATCTGCCGCACCACTCGGACCCGCAGAACCTGATGTTCCCCAGTTCTTCACCACCGCAGGGATTACGGGGCACGGAGTTGAAGCCATGGCAGCGTCTGGTGCTGAACGCCAACCGGCACACCGTGCCAGGCGTGCGGACCGCGCCGCCGGGTCAACGGACGGAGCTCTGAGGCCGGTCAGCGCCTGCAGTCCCGCCACGCCCGTTCGAACGGCAGCCGCCAGGCGTTCGGCGCGATCAGCTGATGGATGGCATTCGGTCCCCAGGTGCCCGGCGGGTAGGCCTTCACCGGTGGCGGGTCATCGAGCAGCGGAGCCGACCGCGCCCAGAGCGACTCGATACCGTCGGCGGTGGTGAACAACGTGTGGTCGCCGCGCATCGCGTCCAGGATCAGCCGCTCATAGGCCTCCAGTACGTCGCCGGCCCGTTCGGTCTCCTGGGTGGAGAACTGCATCGACAGCTTCTCCAGGTGCATGCCGGGCCCGGGGCGCTTGCCGTAGAAGGACAGCGAGACCTTGGACGAGTCCGCCAGATCGAAGGTGAGGTGGTCGGGGCCTTGGGCGCCCACCCCCGAGCCTTGCGGGAACATCGTCCGCGGCGCTTCCTTGAAGGCGATCGAGATGATGCGCATCCCCTCGGCCATCCGCTTGCCTGTCCGCAGGTAGAACGGAACGCCGGCCCACCGCCAGTTGTCGATGCCGACCTTCAGCGCGATGAATGTCTCGGTGTCCGAGTCCCGCGCGACGCTGACCTCCTCGCGGTATCCGCCGTACTGGCCGCGTACCACGTCGGTCGGCTGGATGGGCAGCATCGAACGGAAGACCTTGTTCTTCTCCTCGCTGATCGCCCGCGGTTCCAGCGCGGTTGGCGGCTCCATCGCGACGAAGGCCAACACCTGCAACAGGTGGGTGACCACCATGTCCTTGAAGGCCCCGGTCGCCTCGTAGAAATTCGCCCGCTGGTCCAGGCCCAGACTCTCCGGGATGTCGATCTGCACGTGGTCGATGAAGTTGCGGTTCCAGATCGGCTCGAACAGCCCGTTGGCGAAGCGGAAGGCAAGGATGTTCTGCGCAGCTTCCTTGCCGAGGAAGTGATCGATCCTGAAGATCTGCGCCTCGTCGAAGGTCTGGTGGACGAAGTCGTTCAACCGGATCGCGCTGGCCAGGTCGGTGCCGAACGGTTTCTCCATCACCACTCTGGAGTTCGCCACCAGATCGGCATCCCGCAACATGGCGATCACCGCCTCGGCGGCCCTGGGCGGTACGGAAAGGTAGTGCAAGCGCTTGGCGTCGGGCCCCAGCGCCGCCTCGGCGGCGGCCACCGTCGCTGTCAACCCCTGCGGGCCCGCGCTCTGGGGCACGTAACTCAACCGCTCGGCGAACTCCGTCCAGGCCCGCTCGTCCAGCCGGTGCGTCCCGAAGTTCTCGACGGCTACCCGGGCGATGGACCGGAACTCGTCGTCGGTGAGGTCCTCGAGCGAGGTCCCGACGATCCTCACGTCGGGTGCCAGCGCTGACTGCTCCAGATGCGCAAGGCCCGGGAGCAGCTTGCGTTTGGCCAGGTCGCCGGTGGCGCCGAAGAGCACGATGGCGTGCGGCGCCAGCGGTTCGGTGTCCCGGCGGTACGGGCGGGAGCCCGGCGCCGGATACGCGATGGTCTGTTCGGTGATCTGCTGCTGGACCGGAGCCATGACGCCGATGATGGCACGGTCCGGGCGGCGGTGACAGTCGGTGCCGTCGAGGGGTGCCGTCGAGGGGCCGTAGGCGGTGGCGGCGAGGGTGCCGTAGGCGGTGGCCGCGGGCGCCGTCGGCCGGGTTCGATGAGCGCCGGAGCCGGCATGGGGCTGCGCAGATGGCTCGCCGTAGGGTTTTCGGTGTGCACTCATGGTCTCCACCCGTTGTCCCGGCCGCGACAGTCTTGCCGACCGTTCCGCTCAGACTGTTCGACACGGCGTCCGGAGTGATCCGGCCCACCGAGCCAGGCGAGGTCGCCAAGCTGTACGTCTGCGGCATCACCCCCTACGACGCCACCCACATCGGACATGCGGCCACCTACCTGGCCTTCGACCTGGTGCTCAGGTACTGGCGGGCCGCCGGCCAGCAGGTCCGGTACGTGCAGAACGTCACCGACGTCGACGATCCGCTGCTGGAGCGAGCAGTGCGTGACGGTGTCGATTGGCGCGAACTCGCTGCCGACCAGATCGATCTGTTCCGCCGGGACATGGCCGCGCTCAGGGTGATCCCACCCGATGAGTACGTCGGCGTGGTGGAGGAGATGGCGGAGGTCGCCCGATCCGTTGCGGCGCTGATGAAGTCGGGCGCCGCCTACGCCGTCGATGATTCCGGGCACCAGGACATCTATTTCGACATCACCGCGACCGGGCATTTCGGCTACGAGTCCGGCTACGACCGGGACACCATGAACAGGTTGGCCACCGAACGCGGCGGCGACCCGGACCGGCCGGGCAAGCGTGATCCGCTGGATCCGTTGCTGTGGCGGCTGTCCCGGCCGGGTGAGCCGAGCTGGCCGAGCCCGATGGGCGCCGGCCGAGCCGGCTGGCACATCGAATGCGCCGCCATCGCCGGGAAGTTCCTCGGGCCTACCGTCGATGTCCAGGGCGGCGGATCGGACCTCGTCTTCCCGCACCACGAATGCTCCGCCGCGCATGCCGAGTCGCTCGCCGGCGTTGATCGGTTCGCCGGGCATTACGTGCATGCCGGGATGCTCGGATACCACGGCGACAAGATGTCGAAGTCGTTGGGGAACTTGGTGTTCGTGTCCACGTTGCTGGCCGCCGGGACCGATCCGATGGCCATCAGATCGGCGCTGTTGGCCGACCACTACCGCGCCGATCGGGACTGGTCCGACGACCTGCTGACGGCGGCGGCGGACCGGTTGCGCCGTTGGCGGACCGCGGCCGCCCGGATCGCCGACGGGCCGATCGATTCCGTCCTGACCGACCTGCACGCGGCGATCGCCGACGACCTGGACACCCCGGCCGCGCTGGCCGTCCTTGACGCCTGGGCCGCGCACGATTCCCTCCCGGGAGCCGCGGTGGCCAACGATGCGGATGCGCTGCTCGGCATCCGGCTCGGCTAGGCCCGGAACGAAGCTCCGGCTCATGATCCTTGACGCAACCCGGTGGTTGCCATAGTTTTATGGCAACCAAATGGTTGCTACTAGATGGAGGATGTCATGAGCTTTCCCGATCGGATCGAACGCAGCATCAGCGTCGCCCACCCGCCGGCGAAGGTGTGGGAGGCGATCACCACGGCTGAGGGACTGGGCACCTGGTTCGGCAACCAGGCGAGCGTCGACCTGCGCGTCGGAGGCCTCGCCCGGTTGGCCTTCGATAGTGGTGACAGCGCCGAGTTGCGTATCGAGCGTCTCGAGCCGCCGCACGTGTTCGGCTACACCTGGGGCATCAGTGGCCTGGCGGCCGACGATCCACGCCGCACCTATGTCGAGTTCACCCTCGAGCCGGTGGCCGACGGGACCCGGCTCACTGTGGTCGAATCCGGTTTCGCGCAATTGCCCGACGACCGTCACCCCGGCGCGTACGCCGGCAACGTCGAGGGATGGCAGAGCGAGCTGGGTGAGCTCGTCGAATACCTCGATGCCCGCGCGTGACCCGGAGACCATCGCCGAAGAGGTCTTTGCCGCACTGGCCGATCCCAGCCGGCGGAGCATCCTGGCCGCGCTCGCGTCCCGCGGCCCGGCCACGGCGACCGACCTGGCCGCCGACCTGCCGATCAGCCGGCAGGCGATCGCCAAACACCTCGGCTTGCTCACCGAGGCCGGGCTGGTCATCGCCGAGCTGGGTGAGCGGCGCCGCGTCCGCTACCGGCTCCAGTCGGCCCCCGTCCAGGTAGCCCAACAGTTTCTCGCCGCATTGGCCCGTGACTGGGATTCGAGCCTGGACGCCCTGCGACGGCATCTGGGTTCGTGACGGCAGCGGTCCCGGTAACCCGATCACGTCCCGGCGATGACGGGAGTTCCCGCCCATTGGTCACTACCGGGCTTCCGCGGTACGCGGACGGTCCGGATCCATCCCAGGAGGACGTATGACAAGCAAAGGGCGGGACACGGCCCACCTTCGCCGCGCCGCGCTGACGGCGACGCTGGGGCTCGCCGCTGCATCCTGGGTCGTCGCGGTCTGGCAGATGAACGGGATGGACATGGGCGTGGCTACCCGGCTCGGTTCGTTCGCGTTCTTTGTCGGCCTGTGGGTGTCGATGACGGCGGCGATGATGCTGCCGAGCGCCGCGCCGGCAGTCTTGAGACGCGCTCATGCCAGCGGTCGTCTGCACTCCGTGCCGCTGTTCGTCGGGTCCTACCTTGCCGTCTGGACACTGATGGGCGTCGCCGTGTATGCGTTGTACTCCCCGCACGGGTCTTTCGTCGCCGGCGTGGTTGCGATCGCGGCAGGTGTCTACGAGTTCACGCCGCTCAAGCGGCACTTCCGCCGCCGCTGCCGCGAGGGCGTCGGCTCTGGATTCGAGTTCGGGCTCTCCTGCGTCGGGTCGAGCATCGGACTGATGCTGTTGCTGGTCGCGCTGGGCGTCATGAGCATCACCTGGATGTCCGTGATCGCCGTCGTCGTCCTCGCCCAGAAGTTCCTGCCCGCGAAAGCCGTCATCGATGTCGCGCTGGGGCTGGCGATCGTCGGACTCGGAATCCTGATCGTCATCGCGCCCTCAGCGGTTCCCGGACTCACACCGCCGATGTGAGGCGTCATCGGTGGCGCAGACCGCGCATCCGTTAGTCACCCAAGAAGGAGAACAACAATGACCGATCACAAGACCGGAACACGTGAAGAGTGGCTTGCGGCCCGGCTGGAGCTGCTCGAGGCCGAGAAGGCGCTGACGCGGCGGAGCGACGAACTGGCGCAGCAGCGCCAAGAGCTGCCGTGGGTTCGAATCGACAAGGAGTACCGCTTCGCGACCGACAAGGGCGCAGCGTCCCTCGCTGATCTCTTCAGCGGACGCTCGCAGCTGCTCATCTATCACTTCATGTTCGGGCCCGACTACCAGGCAGGGTGTCCGTCGTGCTCGGCGATCGCGGACGGTTTCGACGGCTCCGTCGTCCATCTCGCGAATCACGACGTCACGCTGTACGCGGTGTCGCAGGCGCCGCTCGCGAAATTGCGGGCGTACAAGCAGCGGATGGGCTGGAGCTTCCCCTGGGCGTCTTCATCCGACAGCGACTTCAATTACGACTTCCGGGTGACGCACACCAAGCAGGAGTGGCAGTCGGGATTTGTCGAGTACAACTACCGCTCAATGGATGTGAGGCCGTCGGAGTCGGGCGAGGAGATTCCCTTCATCACCGCGATCGCTTCGAGCGTCGGAACGGACTGGCCGACGTACAGACAACAAGGGCCCGGCGTGAGCGCATTCGTCATCAAGGACGGCGTCATCTACCACACCTACTCCGCGTACGAACGCGGACTGGACAGTCTCTGGGGCATGTACCCCTGGCTCGACCGCGCGCCACTGGGCCGCAACGAAGCCGGCCTCTGGTGGCGCCGGCACGACGAGTACGACAGCCGGTGAAGGCGCGCATCCGCTCCAGCTGGTTTGCTCGGTCAGCCGGGGCTTGTCGTTCCACGCGGCCCCCGCTGGCGGTGAACTCAGCGCCCGAGCAGGCTCCGGACCTGGTCCTGACCGACCGCGAGCAGCAGCGTCGGCAGCCGCGGCCCGGTCTGCTTGCCGATCAGCAACTGGTAGAGCAGGACGAAGTATTCCCGTTGCGCCGCCTTGAGTTCGGCGGTCGGCGCGACGTCCGCCGGCAACCCCAGCAGCTTCTTCGGCACACCGTAGAGCAGGGTCGTCAGCTCGGCGAGCGACCAGTGCTCGGCCAGCGAGTCGACCAGCAGCCGCAGCGATTCCTGCTGGCGTGCGGTGAGTGAGCCGAGCAGTTCGCCGTCGGGCTCGGTGCGCACGTGGGTGCGGCTGTCGGCCGGCATCCTCTCGGCGACCCAGGTGGCCGCCCGGTCCAGCCGCGGCCTGGTGACGTCCAGATCGGTGATCGGATCGGCCGGATCGAGTTCGGACAGGATGCGCAGCGTCTGATCCCGGTCACCGGCGGTGATGTCCAGCACCGAGGCGAGGGTGCGGTAGGGAAGTGCACGGGGTGTCGTCGGCAGCGGTCCGGTGGCGGTACCGGCCGCCCGGCTGTGCGCCGCGACCTCGGCCGGACCAGCCGCTCCGGCGGACACCTTGCGCACCAGCGCATCCCATTCGTCGTGCACCCGGAAGATCTCCGCATCGAAGGCGATGCTGAACGACTGGTTGGGGCGCCGCCGGGCATACATCCACCGCAGCAGCGGCGCCTCCATGATCCGCAGCGCGTCCGCGGGTGTCGGCACGTGGCCTCGCGAGCTGGACATCTTGGCCATTCCGGTGATGCCGACGAAGGCGTACATCGGGCCGATCGGCGGAGTTCCGCCGAAGATGGCACCGACCAGCCGGCCGCCGACCGTGAACGAGGAGCCGGGGGAGGTGTGGTCGACGCCCGACGGCTCGAAGTCGACTCCTTCATAGGCCCACCGCATGGGCCAGTCGACCTTCCACACCAGCTTCCCACCGTGGAAGTCCTTGAGCAGCACGGTTTCCGCATGGCCGCACCGGCAGCGGTAGGTCAACGCGGTGCTGGTGTCGTCGTAGTGGGTGACGGTGGTGAAATCCGTCCCGCACACCGTGCAATACGGCTTGTACGGGAAGTACTCGCCCGACCCCGATCCGTCCTCGTCCGCGGCGGCGCCTGAGCCCTCGGCGGCGATCGCAGCGGCAGCCGCCTCTTGCTCGGACACCTTTCCGCCGTTGCCGGTACCGACCGGCCTGGTCCGGTAGCTGCCCAGCACGGCGTCGATCTCCGCTCGCCTGGCCATCGCCAGCAGGATCTGCTCGGTGTAGGCGCCGGAGGTGTACATCCGGGTCTGGCTGACGGGGCGGACATCGATGCCCAGCTGCGCCAAGGCCCGGTTCAGCGGTTCCTTGAAGTGCTCGGCCCACGACGGGTGACTGCTGCCGGGCGGTGCGGGTACTGCCGTCAGCGGCTTGCCGATGTGCTCCTGCCACGCGGGGTCGACGCCGGCCGGCACCCGGCGGAAGCGGTCGTAGTCGTCCCAGGACAGGATGTGCACGCAGTCCCGGCCGCGGCGGCGGACCTCATCGGCCACCAGGTGCGGCGTCAACAGCTCGCGGAAGTTACCCAGGTGGACCGGCCCGGACGGGCTGATCCCCGAAGCGCAGACGATGGTGCCCGGCTTGCCGCGGGCGTCGGCCGCCGCGATCACCTCGTCGGCGAACCGGGACACCCAGTCCGGTTCGGTGCTCGGGCCGGCCGCGGCTCGGTTCCGCTGGTCCACCTGCGTGTCGTGGGCTGCCACCTGGACCTTTCTCGCCGGCCCCTGGCGAACCGGACTACGCGTGCATTCTCCCGCACCGGCCCCCGGTTCCCGAACCCGGCCACTACTGCGGTGCTACTCCGGCTGCGGGCCGCGCCGGCGCAGGTAGCGCTCGAACTCCTCGGCGATGGAGTCGCCGCTGGCGGGGCGCAGCAGGGGTTCGTCCTTGCCGGTCTGCTCCAAGGTCTGGATGTAGGCGGCGATGTCCTCGTCCTGGGAGGCGATGTCGGACACCTCATCCTCCCACTCCACGGCCTGCGTCGGCAGCGCACCCACCGGAACCTCGATGTCCAGCAACTCTTCCACCCGGTTGAGCAGCGCCACCGTCGCCTTCGGGTGCGGGCCCTGGGCCACGTAGTGGGGCACGGCCGCCCAGAACGTGTACGCCGGGATACCGCGTTGCACGCAGGCATCGGCGAAGACGCCGGTGATGCCGGTCGGGCCCTCGTAGGTGGACTGGGTCAGTCCGAATCTCTCGGCCGAGCCGGGATCAGGGGCAGTGCCGGTCACCTGAACCGGGCGGGTGTGCGGCACATCGGCCAGCAGCGCTCCCAGGCAGATCACCCTGGTCACCTGCTGGATATGGGCCACCGCCAGCAACTCGTCGCAGAACGCCCGCCAATGGAAGTTCGGTTCGATGCCGTGCACCAGGATCACGTCGTGGTCGGCGACCGACTCCGGCAGCCGGACCGCCGACAGCCGGGTGGTCGGCCAGTCGATCCTCCTGGTCAGACCGTCCACCATCTTGGTGGTCGGCCGGGACACCTGGAAGTCGTAGTAGCCTTCCGGATCGATCTCGGCCAGCGGCACGGAGTTCCACTCGATGCTCAGCTGCTCGATCGCATTCGTCGCCGCGTCACCGGCGTCGTTCCAGCCCTCGAACGCAGCGATCATCACCGGCTTGCGCAGGTTGCGCCGGACCGTTTCCGACTCGTGCTGGATCACCGACTCAGCCTACGTCGGTGTCGCAGGGGCGGCAGCGGCAGCGCGGGGACTTCAATCTCCAGCGACGTCAGTTCATACCGTCGGTGGCGGTTCATGGTCTCCAGGAGCGGGAGATCGCCCAACGCAAGCTGCCGGATCTCAACACCGCCGACATCGGCGCCGCCATGCGCCAGATCGCCGGCACGGCGCGATCGATGGGGGTGGCCGTCGCGAGTCAGTCCTCCGGCTCGTAACCCAGGTTCGGCGACAGCCAGCGCTCGGCCTGCCTCAGCGTCCAGCCCTTGCGCTGCGCGTACTCGGCGACCTGGTCCTTGTCGATCCGGCCGACCACGAAGTACCGGGATTGCGGATGGGCGAAATACCAGCCGCTGACCGCGGCGCCCGGCCACATCGCCATGCTCTCGGTCAGCGTGATGCCGGTGGCGGCTTGCACGTCGAGCAACCGCCACAACGTCTCCTTCTCGGTGTGATCGGGGCACGCCGGATAGCCAGGCGCCGGGCGGATCCCGGTGTACTTCTCGGCGAGAAGCGCTTCGTTGTCAAGCTTCTCGTGACCGGCGAAGCCCCAGAAGTCTGTGCGCACCCGCTCGTGAAGGCGTTCGGCGAACGCCTCCGCGAGCCGGTCGGCCAACGATTCCAGCAGGATGGCGCTGTAGTCGTCGTAGGCCGCCTTGAACTCTGCGATCTTCCGCTCGATGCCCAGGCCCGTTGTCACGGCGAAAGCGCCGACGTAGTCGTGTTTCCCGGTCTCTCTCGGCGCCAAGTAGTCCCCGAGCGAGCGGTTGGGCACGCCGTCGCGGTGCTCTCCTTGCTGGCGGAGGTTGTAGAGCGTCTCCACCACGTCGGTCCGGGATTCGTCGGCGTACACCTCGATGTCGTCCCCGACCGCGTTGGCCGGGAACAGGCCGATCACCCCGTTCGCCGTCACCCATTTCTGCTCGATCATCGCGTCGAGCATGTTCTGGGCGTCCTGATAGAGCTTGCGGGCGGTCTCTCCGGTGGCCGGGTTGTGCAGGATGTCGGGGAACCGGCCCTTCATCTCCCAGGCATTGAAGAACGGCTGCCAGTCGATGTAGCGGCGTAGCTGGTCCAGCGGGTAGTCGCGCAGTTCCTTGGTATAGGAGCTGACGGTGCCGTGCCGGTGGTCGCAGGCAGGACCCTCGCAGACGTCCTTGGCCTGCTGCAGCAGAAATCGCGGCCGCGGCGGGTGGTAGGCCGACCAGTCGATCGGCGTCCGGTTCTGTCTGGCCGCATCGATCTTCACCAGCGGCCGGTCGCTGCGCTTGGCGCCGTGGCGCTTGCGGATCGCTTCGTACTCCTTGTCGACCTCGGCCATCAGGACCGGCCTGCGCTCCTCCGACAGCAGTGCGGCGGCCGTCGGGACCGAGCGGGAGGCGTCCTTCACCCAGACCACCGGACCGTGGTACTTGGGCGTCACCTTGACCGCCGTGTGCGCCCGGGAGGTGGTGGCGCCGCCGATCAGCAGCGGGATCTCCAGGCCCTGACGTTCCATCTCCTCGGCAAAGTTCACCATCTCGTCCAGCGAAGGAGTGATCAGCCCGGACAGCCCGATGATGTCGGCCTTTTCCGCCACCGCCGCATCCAGGATCTTCTGTGCCGGCACCATCACCCCGAGATCGACGACGTCATAGTTGTTGCACTGCAGGACGACCCCGACGATGTTCTTGCCGATGTCGTGGACGTCGCCCTTCACCGTGGCCATCACGATCTTGCCCTTGGGTTTGGCTTCGACGGCCGGATCCTTCTCCGCCTCGATGAACGGGATCAGGTGCGCGACAGCCTTCTTCATCACCCGGGCCGACTTCACCACCTGCGGCAGGAACATCTTGCCGGCGCCGAACAGGTCTCCGACCACACCCATACCGTCCATCAGCGGACCTTCGATCACCTCGAGTGGTCGGCCGCCCCGATCCGCGATCTCGGCACGGAGTTGCTCCGTGTCGGAGACGATGTGCTCGTCCAGTCCCTTGACCATCGCGTGGCTGATCCGTTCGGTGACCGGCAGGTTGCGCCATTCCTCTGTGACTGCCTCGGGTCTGGCGTCACCGGTGGCATAATCACCGGCGATCTCCAGCAGCCGCTCGGTGGAGTCCGGCCGGCGGTTGAGGATGACGTCCTCGATCCGTTCCCGCAGTTCCGGATCCACCTGGTCGTAGACGACGAGCGCCCCGGCGTTGACGATGCCCATGTCCATGCCGGCGGCGATCGCGTGGTAGAGGAATACCGCGTGGATCGCTTCCCGGACCGCGTTGTTGCCGCGGAAGGAGAACGACACGTTGGACACGCCACCGGAAATCAGCGCACCCGGAAGGTTCTGCTTGATCCAGCGGGTCGCTTCAATGAAGTCGACGCCGTAATTGGCATGCTCCTCGATGCCGGTGGCCACCGCGAACACGTTGGGGTCGAAGATGATGTCTTCGGCCGGGAAGCCGATCCGCTCGGTCAGGATCCGATAAGCCCGGGCGCAGATCTCCTTCCGCTTCTGCAGATCGTCCGCCTGGCCGTTCTCGTCGAACGCCATCACCACCACCGCCGCCCCGTACTTGCGGCACAGTGTGGCCTGCTGGATGAACTTCTCCTCGCCCTCCTTCATCGAGATCGAGTTGACGATCGGCTTGCCCTGCACGCATTTCAGCCCGGCCTCGATGACGTGCCACTTCGACGAGTCGATCATCGTCGGCACCCGGCAGATGTCGGGTTCGCCGGCGATCAGCTTGCAGAACCGGTCCATCGCCTCGACGCCGTCGATCATCCCTTCGTCCATGTTGATGTCGATGATCTGCGCGCCCGACTCGACCTGCTGGCGCGCCACCGCCAACGCCGCCGGGTAATCGCCGGCCTTGATCAGGTTCCGGAACCTGGCCGAGCCCGTGATGTTCGTGCGCTCGCCGACGTTGACGAAGAGCGTGTCGTCGACGATCTTCAGCGGTTCGAGCCCGGACAGCCGGCAGGCAGCTTCGACGATGGAGGGCAGCCGCGGCTGCCGGTCGCACACCGCGGCGGCGAGGGCGGCGATGTGTTCCGGAGTGGTGCCGCAGCAGCCGCCGAGCACATTCACCAGGCCGGCGGCGGCGAATTCGCCCACCACTGCGGCCATCTCGTCCGGCAGCTCGTCGTACTCGCCGAAGGCGTTGGGTAGTCCGGCATTGGGGTAACACGAGACGAAGCAGTCGGCGATCCTGGACAACTCGGCGACGTAGGGACGCATGTCCTTCGCGCCGAGCGCGCAGTTCAGCCCGACGGCGATCGGGCGTGCGTGCCGTACCGAGTTCCAGAAGGCCTCGGTCACCTGTCCGGACAGCGTCCGGCCGGAGGCGTCGGTGATGGTGCCGGAGATGACCACCGGCCAGCGGCGGTCCCGGTGCTCGAACAGGGTCTCCAGGGCGAAGATCGCTGCCTTGGCGTTGAGTGTGTCGAAGATCGTCTCGACGAGTAGTAGGTCGGCGCCGCCGTCCACCAGCCCGTCGGCCTGCTGCAGGTACGCGGCGACCAGCTGGTCGAAGGTGACGTTGCGTTTGCCGGCGTCGTTCACGTCCGGCGAGATGGATGCGGTGCGGTTGGTCGGGCCGAGAGCGCCCACCACGTACCGCGGCCTGCCGGGGGTGCGCGCCGTCATCGCGTCGCACTCGATCCGGGCCAGCCGCGCCGACTGCAGGTTCATCTCGTAGGCGAGTTCCTCCATGCCGTAGTCGGCGAGCGAGATCATCTGGGCGTTGAAGGTGTTGGTCTCGATCAGGTCGGCACCGGCCTCCAGGTACTCACGGTGGATTTCCCGGATGATGTCCGGCTGGGTCAGGCTGAGCAGATCGTTGTTGCCCTTCAGGTCGCTGGGCCAGTCGGCGAACCGGCTACCGCGGTAGTCGGCCTCACCGAGCCGGTGCCGCTGGATCATCGTGCCCATGGCACCGTCCAGGATCAGGATGCGCTGCCGCAACAGTGCGGTGAGCTCCGCGGTGGCGTCCGGGCGGATCGCGGTAGCGTCGGCTGGCACGGCCCGCGACGTCATCGGGCCGGTCGAGTCGTGCCGGGTGGTGTCGGGCCGGGTGGTGTCGTGCCCGGTGGTGTCGTGCCCGGTGGTGATATGCGCAGTGGCGTCCTGCGCGGTGGGGTCGGGCAGGGTCGAGTCGTGCAGAACAGTCACGTGTTGTCCCTGTGCGTCGGCTAACGGCTGTGGGGTGGGTGCCGATCGGCTGGAAGTGGACACGATCGGACCCGCACGTCGTGGCAGGCCTGCCGGTAACGAGCGGACTTTTCAGGATACGTCCCGGTGCAACCCGCCGACCCTCGGTCGCGGCCGGACAGGGCGGCGCGTCGCCGATAACCTGATCGTGGGCCGGCCGGCCCGGTGGCCGAACTGATCGACGGGAACTGGTGTGACGACGCTGCTCGCGGTGCTGTTCGATATGGACGGCACGCTGACCGATTCGGAGAAGCTCTGGACGGTCGCGCTCGATCGGACGGCTGCCGACCTCGGCGGGCGGCTGTCGGTCGCGAGCCGGCGGGCCATGGTCGGACACAACCTGATCGACTCGATCACCATGCTGCTCGCCGACATCGGCTCCGAACGCGCCCCCGCCGCCGCCGCCGAGCTGCTGACCAGGCACGCAGCGGAGCTGTTCGCCCTGCCCATGCCGTGGCGCCCGGGAGCCGACGGTCTCCTACAGGCGGTCCGGGAAGCCGGACTCGCCACCGCCCTGGTGACTGCGACCGAACGGTCGCTGGTGGAGCTCGCTTTGAAAACCTTGGGACGCAACACTTTCGACGCGGTGGTCTGCGGCGACGAAGTGACCCGGAACAAGCCTGATCCGGAACCGTACCAGCGGGCCATGGAACTACTGGAAGTCTCGGCGACGCAGTGCGTGGCCGTCGAGGACTCGCCGAACGGTTCGCTGTCCGCGCTGCGGGCCGGGCTACCGGTATTGGTGGTGCCCAGCGAGGTCGAGGTGGCGGCTGCCGCCGGCCTGACGTTCGCCGATTCGTTGACCGATGTGAGTGTCGACACGCTCCGCGCGATGCGGGCCGACAGCGTGCCGCTGCCCTCCTGAGCATTAGCCTGCCGGTGTTCCGGCCCGCACCGACCGTTCCGAGATCGCGTCAGCTGTTGGTCGGTGCCAGCACAGCCGTCGAATGCGGCTGGAGCTCGGCTGAGCTGGCGCCGATGTCCGCGGCGCCGGATGTGGCCAGCAGCAACCCGCCGTGCGCGTGGATCGGGACGGTCGCCACGTGGTCGCCGAAGTTCACCACGACCTGCAGGCCGTCGCGATCCAGTAGCAACCAGCGGGCGTCTTCGTCGTAGGAGACCCGCACCCGGTCGAACCTCGGATCCGTGAGCTGCGGCCAGGCACGCCGCAGCCGCAACAGATCCTGATACCGGGCAAGGATTTCCGCGTGTCGACCGGTCCGGATCTCGTCCCATCGCAATTTCGAGTGGGTGAACGTCGCTGGGTCCTGTGGATTGGGCACGATCGCCGGATCCCAGCCCATCCGTTCGAACTCGGCGAGCCGACCGGCCGCGGTGATTTCTCCCAGCTCGGGCTCCGGATGCGAGGTGAAGAACTGCCACGGGGTGGACGCGGCCCATTCCTCACCCATGAACAGCATCGGAGTGAACGGACCGGCGAGCAGCAGGACAGCGGCGATGGCCAGGTCGGCATCATCCAGGGTTTGGCTGAGCCGATCGCCGGTGGCCCGATTACCGATCTGGTCGTGGTCCTGGACGTAGCCGACGAACGAGGAGAACGGCGTCGTCCTGGTGTCCACCGGGCGGCCGTGTGAACGGCCCCGGAACGATGACCAGGAACCGTCGTGGAAGTAGCCGTGGGTGAGCACCTTGGCGATGGCGCCCATGGAGCCGAAATCGGCATAGTAGCCGGCCTTTTCTCCGGTGAGTGCCACATGCAGCACGTGGTGGTAGTCGTCGTTCCACTGCGCGGCCAACCCGTAGCCACCGGCCTGCCGGCTGCTGATCAGCCGCGGGTCGTTCAGATCCGATTCCGCGATCAGGAACAGCGGCCGACCGACGTGCGCGGACAGCGCATCGACCTGAGCGGCCATTTCCTCCAGGATGTGTAGCGCTCGATGGTCGACGAGCGCGTGCACGGCGTCCAGCCGCAGGCCGTCGACGTGGTAGTCGTCAAGCCACATCCGGACGTTGGCCAGCACGTAGCGGCGCACTTCGTCGGATTCCGGGCCGTCCAGGTTCAGCGAGGAACCCCAGGTGTTCGGGCGCCCGCTGCTCAGGTACGGGCCGAACAGCGGAAGGTAGTTGCCGCTCGGTCCGAGGTGGTTGTACACCACATCCTGGATGACCCCGATGCCCCGGCTGTGACAGGCGTCGACGAACCGCTGGTATCCGGGTGGGCCGCCGTAGGTCTCCTGCACGGCGTACCACAGCACGCCGTCGTAGCCCCAGTTGTGGGTGCCGTTGAAGGCGTTGACCGGCAACACTTCCACGAAGTCCACGCCCAGCTCCACCAGATGGTCCAGCCGGGCGATCGCCGCATCGAAGGTGCCATCCTGGGTGAAGGTGCCGATGTGCAATTCGTAGATGACGCCGCCGGCCAGCTGCCGGCCCGTCCAGCCGTCGTCGCTCCAGAGGAACTCCTGGTGCCGATAGCTGCGGGACAATTCGTGCACACCGTTCGGCTGCCGCCGGGACCGGGGGTCCGGCCGCGGCCGCGGATCGTCGCCGAGCAGAAACCCGTAGTCGACGTCGATGTCGTCCGGAAGCTCGAGCCGGCCGCGCCACCACCCGTCGTCGCCTCGCCGCAGGTCAGTGTCCTGGGTGTCGGAACCGCGGACGGTGCGGACCTGCACCCGGTCCGGGATCGGAGCCCAGACGGCGACATCACGCATGGTGGTCAACCCCTTCCACCGGCACGGACGTGCTCGGCATGCTCGTCACGGGCGGTGCCTGATCGGCAGGGTGATCCTCGGCACGGTTCTGTGTTGACTGGTTTTCCGGCGATGTCTGGTGGATCAGCAGCGCCACCGGGTAGTCCGCCAGCAACCGGGCGACCGGCACTGCTCCGGACAATCCGCCCCGCCCGGTCAGCACGTCCGTCCACGCGCCGGTCGGCAGTTCTACAGCGGTCCCGCCCCAGCCACCGCTCTGGTGCAGCGAGACCGGCAGCCGGGTGGCGATCGTCACGGCGCCGCCCCGGTCGAAGGCAACCAGGTGATCGGCAGCGGAACCCCCGGCGGCCAGGGGTGCGTAGCCGGAAAACAGGTGTGCCCGGTCACGGCGCAACCGCAGTGCCCTGGAGGTGACCAACAGTTTCGCGGCTCCGGATTCGTCGATCGGCGGCTGCCAGCCGTCGTCGATCCTGGTCAGCAGATCCGCGATCGGCGGCAGGTCGACGCGGCGTCTGTTGTCCGGATCGACCAGCGAGTTCTCCCACACCTCGGTGCCCTGAAAGACATCCGGGACACCGGGTGCGGTGAGCGCGATCAGCTTGGCGGACAGCGAGTTCGACCAGCCGTAGGGGGTCAGCCGGTCCACCATCTCGCACAGTTGCGAGTGCAGGACCTCTTCGTCGTAGAGGGCATCGACAAGCCGATGCATGGCCGCCTCGAACGCCCGGTCCGGAGCATTCCAACTGGTCGAGGTGCCCGCCTCACGCGATGCTTTCTCCGCGTAGGCGTGCAGTCGCTCGCGGTCGATCGGCCAGGCGCCGACGGCCGCTTGGAGCAACAGGTTCGCCAGCGGTCCGTCCGGCAACGGCGCCAGAGTGAGCCAGCGCTGGACCGCCTCGGCCCAGTCGGCTCCGATCTCCGACAGCACGCTGATCCTGGCCCGCACATCCTCGCCACGCTTGGTGTCGTGCGTCGATTGGGCGGTCATGGTGTCCGGCCAGGTCCGCAGCCGGTGCAGCTGCCGGTGATGGAACTCCCGGGGGGAGACCGCGAACTCCGCCGGGTCCGCGCCGACCTCGGTGAGCGAGGTGAGCCGGGACCACCGGTAGAACGAGCAGTCCTCGACGCCTTTGGCCATCACCATCCCGGAGGTCTGCTGGAACCGCACACTGAATTCGGTGCCGACCTGCCGCAGTCGTCCGGCGAGGTGCACGAGCACCTCGGCCAGATCCGAGCGCCGGCGGATCGCGTCCGCCACGGCTCGCTCGAGATGTTCGTCGCCCGCCGGAAGGTAACTCCGGTACACCGGGAAGCAGGCCAGCAACTCGGCGATGGCGTCGTCGGCCCGGTCGATCTCCGGGACTGCCCTGGCCAGTCGGAGCACCTCCGACCGCAGAATGCCGTCCGCCACAGTTCGTTTGGCGTCGTGGACCAGGTCCGGCCAGTTCACCTCGGCGCCGCGCAGGGCGGTGTCGAGGGCATCCAAGATGACCTCACCGGACGGGTCGATGAACAGCCGGTCCAGGGTGGCGAGCGCGTCGTAACCGGTGGTTCCGGCGCATGTCCACCCGCCTGGCAGTTCTTCTCCGCCCTCCAGGATCTTCTCCACCAACACATATCTGCCGCCGGTCAGATCGGCCAGCCGCTCCAGGTAGCCGGCCGGATCGGCCAGCCCGTCCGGATGGTCGACCCGCAGACCGTCCACCCATCCCGAGTCGATCCAGTCCTTGATCTGGGTGTGCGAGTCGGCGAAGACCTGCGGATCCTCGACCCGGATCGCGGCCAGCGTGCTGACAGCGAAGAATCGGCGATAGTTCAGCTCGGCGTCCTCGCGGCGCCAGCCGACTAGCTCGTAGTGCTGTCGATCATGGATCTGCCTGGCTGTTTCGGTGGCGCTGCGACCGATGGTGCCGTCGGCGATCGGATACCGGTGGTGGTAGTAGCACAGCAACCCGTCCCTGACCTGAAGGGCGCCCAGCTCATCCGGCCCGTCGCCGAGCACCGGGATCCGGATCCGGCCGCCGCCGATTCCCAGTCGATGTCGAACGCCTTGGCACGTAGGGACTCCCGGCCACGGGCAAGGACGTCCCACCACCAGATCGACTGCTCGGGGACCTGCACGCCGACGTGATTCGGAACGATGTCCACCAGCACGCCGACCCCAGCCAGGTGGGCGGCCGCGGCCAGCGCCTGCAGACCACGCCGGCCCCCGCGCGACGCATCCACCCGGGAATGATCGACGACGTCGTAGCCGTGATCGGACCCGACGGTCGACTGCAGCAGTGGCGACAGGTAGATCCAATCCGCGCCCAACTGCCGCAGGTGGTCCACCGCGTCGGCGGCCTGCTGCAGGGTACGGCCGGCATTGACCTGGATCCGGTAGGTGGAGCGCGGCACTGGATGCACCGACATGGTGGAAATCGCCGGATCGGTGTGCTGGTCAGGAATCGTCGACCCCCGTCGCATCGGGTTTGGTACCGGCGGCCTGATTGGTGCTGACCGGGGTCGGCGGGATAGACGGCACGGTGGCGGCCGGGACGTCGGCCGTACTCCTCACCTCGTCGAGACCGGCGGCGGCTTCCAACACCACCATGGCCTTGTCCTTCACGGTGATGGTCGCCCCGGCGGGGACCGCGTCGGTGGACTCCGGCAGTCCGTTGGTGTCGATGACGATGCGCCAGGCCGCCGCGAACTCGGGGGGCGGCAGGGTGAAGTTCAGCGCAGCGTCATGGGCGTTGAACATCAACAGGAAGGAGTCGTCCACCACCCGGTTCCCCCGCATGTCCCGCCCGCGGATCCCGTTGCCGTTCAGGAAGACCGCAACGGAGCGACCGAAGCCGGAATCCCAGTCGTGTTCGATCATGGCGGCGCCGGAGGGGGCGAACCAGACGATGTCCGGCAGCGTGTCGTCTGCGCGGCGGCCCGGCCTCCCGTCGAAGAACCGGCGGCGCCGGAACGTCGGATGGTGCTTGCGCAACCGGGCCACCGACGCGGTGAACTCGACCAGCGCCTCATCCTGATGGGCCCAGTCCACCCAGCTCACCGGCGAGTCCTGGCAATAGGTGTTGTTGTTGCCCTGCTGAGTCCGTCCCATCTCGTCTCCATGGGAGATCATCGGAACGCCTTGGGACAACAGCATGGTGGCCAGGAAGTTGCGTCGCTGCCTGGTCCGCAGCGCAGTGATCACCTTGTCGTCCGTCGGCCCTTCCACCCCGCAGTTCCAGGACCGGTTGTGGGACTCACCGTCATTGTTGTTCTCGCCGTTTGCCTCGTTGTGTTTCTCGTTGTAGGACACCAAGTCTGTGAGGGTGAATCCGTCGTGGGCGGTGACGAAGTTGATGGAGGCGACCGGCCGGCGCCCGGAATGCTCGTAGAGATCCGCCGATCCGGTGAGCCGGGAGGCGAACTCGCCGAGGGTTGCCGGCTGCCCACGCCAGAAGTCCCGCACGGTGTCTCGGTACTTGCCGTTCCATTCGGTCCACTGCGGTGGGAAGTTGCCGACCTGGTAGCCGCCGGGACCCAGATCCCACGGTTCGGCGATCAGTTTGACCTGGCTGACGATCGGGTCCTGCTGCACCAGTTCGAAGAACGCCGACAGCCGGTCGACGTCGTAGAACTCTCGCGCCAGGGTGGCCGCCAGGTCGAACCGGAACCCGTCGACGTGCATCTCCGTCACCCAGTACCGCAGCGAATCCATGATCAGCTGTAGAGAATGCGGGTGGCCCACGTTCAGCGAGTTGCCGGTACCGGTGTAGTCCATGTAGTGCTGCGGATCGTTGTCGACCAACCGGTAGTAGGCCCTGTTGTCGATGCCCCGGAACGACAGTGTCGGCCCCAGGTGATTGCCCTCCGCGGTGTGGTTGTAGACCACGTCGAGGATCACCTCGATGCCGGCCGCGTGCATGGCCTTCACCATTGCCTTGAACTCCTGGACCTGCTGCCCGCGGTCACCGTAGGCGGAGTACTCGTTGTGCGGGGCGAAGAACCCGATGGTGTTGTATCCCCAGTAGTTCCGCTGGCCCCGGTCCAGCAACGTGTTGTCCTGGACGAACTGGTGCACCGGCATCAGCTCGATGGCGGTGACGCCCAGGCGCACCAGATGGTCGATGACCGACGGGCTGGCCAGACCGGCATATGTGCCGCGGTGACCGTCCGGCACCTCGGGATGCTGTTGAGTGAGCCCCTTGACGTGTGCCTCGTAGATCACCGAGTCGGCGTACGGGGTGCGCGGACTGTGATCGCCGGACCAGTCGAAGAACGGATTGATCACCACACTCCAGGACATGTGCGGACCGGAGTCGTCGTCGTTGCGTTTCTCCGGACTGCCCATCTGATACGAGTACAACGACGGGTCCCAGTCGATCCGGCCGGACACCGCCTTCGCGTACGGGTCCAGCAGCAGTTTGCTCGGGTTGCACCTGTTGCCGTCGTTCGCCGGGTCGTACGGTCCGTGTACTCGGAAGCCGTAGCGCTGGCCGGGCTGCACGGTCGGCAGATGGCAGTGCCAGACGAATCCGTCGACCTCCGGCATCTGGTAGCGCTGTTCGGTGCCGTCGTCGCCGAGCAGGCAGAGTTCGACCCTTTCAGCGACCTCGCTGAACAGGGCGAAGTTGGTTCCAGTGCCGTCGAAGGTGGCGCCGAGCGGGTAGGCGTTGCCGGGCCAGACATCCATGAAGTTCTCCGTTCATGGGCCTGGCGAGGTAGCGGACCCACACAACATCGCGCTGCGTGAGCGCCGGAGCCCGGAAGAATCGTAGCCGGGGCGGGTCCGCGACCATTCGTCGCGGCGGTGGGCGGGAGTGCTGCCAGCCGATGTGCGCTGGGATCGTCGGCAGCGAGGACTACCCTCGCCGCTGTGCCCGACCCGACCAGCTACCGCCCGCCTTCGGGATCCATCCCGGAGTCGCCGGGCGTCTACCGGTTCAAGGATCCGAAGGGTCAGGTCATCTACGTCGGCAAGGCCAAGAGCCTGAGGTCCCGGCTGAACTCCTACTTCGCCGATCCCTCGTCGCTGCACCCCAGAACTCTCCGGATGGTCACCACGGCCGGCAGCGTGCAGTGGACGGTGGTATCGACCGAGGTCGAGGCCCTGCAGCTGGAATACAACTGGATCAAGGAGTTCGATCCCCGGTTCAACGTCCGCTATCGGGACGACAAGAGTTATCCGGAACTGGCCGTCACCGTGGGGGAGCAGTACCCGCGGCTGCAGGTGATGCGAGGTCCGCATCGTAAGGGGGTCAAGTACTTCGGTCCGTACGCCCATGCCTGGGCCATCAGGGAAACGCTCGATCTGCTGCTGCGGGTGTTCCCGGCGCGCACCTGCTCGGCCGGGGTGTTCAGGCGGTCTGGCCAGATCGGGCGGCCCTGCCTGCTCGGCTACATCGGCAAGTGTTCGGCCCCGTGCGTCGGCCGGGTGAGTGCCGAGCAACACCGCGACATCGTCGACGCCTTCTGCGATTTCATGTCCGGCAAGGCCGATCCGCTGATCCGGCGGCTGGACCGGGAGATGACCAGGGCCGCAGCGTCCCTGGACTTCGAGAAGGCGGCCAGGCTCCGGGACGACCTCGGGGCGGTGCGACGCGCGGTGGAGAAGCAGGCGGTGGTGTTCGGCGACGGCACCGACGCCGACGTGATCGGGGTCCAGGCGGACGACCTGCTGGCCTCCGTGCAGGTGTTCCACGTCCGCGGCGGACGGGTGCGCGGACAACGCGGCTGGATCGTCGATGTGGATTCTGATGTCGCAGCAGTGGCATCCGATACCGAGCGGATCGGCACCCTGGTGGAGAACTTCCTGCTGCTGTTCTACGGGGATCGGGTCGAGGATGAGGGCGGATCTGCGGTTCCTCGGGAGATCCTGGTGCCGCAGCTGCCACCCTCAGCCGCCGAACTGGCCGACTGGCTGTCCGGTCTGCGTGGCTCGCGCGTCTCGTTGCGGGTTCCGCAGCGCGGCGACAAGCGCTCGCTCGCCGAGACGGTGCACCGCAACGCCGCCGAGGCGCTGAACCAGCACCGGTTGAAGCGGGCGAGCGACCTGACCGCGAGAGCGGCCGCGCTGAACGAGCTGGGCGCCACCCTGGGCATGGCCAACGCGCCGCTGCGCATCGAGTGCATCGACATCTCGCACGTACAGGGCACCGACGTGGTGGCATCGCTAGTGGTGTTCGAGGACGGGCTGGCCAAGCGCAGCGACTATCGCCGGTTCGCGATCCGGGACCGGCCGGGCGACGATGTGGCCTCGATCGCCGAGGTGGTGCGCCGGCGGTTCTCCCGCATTGCGGGTGTGGCCGTCGATCAGCCCCCCGACGACACCGGGCGCGACCTGCCGTCGGGGGAGTTGCCGGCTCCCGAGCCGTCAGCAACAGTCGCCGAGATGTCAGTAGCGGTCGCCGAGATGTCGACCCAGTCGGCCCTGCCGACCCCCGGCGACCGGCCGCCGGGTATCGATCCTGAAACCGGCCGGCCGCGCCGGTTCGCCTATCCTCCGCAGCTGATTGTGGTCGACGGTGGCGCGCCGCAGGTGAACGCCGCCGCGGCGGTGCTGGCCGATCTGGGCATCACCGATGTGACGGTGTGCGGGCTGGCCAAGCGGCTGGAGGAGGTCTGGGTGCCGGCGGTCGACGGAAGGGGAACCGACCCGATCATCTTCCCGCGCACCAGCGAGGCGCTCTACCTGCTGCAGCGGCTGCGGGACGAGGCCCATCGGTTCGCCATCACCTACCACCGGCAGAAGCGGTCGAAGTCGATGACGGTGTCCGTGCTGGACGGAGTGCCGGGCCTGGGTGAGACCAGGCGGAAGGCGCTGCTGAAGTATTTCGGTTCGGTGCGCAAGCTCCGCGAGGCGACGGCGCAGGACCTTGCCCGGGTACCCGGCGTCGGACCGGCGACCGCGGCGGCCATCGTCGATGCGCTTGCCGGAAAGGTCGATGCGGCAACGGTTTCCGCGGCTACCGACTCGTCCTTGATGACCTAGCCCGGCCGAGAACAGATCGTCGGACAGGCAACCGAAGACCGACGCCGGCGATCATCAGGCTGCGCGCGGCGACCGGGCGCCTTCCGTGAAGCAGATCCAGCTCGCCGGAGCGGTGTCCAGGCGGCAGAATCGTTCCCGGTTCCCGGCTATTGCGTCGCCGCGATCCAGCTGGGACCCACCCGCACACCGAACCATCCGCCGGAGGCGCAGTGACCGATCAGGCCGATACCGCGCACACACCGGCGTCGACAGGCGGTGCCCGGCCGGCAGCGGGGATCGAGGTAGCCGTCGTCTCCGGGCTCTCCGGCGCCGGCCGGTCCACTGCGGCGAAATGTCTGGAGGACCTCGGCTGGTTCGTGGTGGACAATCTTCCGCCCGAGCTGATCGCCACCATGGTCGACCTGGGTGCCAGGGCACGCGGCGGCGTCACCCGGATCGCGGTGGTGCTGGATGTCCGCTCCCGTGCCTTCACCGAAGATCTGGCCGAGGTGATCCGCGATCTGGATGCCCGCGGCTACCGACCGCGGGTGCTGTTCCTGGAGGCCGACGATGCCTCGTTGATCCGCAGGTACGAGGCGAATCGGCGGCAACATCCGCTGCAGGGAGCCGGCCGGATCTCCGACGGGCTGGCCGCCGAGCGAGCGCTGCTCGGGCCGCTGCGTGATGAGGCCGACGTCATCATCGACACCTCGGAAACGTCGGTCCACGACCTGCGAAACCGGATCGAGAAGGAGTTCACGGCTGCCCCCCGCTCGTCCTCGCTCACAGTGTTGTCCTTCGGCTACAAGTACGGGCTGCCGCTGGACGCCGACCTGGTGATCGACATGCGCTTTCTGCCCAACCCGTTCTGGATCCCCGAACTCCGGGAGAAGACCGGACTGGATCCCGAGGTCGCGGACTATGTCCTGACGCAGGAGGGAGCCGCCCAGTTCCTGGACCGGTACATCGAGCTCTTCGACCTGATCGGCGGCGGCTACCGGCGGGAGGGCAAGCGGTATCTGACACTGGCGGTCGGCTGTACCGGTGGCAAGCACCGCAGTGTCGCGATCGCGGAAGAACTCGGTCGCCGGCTGACCCGGCGGCCCGGTCGGCCCGGTGGCGACACGTTGGATGTGCACGTGGTGCACCGGGACATGGGACGCGAATGAACCGGCTCAAGGTGGTGACGCTCGGCGGTGGACACGGCCTGTACTCGATGCTGACGGCGCTCCGCAGGCTGGATGTCGAGCTGACCGCCGTCGTCACGGTCGCCGACGACGGTGGTTCCTCGGGGCGGCTGCGCAGGGACAACCCCACGGTGCTGCCTCCGGGTGATCTGCGGATGGCACTGGCCGCGTTGGCCGGCGAAGATGCGGGGGGCCGGCTCTGGCAGCGCACCTTCCAGCACCGGTTCTCCGGGGAGGGTGCTCTCGCGGGGCACCCCGTCGGGAACCTGGTGTTGGTGGGCCTGGCCGAGGTGCTGGGCGATCCGGTTGCGGCGCTCGATGCCGCCGGGCGGATGCTCGGATGCTGCGGTCGGGTCCTGCCGATGGCCTGCGGCCCGCTCGCCATCGTCGGTGAGGTGGCCGGCCTGGACGACGACCCAGCTGCCGTCCGGCGGATCCGTGGCCAGGTGGCGGTCGCCGCCACCCCCGGTCAGGTTCGTTCGGTGACGCTGGAACCGGCAGACACCCCGGCCTGCCGGGAGGCACTGCAGGCCATCCACGACGCCGACCTGGTCACCCTCGGGCCGGGCTCGTGGTTCACCAGCGTGCTCCCGCACCTGCTGATGCCTGACCTGGCCGATGCGCTACTGCGCACCCGAGCTCGCCGGCTGGTGGTGCTCAACCTGGCGCCACAACCCGGCGAGACGGAAGGATTCTCGCCGGAGCAGCACCTGCACGTACTCTCGTCGCACGCCCCGCAGTTCCGGGCCGACACCGTTCTCGCCGACACCACCGCGGTGCCGATGCCGAGCCGATTGACCGAAGCCGCCGCGCGATTGGGTGCGACCGTCGACCTGGTGGAGGTGGCCGATTCGAGCGGGGCGCCGCGCCATGATCCGGTGGCTTTGTCGCTGGCCCTTGATCGGGTTCTCGGTCGGCTGAGACAGGCGCGGGACAGCAGCATCGACGGGATCAGCATCAGCGGTAACAACGACAGCGGTAACAACGACAGCGGTAACAACGACAGCGGTAACAACGACAGCGGTACTCACGACAGCGGCGATCACCGGCGCGACATCCGAACCGGCAAGGAGACCACCCCATGGCGATGACGTCCGCCGTCAAGGACGAGCTGAGTCGGGTCGCGATGACGGTCGACGCATCGTCGGGCAAGCAGCGCCCGCTGAAGGTGACCGAGCGCAAGGCAGAAGTGTCGACGATGCTCCGGTTCGCCGGCGGCCTGCACATAGTGGGCGGCCGGGTGGTGGTGGAGGCCGAGCTGGACACCGGCGCGGTTGCTCGCAGGCTCCGCCAAGAGATCGGCGAACTCTACGGCCAGGGTGCCGACATGCAGGTGCTGTCGCCGTCCGGGATCCGCAAGAACACCCGGTACATCGTCAGGGTGGTGCATGGCGGCGACTCCCTGGCCAGGCAGACCGGTCTGATCGACCAGCGCGGCCGGCCGGTGCGCGGGCTGCCACCGCAGATCGTTGCCGGAAGCGTGGGTGACGCGGTCGCGGCCTGGCGGGGTGCCTTCTTGGCGCACGGCTCACTGACCGAACCGGGCCGTTCGGCATCGATGGAGATCACCTGCCCCGGCCCGGAAGCAGCGCTGGCGCTGGTCGGCGCCGCTCGCCGGATGGGTGTTCAGACCAAGGCGCGCGAGGTCCGCGGCGCGGATCGGGTGGTGGTCAGGGACGGCGACGCGATTGCCGCGCTGCTCGCCCTGCTCGGCGCGCACACCGCGGTGCTGGCCTGGGAGGAACGCCGGATGCGCCGCGAGGTGAAGGCGACCGCCAACCGGCTGGCGAACTTCGATGACGCCAATCTGCGCCGTTCGGCCCGAGCCGCGGTCGCCGCTGCCGCCAGGGTGGAGCGAGCCCTGGAGATACTCGGACCGGAGGCTCCCGGCCACCTGACCGAGGCCGGCCGGCTGCGCATCGAGCACGGCCAGTCGTCACTGGAGGAACTCGGCCAGCTGGCAAACCCGCCGATGACCAAGGATGCGATCGCCGGTCGGATCCGGCGGCTGCTGACGATGGCCGACAAGCGCGCCCAGGACCGGGGGATCCCGGACACCGAGTCCGCCGTCACCGCGGACATGCTGGAGGTCTGATCGGATCGGCTCCGCCGCAGCGAGTCCGCCGCAGCCGGTACACCAACCAGCGCGGCCGCCGCTGGAGGCTCAACGCATGTTCCTGCGCTGCCCGGCCCGGATTCTGGCCGCGGACCGCATCGGTCTAGAGTGATGGCGTCCGCCCCACCGTTGTGGGCGGCGTCTCTTGATCGATCAGGATCGGCGTCGGCGCCGGTCGGATTCAAACTCTCGGAGGGCTCATCACCGTGACTGTGCGTGTCGGCATCAACGGATTCGGCCGCATCGGCCGTAACTACTGGCGGGCGCTCGACTCCCTCGGCAGCGGCCCGGCCGGCGACCTGGAGATCGTCGCGGTCAACGACCTGACCGACAACAAGACGCTGGCCCATCTGCTGAAGTACGACAGCACCCTCGGCCGGCTGCCCTACCAGGTGGACTACTCCGAGGACGAGATCATCGTCGACGGCAAGGGCTTCAAGGCACTGTCCGAGCGTGATCCGTCGAAGCTGCCGTGGGGCGATCTCGGCGTCGACATCGTCATCGAGTCGACCGGCATCTTCACCAAGGCCGAGGCCGCCCGCCAGCATGTGACGGCCGGCGCCAAGAAGGTCGTCATCTCCGCCCCGGCCACCGACGAGGACCTGACCGTCGTGATGGGCGTCAACGACTCCGCCTACGACGGCAGCCAGACCATCATCTCCAACGCTTCCTGCACCACCAACTGCGTCGCGCCGATGGCGAAGGTGTTGAACGATGCGTTCGGCATCGTCAAAGGCCTGATGACCACGATTCACGCCTACACCAACGACCAGGTCATCCTGGACTTCCCGCACAAGGACCTGCGCCGGGCCCGGGCGGCCGCGCTGAACATCATCCCGACCACCACCGGCGCCGCCAAGGCCACCGCGCTGGTGCTGCCCGAACTCAAGGGCAAGCTGCACGGCTACTCCCTGCGGGTGCCGGTGCCGGACGGCAGCATCACCGACCTGACCGTCGAACTCGGCAGGACGGTGACCGTCGAGGAGGTCAACGCGGCTTTCGAGGCGGCCAGCAAGGAAGGACCGCTGGCCGGCATGCTGGTCTACTCCACCGATCCGATCGTGTCCTCCGACATAGTCGGGTCGGCCGCGTCCTGCACCTTCGATTCGCCGCTGACCATGGCGATCGGCGACAACATGGTCAAGGTCTTCGGCTGGTACGACAACGAATGGGGCTATTCCAACCGCCTGGTGGACTTCACCGCGCTGGTCGCGTCCAAGCTCTGATCGTCACCCGTACGACGGCCCGCCACGGCATGGCCGGTCCGGCCGTTGTCGCACACTCGTCCCACACCGTCGAACGCCTGACGCCGCAAGGAGTTCCGCCCGTGCACACCCTCGACGACCTGCTGTCCAGTGACATCGCCGGCCGGACGGTGCTGGTCCGAGCCGACCTCAACGTCCCGTTGGACGGCACCGCCATCACCGACGACGGCCGGATCAGGGCCTCGGTGCCCACGCTGCAGGCGCTCAGCGCCGCCGGCGCCAGGATCGTCGTTGCCGCCCACCTGGGCCGGCCGGACGGCAAAGCGGATGCCGGCTACTCCCTGGCGCCGGTCGCCCGCCGGCTCGGCGAACTGCTGGGCGGCGGTGTGATGCTGGCCGGCGACGTGGTGGGGGAGAGCGCGAAGGCGACCGTTGCCGGGCTGCAGAACGGGCAGATCGCGGTGCTGGAGAACATCCGGTTCGATCCCCGGGAAACGTCCAAGAACGATGCCGAGCGCGCCGAACTCGCCGGAGCGCTGGTCAGCCTGGTCGGCCCGGACGCGGCGTTCGTGTCGGACGGCTTCGGAGTCGTGCACCGCAAGCAGGCATCGGTCTACGACATCGCCGGCCGGCTGCCGCACTACGCCGGCTATCTGGTGTCGGCCGAGACGGCGGTGCTCCGCAGGCTCACCACGGAGCCGGAGCGGCCGTACATCGTCGTCCTCGGCGGCGCCAAGGTCTCCGACAAGCTCGGGGTGATCAGGGCGCTGCTCGAGCAGGTCGACCGGGTGCTGATCGGCGGCGGTATGGCGTTCACCTTCCTGAAGGCGCAGGGCAACCAGGTCGGCGCGTCGCTGCTGCAGCAGGACATGGTCGCCACCTGCGGTGATCTACTCTCCGAGTACGGCAGCAAGATCGTGCTGCCCACCGATCAGGTCATCGCGGATGCCTTCACCGAGGACGCTCAAAGCCGGGTGGTACCGGTCGGCAAGATCCCCGACGGCTGGCAGGGGCTGGACATCGGCCCGGACACCACGGCCGCCTTCTCGCGGATCATCCGGGAGGCCGCCACCGTGTTCTGGAACGGCCCGATGGGCGTGTTCGAGATGCCCGCGTTCGCCCAAGGGACTCGGGCGGTCGCGCAGTCGATCGCCGACTCGAGTGCTTTCTCGGTCGTCGGCGGCGGGGACTCGGCAGCCGCCGTGCGCCAGCTGGGCATCGACGAGGCCGGCTTCACCCACATCTCCACCGGCGGCGGGGCATCGCTGGAGTACCTGGAAGGCCGGGAACTGCCCGGACTGAAGGTGCTGGACTCGTGATGGCCCGGCATTCCTCCGGTGATGCACCAAGGATCGGCCGGCTCCCGCTGATCGCCGGCAACTGGAAGATGAACCTGAACCATCTAGAGGCGATTGCCACCGTCCAGAAGATCGGCTTCACCCTTCCGGAGAAGTACTACCCGCACGTCGAGGTGGTGGTGCTGCCGCCGTTCACCGATCTGCGCAGCGTGCAGACGCTGATCGACGGGGACAAGCTCAGGATCCGGTACGGCGCCCAGGACCTGTCGCCGTACCCGAGCGGCGCCTACACCGGAGACATCGCCGGCAGCATGCTGGCCAAGCTGGGATGCAGCTACGTGGTGGTCGGGCATTCGGAACGTCGTGAACACCACGCCGAGGACGACCGGGTGGTTGCCGCCAAGGTGACCGCAGCATTCGGTAACGGCCTGATCCCGATCCTCTGCGTCGGCGAGGGCATCGAGGTCCGCGAGGCCGGGCGGCAGGTCGAGCATTCGGTGGCGCAGTTGTCGGCCGCCCTCGCGTCGGTGACGGCGGACCAGGCGTCGACGATCGTGCTGGCCTACGAGCCGGTCTGGGCGATCGGCACCGGCCGGGTCGCCACACCGGCCGACGCCCAGCAGGTCTGCGCTGCTCTGCGGGCGGCGCTGGCGGAGAGGTACTCCGCCGACGTCGCCCAGAAGGTCCGGATCCTGTACGGCGGTTCGGTCAAGTCCAACAACGTGGCAGAGATCGTCGGGCAACCTGACGTCGACGGCGCCCTGGTCGGCGGGGCCAGCCTGGACGCCGGCGAGTTCGCCAACCTGGCCGCCAACACAGTCGGCATCCTCGGCTGACCGGGTAGACTTCGCCCCGTCAGACGGCAGTGCGGTATCGACGACCAACCCCCAAGGGCGACCATGACTCTCGTGCTGGACATCCTGCTGGTGCTGACCAGCCTCGCGCTGATGGCGTTGATCCTGCTGCACCGCGGCAAGGGCGGTGGCCTGTCGTCGATGTTCGGCGGCAGTATGCAGTCATCGCTGTCCGGGTCGTCGGTGGTGGAGAAGAACCTCGACCGGCTGACGCTGTTCGTTGCCGCCATCTGGGTGATCTCCATCGCCGGGGTCGGGCTGCTGATCAAGGTCGGCGGCTGACCGCCCGTCCCGGTGGGCAGGGTCGAAGAGGACACCAACAGGCGGATGCTCCGCGCCCGGGATGCGATGGACATGGCCTACGACCAGCCGCTGGAGATCCAGACCCTGGCCAGGTCGGCGAGCGTTTCGCCGGCACACTTCATCCGCACCTTCCGCGTCATTTTCGGGGAGACGCCGCATCGCTATCTGCAGCGTCGCCGGGTAGAGCGGGCGACATTCCTGCTGCGGGACACGAAACTCAGCGTCACCGACGTGTGCATGTCGGTGGGCTTCTCCAGCCTCGGCAGCTTCAGCCGGACGTTCCGGGACGTGATCGGGATGTCGCCGTCGGCGTACCGGCGGACCACCGCGCCGGTAAGCGTGCCGTCGTGCGTGGCGATGGCCTGGATGCGACCGAGCAGTTTCGGAGAAGTGCCTGGCCCGCGCGCTGGTTAG
>JAABUS010001766.1_pt1 | contig 44828 bp, 47 predicted proteins | sample 5560161 | NCBI WGS metagenome assembly JAABUS01 (sample SAMN10711885, study PRJNA513376) | rock metagenome | isolation source: Antarctica rocks | place: Antarctica: Victoria Land, Trio Nunatak nord | collected 2016-01-04
GGCTGCATATCACAATAGCATCTGAATAGCATCAATAAAATCAGTTCAGGGTGATATTCTATGGTTTCTATTGGTCAATTAAGCGAATACGCTAAAAGTGGCCCTCCGACAGCGGTTAAAGGGATAGAGAATAGCTGGCGGATGAGCAGGACGACGGATATTTTCAAGCACAGGGCGAAAAGAAGGACGTACCCGGCTGGCTCGGCCAATGTCGGCCGCTAGGGAATAGAAGATTAAGCGGGGAAAAGGGGGGCCTCCCTTCTGTTTCCCGATTCAGCCAGAAACGCGCTTTTGCCCCACCCACCCACTTCGTAGACTCAGTCGCTTAGATAGAGGGAGTGCTTGACACCTCAGGGCGGCTCCCGGAGATGATATGGAGCATAGGACTACGGTCTGCAGGTAGTAAAGAACATGCGTGTCATTTTCTAGTTGAGAGCTACGGAACTAAATAGTAAACGGGTGGGGGGATTAGCGTATGCAGAAAGCTCTGCAATCCTTGGCATTCGTTTTTGCGTTTTTAGCGTATGCAGAAAGCTCTGTTTGCGTTTACCCCACATCCTTTTTGTATGGGGAATTCGAAAATTCAACCCCACCGCCCCCCAATTGCCCAAAATTGAAGCTATTCAGACCTCTTTGTTTATTGATGTTCTTGTAACCGTTTTTATTCGAAATTCCTCAACGTCGAAGTTAAAATCTACCTCTAGATGACCTCCTCATCCTCTCTAGATGACCCCCTCTAGATGATTCCCTCACCCCCTCTAGAGCATCCGGAAGACTCTATTAGAACTGAGTCGTTAAATAGAATCAAATTCCTGATTTCCTACCTTCAATTCTCGTTTCAAAGCTCTGATATCTGCCTCAAAAATATAGTCTGAATGCTTGAAGTGCTGCCTCGGATATCTATCACATCCGCTTCGTTCAACAGCGTAATGAAGAAAGTCATCAAAGATGCCTTCAAAATGGGGCCATGTCTCGTCAAAATGCCTACGAACCCAGGTCTTTAATACGCTGAAGATGAGTTCTATGAGGTTGTAATCCGGCGAGTAGGGAGGCAAATATCGCACCTGACATCCGTGTGAGATGATGAGCTCTTCGATTCGACTATTGCAATGAACACTCGCGTTATTCATGATGATCACACTCTTCGGGGCCGGAAAGGGACTGCATAGAGGTAGCAGCTCATCTGCTAGCCATCGAAAGAAAGTCTCGCCGTTGAATCAGCCTTCACGAATGCCGGTACAGAATAGATATTCGTCTTTCGTATAGGCCGGAAGAACACTTCAGCAATGCTCTCTCGTTCTGAAGGCTTGATAGCGAGCTGATTGACCAACAGAAGCATAGGCTTGATGATGTCAGCCTGTGATCTCATTGAATAAGAACTTATTCACGAACATGAGCTGTTCAGCCGTCAAACGAAGCATGTCTGCTACCCAATTCAAACGAAGCTCATCGTTTTGTCTGACTTCTACACGCTGTCCTTTTTTATTACTCCAGCCTCTTCTCTTCAGGATTCTTGATATCGTGAATTGATGCACGTTAATGCCTCACTCCTCCCATATGTATCAGACCATCTCTTTCTGCATGATTCACGGCTGTTCTTCGAGGTAGGCTATGAGACCATTTTCAGCTGCCTTAAACACCTTGCGGGGGGCCCCTTTGGGCCGAAACTGAGGTTTAAACGGTGACGAATACATGAAGATATTCTCTAGCATGCTATACACCGTTCTAGGACAGCAGTGAACCTCTTCGGCGATGGCGGCGGGTTGCCAATGAAGTAGTAGAAGCCGTACGATTCTGGAGCGAATCGCTGCAGATAGTGGGCCGGTCATAGCTGAAAATGCGTTAAGAACGTCAACAAACAAAGAGGTCTGAATAGCTTCAATTTTGGGCAATTGAGGGGCGATGGAGTTGAATTTTCGAATTCCCCATACAAAAGGGATGTGGGGTAAACGCAAAAACGAATGCCAAGGATTGCAGAGCTTTCTGCATACGCTAAGACCTGACTAATCCCCCCCACCCATTCACTTCCAACCTGGGCACGTCACCACTCTGGTACGTCACCACTCAACACCCGGGGCCAAATTTAGCTCTGGAGACCGCCAGGGGCTGTCGGGTTTGCCCAAACACATAATATATATTGGTTGAAACGAAGTCGATGCCCGATAGCAATACTGGCATACTGAGCTCAGAGAAGGCTTTTCCGAGGCCGTTGAATAGAGCAATGCAGATGGCAATAGATGGCCATTGTTTGAAGCCCCTTGAATAAGCCTTTCTTCTCTCCTTCTAATATTACGTTCCTGACATCAGCGTTACTCAATGTCAGCCTTGAAATGGGTCTACTATCTTCACCTTCTAAAGAACAGTGGCTTTTGACTTACGCAGACGAGATTCGAGATGTACGTATGTCGCTCACAAACTTGCTCATGAGATCGAACTGAAAGGGCATTGCATGTTCGGAGTTCATCTTGCCGGGTCAATTAAGATTTCTGAAAAGTCTTTCGCTCATGCTGACGCGGTTCCATAAGAGGAAAATTCTTCTCAAAAAGACATTTTCGTAGATGCCACAATGCGCTGATAGCTGTCTACATACCAGAAGACGGAAGTAGCCATGAAATTTGCTCATGTGTTTCTTGACCGTTGTTCCTAGGAACCGTGGATCTCGATATACCGGGGAAGTCCAGACCGTGACCGTCTATACCCTCACCAAGACTACTAACAGCTCTGCTAATACCCTACAGGCTGCCTGAAAATCTTCTTGCCTCGGGCGGTAGCACGCAGATGCAGGAAGTGAGGTCCCTCTTCATTCGGAGTTTGAAGTCTTTTGGTGAAAATCCATCCTGCAGGCCAAAGGTATATCTGTTGTGCTCCAGAAGCTTTCCTTTGACCATATACCGAAATCTTGAGTGGTCAGGTGAGAAATATCGTGAGAAAGGCGAAAGGATTAAGGTGTATATTCAAAGTCGTATAACTAGAGTGAGGCTTCGCTGTCTTTTTAATATCTTCAATCACAGACGCAGATATAGAACCACGGGGAATTCTCGATGAATGAGTCAGTACCGAATTTCTCGCTACCCAATGCACCTTCTGTTGCTTACGAAAAGATGACAGATCGCTCCTCCAATCGCGGCAACCTTATCGAACTTCTAGGTGTTGCGCGTACTGGAAAAAGGGAACGTTCCTACGTGTATGACAATCTCGTAACTCGTTCGTAGCTTTCAACCGTAATCCAACCAATGTACATATATTTACATGCTTCTTCTGCATCTCATATACCAACAGAAGGCACCTGGACCAATCATTGGTAGAGGCGGTACAGGCCCTTTCGATGAATCGAGAGCAACAACGCAACCACTATCTTAAGATTCTTTTTGTACACACTCGAAGGCACAGATCAATATTGAAAACCACCCACAGGAATAAACTAGATGATCGGTGGTTCTGGTTGCTATCTGAATTTCGGGTAAAAAGCGAGTGAAGCCAGGTCGCTCGATATTGCGATTCAATCGCGATAGAATAGTGAATACAGACTTAAAAAAGCTACCAACGATTTTGCGTTGATGATTGCGACGTGATGTTGAATGTTGATGTATCGAAAAGCTAATCCTGTATGTAAATAACCGGTATTTGGCAAACATGCTGCACTGAGCTAACCCGAAGGGGCTTAGCCGCGCACTTCTGAGGTTCTGAGGCTAATACGAGGGGATCAGATTACGGATGAACGAGTACACTTTGTTTATCGTTTCTGACTGGCAAAGGCTTTGCCCAGGAGCAGAGGTCCCTTCTGCCTTAAATGTTTACTATGCGGAATATAAAATGAAGAGAAGACTTGATAGACATTAAATTTCTCTTCTTTGCAGAGTATCAAAGACCTACTAAACAAGCCACATGCAAGATTTGCTTATAAGAAATCAGATTAACGTAGCGTTGGCAATTTGTCTATGACTGTCAGCGCTTCATGTTCATGACTTGAGAACAAATCTTTTTATAAGAGCTCAATATTTTCCAACGTTCTTCTCGCAAGAATTACAGCTTGTCAGCGTTCTTCCTTTCCCGTGCTCAAATTTTAGACAAAAATGTTCTGTGAATGTGGTATTGGATTTGGCATTCGACCCAAAGCTACCACCCAGTCGCAAAGTAGGGCCACAAAAAAGTCATGATGCTGCTTGTTGAGTTAACATATCTGCAAAGATTGGTATCGCCGCAAAGAGAATGAGACGTCAGAAAATCTTTATTCGCTTGAAGGAAGATTCGGGCCAAGTGGGAACGGCGAAGATCGAAAAGACGGCTTGAGAAGCAGTGAAGGAAGGCTTGTTTAGCGAAGCCCACCAAAGTCTGATGAGGTTGACGTAGAAAGCAAGGTGTACTACGCTTACAAGCTTACAAGTTCGTAAAAACCAGTCCCCCTACAGTCAAGACTTCTCTTTTTACTGGAACGCTCCCGATGGATTCGGTGGAGAGTGTGTCGGAATCTCAGGGGATTGTTTGGTTGTTGAATACCCGCCTAAGTAGGGCTGGTAGGGCTGAGGCCGGCTAGTAGAGTTTTCACCCTTTCATTCTAGATAGACTTTTATTCAGCAACAACCCATCTATAAAATGCAGGGCGTGGATTGTGTTTACTATCCGGCGGTGCAAAACTCCAACCCTCACAGAGCCCTCCTTGATTGGAGTGAAACCTGATGATTTGGTCAACTTGCTGTTATAGTAGCTAACGTAGGAACAACAGTGGTGGTATTACACTGCTCCCTAACCTGATTTCGCTAATCTGATCGGCCGTACTCTAGCATTGAGAATTGTAGTAGCATGACATTTCTGGTATGATGTTTAAAGACATATTTACTGAGTTAAGTAAGCTGGATATACTCTTACTTCGCCCGATGGTTCACCAGGATTCTTTGGTAGATTCTGATGACACTCGTATAAGCTTGTATAATGGGGTCAGGGAACAGCTGTAGTGTGTGCTCTGATCCATTGGATATTTTGTAATGTCAACACTGTCCGTCCCTTTTTCTTTAGATTCAAAAAAACATTACAAGATCACGCAAGCTTTGGATCATCACGAGAACTCGCAGCTTCAGACCTTTGAAATAAAGTATACTAGGCAGCCAATTCGCTACGCGGATTTGTTGATTTCTATCGGAACGATAAAGAAAGATTTACGAGCCATGTCGAGCCACCATGTGCACCAGATGGATCTTGCAGAGTTCTGATGGGGCTCTTCGAGAATAGATCACTGAACGACAAGCTGCTCAGAATCTTTAGATTTCGTGGCTTGGCTAAATGTTGTACTTGGAATTCTTTAACTGTCTTCTACGAACTTTCCTATCTAGTTCCCCAAGAGCTGGAACAAAAGCTTGACCACTTGGCGATGTTCTGGGAAGAGCTATCTCTCTTGACAGAGTCCTCTGAGGATATTTATTGCGACGAAGATACATCATCAAAGCTGTCTGGTTTATGGCCATTGAAGTGCGAATCTGACATGGGAAAACTTCGCACACTGGAGAATAGCAGATACTTCTTCGCTTTGGTGACGGACTTAGATATCAGGCAAAGCATTGTGAATAAAATCGCCACACTCAATTATCGTGTGCCCACTTTGCCTTTAGTCATCTCAGAGTCGTCGGCTCTGCGGCAATTAGCACTCTTATTGAAGAAAAAATTGAATGCGATGGGTGAACGATCTTTCTTGAAGCACAGCAAACTCGGGTGGAAAGGTCGGCGTGCGGATAAATATCAGTATTGGCAATGCTTCCTTGCAGCTGCCCGAGCGCAATGCAATGGAAGCCACGAAATGTTAATCGATGATCTCAGACGCATCTTTGAAGCTGTTGAGCCTGTGTCACCTCCGCGAATCAGTGCAGCAGCACTTCAGGAAACAAGTGAATTCAGGAGAGTGTCGGCATATCCTCATGGAATTTGGGCATCAGCCGTTATCCTAGCCCTTTTATTCGACGAAAAAACGCTCAGTATAGGACCAAGTACTTGTGTCACCCAGCCCGAGCTTCCTATGATCTTGCTATTACAAGACTTTCTCCTTTCATTCTTCAAGGTCAACTGGTTGAATTCGCAGTTTCGGAACAAGCCATCGAACGCCAGCTGGCGAAATAAGAAGGTTGTCCAATATATCCCGTTCACACTCGACGTATCACTGAAGGAAAGCAATGCTGACGATATCCTATGGGGTGTACTGCATGATGTTGTGATCGACGACACTACTGAAGGCGATGTTAGACGGCGAGGAAAACTAGCTGTTGCCACACCAGTGCAGTCAGTCTACACGTCTATTAGTAACCCAGGAAATGACGAATTTATAACGAGAGGATATTCAGTGCAAACAATTGAAGCAGGACAAATTCATCACGGATCCACAAGCGCCACAAGCGATAAGTCCCACGGTAGCAAGACGGCCAGCTCAGTCTACGAAGATTGGGCCATGGAACAGGGCGCAACCGTTCCTAGCACAAGCTTATCTGGTAATACAGGAACAAACGCTGACATTTCGGGCTACCTGTCAGTTGTGGAAGAGACGCTTCGGAGTGTGAGCGACATAAAATCACATGAACAGAGTAAGCTGAAGGCATTGAAAGTAAATAGCGGAAATGATCAAAGCCAGCCAGAAAAAAGGGATCCAATGATCACTACCAAGAGAAGGATAACTGCGAAAGAAACCAACGTCAAGAACCCCGAGATTGAATGGCCATCCGATGACGACACGCTGTATGGAGAAGAATTTGATCAAGAGCCCTTGCAGTTATTGCAGGTAGTAAAGCTCAATAATGGTCAAGAGAAGTATGCTATGAAACCTGCACTGAAGAATCAAGATAGACCCAGAGCTATATCATACTTAGGCACGGAAGTGGGGCCCGTTGAAAAGAAGAAGCTTTGGGCTCGCTTAAAGTTTTTAAGGGGGCTTTTTGGCTAATGAGATGTGGACATATTTCAACAGCTATGACAAGAGTGCCGCCGAAGGCCAACGAATATGGTGCCCCAATAGCTTACCAGAAATCGTGTCAGCCACCCAATCAATGGCTTTGTCTTATGGTAATCTTATGACCACAAGTGCAAGTATATGAACTAAGAACAGTTCGCATCGTTTGCCCAACCAGTCAAATTATCACCAAAAATGTCGCTGGGAGACCTTCCAAATCCGCGCAAGCGCTTGCCGACCCCAATAGGAGGCGAAAACTGGCCTAAGCGTCGTCATTTAGGTAACGACTTCTTTGATAACAGTGTGAGAGACAAAGAGACCGAACAAACCACGGGTTTTGGGAACCCGCAGCAGCCAGCAGCCAAAATGATACAGGATAATAGATGGGATGTGAGTGGGACGGTAGAGATGAAGATTGAAGCAGCAAGTTGGAGTTTCACCTATGTGGGGTCTTATCCCGCCCTTTTGAGTACATACAATTCACTGGCGATGATGAACACTTGCCTGTCCTCTACAAACTCGGAAAAGCCTGATTCCAATCCTCTCTACGACAATAGTTGTTAATGAAGGAACACTTGATCGCAAACGTCTTCAAAGATGATAGATTAGACAAAGTATTACGAATAAACCCCAAATTTGACTTAAGTTACCATAGATTGTGATATTCGTATGATGAGGTATACTCTATTAGTGTCTCAGATTCAGACCACCTGATTAAACGAACGATCACGTCACGAGACATACACTCGAGCTAGGATTTAGCTATCGAGCTTCGGCATCGTTATATATTCGTAGTTCCAGTGTTTAGGCCTACTCAACGCCTTCAGGCGGCCCCCTAAGCATTAAGCATTTCAGGGACCAAGAACTTGGTTTCAGCATATTCAAGTACGGGCCCTTCTCTACCTGCCCATGCTTTGAAGGCTGCTCAGAAGCGCCAAAAAACTCGCTCTAGTTAAGCAACTGAGAAGAAAAACAGGTATGAGTGGGATGATGTAGAAACAAGAGGGCAATTGGCCTTATATGTTGGAAATAGGGGATATGGTAATCTCCGCCTTCACGGGGCTGATAGGGCTGGGGCCCGCTAGTAGAGATTTTTGTTGGAATACGAGGTCATATGGGGGCATATGGACATTTTGGTTGTTGCTGCTAGGAGACTATCTAGGAGGTGGAAGGTGAAAACTCTACTAGCGGGCCCCAGCACTACCAACCCTATATTGGTATATGAGAGTCAGAGCGAATATGTGCATATATTGACTATTCAGTAGGTGAACTATCGGAGGAAAGAAGAAGTGGGAGGAAGGATAAATACCCTAGCGCCAAGCCGACTACAAATAACTAACCACCGGGGTATACGTATGTGCATACATGTCGAAGATCATGATTAAATTCGAACACTTGTAACTTTGAAAGTAGAAAACGATAGAAGACTCTAGAACAATTAAGTAAAGTTAGACGGCAGAAAGACTTATAAGTAATATTAAATATCTAGAAGATTTTAGTAATACCAGCAACAAGTCGCATAGTAGATAAATTCTCTCTTTACCCCTGACTTCTCTTCTACAAAGTCATAATAAATAATACTATGATTATTGATTCAACTTAGGAAAATCGAATGCTAAGAGTGTGACTTGACCAGATACATGACCCAAGACCAATTTGCTATCTTGCACACTTGAACATTCTGCGCGATACTCAAATGGAAGCCATAGAACACGTTCAATATCTCGTATGATCCAATCATGTTTGACGAATATACCATCTATACGCTGAGATTGTAAACAAGAAACGTCTGTCTTACTACCTTGAAGTTTCACTAGTTCACTGTCTGTCATCAAATATCTCGAATTCTGGTGAAAGGATAGGCTGTTAATGGGTACATCATTATGAATCGTTTGTAGTTGACCCGATTCAGCGTCCCAGAGCTTGATCGTTTCATCCCCAGAGCCGAACGCCAGCTGCTTGCCGTCGGGCGAGAACGCTACTGTTGTGACCGAACTCGTGTGGCCTTCGAGCGTCTGCTGCAGTTGACCCGATCCAGCGTCCCAGAGCTTGATCCTTCGATCCCCAGAGCCGGACGCCAGCTGCTTGCCGTCGGGCGAGAACGCTACCGTTGTGACCGAACTCCTGTGGCCTTTGAGCGTCTGCTGCAGTTGACCCGATCCAGCGTCCCAGAGCTTGATCCTTCGATCCCCAGAGCCGGACGCCAGCTGCTTGCCGTCGGGCGAGAACGCTACCGTTGTGACCGAACTCCTGTGGCCTTTGAGCGTTTGTAGGTAGGCGGGCCAATCGCTTTCTATAGCTGTCTTGATTGTGACCCATTTGGGCTTTTCTGCTTTAAATGCTTCCTTTATGAGGCTATTAGTTGGACTGAATAGAAGCGCTGAAGCATACGCTTGAAGAGGGCGATCTTCTATTATCTGCTTATAGTATAAGACGAATCGGCGAGCATCTCGAACTAATTCGATCAGCTGGGATGCATCTGCTTGCCCCTAGAATTGTCTTAGATTATCTGTTAAAAACTAAAAAGAAACTATGGGTCTAGATCGAACCTGAAGTATACTCTCTAGCTTGATTATTGAACGCACTCCGCTCGAGACGCTCTTAAGGAGGCTTAGCGCCTCAAGCCAGTAGAGATATTTCTTTCTCAGAAATTGGTCGATCGCACCGCTATTGCGAAGATCACACTCTGACTCTTCTGCCTTTGCGGAAGACCATTCAGCGAGATGTTCTATCCAGTAAAGACACGAATACCGTATTCTTGCTAGAGGATTCGCATCAGGTTGTTGCATCTGCTCGATGAGGTATCCTGGGGCACACAATTTGTACATATCGCGATGCAGTTCCCTTGACATTAGTTCGAGCGACCTGGAATAGATACGGTAGTGTACCGTCGCCGCTCCAGAAGGAAGGATTTCGTTTGACGCATTGTCAAGCACAAACTCCTTGACCGATTGATGAACAAGATAGACAGTATCTTCGCGAAGAGTAAGGAAAGAGCCGCACTGCTTTACAAGTTCTTCCAACCAAATTGGGTTATCGGCAACGCCTTTTGGCATCTCAACAAGGGATGTCAATTCGATAAGCGTGATAGGCCGGTACGCGACTGTGAGCAAGGCAAGTATTTGCTTGTAGAGATCACCATCATCCGAATCGCATATCAGCTTCATCATTCGCCGATATAAAGGTTTAAGACCAGGTGGAAACGTTTCCAAGGTTGCAAGAGTCTTTCATTTTGAGGTACTCTTCAGATTTTGACAAACTAAAGCCACCCAAAGGAACGTGCCATTCGCATTCGAGAACAGATACTCTTGGACAGAGTTCTTTGTTTTATCGTCATACTTTCTGATGAGAGCTAATTCACGGATTTGATGCTCAATGTATTTGTTGACAGCTGTGGAAACGGATTCTGCATTGAGCTCAAGTGATAATCTCGTTTTTTCACCTGCCTTTCCTAGCTTCTCCTCGATTTTCGGCCAATTACGACTAGAGACAATCCACTTGACGTTGGAAGAAGAAGATAACATCCAGATGATCAGGTCTAGAAGTTGCGGCAGACCAACGATACATTCGTCGAGAGCATCGACAATCAAGTAACCATTTTCCAGGCTCGGGTCTTGCAAAATACCTTTGAAAATTTCAGATAGAGCAACCAAGGTATTTGCATCCTCAAATAGAGTCTTGCCAGCTTGATCGTAGCTCTTCCGTACATGCGAGATAAGCGACGGCTGCTGATCGACGAGCAAATAGATCAAACCGCGCAGCACAGCTGTGGCTGTATTGATTCGAGAGTCGGTCTCTTGACAGAAGAAGTATGAGAGAAGACACGTATGAGTATGCTCTTTCTTCAATTCATTAATGATGCCACAAAGCAGCATTGTCTTGCCTTTACCTGGATCGCCCTTGATCCAGAGCAATCGGCTTTGTTTATCTTCATGTCATTGTCGGAAGTCGTTATTATCGAGGATCCAACGATACGAGTCTTGTAATAGGCCACCTTTAGTCTGCTCGATGCGTGTTTTATCGTGGCGCGGATCTGTCAATCGTAGGTGTTGAAGGCAATCTTTATCCTCTGAACTCTTCGCAATATCGGCAAGTGTTTCAAGATGAGCTGTCTTCTTTTCGGTTTTGTATATGAAATTGTCGTTTTCAACAGCCTTCTCTGCATCTTTAACGCTTCCAAGATTCCCGTCCCAGTCGTCAAGCTTGAGCGTATCGCGTAAGAAGCTGAGAATCCTATTTCGATAGCACGAGCAGACGCTCTTCATCAGGTATATAAGGAGCTGTTGATAGAGATAGATGATCCTTTTCTCCAGTTGAACGTGTACTTCACCAAATGATCCATCTTTGTCTTGATTGCCTTTGAGAAGTAAATATTGAAGTTCATTAAACCACTTCATCCTAGTGATGACATAGTCGATTCCATCGCGATTCGTCTTGCTCTGCATTGTAGGATTTACGAAGAGCTTTTGATGTTAGCATTGTTCTTGAAATGTCAATAAACAACGAACTTACCTGCAGTGCCAAGCATACGCCGGTCCAAGCAAGTGCAGCTTGCGGCACTGTCTGTATTGCCAAGCTTACAATATCCTTCATTGCTAAGGCCCCTTGCATAACTTCCCCAATATTTCGCTTGATTTTGGCTTCTTTCACTGTTTTCGCCAGCCCAGCTTGCATCAATTGATCCATCTGAGACCGCCTCTTGATAATGTCCGCCTGCTCAATTGAGTTTTTTGAATCCGAAATTTTGTGGCTTGAATTCTTTCCGTCGAGCTCTTGTGATAGGATTCCTTCATATGCACCGACCAATTTTGGGTCTACCTGTTTGAGCTCGTCGTATGCTCTATTCCAGATTTTCTCTAGCGCGTCCGACGGAGACAATGAACTGTCAGAAAGATCTCGTTGAGTGACGGTTGCCGCTGGGGTTAGGGGAAGTGGAGGAGTGGAGGAAGACAAGGTTCTCGAAGGGGAAGGCGCTGGATTAGTTGAGGTCGCTGATGACTATCAGAAATATCAGCAACGTCTTCTCTTCCGGAGTGATAGGACAAACATTTGCTTGAGAGGTTGCGCCGGTTGAAAGGGCATCTACGGTCCCTGCTTCAGACTTCGTCAATGGATCGGACGAACTAGCCGCTTTGCCCGTTAGTTCGGCATGTTGGTGTCTGTCTGGAGTCTTCGACCTCTCACGGTCATGACGGCGGCGAAACGACCTCAGCTGTGACAGGAATGGTGCCATCTTCTCTAGATGGTTGATTGGAGCAGCTGGGAATCGCATGGGATGCTGCAGTGTTCTTTTTGATGACTTAACCTAACACAACTTAGACAAGAAACTCGCGACTTCGTTGATGCAATGGGTGTTCAGTTCGCATGGTTGGAAAATGCCGGTCATAATCTTGAATACTTTCACGTAATAGCAACGCATGGCCAAAATCTCACCTTTTCGATTAGCGGACACCAGGTACCCCAATCTATCTATATCAACGTCAACAAGTCAACTTAGCGCTGAGGTGAATGGGGTCACAGAGTTCACCGCATCTATCCCTGCTAGTGCAATTTACAGACGTCTGTCAAGCGTACAAGCTTCGACATTACAGTGTCTATGAAAGCGCTTAAAAACTCATGACCCTTGATTGACCAAAGCACGTCCTACCATCAAATCATGCGCCCGATAGCATCTGTATGTAACACCATTATGAAAATCAAACTGCATCTGAATACTGACATTAGCTAAGACGGTGCATTAACCTCGTGGGGAGTTTTCGCTACAACACCTTTGCTGCAAAGTTACTGGCCATCTTCAGGACGAGGGTGTACAACAAAGTTGCCTACTGTATTGGTCAGTGTATGGTCTTTTGAATCCTTTCAGCAGCGTCCATCGTATACCTACACTCTTGAGTTTCTTGGTTTAAAGTTTGGCTGTGGTTTTGATCTCCCATCTCCACTACGTCTCCTTGTCCTGGCGCAGGCCCAGTGTATGGTGGAGGACCAGCGAGTGGGTTGTCGCTGTAAAGGTTGTTGACTTCCTCTGGAGTATGGTAGAGAGTCATGGTTTTATATGTGAAGCGTTGGCGCCATCGTTCCCGCCAACTGGTTGGATATGTCGTTGCTGTAAGGCGATCGTGCCGAATCCTGATAAGCACAATGTAACACATGATGGAAGCTGCACCCTCTGGTCAGACAGCAGTGACAATGGTTGTATATCCTGATCTGCGTCTGCCGCGATTTTACTTTGAAAGAATTCAATATCTTGGTCTGGTAGCTAGAGGTTGAAGTAGTTGTTGTTCCCACGGCGAGCGAAACTGGTTACCCATGGAATCCGAGGGAACGCTCACTATATAGGAATTATGGGCGACCTGAACTGCAAGCAATCTCCGCAGGGATGGGCGTTTGGGGGGGCTAGGGGTTTAAAATCGAGAAGGCGTGCCTGGGGTCATGTAATGCGAAGCCTCAAAACAAACTTACACGCCACGATGTTTCATTTTTAATCTTGAAGGCTAGAGACCACAAACTTTCCAGTACAGTGAAAATGACTGAGATACATCGACAGGCAACACGACTCGCAACGACTGCAAACCCTGGCACCGAAGTGAGCGCGGACAAATCGAAGATTCGATCACTGCAAGATACGCCCAACCCGTTACTACGGACGCTCAAACGCCCTCATGAGAAACAGCGCCTCGGTCCTCAACTGCCTACGTCGATAGATTGTCGTTCTTGGCACCTCCGGTCAAAAAAAAGATCAAAGTGAGTAGGGACTCGGTTCAGAAATGCAGTCCTTGGAGTTCGTACCACCGGTTCATGGAGTTGGAGCAGGCTGGGCCTTCGACAATCTCTCACGATCGTGAGCATTTCCTCGTTGCAGTCAAGGAGAAGAAGTACAACGGTGAAAGCACGCTTGACAGGCTCAGATCAACCTCGGATCACAACGTCGTCGATCTTGTGGAAATTTTTCACGACGAGGGAATCATTTATATGGCCTATGAATGTATGGAAGTATCGCTTAGAAGCCTTTCATCTACATCGAAGGGGAAGTTAAAGCATTTTGAGATCGCAGCGGTGTGTAAAGAGGTATGGCTTCGTCCTTGTACATCATCTACAAGTAGCTAACTTTCACCAGATTCTTGATGGGCTTTCCTACGTACACACAGAGCTTCAGCTTTATTACGGCGAACTTAATTGTGGTAACGTGTGGTTGAAACGAGACGGTGCCGTTAAGCTGGCCAACGTTGGTGACGCCATGCTGAACGATGTAAAGATCAGTGAAGACACCGAACGCAAGGATGTGTGTACGATGGGTCTTGTAATGAAGGAATTAATGGAACCAGAGACCAGCCTACAAAATTCTGATTCAATCGTCTTGAAATACCCAGAAAACTGGCCGGATGGTTGGGGAATCCGGACATTTCTGGAGGCGACCCAGTCTTCGACCCTGAACGAGCTTAAAAAGGTACAAATCCCCTTCCAAGAGTCGCCTGACTAACTCCCAACTAGCAAGCCGACTTTCTTCCGGGAGAGCCTACCTATCGATGTCTAATTCCTCGTGTCTGTATGACTGAGGTCTCTGCCAGAAGGGAATGGGAGATTTTTGATTAATGTGTACTTTACTGACATTTCTTGGCCGCTGCTGAACTTCTGGGAGTATGACTTGAATTCGATATACAGAGACTATCTACCTAAAGCTAAATTTCACTCTCTCTATGATGACCTGAGAACAAATACTGCCTTTCTTCCCGTGGCTGAAATTCGAGTTCCAACAAGCTAACATCATTATGAACCTGATACTGTACGAATTTCCGAACATCATCTCGGACGGACGATCTCGCAGAGACTAAAATTACGGCGTTATGTTTGAGTCTCATAAGCTGGGTTAACAAGCGTACCGGTAACTAACATCTTCCCTCGCCTGTGTCTTACGTTGTCTGCCAGGATTTCTCTTACGTTTGCTCTGCCAGGCATGTACATTACACGGCCGTGTTTGCCTCTTTGCTCTATCTTGTTAGATCCGTCAGCGTCCTTGAAGGGATAATTCTTGGCCACCCAAATCGTGAGTTGCAAGATCTGGCTTCTTTTTAGCACGGATCCTCAAGACTCAATCACTCTGCGTCTTACATAACCATCATCATGAATATCTTCATCCAGAATGTCATTAATAATTTCTTCCCCGTAAAAATGTTCATCTGTCAATTCTCTTTATCAGCCAATCTGTAGAACAACTCTGAAAGGACCAAATGCTAACCCCATTCTTCCACCTGCCACAGTAGATGCATTCGCCGGGTGCAAACCTGGCCATTGTTGTAACCTTGAATCAACTCCTTGACGTACGATAGCTGGGCGACGATGCCAAAACCAGTAGCAATCAACATAACAGAGCCATAAGTGCTGATATCTACGGTGCGTCCATGGGGCCCTGTAAACCACGCGCGAACGTAATCCCCTTCCTTAGCGTTCTCGACGCGAGGTTTGTGGGCGTAGGCCAACAGCCTTCTTGTGAAGCCGGAATCCGGTTGGACCAAGCAGCAGATGGACGGATTCTGCCCTTCAGTCCATGAGGCGATCACAAAGGGGTGACTTTGTAAGAAAGACCATGAACTGACTTGTGGTATGCAAACATTGATGTACTGCCCGGCTCTGACTTTCCATATTCGAGGCACAGTTAGGTTTATCTTGACAATATCGTCGACATTAGCGGCTGATATTTGTATAGCATCAGCTCGGACTCCCGTTTGTCCCAGAGCCAAGTTGCGAAAGACAAGATTGATCGACATGTAGTTTTGGAGGTGGCCATTCTCACAAGTCACAAAGCTAATGAGTTATCTAATGCAAGATACAGGATCTGGAGTTTCGTAGATCGTCTCAATCTCGGTATGGTTTTGAAAGAAGACATCAGAGAGATTGACTTGATAAAGAAACGTTCAGTAAGTTATCTATTGCAATACTTTAAAAAATGTGTTTGATGGTATCAGTTAATAGTATAATATTTCTGCATCGACGCGGACTTTTTATGATACATCGGTATCTTATAACAGATCGACTAAATAGTGAAACTTGTCTAAACTGTGTGGGGCCCGGACGGTGACGTCGTTGCATAACTGCGCTGGATTCGTGGTAAAGCGGTTTACTTGTAAGAAGAGTCATATATGAAGTGCCTTTGCTGACTTTCGGTAGATTATTAGAATATGAAGGAATACAATTATCAGTGTATCTTGATATGATAACACCTAATCAAAACATCGTTGTTATATGCGTTGTGCACTCTAAAGCAAGAAGTCGATGATGCAGGAAATGGGGGCGCAAGGGGACGTCACCCAAGAAATGCTAATATAACAGTCCAATTCAACGCGCTTCACAAAAATAAAGGTTACGCAATGATGAAATGTGATTAGCTTCTTGCCCTACCTCAATTTAGATATGAAGTTGAATCTGGCAACTTGCTGGGTTTTATTTCCCATGTCGTTAATCGAATTTCTGCTTGTAGAACTCACGCAGTTAACATTGATGGCGACAGCAAGGTCCTCAAAAACCAGTTGATGGCAGCTCGTCGCTTTCGGCCGTATCCTTTCAGTTTGCAATCAAGGAGATGTAGAACTGCCCACACTCCTTGACTCTGTTGGACACGATCATCAACGGGGCTCAGACTATACGACTGAAACCCTTCGAATTGGTTATTGACGTTGACTGCTACATTTCCCAAGACCGGTAGAGCGCTAGCATACCGCACAGATATCTCGCTGAAGTTCAGAGCTATGGATCCCCAAAACATAAACGTGGAATATTGTGCAAAGTCCTTATCACAGCACATTGGGTCCCATTCTTCATCCTTCTTTCGTGTAACGTGCTTTTGACCTCGATGCTCGCTCAATACGACACTTATTTCATCTGTATAGATCACACGGCCTCAGCCTTGTGTTGTGAGGTCTCAATGCACCCGATCCTTGCACCATTGCAATCGTACGAATTTCATGGTGTCAGTGAGCCAGGGCTTGTGACGAGGTGAATATCGTCCGTAGCCTGCTTCATGAAAGGCTTTTGATATGGTAGGCTTGAATCCTTTAACATGACATTTGTGAGCAACGTTCATTCAGCATTTTCGCCTCCATTCATAGCTAGACGTGGCCAGTTTGATCATTTTATCAATCTCTTCTTGACATAGCATTGAAGGCCTTCCAGAATGTGATCCAGAAGCAGTGTTTTCACCACGAAAAGGCTCTGTTTCATGAATTTTAGCCCGCTTAAAGGCATGATTGCATATATCTGATATTGTTGACAAAGGAACCCCCGTACGAGCTTGTATGACGCGTAAAGGTGACCGATTCTGATATCTGGCATAGGCAATAGCCCCTCGGGTGGCTGGACTGACATCGCGACCGCGTTTTTGAGCCGACATGAGGATTGAAAGATAGAATGGTTGAACTTCTTGAATGTTTGATGGGTACGGAAGCTTACCTAATAAACTACGGTAGCCCTACGGAGGCCAACTGCGGATTCCGAATAATTAGTTTTTTGACCTCGTATGTCAATCCATCATGACAGAAGGCATCTTACAGAAGTTCAAATCGCAGACTTTTCATTCAAGCAGATACAAGCTCTGCTAAATCTGGATTGCCCTCAATCGCTGCATATTCAACTTGTAATAAAGCCGCACACGGCTCTGTTCAGTGCATCGTCTCGATCTACCTCTTTTGAACGCATATTTCTATCTTACTCGACTAAAGCCATCCAATCCCGCGAACTTCACGAAAAACTAGTCCAGAAGATCTTCAAAGACGTTACAAAGTTCAACAAGACAGGCCATGTATACGTTCTTTACAGATTAGCCACGCAGGTCTGAGATACTGAGGCAACAGATCATTACATTGATGCTCTGAGATGTCAAACCCGGTGAGGGTTCAGACAAGACTGCGCGAGTTGGTAGCCCTCCACACGTGCTTGATACAACGCTAGCTGATGGTTATACTTCTCCAGAAGACCCAGCGCTTTCCAACACGTCATCCAGCCGTCGTTCTTGGACAATAGTGCATGGAAGCACTCAAAGAAAGGACAGAGTCGTTCTGTGTCAATTATGGTGGCGAGGAATTCGATGATACGAAGATATGGCCATAACCATCGCAGGCTGTTGATCGGGCAGTTCATCGGGCGCAGTTCCGCGAAATGATCTTCGAATGTCGTATACAAGTCTTCTAACGTATCCTCATTCTGCGTCACTCTTAGAAAAAGCCCCAACAGTATAGAGGCCTGAGCTTGGTCAAGTTTGCAAAGGGCGTCTTTTAACAGCATGCCTTCTTTGACATCGAAACGATCGGAGTTGAGAACGTATTGAAGCGTCTGCAAAAAGTCCAAAGCCTCCGCCCAGCCGCCTGTGGATTTCCATTCGCGTTGGTAGTACTGGTGATAAACTCGCGCGTACGTACCGAAAAGATTGGCTAAGTGGTCCGGGTCTACATGAGCCAAGTAATTCACCGAGCGAAGCTTCATGAAATCTTTCAACGTCTGATTAGCGGCCACTGGTCCTTCATCTTCTAGAACAATTTCGAGGATGATGACGACATGAGTTGCTGCAACATCGTCCTTTAGAACCAACCAGGTCCGAGATTGATCAAGGCTGAGCTGGCCACGGTGGCATACCTCATTTTGATCTTTGTTAATCTTCATGCGAATGGATACCGGAACCTGAGAAGGTAGTGTTGAATGATTCGAGATCGACGACAAGTACCAGATATGGTGATACCATTCCTTGGTGACCGAGTCTTTTCTGATCATGGCCTTTCCTGCGGACAGGAAGGACCATGCCGACTGCACAGCCTCGACGCTGTGTGGAAGCACTGCCTGGACGTCCTCCACTATCAAAAGCAATAAGCACTGGACGGGGATCTGACGGCAGCGCTGACCTACAAGTCATGAAGGGGTTCTTCTCTTGTGCAAAGAGCTGCAAGGCCTTTTGGTCTTGCATTGGAATTCTCGTGACGTCCCAACTGAGTCGCTTGGTTCTCTCGAGGGCATTTGCGTCATCACTTCGAATTGCGTCTAAAACGTTCCTCACATCTTCCACAAGCGTTGCAGTCGTGTCGGAGGAGAATACTGTGGAGGAACTGAGTGATGACCTTGCCATGATATTCCGGGACGGCCGAGGCGGCAACGGTGGAGGTTCATCACCTATATCGGAACCTAGTTTTAAGCTGCCTACTAGAAAGTACCTGCCGGTGCTGCTACTCGTGGAGACCGAGGATCGTAGGTCCTTGGCACTGCCATGGCGTTCAGGGGATCCGGTGCCGGGGACGTTTTTGGTGGCTCTGGAGCGCCTGCGTCCTTTCGAGCCAGGGCTCTTGGTACTTCTGCTCCTGGGTGTCCTGGGGGAGCTGATGCTCGTAAAAGATCCGGTGCTCATGAATCCTTTCACGCTGTTAGCGTCGGTGCTGCTGAAGTCATCGGTAGCTCTGGAGGGCGTCGTGGCTTTGGAAGAGCCAGGGCTCTGGGAGGGTGCGGTACTGCTGAATTTTTTTGTGCTGCCGAGGGTCTTGGAGCAGCTGGTGCGAGCGGGCGCGAAGCCGTCGGGTCCAGGGTTGCTGGAGTGCCTGGTCCTCCTGAACGAACTGGTGCTTTGGGTGGATGCGGCTGTCTTGAGGCGGCTCGAGCTGGCAGAGCGATCGTACTTGATGGGGTTTTCGAAGTGTTTAACTGGCCTAGGTGTCAGTGCTGTTGTGGTGTCTGAAAGGGGCTTTGAAGATCAGCGACCCCTGACCGGTAGCTTGTGTTTTCATTCTTTCATTCTCTGTCTGACAGTAAAAGCTGGGCGTCGTGTCTCTCATTGACTTCGTCCCTCCCTTGGGCTTGCCAAGAAGTGTGCGGAACAACAGGAATTGTTTGGCAGTTAAGAGTTTTCAAGCATGTGCCGTTGATTGCATGCTCGGCGATATCGAGCTGATATCGGATACATTGAGGGATTTTTGCGAGTAGAGATCATCTGTGTGGTTCTCTAACCGCTGTGGCGTTTTCGATCGACTGCAGAGATATCAAATACATTTGGGGATTTTTGAGCTTGTGCCAGCAACCTATGAGCATTCAAAGCGTGTTCGATGGTGAAGTAGGTGTGGGAGAGAGCATGCAGGAATATTATGCATGGCAGAAGCATTTCCAGCAGCCTATCAACTTGTTATGTCCGTCACCACCCGAAACTAACTTGCTCAGAACCCTCCAAATTTTGTCGACCCTGGTGACCGAAAATGTTATGTTTATCTTCGCTCAATTTCGCATTTCTCCGTCCTGGTAACTTAATCTTGATAGACGAAGATGGTCTACAATTGCATCAACGGAGTCTTCTCCAGAAACAGAGATTATACCAAAGAACATGGTCAGGAAAGCACTTCTCGCTTCACGCAAATCTTTCATCGAATCCTTCAGCACATTCAGTCACAGTCACAGGATGATTCCAATGCTCGATATTCACAGTCATCGAGTGAAAAGCCTACGACGCTTCCCATTGCTCTACAGTCATCGGATGAGCTCTTTCGTGGGTTCACACTGCCACGGAGCAAGATGGATGAACATCTCAGAAAGTTGTCCAAGACTCTCCAAATAAAGTCACTAGTCTTCACGGCCGATGACACCGAACTGGCCAACTTCGTCCGTCACTATCTAGGTGGCATTGAGGGCCTTTCAACCACTCAGAATCTGAGCGGATTCTCAACGTTCCTATTATCAATCAACGACGGAATGTGCTTCGACGCGGACGCGGGCGCAATGGGGATGACCAACCACTCAGAATCTGAGCGGATTCTCAACGTTCCTATTATCAATCAACGACGGAATGTGCTTCGACGCGGACGCGGGCGCAATGGGGATGACCGCTCGCTCTCGGCTCGTTTTCGAAACGGCCGTCCGCGACACAAACTCGACCGAAAAGGTTCTTCTCTTCCTGTCCTATGCAGAATTCGAATCAGCATGAAGAGACCATTTGATGAAGATGATCTTCGGTCCCAAAGATGTTCCCGGCACGACGGCTTACACCCAATTCCTTGAGACCTTGATTGCCCTGGCGTGTTTGTTGGACGACAAACGCTTTGCCATTGCTTTTGGCGTGTTGCTTGATTGCGTAACCACGTCTCACATCCTCGACTCGGCCCCGCCAAACACAATGACACGCGCTCAACTTGTCTTTGGGTGTTTACGGGCAAAGAAGCTTCAGCAACAGATTGACAATGAGACTGTCGAGGTCTTGCAAGAACTGATGACTTTGCTCAATCAAGAGTAGGCAGATGAAGTCGCTGGCGAGTCATGTACTTTGTGTTCTGTCTTGTGCATTTTATGGACTGTCGCAAAACCAACACAACCAACACATGATACTACAGGAGTTTTGATGCTGCTACGGATTTCGAGCGTCGTTTTCTGTTCGAAGATGCATTTTCATAGATTCATGGTTGATGGACGCTGGCTGTCTTTTATCATTTCTCTGCAAATCGTTACAATGTGATCGGAGTCTGGTGTCACTGTCTGTACGTAGTATACCAGCTAGCCTGCTATCCCAGTGCAGAAGCGTCTGCCCATTCTCTTCGTGTTCATGATCTATTCTGCAACGCCCGGAGCCAACATAAAGTTCCGTACTACCAACTATCACCCCAACTAGGATACATTCGATGGCAAAGCCAGTACGGAGTAGCTGCTACACGCTCCACCATATTCTGTATCAGTACCCCGCACTAAGCTCATAGTATAAGACTGCTGGCAACTGCTTCGTGCTCGCTCAACACTCTAGCGAAGGGAAAGATATGATAATTGTGGCGACGCAGGGCCCCATAGTGGCCACACAAGCACATAAGTAGTACATAAGCGCCGGCCCTTGTGCAAGGTTTATTTAAGGGGTTGTCACGGTTGTGAAGGGGGAAGAAGAGAACTCAGGCTGCTTGATATCTTTGGCAACGATGTGGTCAATCCCACCGAATGGAATGGGATTCCAATCAGAGTACCTTCGGACGCAGTTGCCGTGGATGATCTTGCGCCATCTATTTCTTTCTTCGAAGCCTGTGCCGTCTTTTTGAAGGCCTTATGCAGTTGAAACACTCGGTATTCAAGGAATGGGTCCTTCGTTTCTTTGGTGACACCGTTGTCTGGACATTTTCCTCATGCATTACATATTGTAACCCCTGACGCTCAGATTTTCATACCACTAATATTCCCCTCGCTCAGAATCACTCATTCCCCTCGAGTCTGCTTCCACTAGATATGTGCCGATGCGCCACAAAAACATTATGCAGAAACAGCGAGAACGTGTCACTGAGACCGCATAAGGTATGCGCCTTAAATGCGCAATTGTTTGCAAATGCAGATAGTGATTAAGATTTCATTGGTCAAAAAATGGAATGACACACGATGAGCATGGCATGTGATTGTCTTGGAATTTCCATTGACATGCATGACCTCATGCCGATCACTGTCACCTCGTTTATCAATGACCCAATAATTCCTACGTAGTACTATAGTACGTACCTCTACTAGTGTCATGCATGCCAAATCTGAGAAAGGGCAGTTTGAATTTTCGATTTGTTCGATTTGTCCGATTTGTTCGAATTGACCGATTTGAGCGAGTGTCACACCGCCAAGTCTATTGGCACGACACTCGCGCTCCGATTGGGCCGTCGGACTGCAACGCAGCGGCACGCGACTTCACCGACAGCCACGCTAATGCAAGTCGCCCAATGACTAACTGAACGACGCACCTTTTCATCCTGAAGTGACGATACGATTAGAAAAGGCTGCAAAGGTACCACTGTCAATAAATGTTGAAGGACAGTGTAAAACATGGTCAAGAAAAAGAATAATTGGGAATCAGATACTAAGGTACTGTGGAAGGCAAAGGCGCGTCAAAGTGAGAAAACGCTCAATCAATAAGCATGTTATGATATGCCCCTTTTAAAGCCTCTAAGAGTCATCAGAAGCTGCATGACGCCGTGGCGAAGGAGAATCCTGAGGCAGAGCCCACCACTCTACAGGCTACGAACCGTCCTGTTTCCACCTATCACCTATCAATTTTCACCAGCCAGCTCCCTTGTTCCCTATCGGGACTGACTCTAGCTTGTTTCACCGTAGCGTCGTCTCATGGCCTATTTCTATAGAACATGCCTTAGAGAAAAGAACTTCGGCGCAGCTGTCCCATGTACAGCTGGTCTCTGTGGCCCTACTGCGTAGGGGCTTTACGACTTATCGTAGTCGCCAGACGGACACAAACACACTGCTTCCGGGCTCATAACCTGTTGAAGCAGCGATAGGTGTAGATGTGTTCGTTCTATGAAGTGAAAGATTCGTCTAAGTTCAGAGGGATCATAGTCTCAAACTAGTTCCCAAATAGGCCTAAGCATCTCATTTCAACATGCATGAAAGACAATTCAAAAGGTTCTGAATGAGTCTGAAAAGAAGTTTCCAAAGCCTTATCAAACCGAAACCTCATCTCAACCTTGCTTTGCACCTATAGAGAAAGCAAACTTTTTCCATGTACTTGATCTCTTGTGTGTTGAAGATTTTGAAGCGTAAGATGAATGTAAATATTCGAAATTCCTTGAGAATTTGATGACAGATACCTTTGGCTTCTTTTCGACACTAAACGCAGAGAAACGATTCAAAGTCTTTTCAGGAATCGTGCGCGAGAAATTTAATGAATATTGATGGCGGAAAGCTTGAGGCAAAGATGCGAAAGACGTCTCGATCATGCTGAATTTTGGGAAATGATTTGATGAGAAATTCATTGCGGAACCCGTTTGCGAGGCATATTTTCCACTTAGCAATTCGCGTACTTGAGGCGAAGAGGCGGCACGGAAGAGTTTCAGGCATCTGTCGCGATCTATACTTCGGTACTCTTCATTCACATCTTGAAGCTTTTCGATAGTCTGCTCAAGAACATGCATTCGAAGGTCTGTCTCGAAACTGACGATGGTGTTCACAAATAAAATTGCTTTCGAACCATTGATCATGTCAATGTTCTTCACGTATGTTGCTAGTAGATTCGAGAGGGTACTGGTATTGGCGTGGTTTCAGATGTCGTCGCATCGGATTTGAGACAGAACAATGTCTGCCACGCTTCGCGAAGCCAGTTCAATAATCAACTTCAGAAAAGCTGTCAACTGTGTACAAAGAACGTTTTTTGGCCGCACCTTCGTGAATTGGTTCTTCCAGATTTCCACTAGCTTTCTTGCGATATTCATCTTATCTATCTCAACGAAAGTGATATTCTCTTATGACCCGTTTCAGAATGAACCCATATTCACTTTCGATCATCGCTCTTGCAGCCTTTTTGCATTTTGTAAGAACCTTGTATTGCCATAGTCATGTTCATTCTGAGCTCTTTTCCTTGTCGAAATAAAACAAGAGTCTCATCGTATCAACATCGATCTTCAATGGAAATCTGCAGAAGAGTCTCAAGACGACTGAACTTTCAAAATATCGTCAGAAACTTCTCGCGATTCTCTTTTGTCAGTGTTTGATCTGAACTCATAAGACGTCAAAGTCTCTTCAAGCGATCAGAATCAATGCACAAAATTTGCGACAGCAAGGTAGCTGAAGATACAGTCAGCCGCTTTGCATTCTATATTGCGGGAAGAATGTTTACCAGTTCAGGTCTGCTTGTACGCCAGAATTTTTGAAAATCTCTGCATGGTTTCTGAGAATTCAAGAATAGCACTGGCTTGATCTATCTTTCTACGTCTAGAGATGATGAGTCATATCTTGCAGTATACTTCAGAGACATCAGAAAGAAGTTCTGCCTGAGCTTCGCAAGAGAGTGAGAAATTGACTCTCTCTGAGCGTAGTGATACTCACTGGTTCGCATTTGATTCAATGCTTTGAATGCTGTAGCTTGCATTGCCGATTTTGAGAACTGTTCATTGAGCTTTTGCGTCATATCTGACAGTAATCAATTGATCTGTGATTGATCAAGTTCTTTACTCTTCACTGTGTCAGATACATCAATGTTATGGCGTGAAGTGACTGTAAAAGCAATTAGTCTTCAAATATTCAGTTGATGAAGGTGACTCTTTACCTTTGAGAGTGATCGAAGACGCTATCGTTTTTTCACTAGAAAACGGCAATCCTGTGTAAGAAAGTAAGTGTTCCCTGTTCTTTTAGAGTTTGCAGAATGATTCTCACTCTGTTCAGTTGATGGTTTGACATCATCAAAATTCGGCTCAGAGAATGTACTACAAGAATTATTGCTTGTAGTGCTATCTGACTCAAATATGGTACTGCAAATCGACTCTGAGCAACAGTCTGAATCAATTGTAGTCATGCCTAAACAAGAGATTAGCGGCTTCTGCTCATGTGGCGAAATACTCACTTTCATATTGACATAGTTCTAAGAGAGATCTGAGGTAAAACTGCATCTCGTCTGGCTGGTCTTCGGACTGGTCTTCTTCCACTGGCTTGAAATATATGGAAGTTTGTGATGGTTTATGAGGCCTGGATTTTGTGCTTGGGCCAGGATAATTGCTATGCTTTTGGCCCGTCAAGGCTCTATTACCAGGCGATCTTCTTAAGGGTTTTGCTGATCCCCAATTCTTGGGTGTTGAGGGTAAATTGCTTGGTGCTTGATGTCTTGTTGATGTTGATGGTCGATGTCTTGATATTACGGTTCCTACTTCCAGCTGGGAACGAGATGAAAAAAATTGCCCCTTTGGCCGTTGTTCAGCCATTTTGTTTTAGCTTCTAGTCGTAATCAAAACAAGGCGACCTTCATGCGTTACATAGCATTCACTCAGAATCACTCATTCCCGTTCATTCCCACCGGATCGGTCGTTTCACTGAGCACCACACCCTCTTGGTTTAGTATGTTTCACTAGTGCTCCTGCAGAAAATCAATCACTGCTTCCGAATACAATTGCTGGCAGACATCTTCACATCACGAATATGATTGGCTCAGTGACGGTACATACGTGTGCTCAATTGTTGCAGATAGAGATAGTGATTTAGACATCATTGGTCATGAAATCAGTGGCGCTGTACCATAACTTTCCCTCCCGCCTCAATTCATCAAAGTGAAGCCAATAGCTCAAAGACAGCGAGCGAAGATGGCGCTGCGATGCAGTGAGTTAGAAAAATAAGCGTTTCTGAACCAGTGTTTCCAAATCTGCATTAAACCCTCGGAACCCCCTGTTCAGTGACTTTTAGCTAACGCAGCTTTGTGCTTCGAGGGCTGAGCAAGAGACTTCAAGCATATGAGAAAGCGCCGACAGCGCAATTGCTATGGTAGAATCTAATTGTGCAGTTGGCAGCCATCGTTGATCGAGATTCTATCTCTTCTTGTTTGAGTCATATGCGTGGTGATGTCGAGTCTATTTCATGACCTTCAATTCATTCCGATAGAGTGATGAGCGCTTGAACATCCGTGATTGGCCAACGAAAGACCAATCGTGCTCATTCGAAAATTAAAACAGAAGTTTAATGCAAAGAGACTCTTTAGATGACGGCAGGCATTTCATGACATTGATGTGGTAGCGGCAACGTATCACAGAGCACAAAAACAAATCTTCTTTAGCCAATCGAACCTGATATACGCGGATTGGCGAGCATGGCATGCCGCATGCGATTGTCTTGAAATTTCCATTGGCTATTATCTTGTCGATAGTTATACGTGTCACATCTCTCGAGTGGTACGAAGTACTTTCGTAGAGCTTGATCAATCATGCATGACCTCACGCCGATCACTGTCACCTCGTTTATCAATGACTCAACAATTTGCATAAAGTCAAATCGTCGTTCCTACTACGTACCTCCACTAGTGTCATGCATGCCAAAACTGAGAAAGGGCAGTTGAATTTCCGATTTGTCCGATTTGTCCGATTTGTTTGATCTGGTCGACTTGACCGAATTGACCGATTTGAGCGAGTGGCACGACACTTGCGTTGATTGTGGTTATCTTTCTCTTCGTAGTACTTGCGCTTCGATTAGGCGGTCGAACTGCAACGCAGCGGCACGCGACTTCACCGACAGCCACGCTAATGCAAGTCGCCCAATGACTACTACGGTACTTGGGGTTTTAATTGTTAACGCTGAAGCCACAGTCAGGGATTAATTTTGCTATGCTGACCAATCAATCCCCCTGTATTTGCAGATCGCGTTAACAATTAAAACCCCGGATACGTAGTAACTGAACGACGCATCTTTTCATCCTGAAGTGACATACGATTGGAACATGACATACAGAATACTAGAACAAAGTAATGACTTCGCAATTCGCATAGTGTGTACTTCGTACCACAGTATCAACTAAACTACCGCAGGCATTTCAATGACAACTCCGAGCTTACGAATATTCTCCTGTATGCTTCGTGATGTTCGTGCATCGTGCATACAGTAGCTAAGGTGCAAAATCGCGGCTGGAATCTGGAATATCTCCGTACTTCTCTTGCACGCGTTGAGCGCAATCGAGAAAACCTGCAATCGTAGCTTCCGCCCGAGTACAAGCGGACATCGTGGTTGAGTATGTGTGGAAAGGCTGCAAAGGTACCACTGTCATAAATGTTGGAGGACAGTGTAAAACATGGTCAAGAAAAAGGATAATTGGGAATCAGATACTAAGGTACTGTGGAAGGCAAAGGCGCGTCAAAGTGAGAAAACGCTCAACCAATAAGCATGGCCCCTTTTATGGCCTTTAGAGTCATCAGGAGCTGCACCTATCAGGCTATCACCTATCAATTTTCCTTCTTTTCCCTTTAAGAAATGAGACTCGACCCGTTTGATTGAATGCGCTTCCACTGTATTAGGATTTCATCCTTATCTACCTGAGGCACCACCCTTTCTCAGGCCTCCAATATCAGCTCAATATGTCTGCGCTTCCTCAGTGCGAAGGTCCGAAACTCCATCCCTTGAAAGGTCGTCGATACACCATCAAATTCCTACGTCTTCTAAGCGACATCGAATCAGAAGGGCACGCGCACGTATTCGAAATCTCTATGGGCTTCAAGAAATATGCGCTGAAGGTGGTAAGGAAATGCCTCCCAAGAAGTCAACCCCTAGTGTTCCGTTGACACGATTGAATTGTCATAGTTCAAGTTTTATGATGACGAGGAAGATCGAGAAGGTTTATTCGGCATAGAGAAGGACCTTGTCCCGATTCATCTTTTTCAGGCTCACATGGATCCTTTTTACAACGAGTGCCGCGCCTTTGGGCGCATTATTGAGTCCAACCAGAATGGCAAAATTGCGGTTCGCTGCTACGGTCATCTAGCTGTTCCCGCCGAGAGGGAAGAGGAACTGAAACAGAGGTTTAACATACAAACCTGGAACCGACCTGACGAGGAACGCGCGTCCAAAAGACAACCATTTCGAGCCATCATGAAAGACCTAGTTCTCGGAACCGTTCCATTCACCGACAAGCAGGTGAAGAAGATGTTGAGAGATCTGAAGAGATTGCGTCGACTTGGTATCTACCCAAGGGATGTGCAGGCGAGGAACTATGTGGGCGGCTTGCTTGTGGATATGAGTATCGCCATAACTGAGCCTCACTTTCTTTTCAACATACGACCGAAGTGGCATGTGCGTGAAGTTAAGCGGGCGGACCTGCTCTCGTTTGATACGATGATGGAAGAAGAGAAGATTAGAACGTGGCATCGTGCAGCAAGAAACGAAGATTATTGTGGGAAGCTTCGGTCGCAGAAGGCCAAGGACAGCTCCTCGAAGAGGTGAACGATCCGTCCAAGACCATTCGCAACTTCGAACTCGGCGGCAGTCACCATCGCTTACGTTGCATAGAGCACTGCGACTATCGCCAGCGAGGCTTGCGCAGCCTGACGGTCAAGCAAGAGCGAGAGAGCCTTTGTCATGTAGCAGAGGCATGTCTCTGCACCTAGCAACGATGCTGCCTTCTTAATAGCACTAGCCATCTCAGACCAGGCATCTTCTCATGTCTTTTGAAATATGCTGTCCTACATTAAGGGTGGTTGTGGGGCTTTCGCATGTATTTATCTAATTAATTGATTATCTAACCAGCTATCTAATCATCTATTTGAATGAATTGTTGACTATGTAGGGTGCTTAGTAGGGAGTCATGAAGGAAGTCATGAAAGGAGTCATGAAGGATGTTTGGTAGGGAACCATGAAGGGTGTTCGGTAGGGAGCCATGGAGGAAACCATGAAGGGTGTTCGATTGAGAGCCGTGGAGGGTGTTTGGTAGAGCCATATTTGAAATCAAATTTGATCCTTGAAAATGAAGCAATTCGAAGCTCGGTAGGGAGCCGAGCATGTAGGTGAGCATGTAGAATAGGTAGGAAGCCATGTAGGGAGCATCATTTGAAGCACTGTTTGACGTGTTTTAGCGCTCGACCGACGCGTAATTTGAAGCATGTAGGGTGTTAGATAGGAAGTTTGATGTTGAGCCATGAAGGGTGCTTTCTATAGAGCTAATTAGCATATGCTATGAAGCATGTATGGAGCATACTATGGAGTAGGCCATGGAGTAGGCCATGGAGCGATTGACACGTCGCATAAGCATGTTTCGGAGCGAGTAGGCTGACGAGTAGGCTGGCGAGTAGACGAACGAGTAGGTCGGCGATGGGTAGGGTGGTGAGTAGGTAAGCGAGTACACAGTAGGTAGCTGAGTTGGTAGCTAAGTAGATAGCTGAGTATGTAGGGTGGCATGTAGAAAGCCATGTAGCAAGCATCATTTGAAGCACTATTTGACGTGTGTTATGGGCCCGACCGACGAGTTTGGTAGGAAGTTTGGAAGGGTGTTTGGTAGAGTGTTTGATAGGGAATTCGATAATCGCGGTGAACAGATGATGAAACAAGGTTAATGGCGTAATTAAGTGGTGTTTGGTTCAACCTTCTGTTTAATTAGTAGTAGGTGCCAACGATGTGATTAGCTGCGGGTGGTTGGCTGATTAGCACTCGGGGATTTGCCGATGCGGTTCTCTTAGCTAAAGGGGAGTGAGAATTACGAATCATGGAGAATTGGAGGGTAGATGCAAGTCAACCAGTGCCCTGAAAGCCAAAGGTCTCTGGGGAAACGCGAAATCCCAGACTTCAAAGCCTCGACAGCCTGTCAGCAGCCAAAAAGGAGTACGCCGGTGCTACCCTTCACTGGGAAGATAAGAACGACAGGGCCTGCGGTGTGACCGTGTGATCACCTTCAGTATCGAGCAGGAATCGGATTTCAGAACTACTTATGCTGACACGCGGATCTTCATTGCATCCTGTGGGTCAACAGCGTCACAAAATATGCGGGCAGAACCGTCTAGTTTAGTTGATACATACTGTACGGAGTACTACGTAGTAATACCCCAGATACCGTAGTAGAAAGGTGACTAAAGAATTGCGGTAACCGAGTTTATCTACCGTAAGCACTACGGAACTGCCTACTTGTTTGCCGAGTTCTTTTCTGGCAGCGCCATTAGGAATCGAACCTACTATAATTAAGTACTCTCGGCAAACACGACCCACAACCAACAGGCGTCCGCCCCGGACGGTAAGCCAACCAAAGAACCTTTTTTGCCACAACTGACACGGGATTCGAACCAACAGCTGTTCCCGGTTCAAGAACTTTGACAGACCTGCGGCTAATGGCGCTGCCAGAAAAGAACTCGGCAAACACTACTGACAGTCTTCTAAACTAATACGGTCCTAGTACGGTTAAAGAGAATCATAGAGCTTCGCTAAGGTAGAATATATGAAGTTGATGTTTTTGGTGGGGATGCCTCGGCTAAAATTAGCGGGTCGAACTTATGTTATGATTTCTGCCCCTGATGATTCTCAGTGCTAATTTGATAAAAACATGGTCTTTAACATCTCGCTTCTTACTGTTGCGCTGAGCATTGTTATCTCTTGTTGCATGTACTGGTTAACAGTCAGATACCTGGCAAATCAGGTGAGTGTACAATTCTCGTCATGCACCCGGCATAGGATGCCATAGTTCATGGCTCGCTGCAAGGTTAACACACGCTAACTTTCTTCAAGACAGATATTGCATTCGGCGTTCAACGTGGTTGCCTTCCTCCAAACCGATTGCTCACTGAGCTTCCACTTGGCGTTGATCGTCTTCATCAGATCTTTTCAGCCGATGCTGATAACCGCTTGATGGCCCTCTTTCTATACCATTTCCGTCGTTGGGGCGATACATTGGATTATGTTTTTCTAGGGATAAAGTCTTTTGGGACAATTGACCCTCGAAACCTAGAGGCGATGCTTTCCACGCAATTCAATGGTTGAGTGAATAACTCCAGGACCTACATTGACACTAACAAGTTTAGAATTTGGTTTTGGTCCTCGTCGTAACATCTTTTGGCCGTTACTAGGCGATGGCATCTTTACTCAAGACGACGCGGCTTGGGAGCACTCTCGAAGAAGTGCTCAAGCCGCAATTTGCCCGGAGCAACTATCGCGATCTAGATCTCTTCAAGGAGCACGTGGATAATTTGATTGCACGGATTCCGCAAGATGGTTCATCTATCGATCTGCAACCGCTCTTCTTTCGATTCACCCTTGACACGATGACTTCTCTTTTATTCGGACAGTCAGTGTACAGCCTGAAGTCAATCGCTATCGGCGACGAGAAAGAATTTGCAGAAGCGTTTAATTTAGCGCAGGAATATATGATGAAACGCTATCGACTTCTTGATCTATACTTCCTCATCGGTGGGCGAAGTTTCTTGAATGCCTGCAAGACGGTACATAAGTTTGTGGATCAGATCATTGCGCATGGACTCATAAACATCGCAAACACTAAGCAGGATAAGCCCGATCGATATTTGTTTCTGGATGTCGTGGCTCAAGATTGTCAGAACAAGGATGCACTACGAGATCAACTTTTGAATATCCTGCTGGCTGGGAGGGATACTACAGCGTGTTTACTGTCGTGGATATTGTACGTCAAGTCCAATAACTCAGCCCCTATTCACATCGTTCCGTGAGCTGTTGGGAATCACTAAATCTGAGAACAGTCGTCTTCTCGTATTACATCCAGCAGTTCTAACTAAATTGCGAGATGAAATAGAGGCAGTCGTCGATGGAAAGCCTGGCTTGACGCGAGAAGATCTTAAAAAGATGACATATCTGTCAAACATCCTCAAGGAGAGTACGTTAAACCCTAGCCTAGCTGTCGTAGATAAATATACGGGTCTCATCTAATACTGCAAGCTCTTCGCCTTTATCCCTCGGTACCAGTCAACAACCGAGTTGCTTTAAAGACTACCACCCTTCCCACCGGCGGCGGTCCAGATGGAACTTCGCCAGTACTGGTACGTCGTGGCGAAGCCGTTGCATACTCTGTCTATGCACTACATCGCCAGAAGCATCTATATGGCGAGGATTCGGAAGACTTTCGCCCCGAAAGATGGGAAAATAATCTGCCATTGTATGGCAATAAGACCGATGCTAACTGGGGCTATTTACCTTTCAATGGAGGCCCAAGGGTTTGTCTGGGTCGTAAGTCTCAAATGAGCTTTTCTATATGAAGTGATCTGCATTACAATACTGACAGCTGCACCGATGCGAATAGAAGACTTCGCTCTCATTGAAGCCTCATATACCATCGTTCGCATGCTACAAAAATATTCCGTAATCAAGAGTTCGGAAAACCAGGTATATGAGAAAGTTGGGTTTGAGCAACAGAAAATGACGCTGGTAATGGCGGCTGCCAATGGCTGCGTGTTGCAATTCAGATGACATAAGATATATAGTAAGGCAAACATTCCGAGAGGGATAGAGATGACGAACGCCCCCTTGACGAAGCTAAACAGTGATTTAGGGAACAGTCGTTACGTGGAATGATTACAAGAAGGGGAACTTGGCGGGGAGCTTCATGGGGAGCTTGGTGGGAAGGTTGAGCTTGATGGACCATTCCCCTGCCATGATCCATAATTGCAAAATCAATGTTGCAGCGGGGTGAGCGAAGGAGGTTTTGGCCCCAACGTCTAACTGGACCCAACCCGTTAGGTTTTGCGTGGTTAGATTGGGCTGATAGAGTTTGAAGTAGCCAGTACAAGTCAGATTGTTGTCTTCGCAGGTTTGCAGGTTGCATCAACGCAAGGCTAGCCCTGGCTGTTCTATGACAGATCATTCTCTCATTAACCACGTCCTTAACTCTTAAGTGGCGAACGACTGATACAGAATATCAAGGCAGATGGTTTTTTCTCTCTGCAAGACGCGACTAAGGGTTCAGAGGCCGAAGAATTTGTCGAGTTTTGCAAAGTCTCGTTTTTGCTGACCGATGGTTGGGACAAGATGCGAGATTAGATAGGTAGGTATACAAACACAGTAGGTAAAGCTGCCATCAGCATGTGGTGGGGCCGTTTATTTACCTACCTTAGATTCTCAAAGGGTAGTTGAATCTCTCGACTGCATTTACTGAGATGTTACGATATTTACACGGTGTTAACAGTCAATATTGAGAAAACGATAAATCTTCTAGAACGCCGCCAAGTTTACTGAACGTTCTCACATTAAATGATCCTGGCACAATATGAAGATTAGAAATAACGGTGATGACCTGGTTCGCATATTATGGTTATTCTTTTAGCAATAATAAGGTAGAGCTTATTATGACGCAGTAATCCATTGTTACAGAGAGAATTTCAGTACTATTATGTAATCTAACAGTATAGCAAAAAATACTGTAAAAATATTGTATCTCAAAGTTCACTAGTTTCTTTACTGTTCCAAATTCGGGAGCCGTGATTTAACAGTACTCGCAACTCTGCAAGCTTCCATAAGGTAGAATCTAACCAGTAGAAAACCAAGAATACAGAAGGTGATAGTTCTTTTATTGACTCGAGTGCGAAGCTATAAAGCTACAATAGACACTCGCTATATATGTAGGCCTGGTTACCCACAGATTATACAATCGCCACCGAACTGTACCATCCTCAAGACAGGTCCTCAATACACGAGATTCCTCCTATTCGTATCCCCTCCTTCAGTACTCCAGGATAGCTGGCCTTTGTAGAATAGCCCCACGGAAACGAAAAACCACCGATTTTTTTTTATTCGGTGGAAACTCTAAACCGTAGAAATGTATCGATGTCTCTAGGTATAGAGGCGTATGAGGGAGACTGACAATTGGATCCAGTCCTGCACAGTCCCTGGCTCTCAAACGACACATCGTTAAGTCTTGATTCCCCCTCTTCCTGAGCATTCCAACTTTTCAACCAACTTGTATACCTTCCATCGTAGTGAGCGCTGGATCTAAGAGCCAAACTTCTACCGAAGGCCACCCTATAGCTCATATAGTGTGTTTATTGGCAAAGCCTCTTTCCAAACAGAACAGTGATTTGAACGAAACGCAGTCAAATAAGCCTCGAGAGCTTAATCGTCGAAGATCGCTGAGAGTCCCTATCGATAGAACTTCGGCATTGAGATTATATAAGCCGTGTGGTGAGGACGCAGTATCTTGCCCCTTGGCTCGGTGGCTTCGATGATCGTTGTAACAGTCGCACATCGCTCGATAAAGATCGTTAATAGGCGTCTTCGGCTGTGTATCGTCGGGTTCGTGACTCTTCTTAGCTCTGATAAGAATAACCAATTGTTATCAGGTTCCCAGCCGGCACCACGTGAAGGTGAGAGTCTTGCCAGCCAAGAATACAGAAGGAAGAAGACAGTTTCAAGCTGTATCTATAGTCGGAATATGCGACACGCTTCGTAACATGCCAGTGCCACGTTCGAGACATCTCGCACACATGCTGTCGAACAAAGACTTAAATTCCCTTTTCATTTCGTTGAACTTCTCTTCAACTGAATAAAGATTCGAGTACACGTATTCAAAATCTTCTTCGCTAATCGCCTTGACTTTTTTTGCCACGTCGAAGCCGATTATTCCAATATTCTTCATCTTCAAAGCACTGGAACTTTTGTCCTGAAGCACATCATCAAAATGTCTTGCGCAGATAGTCGCGACAGTATCACGAAGTTCTTCATCATTGTCTGGTGTTGAATCGTATGCTAATATGACAATTGCAGGGAAATCGTAGTGAACCACTGAGGATTTTAGAAGCAGGAAGCTATTGGTATATGAGGGTCAGAGCGAATATGTGCATGTAGATATATTGACTATCTAGTAGATGACTTTGTTGAAGACTACAGATCGGCTGACCCACGCTAGAGGTCGGCAAAATGTCCGATCATGTCACCCGACCATGCGCATAATTCCGCGTTCCTGAGCTAAAGTATTGGTATCTAATCTATACACCCTCCTTTGCTTACATGTACACTCCCCGAGAAACCTGAAATTTTCAGTCCACATCACTCAGTTACACACCCAAATTTAGTAGGCAATTCAAGGGTTTACATATGATTCTGAGCAACCTCTCCACAGTAATTTTGCACTGTTTAAAGAGCTTCAATTTCGTGTTCAAAGAGCTTCAATATCGCTGTTTCAGCACCTTCTTCGCTACATATGAAACGCTGCAAACAGGCCTGCATTCGTTTGGGTGAAAGGGGGTGTGGCAGCACATTCACCTCGCTGCTCTTCATCTCGCTGCTCTTCACCCCTTGCCCGTGTGAGACCTCGATCTCGACCCCGACCCCGACTTCGCCCCCGCCTCTGCTTCACCCTCTGCTGTAGCCCTTGCCCTTGTTGTTCCGCCTTCATCAGTACATGTTCTTTGTGTAGAATTCTTGAACTCTTGCTGACGTCTAACGTCTCGTCGTTCTCTTGCTTCTACGAATCTATTCTTTGATCGAACGACAGCGGGGTTTTGAACTTGTAAAAGTGGATCTGACAGAGTTTCACATCATCATAGATCTCCCCCGAAACGGGAGGTGAAGCCAAAGACATGGGGCCAGCGGAGGCGATGCTGACAGGTGGGGCGCCGGTGAGTTCCTATGATCTAACGGCTGCGATGCTGTACCTCCAAGAATACACGGTGCTAATAGTCTCAATATACATACCCTGTAACGACGAACAAACCCTGATTACGGCTACGCATCTCATGGAAAAGCTCATCAAGGATGGAAGAAGAAAAGTCCCCAAGGAATTACAGGTACTACTACTGGGCGACTTCAATCGTCACGACCAACTATGGGGAGGGGATGAGGTGGCCAGTGCAAGGCAGGGCGAAGCGGACCCTGTTATTGAACTGATGAGCGCTCAAGCTATGCATAGCCTGCTCCCTAGAGGAACTAAAACGTGGCAGCGAGGGGAGATGGAAACAACCATTGACCTAACGCTGGCCACATCGGGGCTCGCTGCAGCTATGACGAGGTGTGAAGTCTATGAGACAGAGCATGGATCGGATCACGTTCGATATGGCCTTACCACCCCGGTCGAGGAAGGAAAGGCTCCTCTTTAAAAACGCCCTCTGGAACAAAATTCGTGAGGTCCTGGCACACAGACTTAGAGACCTCCCCCAAGACACGTCGGTACAAGAGCAGGCAGACGAGCTGACGGATACAGTTCGAGACACGGTGTGGGAGTTGACGCCTAGGGCGAAACCATCCCCATACGCTAAAAGATGATGGACGGCAGACCTAACGCATTTGCGGACCGAATACACGAGGGCAAGGAATCGCGCGAGAGCATGGCGAAGACAGGCAGAGCCGGCGCTCGATTTGGAAACCCAAGCAAGAGAAACAGCGAAAATGTATCATGGCGCAATTCGAAATTAAAAGAAAGCGCACTGGCGCGACTTCCTATCCGACAATACAAATATATGGAGGCTGCCCGATACATCGACCCAAACAACGACTCATACTTCGACAAGACACCACCTTTGATAAGAAAGGATGGTACGGTAACGGCAGATAATCGAGAGCAGGTCATAGAGCTGTTGAATACCTTCTTTCCTCCACTGCCCGAGGAGATACAAGATGAACCCCCGGCGCCAGCAAAAGAGCCAATAAGCATGCCGCGTCTGACGCTACAGGAAGTGGAAAGCAGAATCATGGCAGCCAGCCCATGGAAAGCCCCAGGAGACGACGGTCTGCCAGCAATGGTATGGCGGCAGACATGACCAGTTGTGAAGCATCACATACTACACCTCTTCCAAGCATCGCTGAATAAGGGAGAACTACCAAGCCAGTGGCGAAACGCTCAGATAATACCCTTGAAGAAGCCGGGAAAAGGAAACTATACGAAAGCAAAAGCGTGGCGTCCAATATCACTACTACCTACTCTAGATAAGGCCCTAGAGGCGGTTGTAGCGGACAGACTATCATACGTAGTAGAGACACACGCTCTACTACCTACCAATCACTTCGGAGCCAGGAAGCAACGATCCACTGAACAAGCCTTGATGCTATTACAAGAAAGGATCTATAGGGCGTGGCGCCAAAGAAAGGTACTTAGCCTGATTAGCTTTGACGTTAAAGGCGCGTACAACGGGGTGTACAAGGAAAGGCTACTGCAAAGGTTGCGTGCGAGGCGCATACCATCATCACTGTGCCGATGGGTGGACGCCTTCTGCTCCGATCGGACGGCAACACTATCAGTAAACGAGTACGACTCGGAGAAGCAGGGGTTACCGCAAGCGGGTCTACCACAGGGGTCACCGCTATCCCCTATCCTATTCCTCTTTTTCAACGCCGACCTAGTGGAGAAGAAGATCGATAGTAATGAAGGAGCCTTGGCGTTGTTGACGATTACACGGCATGGGTTACAGGCCCCTCCGCAGAGGCTAATATCGAAGGTATTCAAAGATGTTGATATATGAGGGTCAGAGCGAATATGTGCATATAGGTATATTTGTTGGAATACGAGGTCACATGGGGGCATATTGATATATTGGTTGTTGCTGTTCGGAGGCTATACTCTACTAGCGGGCCCCAGCCCTGCCAGCCCCACCAGCCCTATGAGGCGGAGGTTAAGCGGAAATACCTAACCACAGGGTAACGTATGTGCGTACGTATGTGCATACATACCCCATTTCCAACAAAAGAATTATATCAAAAGCCACGGCGTGGGAACGGAGAAGCGGCGCCACCTTCGAGGGGAAAAAGACGGTGCTGATTCACTTCACAAGAAATGGCGCCCGCCTAAGCAACGTAACGGTCAACATTAAGGGACAGGAAGTGCAGCCAGCCACTGAAGTAAAGCTGCTTGGGGTGGTCATGAATAGGGAACTCCGCTACAGAAACCACATGGCCCTAGCAGCCACTAAGGGGCTAAAGGTAGCAATGGCTCTCAAGAGACTACAGATGACCTCCCCGTCGATGGCGAGGCAGCTGTTCACCTGCATGGTAGTGTTGGAAATGGTGGAAACAGGGAACGGTACTGTTACCCCTGTGGTTAGTAATCTCCGCATTGATCCGGCGCTAGTGGATGGGTATTTACCCTTCGCCCACTTCTTTCCTTCCTTCTTCATCCGTATGCTCTACCTACTACATAGTTTAGTCAAATATATCTATATGCCTATCTACCCTCGTGTCCTCGTATACCAAGAGGTAGCACCGGTAGTGGATTACGCTATGGTAGTCTGGAAACATGCCTGTAATTGTTGATATACGAGGTCATATGGGGTATATAGTATATTGGGTTGAAGCTGGATAGGAGTCTATCTAGGAGCGAGCAGGTAAAACTCTACTAGCGGGCCCCAGCCCTATCAGCCCTATGTAGGCGGAGATTACCATCTCCCCTATTTCCAACAGTAATGTCTCCACAGCCATAGCAGAGGCAGAGGCTTGCTTGAAGCCCATGCGACTTCGACAGGCTGAGAAGGCAGCGGCAACATGAATTAGACTACGAACGCTGCCCGTCTCAAATCCACTGGCTAAGCTCGGCACAAAACCGACCCAACGGTTCAATTCTTCGCTCAGCAAGTTAGGTATTGAACACGCAGAGACACCCTCCAACGGAATGGAAATGATAGAGCCCTATAGCATCCAACCGTGGGCCCCTCGCCTGCAAGCAGACACGACGAGGGAGGAGAAAGACAAGCAGGCTTTTATCGACGCCCTTCAAGGCATCATAGTTGCAACGAGCGCATTCGTCAGAAACGGCAAGGTTCATGCGGCAGGGGGAGCCATTATAGACACGGAAAATGGTGCCACAACGGGTCGACATGTAACATACTCAAGGATGCTAGGGCCAAGGAAGGAGCAAAATCCCTACACGGCCGAATTGTCAGCAATAAGTCAAGCCCTAAGGTGCCTCCCTGACCAAATCCAGGGGCGGAACATATACATCATCACCCGGGGTCTTCCAGCGGTTCAGGTACTGATACAACCCAAGCAACCGTCAGGCCAAAGAGACATAAAGGTCATATATCAAGCTGCTGAAAAGCTTCTGCAACGAGGGAACCGAATACAGGTCATTTGGCTGCCAGCAAAGATAACGTCACAACAACAGGCAGCGGCGAAGAAGGCGGCGCGGGAGCCTACGGGACAGGAAGCTCCCTTGGAGCCCGCCCCCTACCGAGCGCGATCCACCACCACGAGGAGGGCTATAGAGGCCATGAAACAGTCACACATCCTACCAAGGAAAGTAGGAAACTTCACGACGAAGCTGGATAGAGCGCTGCCAGGTAAACACACCAAGAAGCTCTACGATAGCCTAAAGAAGACAGAAGCGAAGATACTCGTTCAACTACGCACGGCCATGGGCAGAATCAACGAATACCTGCACAGAATAGGCGCCGCCGAATCATCGAACTGTGCCTGTGGCGTAGAGAAAGAAGACGTGAAGCACTTTCTGTTCCGCTGCTCCAGATGGACTACGGAAAGAGCGCCTCTGCGGCAGTATCTTACGGCAAGAGAAAACGCTCCCTCCCTATGCCTAGGGGGTAAAGCGTCATCAGATCCGGAAGACTGGTCACCAGACATGACAGTTGTCAGAGCCACCATCAAATTCGCCCTGGACACTGGCAGGCTTGACCACCAACCAGACCTAACGATAGGGCCTACCGCCTCTCACTAATCACCTCCCCTCCCATTAACATGCACCCCGTAGCCTCATGGCGCCTGCTTCGGCTGCTGACCATAGGACGCCGAACATTTGTAGAATCACCTCCAAAATGCGCCTATAACCTCACCTACGGCTACTCGAGCATATCAGGAGTAAATGAGCATAGAAGATAGCAAGAAAAGAAGTTTCAGCAAGGGCTACCGTGGGACATGGACATAGCAATAGATATGATACTGTAAGTTGATAGCGCTAGAGCCCTTTAGGCGTAGTGCCTCGGAATCAATTACCTACCTACCTACCTATGTAAGAGCCATTCGACATTTAACCCCCCACCTATTATCGTATTCAAACAGATGAAAATGAAGCTATTCAGAAGCTAGCTAGTCAAAGTCTATAGTACCCGCTTCAAGATCTCTCTCTAATGCTCTGATATCTGCCTCAAAAATGTCGCCTGAATGCTTGAAGTGCTGCCTCGGATATCTATCACATCTGCTTCGTTCGACAGCGTAATGAAGAAAGTCATCAAAGGTGCCTTCAAAATGGGGCCATACCTCGTCAAAATGCCTACGAACTCAGACCTTTAATACGCTGAAGATGAGTTCTATGAGGTTGTAATTCGGCGAGTAGGGAGGCAAATATCGCATCTGACATCCGTGTGAGGTGATGAGCTCTTCAATTCGACTATTGCAATGAACACTCGCGTTATCCATGATGATCACACTTCTTGAAGCCGAAAAGAAACTGCATAGAGGTAGCAGTTCACCTGCTAGCCATCGAAAGAAAGCCTCGCCGTTGAACCAACCCTCGCGAATACCGATGCAGGATAGATATCCGTCTTTCGTATAGGCCGGAAGAACACTCCAGCAATGCCCTCTCGTTCTAGAGGCTTGATAGCGAGCTGGTTGACCAACAGGAGCATAGGCTTGATGACGCCAGCCTGTGGTCTCATTGAATAAGGACTCATCCACGAACACTGTTGGAATTTCAGGTGTGATTTGGTTGGTAATCTCCGCATCCATCCGGTGCCGCATTCATCCGGCGCTAGTGGATTCAGGGGATTCAGGGTATTTGACCTTCCTCCCATCTTTTCCTTCCTCCGGAGTTTCTAGATAGCTTCAACCCCATATACAATATACTCTATGCCCCATATGACCTCGTATTCCAACAAACAATTCAACCTTCGAGCAGCCTCCGACCGGCGTTAGGGCCTCCAACGGACCCTCACCCCTTGATCCCTCCCGCCCAAACAAACGAAAAGAAGCGCAAATGGACCAGCCTGGAGGACTCCACCCTTGTTTGCCTCCGTGGCAAAGGGGTGGTTTGGGCAGACATCTCCGAGAAGATCCCCGGCCGTAGTGCCACCAGCTGTCGCCTGCGCTATCAAAATTACGTAGAGAAAATAAACGCATGGACGAATGAGAAGAAGGATAAGCTGGCGCGATTATACGAGTGGTATGTGCCTATCCTTCCTAGAAGCCGACCTTCGTTTATCGTTCTTGCTTCTGTTGTTTTCGTTCCCATCTCATTGCTCGATAGCACTACAACAATCCATTTAATCCATTTGAAAACTAAACTTACTCCACTCTCATAGCCAAAAATCTGCCCTCTGGGGCGACATTGCCAAAAAGCTTGAAGTTCCCTGGCGCACCGTCGAAGCCATGCACTGGCAGATTGGCGAGCAGGAAATGGCGCAACGAGCTGGCGTGCGGCTGTTCAATGTCGGCGCTGGTGCTGACAGCTCAACCCGGGTGTTGAAGAGTAGGGTGCCGGATGAGGAGGATGATGGTTTGAAGGATGAGAAGGAAGTGGAGGAGGAGGATGTGCAGGGCGAAGAAGAGATGCGGGGGGTTTAGGGCGATGGTTATGGACATATCCGGGCGAACTTCCATGGTGAAGCTCAAGATCCTGAGATTTTGGCATGCATTTCGGTTAAAATCATTCTGCATCGTTAATATTATATCGAGAAACCTTATAAGTGATACTTTACATTTATGTTATACACACTCTATATTATAAAGGATATCAACTGCATTTGTCCAAGTTAAAAAGCCGTCATCACTTATTGTGAGCCTACGGAGGGGAACCGAAGGTTATAGACGTCTTGGATGTTTCGACCATGGCCGTGATCTCGTCTGAGGTGAAACAGAATATCGAAGAAGTACCTTCTGACTTAACGGATGAGGGTGCGGAAGTGGCAGGTTACTTGAGAAACAGTACGGGATGAGAAAGGGCAAAAAAGAGAAGAGGTTCGCAATGGCAGTCGAGATGAAGAGGCCGACGAACCTCAAGCCAAAAAAATCTCAAACGTCCGAAGCGATGCCGGAATGAAACAAAAGGGTCCTTTGAGATCAGTCAAGCGATGACGACATCGTTCTATGGGGCTACTGAGCTCGAAGACTTGCTAGCACTCGTTAGAATTAGCTTTCGCTTTAACTGACTTTTGGGAACATTTGCCCTCACTTTGCACCAAAGGTTTCCAACTTGGACGGCGGCGGGATGTACGCTCGTACATGTTGAACATTAGCGCATATGAATTACATTGAGACATGATGACCGGCCACGCTTGGAAATGGCGGCGTGGCATATTGGCAACTCAGGTAGAGACCGTGCCAGCATGCAGAGTAGACATCTCGAGCGGATTGAATTCTGTGGATAAGAAAAGTCCCCTGCTTTCTAGTTCTTTTTTTCGCAGCTAATATGGCTAGAATTTTACTTATTGGTGCAAATACTCAATCGCTGCAGCTTGTGCTAATGCAGATTAATAATTATGACTCTCATAGACTCTTCAAAGTATGACTATTCTACAGCTTTGACGATTTCTTATTTTACTTACTTTGCTGTCTTTACTGTCCGAATGGCCTACTCAAGGCTGGGTCCTTTTGTTCTTTGTTGGAATGTGACTTCTTCAACTGTCTTGGATTCTACTATCAACGGGATCTACTGTATGCTCACCAATTCATCGTGATCTTTGATTCCAGGTCTATTCAATGACATCGATCTCAAGTTGGATGCTGGAAGGCGGAAGTGGATACTGGCTATGATTATCTATGCAGTTTGCGGAAATGATTGCCAACCTGGTACTCGGCAAAGAAGTGCATTTATAACCAATTAGAATCTGCTTTTCCAACTCAAAGCCTTAGGATCGCCTCCTTTTCCTGGACATCGTAGTCGTGGCCTTCAACCCACGAACATCTCTATCCCCCCCCTTCCCCCCGCCCCCACACCCCTTGGCAAAAAAAAAAAATTAGTTTGGTCGAGTAATGCACTCGTAAAGTCCCATATGCTTCGACTTGAAAACATGGGCTCGATTTCTTTCCAAGACAAGCCTTTCGTCTCCTTCAAATTGATGAGCTGAGCGTCTTCCTGCGCTGTAAATCTGGAACGCTTAGGCTGAAGAGAGGTTGGCTCAGGTGAACATCGGGAGGAACTGAAGCTGGCCGAATCAGTGGTCCTTGAGCCCTGAGTGGTGGCAACCGAAGAGAGAGCTGATTGAGTTGAGTCGAGACAGAACTCCATGGTGTGAAACGTCTTCGGCCCGATCTGGGTGCGTTTGAGAGATCCTTTAAAGGGCCATTCTTGGTATCCGGTCTCGAAGGTCGCTGTCGTTCCATTGGCAGTAGGACAGTTAGGGAAGAGATTCTCCCAACTTGTGTGTCTGGGGCTGTCGGAATTTTCCGGGCGAGACCTTGATCGAGGGCATCTTCGAGTTCGTTCAGCGCGAGGTGTGGGCGCTCTTGAGGAATGTGGTTTTTTGGCGCTTCGCGGAGTTGGGTCCGATAAATCCATCAGGATCTGAGTCTTCGTCTAGCTCAGCTTGGGCCTCCCACTCTGTCTCCTCCTGCGCATCAACCATCTGCTTGTTCTTCCCGTAGTCTTCCTTCTCCTCTATGACCTTGTCCATCCCCTCTCCCACCTCTACTACGTCCTTCCCCATCTCCTCTTCCACGTCTGTCCCCAGCTCCGACTCATCCTTCGTTGTGCCAAGGTTCTCAGCTTCGCAATGCTCAAGCGGCTCTTCGGAGCCGACATGGTCGCGTTGGTTGCCCAGGCAGCGTTGGACCGCGCTGGTGCGATGTGAAATGGAAGGTCTTTTTTGGATAAGCGGTTGGCGTGATTCACCGCTGAGGCTGTCGTTCGCTGTGGAAGATATGAGCATTAGATCGCCATCGTCGCTGGAGAAAACATACGAAATTCTTCGGCCCCTATCAGGAGCATCTTCTTCACGAGACTCGATGCTGTCGTACAGGTGTTCGTCTAGCACAATTGGCATATCTGCTGGGCGTAAGTACAACGTTGATATGCAATCTGCATGTATGCAACAACGTGCTCACCTTGACTTCCGCCCAACTCTGATCTGCTTAGACTGACAGGCCAGCGGCTGATGTCTGATACTGGCTGATCCAGCTCCACAGCCGTGGGCCGTGGGATGGAGTCGGCCGCAGTTGAGGGCTGATCAACTCGAGTGGAGGAGAGCAAATCTTCGACGGACGGAAACTTCAAATCGTAGTCGACAGCACTGCCACTGCCTCGATATTCTCGGCTGCTTCGAGGCCAGTCCACCTGTTCTGATTTGGTGAGACGAACTTCTCATGAGGTACAGAATTGTCATACCGTCATCCCCAGCACAAGCACCTTGTATCTCTCCTGCTCTCATGAATTCCGCTGTGTGATTCCCAAGCGGAAACGTGTGTCCGAGGACGGAATCTGGCAGGAGGCTCTGGCTACCTCGTATTCCCGACCGTCACCGGGGTCGGTGACGCTCTCAACCACGGCGGCGATCGCCTTGGCACGTCGATCCGTCACCGATCCCCCCGATCAATATGCTCATGTCAGGGACTGGGCTAGGCTAGAGGTACTATCAATGAAGACTGGTATTATTATTATTACTTGGTAGGATCTAGGTACAAGACAATACACCAGGTAATGTACAAGACGAAAGACAAAGAGCGAAAGGAAAGAACGAGGGCTCGGCTACGTGAATTAGCGTATGCAGAAAGGTTTCGAATCCTTGGCATTCATTTTTGCGCTGCCCCACGGTGATCCTTTATATGAGGAATTCGAAAATTCAACCCAACCACCTATTATCGCATTCAAAAAGCTGATATT
>JAABUS010001767.1_pt1 | contig 44828 bp, 39 predicted proteins | sample 5560161 | NCBI WGS metagenome assembly JAABUS01 (sample SAMN10711885, study PRJNA513376) | rock metagenome | isolation source: Antarctica rocks | place: Antarctica: Victoria Land, Trio Nunatak nord | collected 2016-01-04
TCTTGTTTTTTACAAATTTCATGCATGCATGCATAATTTGCGTTGATCTTGCGCAATTGTGCTGTAGAATTCGAATATTCAACGTGTTTACAAAGCTTTCATCATTTGCATTGTTTTGTGACATTTCAAATGCAATACTCATTACAATTTCGTGACTAAATGATCTTTTTGTGAGCTAATAAACTGAACTGTTTGATATGTTTCACACATTGCGCTATTTGCGAAGTGTGCATTTTGACAGTTGCAACATCTAGAAATCATGTGATTGCATGATTGTTCATCTTTGCATGTAGATAATTGACATTTATGATTTCAGATCTGATGATTTCGCTTGCAGTACAAGCATCTTGATGATCTGTTGCATTTGTTCTGCAAATGCTTGAATGTTTGACATTTTTGACATTGATCATTTGATTGATAGTCTCAATATTCGACTGTTTGATATGTTGATCTCGCAGCTAAGAGTCATTTTTTCAGATGTCTTTGTGCTTCTGCTTCGATTTTGAACGTCAGTATTGTCGAAGCATGATTCTTTCTTGCTTTATTTTCATCTTTTGATAATCATATTGAATTGATTATCAGCTTCAATTCAGAATTGTACTTCTTTAGCTCAATTCTCAGATATTTTATTTCAATCTTCATGTTGAAGATTTCGATTTTCAGACTGTGTATGACTATTTTGTGTCATTTCTCATCTTTCTTAATGCTTTTAACATCAAAAACATGCTCTCATATTGCTCTTTGCGCTAGTAAGACATCTGCGATGTATTTTTTCAAGATCATCAAAGCAATGTTGTTTCTCTTTAACGTTTTGACTATCGTGATGACTCTTAGATCGATTTTCACCTTTTTCAATGCATTATTCATCGAATCTCGCATTTTCATCGTCTTCAACGTTCAGTTCTCATTTTTGAGATTGTCAATGAGTCTTCTTTTGCAATACAATATTTCTTGTGATTTTGATGAGAATTTCTTGATAATCAGATTTCATTCGCCTGCATTTGCATTCACATTTGCATTTGTGTTTGCATTTGCATTTGCATCTGTGACTTGAGCTGCTTTTTGTGCATATGTGAGCTTTTGCGTTGATTTTTGCGAATTTTGCATGACTTGCAACGTTTGCAAAATCTGCATCTTCTGCAAGATTTGTGAATTCTCTGTCATTTGCTTTGCATTGATTTTCTTTTTGATGTCTTTAGCATTTTGTTGAATCAATTGTAGAATAATCTTTAATTTGTTGTTTGTTTGACTTTGAAGTCGATTTATTTGCTTCTGAATCGAGTTTTCTATGCTTTCGTTGCATGCTCTTTGAATGTAGATTAAGCTATGACTTATAGTTTCTTTCTGTTCTGATATTGCTTGTCTTAACTGATTGACTGCAAATTCAATTCTTTCGCGCAGTCTCTTTATCTGCATCTTTTTAGAAATGACATCGTAGCACTTGCTCATACTAACTTCGATGCTAGCTTCTTTTTGCGAACTTTTCATCGCTTTTCGCTTTTTCATTTCTTTGAATTTCACAATTGCTCATGTTTGCTCTTTTTGCTGCGAATTCACATTTTGCAGATTGATTGTATTCTTGTTGTTATGCGCGTTTGCATGTGAATTTAGCATTAATGCATCAAGTGAACTAAACATGTACTGCGTTTTTCTATTTACTGATGTGAGTGATTTTTGTTAACTGCAAAATAAATCGACAATGTCGTTCTGCAGTTGTTTGCTTGTTGATGAACTCATGCTAAGTTCATCTCATAAATCTGTTTCAATTTCTAACATTGACTTTTTGATTTCTATCATCAATGTTTTGAATTCTGATGCTGAGCTATTGCTTCTACTGAGTTTCGCGTTACTATTCGCGAAACAAGGCGAGAAAGAATGCATAAAGCGACTCTTTATATTTCTTTTCATAGAGAGTTTTTTCGAGTTTCAAGCTTCGAACTTCTAGAAAATTCACTTGACATCACTTAAATATTTCTTTAATCTTTTATTCAGAGCGTTTCATGTAAACAATTAGTGTAAAGATTTCCCAATTTCTATCTTGAAATCTGCAATAGATTGTCTTCTATTATCGACTTATGTCAGATGAAAATGATATAAATCTAGTCTGCAAGAATCTAGATTACTCTTTTTGATAGAAAATGCTTGATGCAATTGCTTTATATCTCAGATATCAAAGTAGTCGTGTTATCTCGCTCAGAATAGTAATGACTGATCTCAACTTATTGTCTTGCACATCAAGAAAAGATAAAACAGATAGTGATTTGATAAGAAACGCTGTACTTCTTTGAAACAACATTGTTCTCTGTGCAATCTTCAAATGCAAAAGAGTTTGATTTCGATTTTTGTGTTAGTACGCAGTCTTTTATGCTGTTCTAAAATTGATTGATGACTTGTTCTTTTCATGTGAGTTTGCTCTTCAATTTATCAATCAAATTACTGATGATTCTTTCTTCTGCGTTGATGAACTTTCGTTTCGTCGTTGATTTTGATCTGCGTGAGCGCGAAAAATTTCGATTTTCGATTTTTTGACTTGCAACGCAGTCATCTGTGAAGTTATTAAGTCGAATGAAGACTTGTTTTGATCATACGATTGTGCTCTATAACTTGTCGATCGATTTGATATATCATATGCTTCAATAGATCGCTAATGTCGTTTGTTTCAAGACGTTGCTGTCGTTTTATTGTCATCACATGAAACATAAACATCAAAAAACAACTGTTTCATTGAGTCAGCAATTAACTCAATGAAGTCATCAATATGCTGAATGAGCTTCAAAGTCAGCAAGACTTAACTTTACAACTTAATGAACATTGACTTCTCATACAAGATAATCACAAAAAAAGAGCGAAACAACTAGAAGTCACTTTTGATAAAAATGATAAGCTAGAGAAAAAGATCAGTCAATTACAAGACGAGTGATTGAACTTCAGAGCGAAACAACATCAAGCTGATTGATTTATGTCTTGTCAAGATACTCAGTCAGCTGAGCAACAAGTCAATCAGAAAGAAACTTTTATGATCTCAGTTTTAATTCATCATCTCGAGAATGAACAATGTCACTATCAGTGAACTACAATTCTCATGTTAAATCAAATGAAAATCGCTGATTTAAAAGAAAAAGAGAATGATGAATCAATTTATTGATTGATTCTAGAAGTTAACAGAATCAACGAGAATTGTATTCTACTTCATGAAGTCATATTAAAAGATGAAGCTCAATACAAAGATATTAAATTAAGAGATTGTTGAGTTCAGAATGAAATACTATATTGAGATGATCTTCTATGAGTTTTCTTTGATGAGCATCTTCAAATAAAGTTAATTCAAGAAGTTCATGATCAATCTTCTATTGATCATTTTAAAATTCTCAGAACGATGAAGATCATAAGAAGATACTACTATTGATCTTCAATGCAAAAGACAATAAATTGATATATTCAAAACTGCTACATTTGTCAGCAATCAAAGACTTCTCAAAATAAATTCAATGAACTACTACATTCTCTACTCATACTTGAACAGCAATGAAAAAACATAGTCATGAATTTCATCATTGACTTATCTTTTTCGAAAGACAAAAACATTATACTAACAGTGATATGTAAATTGACAAAGAAACGACATTATATTTCTTGCTTCACTGATGACGAGAAAATCACGACAGAAAAAACAGCTGAGCTAATGCTTCAGTGAATATATTGAATACATGATTTATTCAATTTCATTGTTTTGAATCAAGATCTTCAATTTATCTTCATTTTATGAAAGTTGCTTTGCAAAAAACTAGATATTAATCTTCAACTCTTTACAGTCTATCATCTTCAGATCAATGATCAAAGTGAACAAGTCAATCAGAACGTTGAAAGATATTTTTGATTCTTCTGTTCATACATGCAGAATGACTGAGCTAAGTTATTACTTGTTACGAGTGTATCAAGACTGAACAAGACTGAAGCTTTAATCAATTCGCAGTGCACGCTAGCAAGTACTTTGTGTAATGATTAAAGTTAATCAATGATCTAGTCAAGATCTGATCTAGATCTGACTCAGATAAACACACTTCTTTGTGTTACAAGTAGTCAACAAATTTCTATGACAAACACATTTCTTTGTGTCACAAACATCTTTCAAATCAACATCTTTCTTGTGTTTCAACACGTCTTCTTTAAGACTAGCGTCGATCTGAATAACTACTATATAAAGCGTGTTTTTCTTATCTTTTGTATCTTCTTTCTTTTATATTCTTAAAGTCTTAGTTATAGCTATCTTTATAAATCAAACATTCTAGTCACGTACATACTCTGATTAGTTTCTAGACATGATCTCAACATTACTTTAAGAATTCATTAATCACATGATACTGATCTTATTACTTATTCAAATCAACTCAACTGACAACAAAACAAGTATAAAGAAATTTGTGTATTTGATGATCAATGACATCGAAAGACAGAATAACATTAAGAAATCAATAGAATCAATGAGAACATACAATCATGTGATTGCTAGAGAATTTATCACTCAGTCAATAGCATCAGTTCAAATCAATTAATAGAATCAATGATAAAGAATCTTCATTAATTGCTTGAAAATCATAAAAAATCTCTTCAAATCAGCAACACTCTTTTTTGAAGACTAAACACTTTAACAAATGATCTCACTATTTACTGCTGAGCATCATCATTCGCTTGATCATCAAAATCTTCATCATAATTCAATCATCTGTGAATATTTAACTCGATTTCTTCAAGAGTAATCAAAGTTTCGATTCAGTCATTTATTTCAAGTTATCTTCTCATCTATTGAAATTTCTTAAAACTGACTTCGTATGAAAACATCATTAATTCTTGTCTCATTCTCAGACACTTAATGAATCTCTGAAAGTCTCTACTCTTTGAAATATCAAAAATGTAAAGCAGCTACAACATTGAGTTAAACAAGACTCAGAAGTTTTTCTAGAAGATTTAAACAATCTTCAAACTCAACGAGATTTAGATGTAGAAGCTTGTGAGCTATTTGATAAAATACTCAGTGAACAGATATAAAAGACTTATTTTGAAGAAATTGATTAAGCAAAAAAACAATTGAATCTAAATCTTAAAAAGCTTCAAGATCAGACGATGAAACTACAACTGTTAGAATCATGTCTAGAGCAAGTCATAGAAATACAGGTAAACGAAGAATAAATCAGGTAAACGAGAATTCAAAGCTAAAGAGTGAGATCTATGAGATGCGAAGACTATATGTACAGAGAGAAGATGAGCGCTAGACTCGATAGAATCTAGACTCGCTCAAAGAACACACGTTTCAGTAGAAGACTGAGCACGCTCGTAACATTATTCTTTTCTTCTTCAGCCAAGCAATGATCTCATTGCTTCAATCAGCTTCTTTCTTTCTTGTTTATTTCGTTATCATTCTATTTGAGCGTTTCAAGCTCATTTCATCAGACGTTTCAAGCCTATTTCTTGTTGTCATCATAAAGCGTTTCAAGCTCATTTCATCAGACGTTTCAAGTTTATTTCTTCTTGATATCTGATGTCATTGTAGCAGACTCACTATCGATTCATGTCATTAAAGCAGACTCACTATCAAGTGACGAGCTCAACGATGAGATCAATATTGAACGCGTCTTTGAAGCAGACTCACTGTCAATTCATGTCTTTCAAGCAGACTCACTATTCTTGTCATTCAAGCAGTTTTCTTTCTATTCAGCTTCAAATATTCAGCAATGAATGAGTTTCAGCTCATATCTTCGTGTTTTCAGACATGTAGTATATGTTCAATTCTCTCGAGACATATAGTACATGTTTCATTCTGTCTGCAGTACATATCATCTTGCTGTTGTCATCAATGTCGTGAATAGAGATAAATTGTAGAAGATGCAAATAATAGAAGATTCGTTGCTGAATCAAGTGAGTTGTCATTGAAGCAGACTCACTATTCTGATTTCTGTTTACTACATGTATGTAGCATGACTTGTTCTGTTCATTGATTGACTTAATTAAGAGATCAACTTGTGTCTTCTGATTTGCGTCTACTACACGCATGTAGCAGAGTTGTTTCATTCATGCCTACTACATGCATGTAGTAGAACTTGTTTTATTCGTGTCTATTGCATTCAATAGAGCTTGTCTTCTGTTCAATGATTGACTCAATTAAGAGATCAACTATTGACTTATCATTGTAGCAGACTCACTTCGAATGATGAGCTCAACGATGAAATCAATCGTTATCTATCTTTATAGCAGACTCACTATTGATTCGTGTTTAATACACGCATGTAGCAGAGCTTGTTTCGTTCATGTCATTGTAGCAGACTCACTTCAAGTGTCGTTCAAGCAGACTAACTATCGAGTGACTGACTTGATAACAAGATCAATCATTATCTGCTCTTGTAGCAAACTCACTTTCGATGTCATTGTAGCAGACTCACTTCGATTTGTGTCTACTACACGCATGTAGCAGAACTTGTTCTGATCGCATCTATTGCATTTGATAAAGCTTTCTCTGTTCATGTCTATCACATTCGATAGAGCTTGTTCTGTTCATGTTTATCGCGTTTGATAGAGCTTGTTCTGTTCATGTCTATCGCGTTTGATAGAACTTGTTCTGTTTATTCAATGATGAGCTCAGTCAAGAGATCAGTCAAGAGATCAATTCATGTCTGCATGCGATGCAGAACTTGTTCTATTTGATGACGAGCTCAGTCAAGAGATCAATCGAGAGATTGATTCATGTCTGTATGCGTTGCAGAGCTTGTTCTGTTTGATGACTGACTCAATAAAGAAATCATTCAGAATCATTCTTTGCTTTCGATTGTAAAGCTGCAAAACTCAACTAAACTAGAAAGTGAATCACTGTCATGTGATATGTACGAAGCTTTGAATAATGTTAGAATCATGTCTAGAGCAAGTCATAAAGATACAGGTAAACGAAGAGTAAATCAAGTAAACGAGAATTCAAAGCTAAAGAGCGAGATCTATGAGATGCAAAGACTATATATACAGAGAAAAGATGAGCGTTAGACTTGATAGAATCTAGACTCGCTCAAAGAACACACGTCTCAGTAGAAGACTGAGCACGCTCGTAACAACAACATCAACTGCGATTGATTAAAGAAGATACTTCTACTTCTTTCATCATGTTCAATTCATTTAAGCGATCTCAAAAGCTTTCAAATTCATCTCTATTTACTGATGAAACAGAATCTTTCTGAGATGATTGACAAGAAAAGATTCATGACAAGCTAGAGATCAACGTTGATCATTTCAATACTGATAGAATCATACTGATTTATATTCACTTCAGAATCAACAAAAACACAGTCAAAGCTACTTTAACTTAATGTTAACACAATTCATTGAATTTCTATAAAATGATCAATGATTTGTTAAATGAACTTGCTCAGCTATATGATGATCTTGACAAAGAGATAAACTTTTGAAAAGAATATGCTAATCTCATTCAAGAAAAGAGCAAATTCAGCGACTTTTATTTGATATTTCAACGTTTGTTCTTTTATTTAAAGTATCATGAAAAGCAATTGATTGTTGATTTATGAAACAAGATAGTTTATTATCTTCATGCAGCTTGAAGTAGTCAGCTGATTCAGTCAGAATCTTTCAATGAAATTCATAGTTATCTGATTCATTTGAAAAATGAGCATTGAGTCATGAATGACATCAAAGAAAAGAAATTCTTAATCAAAGTTAGAAAGCAAGTCATCTTTACTGAGAAATGAGATTCTTTGAATCTTTATAGAAAGATCGAAGTCACTACACTCGTTAATCATTCAAAGTCGTGCAATGTGATTTTAACTAACGTCAAAGACATTGATCTACAAGCTGAAATCTGTTTCATCTGTCACAAATCAGATCATACTTCTAGAGAGTGTTTTGATTGATCAAAAGTCAATGCATTAAAAGATGATGAGTTTAATTAATTTACATTGAACTCTGAGTTTGATTCTGATTTAAAAAACTAGTTATTTCTTTCAGAATCATTAAAAAGATAAAGATCATATTTTTGTGCAGTCAAATTAAAGTTCTATTGAAAGAAAATTATTTTGAGAAGTCATTTCTGATCAATGCTTCTTTTATCTTTCAAAACAATTCTTTCAATCTTCATTCTTTGATAGATAGTGATTTCGTTGTTTACATGCTGATACATGACAAGCTAGTTGATAAAGTATGTCAAAAACTTGAAATACAATTTATATTACTAGCAAAAGAGAAGTTAATACAAAACTATGATGAGAAGTTAGTTAGAAAGACTATTACTCATAAGATTTTATTCAATCTCACGATCAAAAGTCATAAGAAATTGACTATGTCAATGCTGATAGCTGATATTGAACATCATGAAACTATATTGAGCAAACTCTGAATGAATAAAAATAAAATATTATTGAACATGAGACATAATACTATTGTATTCTCTGATCAATTAGATATTTCTATTTCTATTTTTTCAATTTCGTCAAATACAAAGCATTTAAGTTGATTGTGATCAACTTCAATCTCTTCAGCAGCTCACAGCAAGATCTTTAAGATGCTTAAGCACTCAGTTTCATTCATTGTTAGAGATCAGCATAAAGCGAGTCAATATGAGTGTCATTTAACTAGAAGATAAATGCTAAGAAAGAAAGATAGCTACAGAAAAGAAGCTGACTACATATGTATGTTTCTCAGTCGACGCTAGACTCAATAGAGACTAGTCAAGATGACAAAGCTAAAATAAATCTGACAAGACTAGAAGACTGAGTCTGACAAAGCTAGAATCGTGACATTACTTTCTCTCTTTAATGATTCATGTTTGCATGAATGTATTTTCTGCTCGACTTGATTGATTGATTGAATTGTTGATTAACGCGATTTGTTCAAGTATCAAATATGAAAATCATCAATAATCTTCTGAACGTTCATAAATTCATCGTCATCAGCGTTATATCAATTAAGATCATTGTCATAATCATTTCATTTGACTCTATACTGAAGTCGTCTTCAATATCAACGAGAATTCAATATATCATCGATTTCTCACTCGTCTTCGTCGTTTATCACTATTGAATCTGAGAGTTCATTCTTCTGATCAGACAAGAGATCATCAACGACAGAGTGAAGCAGATCAGAATGAAATACATCATGAACATGCATAGACTTTGATAATTTCAGTTTATATGAAGAGTCAACGAGATCTAGATTGATGAAAGAATCGAGCATTTTGTCATTTAACTTCTTGAAAAATCTCGCTGTAATGATGTTTCTTTCATTCAAAAACATCTTTGATTTGATTTTGTAATTGATCTTCTTTCTATGCTTGTTAGCTTGATTCATCATTTGTTCTTGTGTTTTGATCAGAGCTTCACGAGCGAAGATCAATGTCTTGTTCATTTGTTCAGATATATTCTTGACTTGATTGATCTGCAAGCGTTCGCGAGTGCTTTCATACTCAATGATGTCAGAGTCAAAGCTCATACGAGAATGAAAGCTCTTGTTCATAAAGAAGAGAATCAAGAAGATGACTGAGAACAAGACGTTATTGTCAACAAACTTAATCATGAGTAGTCACTTAAATCAGTCATCTTGCATATACAAACAGAAGAATCGAAGATATCTTTTGATGTTCTGATTGACTCATTCACTTTAATCATTAATCTGAGAGTGATAGACTGTAAAGAGTCAAAGATTAATGTTTAGTCTTTTGCAAAACGACTTTCATAGAATGAAGATAAATTGCAAATCTCGATCAGATACTATGAAGCTTGATAGATCATAAGTTCAATATACTCATTGAATCAGCATTTCAGCTGTCTTTTTGACAGTGATATCTTCATTCTCAGTAATGCAAGAAATATAATGTCTTTCTTTTAACAATTTGCAGATGATTATCAGAATAACATTGTATTTGCTTGAATCAAATAAATTGATAATGAAGTTCATTGCTATGTCTTGTCATCGCTGTTCAGATATCAATAGAGATTGAAGCAAGTCATTTGATTTATTTCTAGATGTCTTTGAACGTTGACAGATATAGCAGTTTTGAATATATCAATTTATCGTTTTTCGCATGAATGATCAATAGTAGTTTCGCTTTATGATCTTCACAGTTCTAAGAATATCAGAATGATCAACTGATGATTGATCAAGTATCTCACGAATCAGATTCATTTGTAGAAGCTCGTTGAACAAGATTCATAGCTGATTATCATGATACAAGATTTCATTCTGAGTTCAACAATTCTTCAATTTGATATTTTCTGTCATGATGAATTGACACATAGAAGTTAAATCAAAGACTGAATTGAAGATCAGATCTGAGTTAGCTCTGAAACTTTATGACTTTGTCAAGACATCATTTAGACTACATCATATCTTCGACTTAATATATCATGAGTTATGTCGTGCTCAACTTGACAATGCTTGACAAACTCTCTATAGTCGATCAATCTTCTTAAGTTATCAAGAACTTCTTAATAATTAGCTCTATCAAAAATATATTCATTCTGTGTCTGCTTAAAATATCACATTGTCATATCATTTTTATAGACTTCGTCTATTCATTTAGTAGACTCAATCATTACAGTTCTAATTATTTCAAACTCTTTTTAAAAATGATGATTCAATATTCAAGCATGACAACAGTAACACAATTGCAACAAAGTTAAAATGATGATGTCTTGATTTTATAAAACATCATATCAGAAAATGAACGTTGCATAATGAAATCAGAAAGTGAAGAAGCAGAAAATGAACTCTTTCTTGATATTAATGAACAGCTGACTTGCACAATGCTTCAACATGATGAACTGTGAAAGAAACAGAAGTTAGCAACTATTTGATCAGAGATTGAGATTCTGCAAGTCATTGAAACGACGAAGAAAAGTCATCAAGCTTTCACTTGAGCTCTCACGAAGAACTTGAATGATTTATGCATTGTCTCAATAGTGTCGACGATAACAAAACAAAGTCATCACGAAGTCGTTTTGCAGAAGCAAAGATTCTCAATCATGAAGAGACTATGTTTGCAGCTCAGCAGACGTGATTCAATTTTATCAACTTTTTTCTTAATTTAATCGAAAATTCGATGAATCAAGACATAAATGTGACTCAGCAGTACATGAACGCATTGCAACGTTCAGATCAGATGATATGAACGTTTGCAGCTCATCTGAGCATTCTGAAACATCAACTTTCGTTGTATAATGATGAGCATAAGCAAGTTCATTTATTCATCAAGTTGAGATCTGAGCTGCGCGTGATCATTACTAATGTGCAGTCAATTTCTATCACACAAGATGCATTAATCAATCTTGTCATTTGATTGAAAATAAATCTGTGAAAAGAACATGTCTTGTTGTTAGAAGTTGATCTAGAACAAGTCATAGAAATGTCATTTAACTAATAAATAAATGCTAAGAAAGAAAAGTATTTACAGAAAAGAACTCAATTCTTATATGTGTATTTCTCAGTTCTGTGCTAGACTCGATTGAGTTGACGTCTTACACATATGATGCAGAGTCTCAATGACATCATCTCTAGATCAGATTTTCGCTAGACTTGATTAGAATGAAATCAGATGAAGACTAGATGAAGAATAGATGAAGACTAGAATCGTAACATTACTTTTTTCTCTTGACTATTCATGTTTGCATGAATGTTGTTTCTTAGTGCGCTTTTCTTGAATATTTGATATGAAAGTCATCAATCATCTCTTGAGCGTTCATAAATTCGTCATCATCAGCGTTATATCAGTTGAGATTGTTATCATAGCTCTTTCATTTGACTTGATATTAAAGTCGTCTTCTATAGCGTCAAGAGTTCAGTATATCATCGATTTTTCATTCGTCTTCATCGTTTATCACTATTGACTTCGAAGATTCATTCTTTTGATCAGACAGAGAGTCATTGACGACAGAACGAAGAAGTTCTGAATGAAATACATCATGTATATACATAGTCTCTGATAGTTTCAACTTATAGAATGAGTCAACAGACTCAGTGATCTGAAATGAGTCGAGCATCTTGTCATTCAATTTTTTGAAAGATTTCGCTGTAATGATGTTTCGTTCATTCAGAAACATCTTTGATTCGATCTTATAATTGATATTCTTTCTATGCTTATTAGCTTGATTCATCATTTGTTCTCGTGTTTTGATCAGAGCTTCACAAGCGAAGATCAATGTCTTGTTCATTTGTTCAAATATATCTTCGACTCAAGCAATCTGCAGTCGTTCGCGAATGCTTTCATACTCGATGATGTCAGAGTTGAAGCTCATACGAGAATGAAAGTTCTTGTTCATGAAGAAGAGAGTTAAGAAGATGACTGAGAACAAGACGTTATTGTTGACAAACTCGATCATGAATAGTCACTTAGATCAGTCGTTCTGCATATATGAACAGAAAGAACGAAGATATCGCTCGACATTCTGATTGACTCGTTCACTTTGATCATCGATCTGAGAATGATAGATGATGAACAATCGAAGAGAAATGCTCAGTCGTTTGCAAAGAAACTTTCAGAGAATGAAGATGAACTGAGAATCTCGATCGAATACAATGAAGCTTGATAAATTGTGAGTTCAATATACTCATTGAAGCAACATTTCAGCTGTCTTTTCGACTGTGATATCTTCATCATCAATGATGCAAGAAATATAATGTCTTTCTTTCAACAATCTGCAGATGACAGTCAGAATAACGTTGTAGTTGTATGAATCAAATAGATTGATAATGAAGTTCATGACTATGTTCTGTCATCGCTGTTCAGATATAAATAGAGATTGAAGCAAGTCGTTTGATTTATTTCTTGATGTCTTTGAACGTTGACATACATAGCAGTTTCAAATACATTGATCTATCGTTTTTCGCATAGACGATCAATAGTAGTTTCGTTTGATGATTTTCATCGTTCTAAGAATATCGAGATGATCTATTGAGAGTTGATCGTGCATCTCACGAATCAGATTCATTTGCAGAGATTCATTGAATGAGACTTATAGCTGACTGTCTTTGTATAAGATTTCATTCTGAACTCAACAATTCTTCAGCTTGATATCTTCACATTATGCTTCGTCTCTTGCTATTGCTTCGCGAAGTAGCGTACAATTCTCGTCGATTTCATTAATCTTGAGAATCTGTTTATAAATTGATTGATCATTATTCTTCTCTAGATCAGCGATCTTCATTCAATTCAATGTCAGAATAGTAGTTCTTTGATATCAAACGCGTTCATCGTCGAAATCTCTAGGCACGAAGTCAGCTCGACAAGTTAAGACATTGATTTTAATGTTCTGTTTATCAGATCAATATATTATCTTGAAGTTGAAGTCAGCTAGCTTCTGAACTCAGCGCATCTGACGTCTGCTCAGCTCTTTGTCTTTCATCAATGAGATGAGTGCTTGATGATCAATGAACATCTTGATAGAAATGTCGATCAGCTTCAGTTCAAGTCGTCAGTGTTCAAAAGCTCAAATTATGATCAGCAGTTTCTTATCATATATCTCGTAGTTGCACTCAGCAGAAGACATGTTCTTGCTATAGAAAGCAATTGAATGTAGAACATCTTCGTCATCATATTGAAACAGAACTTCATCGTTGACGTAGTTGAATGAGTCAATTTCAAGAATGAAATCGCAAGTCTGATCAAAGTGACGAAGTATAAAAGTCTCAGTCATACGTCTCTTCATGTGATCAAATGCAGTTTAACAAACTTCGTTTCATTCAAATATGATCTTCTTTTGAATGAGTTAAATCATTGAACGAACAATCTTCGAAAAGTTCTTGATGAAGCGTCGATAGAAATTGCAGAAGTCAATGAAGAACTGCATCTGAGTGAGATTATTGAGTGTAGATTAATCAACTACTGCTTGTATCTTTCGTGAATTCATCTTAAGTCTCTCGATTGACATCAAAAGTTCTAAAAAGATGGTTTTCTGAACATGAAACTTGCATTTATTGATGTTTATTTGTAAATCAGCTTCTCGTAGTCTATTCAAGATCAATCGTACATGTTGCTTGTGTTTTTTCAATGTCTTGCTGTAGATGATAATGTCATCTAGATAGATCTGACAAAACTGATGAAGATAATCAAACAGCACGTCGTTCATATAGTGTTGATAGAACGTCGATTTGTTGATTAATTCAAAGAGCATTACATGATATTTGTATGAGTTGAAGAAGATGATAAAGATAGTTAGATCTTTGTTATCTGAGTGCATTCGCAGTTTATTGAACGTGACAATGATGTTCAATTGAATCAAATATTTGCTTTCTTGTATACGAGCGAGAGTCTCGTCTATCAATAGCAAAGAATAGCGATTTCGTTTAATCAAAGCATTGAGCTTTCTGTAGTTGACGCAGAAACGCAGACTTTCGTCTTTCTTTTCAGCGAACAAGATGAGCGAGACGTATGAGACGAAGCTGAAGAAAATGAACTCTTTGTTCAGATGTTTGATCAGATACTTCTTTATCTTCTGAAGCTTGTGATTGAACATCTGATATAGTCTGCTTCGCAAGAATATTTTCTCGTCGATCAACTCAATCTTGTGATCATAGATACGATGAGATGATAGCTGATCAATCATTGCTCGATCGAAGACGTTTAAATAGTCATGATATTCAGAGAAAAGCTTGATCTTAACTTGCTTGAGAATCTCAACATGTAAAAGCTCATGTAGATTCACTTCTTCAGACTTGTTTTCAACTGTAGTTATGAGTCGATCGATTTTCAAGACAATAACAGCAAAGATCTTGACGTCTGATCATTTGACTAACATTCTATATGTTGCTGCTTCTATCATGAATATGTTGGTTGAACTGAAAGCTGATTTCAGACTGAACGTCGATTTAAAGTTGACGCTAGACGAAACTGCTTCAAGCGATTTTGACTGTTCAATTAGTTTAACTGACTTCTTATTGAACTGACTGAAAGAGAGTGATTTTTGACGAGATTGAGATGTAACGAAAGTGAAAAATCTCTTCAGTATATGAGTAGAAGTCAAACTCTTCTGCTTCATGATTGTCTTGTTGCTTGTGAATAGAACAATCGATTTCTGATTGAGAGTGAAATTCGAAAATCGAAGAAAATCGATTTGCATATCAATTACTAGATTGATTTTGTTCATTCATGTTTTTTCAAGAATCATTTGATGTTGATCTAATCGAGTGATCAACATAGAAGCTGTGTCAATTATATGATCTTGAACAGTCAGATTTGAATAGATGACATGAGTAATGAGTTTCTTAGCATAATGATTGTCAAATTCTCGAATTGACTTCGCTTTGATCAAAGTCAGAAACTTGATTTGCAACTGATCACAAACAATCTGCGCAATTACTTCATCAATGAACGAATAGTCAGCAGCTTCGATGTTTATCAATGACTTCAATGAGTAACTAATTTCATTGCTAGAAAGTACACATTCAGTAGTCAAAGATTCAGAAGCAAAAGAATCATCTGACATGCTTGTCGTTGAAGAAATTAACACATCTTTCGTCGCGTCTTTGATGAAAGTCTCTAGTTTTTTGCCTCGCTATTCTCGAAAGACATTTTCTCATTCTCTTTATTCTTCGAAATGATGATTTCATGTAGATGAGAGATGAATGCATGAGATGTCGAGATGTTGATCTTGTTCTGAAAGCAGTTCTTGAATAAGTGATCTGAGATCTGACAGATATAGCAGACGATAGACGATCTGACTGACTCAGAAATAGAAAAGATAGTCGACTTGACATATTCAATTATCAAAGTCGTCACTGCTGACAATGAAGTAGCAGTGCATTTATCAGATACGACAGTGACTTTGACGATGACAGTGCGAAGCTGACTGCGTAGCTGATAGTTGACTCGCTGTTTATTATTCACATCTTGAAGAAAGATTCTTAAGCGAGTGAGCGAAGTAAAGTTCTTTGAACAGACTGATAGAGCATTCTGCAAGCGATTATTGATTTTATTCTGAAGATCGTTCATCAGAGTGCAATCATCATATTCGAGATAACTGAATAGCTTCATAAAGTCGAAGTAGAAGACATTGAAAGACTTGTCTGTTTATCTCAGAGCGTTGTACTTGCGATGACACTTTCGATTTTTATTCAGTTCATCATATATTTCTTTCAGATGCTCAAATAGCTTGTAGATCGAGATGTAAGAATGCAAAGCATTATGACGACATCAAGCGAAGATATGTTCAGCAGCATCATCTTCTAGTCTAGACATCACATAAACAATACAGATATTCTTATTATCGAAGTGATTGACATTTGTCTGAAGCTTGTCGTTCATCTTGATTCTTCAGCTATTTCATGTTGATTCATCTTCATCAATGAATACAGATGAATTTGAAAACTTAAAAGACTTGTGATGATCGTTATTGAATAGAGTGAACGACTCATGTCGAGTATGATTCTCGATAGATTGATGAGATAGAGATTTCGTAGAAACTCGAGATTCAGTAGACTGACGAGATTGAGACTGATTCGCTGAACGCTGTTTCTTTTTTAGACTTAAGACTTTCTCTTGTAGATCAACGATAGTCTCTTCTTGAGTGTCTATTGTCATTTGATTGATCTCTAGCTCATTAAGTCTCTTGATGTGATTGACTTGAACATCAATTCATTGCTCATTGAGTTTCAAAGTCATGTCTCGTTGATCTTTTAGCTCGATCAGCATCTTGATGATCTCGTCTGACTGATCAATAGCTCATTGACGAAGTTGTTGACTTATGTTGATGTCTTATGAGATAGCGACATTCTGAGATTCAGTTGAAACATCGAAAGAAATAATGAAAACGCGTCTGCTAGCAATGCTTCTAAGCAGACGAGCTGTTTGTGACTCGACTGATTTGAAGTCGCGTGTCATTATGAGAAAGATAAATAGATAGATTTGATAAATTTAAGTAAATTTGAGTAAATTTGAAGATGTGTTTTGATGAAAGTAATTCAAAGAATTTCTTGCGAATTTTCTGAATAGAAGTAGATTATTTTGTATCGTCTACACGTTGATAGCAGAGTAGTTGATTAGCATTTATTTACTGTTAGAGATTGATCTAGAGCGAGTCATAGAAATGTCATTTAACTAATAGATAAATGCTAAGAAAGAAAAGTATCTACAGAAAAGAACTCGATTCTTATATGTGTATTTCTCAGCTTTGTGCTAAACTCGATTGAGTTGACGTTTTACACATATGATGCAGAGTTTCAATGACATCATCTTTAGATCAGATTCTCGCTAGGCTCAATTAGAATGAAATCAGATAAAGACTAGACGAAGAATAGATGAAGACTAGAATTGTAACACTTGTCGTCGAAATGATTTCAAGACGAGAACTTGCATGATTGAGATAAAATCAATAAAAAGACTCATTCAAAGCAAAAGAAATTTCATTGATCAATTAAACTCAATTCTTTGTTGAAGACAAGCTTGCATGCTTCGTCATATTATTGCAAGAATTTGTTCAATATAACGTGTTATACATGCAATTAAAAGAATCATTACTCTACTGATTGTAAAGATGAGAAGATCAAGAACAAGTCAAAAGAATTTAATGTAAATTGAGTATTCATTGATTCAATGTCACATATGAGTTGTCTCAAGATTTTGAAAAAAGGCAAGCTTTTAATGAATGCTTCAAATCATCAAAAAAACAAGAAGTTCTCTTTGTAAAGACTTTTATATACAAAGAGCATGTAATTCAGAAAGATCAGAAGACAGAAACAAAGATTCACATGAATATCAATGTCAAGATGAACGTGATTAGTCAATGTTTCATCATAAAGCAAAGTATGTCATTGCTGAACATTGATCTTTCAAGATTTATCTGAATGAATGATCAGAATGTTTATTGTTATGATGTCTATAAGATGTGTTATCGACTGAGAGACAGCTGAAACATAGAGAAAAAAGATATAAGTATTTTCTATGCTATTGACAGAAAGAATCTTTTCTAGTCTTGAGTATGTCAAATATGCAATTTGAGTGTATTTGAATAAACATGATTGCAAGAACATGATGTTTCAACGTGAATGAGCACGTCTTTGAGTTGTTCTTCGCACAAGCATTTGCGAAAGTTTTACAAGATGAGTCTACTATGTATGCTCTTGTCATGATCAATGTTGTCAAAGAGTTGATCATTGAACATCAAGTGAAAGCAATGAATAACATGATGAGTTGTATCACAAACACGTTTGAAACACAGACTTTACTCATCAAATTGAAAGAGTACGAAGATGTATTTTCAACAAAAAGTGCAGATAAACTGTCTTTGCATGAAGATTATGATCATGCAATCAAAATCACTGCAGAGTCATCATATGAATCATTATATAATTTGTTGAACACAGAGTTAGTGACTCTGAGACAGTATTTAAACAATGTTTTAGCGAAAGAATGAATTAAGCACTTCATTAGCTTAACTGATGCATCTATTCTATTCATTTTCAAAAAGAATGATAGTCTTCATTTATGCATGAACTATCAAGATCTGAATAAGATCACTGTCAAAAATCATCATTCACTGTCTTTAATCAGTGAAACTCTAAACAGACTCAATAAAGTCAAGCAGTTCATTAAGTTAAATTTGAAGAATGTCTATCATTGTCTCAGAATTCAATGTAAAGATGAGTGAAAGATGATGTTTTGTATTTATTATGATCACTTCAAATATATGATCATGTTGTTTGATTTAATCAATGCATTTATCATCTTTCAAACTTATATTAATAAGATCTTGACAAAGTTTTTAAATGACTTTTGTATTGTTTATCTGAATAACATTTTAATCTTCTTTGTAGAGAAGATTGATCATGTAGATCACGTGAAGCAGATTTTGAAGAAACTAAGAAAGTTCAAGCTATATGCTAGCTTAAAGAAATGTGAATTCTTCATCACTAAAGTGAACTTTCTAGAATTTGTCATATTCACAGAGAGCATTTCAATGAACTCAAGTAGAGTAGACATCATCAAAACGTGATTCAGATCGAAGATGTATTGAAAAATACAAGTTTTTCTGAAATTCATCAATTTCTATCAACGTTTTATACATCACTACTTTCAGATAGCAGAGTCTTTAACAGAATTGCTGAGAGATAGTGTAAAAGATGTAAAAATAAGCTCATTCATATGATTGAGCAAAGTGAAACAAGCTTTTAATCAGCTTCGCAACGTCTTTATGAGAGCATCTATACTAAGACACTTTGACTCAGAATGACATATACACATCGAGATCAACACGTTCAATTATGCAGTTGCAAGTATTTTGTTTCAGTCAGATGATGAAGATCAGTGACATTTAATTGCATTCTGATTCAGAATGATAATAAACGTTGAAAGAAACTATGAAATACACAATCAGAAGCTTTTAGTCATAGTATCAATGTTTAAACATTGACAACACTATGTGAAAGACAATTATCATATTGTTGAAGTTTTGACTGATCATAATAATCTGAAGAGTTTTATGAATGTTCAAAAGCTAAACAAAAGATAAGTTAGATGAATCATGAGATTGTTGATTTGCAACTTTGAAATAGCACATAGATCAGAAAAGAAAAACTTGATTAATATGTTGTCAAGATGATCTGATTATAAGAATGAGAATATTTTTGTGAATTGTTTGCTACTCACTTTGCAGCGAAAGCTGACTAGAATAGAAAGCTTAAATAGCTTTATATTCGTAGCGATCAGAGAATTATACTGTATACAAGTGATTAACGATGTCGAGAAGATGTTCATTCACAGTATAAGTATGAACAGATATTCAGTGAAACATGTCAAAGACAGATCGCAAGATGAAATCTACTGTACATGAATGATTAACAAAGTTAAGAAGATGTTTGTTCACAATATCAATGAAAACATGAGTACGTGTTCAGCAATGCATGTTAGAAGTATGCTGCTGAAAGTCATGATTTTAGCAGTGCAAGAAATGCATCTAGACGAAGTACATTTCTCAAAAGATAGAATTTCTTAATTTGAATCAACAACTTTGAAAAGCACAAATGTTGAAACGTCAACTTATAAAGATTGCAACGTAGTTAAGAAACAGCTTAATTCTGTTGTTGAAACTGTTGATTGCAAACAACTCATTTCATATGCAATTGTCAGAGTATTGACAATTCATGAAACAACATACAACTTCAGTAGTAAATTTGTAGTCAAGCTCATCAAGATCTTACAGCAAGAAAATGAATTTGCTGTGAAGTTAAAAGCAGACGAAATGATGAGTATATGAAAGAGTGACGTTGAAGCTTGAACATTGAATAGTCAAGAAATGATAGAGTACAATGAATCATTGTATGTTTCAGAAGATCTTTCTGTCAGAGAAGAGCTGTTGAAACATCATCATGATGATTCATTAACGAAGCATTTTGATGCTGACAAGATCAGCAAGCTATTAGATTGCAAATATTACTGAAAAAGTATGATCAAGAATGTCAAAGAGTATATAAATACTTGTGACATTTGTCAGAGAGTAAAGATGAAACGTCATCTATCATATAATAAGTTGAAATTGTTATTTCAACTTACAGATTCATGAAAAGAAATCACTATGAATTTTATAACAGATCTGTCGTCTAGTAAATGAAAAAAAGTCGTGTATGACTTGATTCTTGTGATAGTTGATTGCTACATGAAAATGATGCATTATCTATCTATAAAGAAGACTCTGACTGTTGTAGAGTTAACAGAGTTGTTCTTTGAGAAGATTGCTTTAAGATATGAGATATCAAATGATATAATTATTGATAGAGATAGTTTATTTATCAGTGCGTTCTGATCAGAGATCTGCTATCATGCCAAGATGAAACAATGACTAAGCATTGCTTTTCATTCGCAAACAAATGATCAGACAGAACAACAGAATTAAACGCTGAAACATTATTTACAAGTATATTGTTCAAAAAAGCAAGACAACTGAACTACGCTTCTACTCATAGTTGAGTTCATGTATCATCAGACGAAGCACTCTTCATTGAGCTGTAGTCTCTTTAAAGTCATGTATGACTACAAGTCAATCTTTGACATACACATTAAGAATGATGCTATGAAAGAAGAAGTGTCAGTAGCAAAAGAACGCGTTGAAATGCTGCAAGATGTGCAAAACACGTTGATGAAATGATGACAAAATGTGATCAATGCTCAGACAAAGTACTATAATCAAAAACATAAGTTTAAGTTTTTTAATATTAACAATTTAATCATGCTATCAGCAAAAAATCTGAAGCAGAAGAAGTTGAATAAGAAGTTATCAAATAAAATGATAGAGTTCTTTTGTATACAGAAACTCATAAATAAGCAGATGTATCATCTTGATCTTTTAATCATTTATAAAGTTCATTCTGTCTTTCATGTATTTCTTTTAAAGTCGTATAATCGTAGACTAAATGATGACTTTATATTCAATTATCTTGTATTCAAGCTTATTGATGATGAGCAAGAATGAAAGATAGAAAAGATTTTACAGAAGTAAAAAAGAAAGAGAATTTTATATTATAAAATACAATGAAAAGAATATTTCATTGAATATAATCAATGAATATCAAGCGAAGATATAAAAGATGTCTTGAAGCTTATAGAAGCTTTTGAAATGAGATTGAAACATAAGTGAAAAGCATAATCTTTCACGTTCAAGCATAAACTCATTATTAGAAAAGAAGAATCATTGTATTATGATAGTTTCGCTCTTTAATGAAATGATCACATATGTAAATCAACAGACAGAAGAAAAAGATGCAAAAATGCTCAAACGCGTTCAACAAGAAAGCGTAATCATCATGACATAATAAACATCATGCAATCATTATTTCATTAAACATCTTTCACATGAGACAAGATTGCAAACTTCTTCTTCTTTTTCATTGTCAGATTTACATTGAGATGTGAAGACAGAGAATTGAAAAATGACAGATTGTGCTAAAAATATATCAGAACAATTAGAAATGCTGACAAAATGATATATAATTGAGATTGAATGTATTACAAAGTGCTTTACATTCAGAATTTCTTTGATAATGTCATTGATAATCATCATCTTTTTAAGAATGAACTTTTGAATCTTTAGAAACTCAAGTTTGTGAATCTTCTTAAAATGATTCTTCACACATGTTGCTGTTATCAATTTCTTGTAGAGAATTTTCTGATAAGCAGTGAATGTTGTCAGAGCAATGATCTCTTCTTCATTCTTAATTGCACTATCATGAATTTTTTGCAGATGAAAAAATTCATTGATAGTTGAAATGCAAATGTCGAGAATCTAGACATTGAATCATGAGTGTTTAGCAGATGTATCATATAAGTATATTCATTGCAACACAGAAATTTTCATTACTTGCATAACAAGCACACTTTTTGTACATTGTCTTTCTTTAAAAGATGATGTCACATAATGATGTTTTATTCTTGATGTGTAGAACTCAAGCACACTTTATACAAATCACTTTATTTAAAGCTTTGAAATCAGCAGCACTTCTTTCGCTTATTTTAATCATTGACAGCTGAAAAGCATCAGTAATGACATCAAGAAGTTGAATAAGCAAATCTCATCATCATTCTTTAATTTCGCGAAGTCTGTAAATTCAACAAGATCATCAACGAAGCATTAGCAATCATTTCTTTCTTCATTGTTTTTCGAATTTTCTCTTCAATAGCGAAAATATACTTGAAAGTTTGAATAGTAGAAGTGATGAACTTTCAATCAGAATTTGATGATATCTGCATCATTATGAGCGATTCAACATCAACAGCATGATGATCATCATGTCTGATCAATGTCTTTTGAGCAAACTTATGATACTGTTAATCGCAGTAATAGTCATGAAACTTCAAGTGTGACATCACTTACTTTTGCAATGATCTTGATTCAAGCATCAGTTGACTTCATCATCTTATGACTTTCTTTGAGCGTCGTTGCACATTCATGACTCATGATCTAGATCTCTTACTCTTACAATACAGATATACTCAAAGTTTGTCAAAAGTAATCATATAATGATAAAAATACAATTGTGATTGAAAAAAGATGAAGTTGAAGAAAATGAAAAGTTGAGAAGAATTGAAAGAATGATAAACAAACAACAATTGTTATTCACTCTGATCTACATTTTATCATCTCAATCACATCATTTACTTGAAAGATAAACAATGTTTATGTGCTATCTACACATCATCATTGCTGTCATTTACATCAACTACACATCACATATACTATTTATAATGTCATCTATACACATTATAATTGAAGATGAATTATCATTCAATCAAAAGTTTCTCTTTTTCTTGTTTTCTCACAGAGATTTGAAGATTTTTATCAAGAGCTTTTAAAGTGAATCAATGAATGCACATCATCATTTATCAGAATAAATCACGACATTAAATTATTGAAGTCAAGAATAAACTCTCTTAAAAGAGAAAACAATTGTCATGATGAATTGATACATAAAGATTAAATCAAAGATTGAATTAAAGATCAGATCTGAGTTAGCTCTGAAACTTTATGACTTTGTCAAGACATTGTTTAAACTACGTCATATCTTTGACTTAATATATCATGAATTATGTTGTGCTCAACTTGACAATGCTTGATAAACTCTTTATAGTTGATTGATTTTCTTGAATTATTAAGAACTTCTTAATAATTAGCTCTATCAAAAATATACTCATTCTGTATCTGCTTAAAATATCACATTGTCATATCATTCTTATAAATTTCATCTATTCATTTAGTAAACTCAATCATCACATCTTCATATTGTGTCTCATCTCTTACTATTGCTTCGCGAAGTAGCGTACAATTCTCATCAATCTCATTAATCTCAAGAATCTGTTTATAAATTGATTCATTGATATTCTTCTTTAAATCAATGATTTTCATTCAATCTGACGTAAGAATTGTAATTCACTGATAGCAACATCATTCATTCTTGAAACTTCTAGAAACTGAATCAACTTGATGAATTAATGCATCAACTTTAATGTTTTATTTGTTTGAGTGATACATGATTTTGAAGTTGAAGTCAATGAGCTTTTGTACTCAACGCATTTAACATCTACTTAGCTCTTTATCTTTCATTAATGATGTCAAAGCTTGATGATCAATGAACATCTTAATGAATAGCTCAGTCAATTTCAGCTCAAATCATCAATGCTTGAAGACATGAATGATTGCTAGTAGTTTCTTGTCATAAATCTCGTAATTGCACTCAGCGAAGCTCAGATTCTTGCTGTAGTAAATCATTAAATGCAATGTTTCTTCGTCATCATACTGAGAAAGTATGTCATCGTTGATGTAATTGAATGAGTTTATTTCAAGAATAGTCTTTCTATTTTGATCAAAATGACGAAGAATAAAAGCTTCAGTCATTCATTTCTTCATATGATTAAAGATTGTTTGACAAGCTTGATCTCATTCAAATATCATCTCTTTTTGAGTTAGTTGAATCAGAGAATGAACAATCTTCGAAAAGTTCTTTATAAAACGTCGATAGAAATTGCAGAAGTTAACGAAGAACTGCATCTGAATGAGATTTGTAGAAGTAGATCATTCAACTACTGCTTGTACTTTTCTGAAATTCATCTTTAGTTCTTCAATGAATAGCAATAGTTTCAGAAAGAAGATCTTCTGAACATGAAACTTGCATTTGTTTATATTCATCTGAAGATCAGTCTCTTGTAGTCTATGTAGAACTAATCATACATGTCGCTTATGTTTCTTCAGTGTTTTGCTGTAGATGATAATGTCATTTAGATAGATCTGACAAAACTGATGAAGATAGTCAAATAGCACGTTGTTCATATAGTGTTGATAGAAAGTCAAGTCGTTGATTAATTCAAAAGACATCACGTGATATTTGTAGAAATCAAAAAAGATGATAAAGATAGTCAAATATTCGCTGCTTGAATGTATGCGCAGTTTGTTGAAGATGACAATGATGTTTAATTGAATCAGATACTTGCTTTCTTGTATACGAGCAAGAGTCTCGTTTATTAATGACAAAGAATAGTGATCTCGTTTAATCAAAGCATTGAGCTTTCTGTAATTGACGCAGAAACGCAAGCTATCATCTTTCTTTTTGATGAATAGTATGAGTGAAGCGTATGAAGCTGAGCTAAAAGATATGAAGTCTTTATTCAGATGCTTGATCAGGTAATTCTTCATCTTTTGAAGCTTGTAATCAGACATATGATAGAAATGACTTCAAGAAGATGTTTTCTTGTCGATCAACTCTATTTTATGATCATAGAGACAATGAGAAAATAGTTGATCAGTCATCGCTTGATCAAACACGTTTAGATAGTCATGATATTTCAAAGAAAGCTTAGCTTTGACTTCTTTCAAGATCTCTTCATGTGAAAGCTCTTGTAGATTTACGTCTTCTGATTTATTTCTAGCTGTTTTTAGAAGTCAATCAATTTTCGTAATGATGATCACGAAAGTAGTCACATTCAATCATTTGACTAGTGATTTATATGCTGCAACTTCTATCATTGCTATGTTCATTGAATCAAAAGATGAAGATTTGACTGATTTTAATGATTTCACGATCTTACTGAATGAAGATGACTTCTCGCTAAGTTGAGTGACAACAGAAGAGATAAATCTCTTTAGTATTTGAGTAAAGATTGAACTCTTCTGTTCTATCGCGATTTTCTTGATGATAGAAAGAGAGATTGAGCTAGCATCAATATGAGTCTTTAAATCAGAAAATTGAAGACGATCGTTTCTCATATCAATTGTTATTTCAATCTTATTCATTCATGTTTTTTCAAGAATCATCTGATGCTGACTCAATCAAGTAATCAGCATAAAGATGAAACGTTTCATATGATCTTGAACAGTCAGATTTGAATAAATCGCATGAATAATGAGCTTTTTTGCATAATGATCATTGAATTTCCTTATTGATTTGAGCTTGATTAAAGATAAAGATTCAATTTGCAAATGATCACAAACATTCTGCGCGATTAATTCATCAATGAACGAATAGTCAGCTGCTTCAGTGTCAATCAATGACTTTAATGAGTAACTAATTTTATTGCTAGATAGTACACATTCAGTAGTCAAAGATTTTGAAGCAAAGAGATCATTTGAGCTGCTCATTGTTAAAGAAATTAACACATCTTTCATCACGTCTTTGATGAAAGTCACTAGTTTTTTGTCTCATTCTTTGATTTCTCTGTAAATAATTTCTTCTCTTCTTTCAACATGATGATCTCATTGAGACGAGAAATGAATGCACGAGATGTCAAAGTACTAGTCTTCAGCTAAGAGCAGTTCTTTGAAAGATGACTTGATACTTTGCAGTTGAAGCAGATGATTGACATTCTTGATCGTTCAGATTTGAGAGTGGAAAAAGTAGCGAGTCGAACATAGCTAGTAGCTGAAGCTGATGCTGATGTCAACGAAGAAACAAAACATTTTTTCGAAGCTGCTATCAATTTGACTGTTCATTGCTCGTCACGTAGCTGATAATTGACTCATTTTTTGTTATTCACATCTTGAAGAAAGATCTTGAGCTTATCAAGCGAGCTAAACTTTATGAGGCAAACTGACAACGCGTTCTGAAGATGATTGTTGATTTTATTCTGAATGTCGTTCATCAGAGTGATATCATTATAGTTCAGAAAGCTGAATATTCTAGTGAATTTTGAATAGAAAGAGCTGAAGAGCTTGTTGAGCTGCTTCAGAGCAACGTATTTGCAACGACATTTTCGAATCAGATTCTGATTTTCGTAAATTTCTTTCAGATGTTTTAATAGCTCTGATAGTGATTGATAAAGTGAGAAAGCATCAACATGATGCTTTGAATAAATTTGCTGATCAGCATCATCTTCTAGCCTGAAAATCACATAGACAATATGAATCTCTTCAGTAGAGTAATGATTCGCGTTGACATTGAGCTTGTCAGCTATCTTGATGTTTCATGTCTTTCAGATAAAATCATCTGTTTCGATGAAGATGAGTGAATTCAAAAGCTTGATGAACTTGTGATGATTGTTTTCATTTTCGTTATTGAATAGAGTAGAAGATTCTCGTTGAGAGCGAACTTCAAAAGTTGAGCTTCGTTCAACTTTCTGATTGACTCATTGCTCAGCTGACTGAGTATCTTGACGAGACATAAATCGATCAGCTTGACGTTGTTTTGCTCTGAAGTTTAATCGCTTGCCTTGTAGCTGATTGATCATTTTCTTTAGCTCATCGTTCTTATCAAAAGTGACTTTTAGTTGTTTCGCTTTCTTTTTGTGATCTTCTTGTACAAGAAGTCAGTGTTCATTGAGTTGTAGAATCAAGTCTCGTTGACTTCGAAACTCGTTCAGCATATTGATGACTTTGTCAAGTTGATTGCTGACTCAATGAAGCAGTTGTTCTTTGATGTTTATGTTTCATGCAATGACAGCTTTCTCAGCTTCAACTGAAGCATCAATGAGTAGAAGTGAAACTCTTCTATTGACAATGCTTTTAAGCAGACGAGTTGTTCAAGATTCAACTGACTTGACGTCACATGTCATGATGAGAGAAGATAGAAGTTGTTGAGATAAGAGTAGATGAGAAGTTGATGTTTTGAATTGATGTTTTTTGATGAGTGAAAATTCAAAGAATTTCTTGTGAATTTCAGATAATAATTGAATGCTTTATTCAAAGAATTTCTTGCGAATAGAATGATGAAAATAAGTGTAGAATCGAAGAATTTCTTGCAATCTAAAATGATGATGCAAATTTGAAGAATTTCTTGCAAATTTTCCTTACTGAATAAATTGTTTCATATCATTTATTCATCGATAGCAGAGTAGTAGATGATGAGCATTTATCTAATGTTAAAGATCAGCATAAAGCGAGTCAATATGAGTGTCATTTAACTAGAAGATAAATGCTAAGAAAGAAAGATAGCTACAGAAAAGAAGCTGACTACATATGTGTGTTTCTCAGCCGACGCTAGGCTCAATAGAGACTAGTCAAGATGACGAAGCTAGAATAGATCTGACAAGGCTAGAAGACTGAGTCTGACAAGGCTAGAAGACTGAGTCTGACAAGGCTAAAATCGTGACATTCATTCAGAAAGAGTCATTCTTGATTCAAAACATAAACGTCGTTTCTTTTTAAGCATTAGTAAAACGAAAAAAGAAGAATCAAACAGAGATTTTTGCTATGTTTGTTGAAAACATCAATAGAGAAATCATCTACAATACTCAATGCAAACTAAATGTCATAAACATCTTCTTAATCAATGAAATGACTCAGAATTTAGAAGATATTAAAGTTAAGCTATCATTGAAATATCAGAATTTTCTAGACGTCTTTGATTGAGTTCAAGCAGACAAGCTATTGTCTCATCATTCATAAGTATGATCATAAGATAAAGCTTACTAGTGACACAACATCACTTTATTGTTGAGCATATTAAATGTCTTTCTACAAGTTTCAGAAAGTAAAGAAATATCTGAACAAGAATCTTTTCAAAGAATTTATAATTTCTAGCAAAGCTTCGTATTTCTCACTCGGTCTGTTCGCTTTAAAAGCAAATGAAGATCTATGATTCTGCGTTGACTATTGAAAGCTTAATGCTATTATCAAAAGAAATCGCTATTTTCTATTGCTTATAGATGAGATGATCAACAAAATAGTTGATTGCAAGCATCTGACTCAATTAAATATCATTTTGACTTTCAACAAATTGCAAATGCATTCTGATAGTGAAAATTACACTATCTTTATCATCGCTTTAAAAGTGTACAAATTAAAGATGTTATTTTTCAAACTTATTAATGATTTTGTCTTGTTTCAGCAGTATATGAATGACATTCTTTAAGACTTTCTAAATGACTTTTGTCAAGTTTATCTAAACGACATTTTGATCTACAGCAAAACTCAATGAAAACATTAACAACATGTCAAGATGATATTAAATCATCTATGAGAAACTGATCTACAAGTAGATATTTAAAAGTGCAAATTCAACGTAGAAGAAACTGTTTTTTTAGAAGTCATAGTTTCAGAACAAGATCTTTGTATGAATTTTATCAAAGTGAAAGTCATAGTCAACTGAACTACGTTGATCAATCTAAAGAAAGTTCAGAGCTTCGTGAAATTCATTAACTTTTATCGTTGTTTCATTAAGAACTTCTCGAAGTTAGTCAAATTATTCACTCAGCTGACTAGAAAAAACACGTCTTTTGTTTAAAACAAAGTCTGTGTTCAAGCTTTTAATGATTTAAAGAAATAAGTTAGCTCAATCTCAGTTTTACAACATTTTGATTCAAAACGACAGACTATTCTGAAAATTGATGCATCTGACTACATCAAAGATGAAATACTATCACAGTACAATGATGAGAGTGTTTTTCACTCAGTAGCATTCTACAGCAAAAGCATGATTCTTGCTGAATGCAATTATCATATCTATGACAAGAAATTGCTAGTCATTATTCAATGTTTCAAACATTGAAAACTTAAGCTTGAATGCATTGAACTACTCATTCAGATATTCATCAATCATCAAACTCTGAAAATCTTCATGAAAAATAAACAGTTGACTTGATGTTAAGTCAATTATCTAGACATTTTATTTAAGTTCAACTTTCAAATTATATTTTGATCAGATAAAATAAACATTAAAGTTAATGCTTTAATCAGAATGTCTTTGATCAACATCTTTGAATCAACTCAGTGTACTGAAGATCACTATTAGATCATTCTGACATTCAATAAAGTAGATATTCTAACTATTGAATCTGAAGTTGATCTCTATCAGCGAGTAAAAAATGTCAACAAAATGAATGAGCTTTGCAATGAGTATAAACAAGCTATAAGCAAAAACAAGCTTAAGTTACATAGCATTGAATTGAAGCATTGCAAGATCATTGACGACGTTCTGTTCAAAAACGATCTACTATGAATTTCTGAGAATATGCATATGAAATTGCTAAAGAAAATTCATGATCAGTCTTTCATCTTTCACTCTGACAATTGAAGAATTATTGATCTAGTTCAACGTTTCTACTATTAATCAGATCATTAAACAATGATTAAACATTACATTTGAAACTGTCATGTTTATTAATGAAGTAAGACATTTAGAAATAACATTAATGAACTTCTTTATTCTTTATCAATTTCATAGAAACGCTGAAAAAATATAATTATGAACTTCATCACTGAGCTATCTTTATCAAAAGATTATAACATTATTTGCACAGTTATATGTTGTTTCATCAAGAAACATCACTATGTTTTCTGTCATTGAAAAGACAATGACATCTCAGTTGAAGAAACGATTTGAATCATGCTATAAAACGTCTATTGACTTCATGATCTATCTAGTTCTATTGTTTTGAACAGAGACTTTCAATTCATATCAACAATGTGACAAAGTCTTTGTAAGTGACTAAAGATCACAGCTAGTTTATCAACAGTTTATAATTTTAAGATTAATGATCAATCAGAATGAGTTAATCAAGATGTTGAACGCGAATTAAGAATTTACTGCAATTACATGCAGAATGACTGAGCAAAATGACTATCAATGATAGAATTCAGCGAGAATTTCAATATCTTTTCAATCATTTCAATGACTTCATTCTACTTCAATAAGAATTTTCACTCATGAATGAGTTTCAATTCAGATACAACTAACTATGAAACTATTCATGAGCATCTTGAAGCTAGAAAAGCAGACAATATTATCATTCAAATGAAAGAGCTTCTTATCTTCAATCATCAGCAGTTGAAAAAAACGAAGCAGATCATTGAAGCTCAGATCAATAAACATAGACAAGACATCATTTATGAAGTAGATGACTGAGTTTAATTATTCTTTAGAAATATAAAAATAACTAAATCATGTAAGAATTTGAAAGATAAACAGCTAGAATCTTATCAAATCACTGTCAAAGTTGAGATTTTCTATCATCTTCATTTATCAATAAGCATGAAGCAGCTGCATTCAATGTTCAGTTCAAAGCTATTATGTTCTTGTTTCAATGATTCTTTATCAGAACAGCATTCAGAATCATTTAGATTTCTCACTATTAAAGATGATGAGTATTGAAAGATAGATGATATTTTGAACTTTAGACACTATTAAGATCAAATACAATACAAAGTCAAATGAATGAAACTAGATTGAAACAATGAATGATACTATGTTGACAAAGAAGAATTCAAGAAATCAAAAGAAGTTCTAGTTGAATTTCATAAACTTTATTCAGACAAGTCACATTAAATTGAAAAACAGTGAAAAAAAAATTTGCGTTTCATTTATTCTATTCATGCAAACATGAATTTTCAAAGAGAAAAGTAATGTTACGAGCGTATCAAGACTAAACAAGGCCAAAGCTTTAATCAATTTGCAATGCACGCTAGCGAGTATTCTGCGTAATGATTAGAATTAATCAATGATCTAGTCAAGATCTGATCTAAATCTGACTCAGATAAACACACTTCTTTATGTTATGAATAGTCAACAGATTTCTATGATAAACACATTTCTTTGTGTTGCAAACATCTTTCAAATCAACATCTTTCTTGTGTTTCAACACGTCTTCTTTGAGACTAGCGTCGATCTGAGTAACTACTATATAAAGTGTGTTCTTCTTGTCTTTTGTATCTTCTTTCTTCTGTATTCTTAAAGTCTTAGTTATAACTATCTTTATAAATCAAACATTCTAGTCACGCATGCACTCTGATTAGTTTCTAGACATGATCTCAACATTACTCATGATTGAGTTTGTTGACAATAATGCTTTGTTCTCAGTCATTTTCTCGATTTCTTTCTTTCTAAACAAAGACTTTCATTCTTGTATGAGCTTTGAATTCAATGTCATTGAATATGAAAGTTCTCATGAATGCTTGCAGATGACTAAAGTCGAGAATATATCTGAACATATGAACAAAACATTGAAGTTTGCTTGCAAGTCACTAGTCTAAACATGAAAACAAATGATGAAACAAGTCAATAAGCATAGAAAAGAAGTTGATTATAAGATTGAATCAAAGATGTTTCTGAATGAAAGAAACATCATTACAGCGAGATCTTTCAAGAAGCTAAATGATAAAATGCTCAATTCTTTCATCAATTTAAATCTTGTTGACTCTTCATATAAACTGAAATTATCAAAGTCTATGCATGTTCATGGTGTATTTCATTCTGATCTGCTTCGCTCTGTCGTTGATGATCTCTTGTCTGATCAAAAGAATGAATTCTCAGATTCAATAGTGATAAACGACGAAGATGAGTGAAAAATCGATGATATATTGAATTTTCGTTGATATCAAAGATGACTTCAGTATAAAGTCAAATGAAATGACTATGACAATGATCTCAATTGATACAACGCTGATGATGATGAATTTATGAACACTCAGAAAATCATTGATGATTTTTATATTTGATACTTGAACAAATTATGCTAATCATGATTTAAATTGAGCAATCAATCAAGTTGAGCAGAAAATACATTCATGTGAACATGAATCATTGAAGAGAAAAGATAATGTCATGATTTTAATCTTGTCAGACTCAGTCTTCTAGTCTTGTCAGATTTATTCTCACTTCATCATCTTGACTAGTCTTTATTAAGTCTAGCGTCAACTGAGAAATACACATATGTAGTCAGCTTCTTTTCTGTAACTATCTTTCTTTCTTAGCATTTATCTTCTAGTTAAATGACATTTCTATCTGACTCACTTTAAACAGATTTCTAACATTCACTTTGTATGACATGAGTTGTGATAAAATTCTAGAACTTCATTGTTATCTGAATGAAAATCTGAGCAAAGATTTTATTCAAGTTAGTTGCTTTCAAACAATCATCTTTGTTCTTTTCATCAAGAAACTTGAAGAAGAACTTTGCTTCTGCATGAACTATTGAGATCTGAACGCTATTACAGTCAAGAATTAATATTCTCTGTCTTTGATCTCAGAAACGCTGAATCATCTAAGTTGAGCTAAAATCTTTATTAAGCTGAATATCATTTCTGCATTCAATCGACTTCAAATCAAAGAAGAAGATGAAGCTTTCATCATCTTTCACACTTAATTTGAATTATTCAAGTATCTAGTCATACTTTTTAATTTATGTAATGAGTCTGTCTTATTTCAGAAGTATATCAACAATATTCTTTGCAAACATTTAAATAAGTTTTATACAGCTTATTTGAATGACATCTTGATCTATTTCAACAATGAACTCAAGCACAAGATTCATGTCAAGCTTATTTTGCAAAAGTTGCAAGAAGCAGATCTTCAGATGAATATAATCAAATGCAAGTTTCACATTACTTAAGTTTCATATCTAGAATTGATAATCATAATCAAAGAAGTTAAGATGAATTCTTTTAAAATAAACATCATTGTCAACTGACTCATCTTGATCAACATTAAAGACATTCAAAGTTTTCTAGATTTCGCGAACTTTTATAAAAGATTCATCTATGACTATAGTAAAATAACTATCTCGCTCATTCATTTCATCAGAAAAGATGTACTCTTTGTCTGATTTCAGAAATGTCAGATTGCATTCAACATTTTTAAGAAAGTCTTCACTTTCAAAATTATTCTTCATTATTATAATTCAGATCACAAGATTGTGATAGAAATTAATGCTTTGAACTATGTTATGATGATTGAGTTTACTAAATAAATAGATGAAATCTATAAAAATGATATGACAATGTGATATTTTAAGCAGACACAGAATGAGTATATTTTTGATAAAGTTAATTATTAAGAAGTTCTCGATAACTTGAGAGAATTGATCGACTATAGAAAGTTTGTCAAGCATTGTCAAGTTGAGCACGACATAACTCATGATATATTAAGTTGAAGATATGACGTAGTCTAAATGATGTCTTGACAAAGTCATAAAGTTTCAGAGCTAACTCAGATCTGATTTTCAACTCAGTCTCTGATCTAACTTCTATGTATCAATTCATCATGACAATTGTCTTCTTTTCTAAGAAAATTCATTCTTGATCTCAATAATTTAATGTTGTGATTTACTTTGATAAATGATGACGTGCATTCATTAATTCACTCTAGAAGCTCTCAATAAAAATCTTCAAATCTTTGTAAGAAAATAAGAAAAAGAGAAACTTTTGATTGAATGATGATTTATCTTTGATTATAATGCATATAAATGACATTATAAATAGTATATGTGATGTGTAGTTGATGTAGATGACAGCAATGATGACGTGTAAATAGCACATAAACATTGTTTATCTTTCAAGTAAATGATGTGATTGAGATGATAAAGCATAGATCAGAATGAATATAATTGTTGTTTGTTTATTGCTTTTTCAGTTTTTCTCAACTTCTCATTTTCTTCAACTTCATCTTTTTTCAATCACAATCATATCTTTATCATTGTATGATTACTTTTGACAAACTTTAAGTATATTTGTATTGTAAAAGTAAGAAATCTAGATCATGAATTGTGAACATGCAGCGATGCTCAAAGAAAGTCATAAGATGATGAAGTTGACTGATGCTTAAGTCAAGATCATTGCAAAAGTAAGTGATGTCACACTTGAAGCTTCATGACTATTACTGCAACTAACAGTATTGTAAATCTGCTTAAAAGACATTGATCAGATGTAATGATTATCATGCTGCTGATGCTGAATCACTCATGATGATGCAAATATCATCAAATTCTGATTGAAAGTTCATCACTTTTACTATTTAAACTTTCAAGTATATTTTCGCTATTGAAGAGAAAATTCGAAAAACAATGAAGAAAGAAATGATTGCTAATGCTTCGTTGATGATCTTGTTGAATTCACAGACTTCGCGAAATCAAAGAATGATGATGAGATTCACTTATTCAACTTCTTGATGTTGTTACTAATGCTTTTCAGCTGTCAATGATTGAAATAAGTGAAAGAAGCGTTGCTGATTTCAAAGCTTTAAATAGAGTGATTTGTATAAAGTGTGCTTGAGTTCTACATATTGAGAATAAAGCATCGCTGTGTGATGTCATCTTTCAAAGAAAGACAATGTACAAGAAGTGTGCTCATTGTGCAAATAATGAGAATTTTTGTATCACAGTGAGTATATTTATATGATACATCTGCTAAACACTCATGATTCAATGTCTAGATTCTCGACATCTGCATTTCAACTGTCAATGAATTCTTTCGTTTGCAGAAAATTCATGATAATGCAATTGAAAATGAAGAAAAGATCATCATTCTAACAACATTCACTGCTCATCAGAAAATTCTCTACAAGAAATTGATGACAGCAATGCATGTAAAGAATCATCTTGAGAAAACTTACAAACTTGAGTCTCTAAAGATTCAAAAGCTCATTCTCAAAAAGATGATGATTATCAATGACATTGTCAAAGAAATTTCGAATGTAAAGTGCTTTGCAATACATTCAATCTCAATTATATATCATTTTGTCAATGTTTTTAATTGTTCTAATATATTTTTAACATAATCTGTCATCTTTCGATTCTTTGTCTTCACATTTCAATGTAAATCTGACAATGAAAAAAGAGAAGAAGTTTGCAATCTTACTTCATGTGAAAGATGTTTAATGAAGTGATGATTGCATGATGTTTATTGTATCATGATGATTGCGCTTTCTTGTTGAGCGCGTTTGAGTATCTTTGCATCTTTTTCTTCTGTCTGTTGATTTACATATGTGATTGTTTCATTAGAGAGCGAAACTATCATAATACAGTGATTTTTCTTTTCTAATAATGAGTTTATGCTTGAAAGTGAAAGATTATGCTTTTCGCTCATGTTTCAGCCTCATTTTGAAAGCTTTTATAAGCTTTAAGACATCTTTCATATCTTCGCTCAATATTCATTGATTATATTCAATGAAATATTCTTTTCATTGTATTTTATAATATAAGATTTTCTTTCTTTTTTGCTTCTGTAGAATCTTTTCTATCTTTCATTCTTACTCATCATCAATAAGCTTGAATACAAAATAATTGAGTATAAAATCATTGTTTAATCTATGATTATACAACTTTAAGAGAAATACATGAAAGACAGAATGAACTCTATAAATGATTGAAAGATCAAGATGATACATCTGCTTGTTTATAAGTTTCTGTATACAAAAGAACTTTATCATTTTATTTAATAACTTTTTACTCAACTTCTTCTGCTTCAGATTTTTTGCTGATAACATGACTAAATCATTGACATTAAAGAACTTAAACTTATGTTTTCAATTATAGTACTTTGTCTGAGCATTGATTGCATTTTATCATCATTTCATCAACATGTTTTGCACATCTTGCAGCATTTCAACATGTTTTTTTGCTGCTGATACTTCTTCTTTCATAACATCATTCTTGATGCATATGTCAAAGATTGACTTGTAATCATACATGATTTTAAAGAAGTTACAACTCAATGAAGAGTGCTTCATCTGATGATACATGAACTCAATTACAAGTAGAAGCGTAGCTCAGTTATCTTGCTTTTCTGAATAATATACTCGTAAATAATGTTTCAGCGTTTGATTCTGTCATTCTATCTGATCATCTGTTTGCAAATGAAAAGCAATGCTTAGTCGTTGTTTCATCTTGACATGATAGCAGATCTTTGATCAGAACGCACTGATAAATAAATTATCTTTATCAATAATTATATCATTTGATATCTCATATCTTAAAGCAATCTTCTCAAAGAACAACTTTGTTAACTCTATGACAGTCAAAGTCTTCTTTATAGACAGATAATGCATCATCTTTGTATAGTAATTGACTATCATGAAAATCAAGTCATACACGACTTTTTTCATTTACTAAACGACAGATCTGTTATGAAATTCATAGTAATTTCTTTTCATGAATCTGTGAGTCAAGATAATGATCTCAACTCATCATATGATAGATGACATTTCATCTTTACTCTCTGACAAATGTTACAAGTATCTATATACTCTTTGATATTCTTGATCATACTTTTTCAGTAATATTTGCAATCTAATAGCTCATTGATCTTGTCAGCATCAAAATGTCTTGCTAACAAGTCATCATGATGATGTTTTAACAGCTCTTCTTTGACAGAAAAATCTTCTGAAACATACAATGATTTGTTGTACTCTATCATTTCTTGACTATTCAATGTTCAAGCTTCGATGTCATTCTTTCATATACTCATCGTTTCGTCTGCTTTTAATCTCACAGCAAATTCATCTTCTTGCTGTAAAATCTTGATGAGCTCAACTATGAATTTACTACTGAAGTTGTATGTCATTTCATGAATTATCAGTACTTTGACAATTGCACGTGAAATGAGTTGTTTGCAATCAACAGTTTCAGTAACAGAATTAAGCTGTTTCTCAGCTACGTTGTAATCTTTATGAGTTGACGTTTCAACGTCTGTGCTTCTCGAAGTTGTTGATTCAAGTTGAGAAATTCTATTTCTTAAGAAATGTACTTCGTCTAAATACATTTCTTGCATTGCTAAAGTCATGATCTTCAGCAGCATACTTCTGACATGCATTGCTGAACATGTACTTGTGTTTTCACTGACACTGTGAACAGATATCTTCTTGACTTCGTTAATCACTTGTGTACAGTAGATTTCATCTTATAATCTGTCTTTGACATGTTTCGCTGAATATCTGTTCGTACTTATACTGTGAACGAACATCTTCTCGACATCGTTAATCACTTGTATACAGTATAATTCTCTGATTGCTATGAATATAAAGTTATTTAAGCTTTCTATTCTAGTCAGCTTTTGCTGCAAAGTGAGCAGCAAATGATTTGCAGAAATGTTCTCATTCTTATAGTCAGATCATCTTGATGATACATTGATTGAGTTTGTCTTTTCTGATCTATGTGCTATTTCAAAGTTGCAAATCGATAATCTCATGATTCATCTGACTTGTCTTTCGTTTAGCTTTTGAATGTTCATAAAATTCTTTAGATTATTATGATCAGTCAGAACTTCAACAGTATGATAATTGTCTTTCACATAGTGTTGTCAGTGTTTAAACATCGATACTATGACTAGAAGCTTCTGATCATATGTCTCATATTTTTTTTTATGTCTATCATCATTCTGAATCAGAATGCAATCAAATGTCACTGATCTTCATCATCTGACTGAGACAAAATACTTGCAACTGCATAATTGAATGCGTTGATCTCGATGTGTATATGTCGTTCTGAGTCAAAGTGTCTTAGTATAGATGCTCTCATAAAAACGTCGCGAAGCTGATTAAAAGCTTGTTTTGCTTCGTTCAATCATATGAATGAGCTCATTTTTACATCTTTTACACTATCTCTCAGCAATTCTGTTAAAGACTCTGCTATCTGAAAGTAGTGATGTATAAAACGTTGATAGAAATTAATGAATTTCAGAAAAACTTGTATTTTTCAATACCTCTTCGATCTGAATCACGTTTTGATGATGTCTACTCTACTTGAGTTCATTGAAATGCTCTCTGTGAATATGACAAATTCTAGAAAGTTCACTTTAGTGATGAAGAATTCACATTTCTTCAAGCTAGCATATAACTTGAACTTTCTTAGTCTCTTCAGAATCTGCTTCATGTGATTTATGTGATCAATCTTCTTTACGAAGAAGATTAAAATGTTATTCAGATAAATAACATAAAGGTCATTTAAAAGTTCTGTCAAGATCTTATTAATATAAGTTTGAAAGATGACAGATGCATTGATTAAATTAAACAACATGATCATATATTTGAAGTGATCATAATGAATACAAAATGTCATTTTTCACTCATCTTTACATTGAATTCTGAGACAATGATAAACATTCTTCAGATCTAACTTAGTGAACTGCTTGACTTTACTGAATCTGTTTAGAGTTTCACTGATTAAAGACAGTGAATGACGATTTTTGACAATGATCTTATTCAAATCTTGATAGTTCACACATAAATGAAGACTATCATTCTTTTTGAAAATGAATAGAATAAACACGTCAATTGAGCTGATGAAGTGCTTAATTCATTCTTTCGCTAAAACATCATTTAGATACTGTCTCAGAATCACTAACTCTGTGTTTAACAGATTATACAATGATTCATATAATGATTCTGCAGTGATTTCAATTGCATGATCATGATCTTCATGCAAAGACAGTTTGTTTACACTTTCTTTCAAGAATACATCTTCGTACTCTTTTAATTCAATGAGTAAAGTCTGCGCTTCAAGTGCATTTGTGATACGACTCATCACATTATTCATTGCTTTCACTTGATGTTCAACGATCAACTCTTTGACAACGTTGATCATGACAAGAGCATATACAGTAGACTCATCTTGTAAAGCTTTCGCAAATGCTTGTGTGAAAAACAACTCAAAGACGTGCTTGTTCATGTTGAAACATTACATTCTTGTGATCATGTCTATTCAAATACGCTTGAATTGCATATTTGATATACTCAAGACTAGAAAAGATTCTTTCTTATCAATAGCATAGAAGATACTTATATCTTTTTTCTCTATGTTTCAGCTGTCTCTCAGTTGATAATACATCTTATAGACGTCATAATAATAAACACTCTGATCATTCATTCAGATAAATCTTGAGAGATCAACGTTCAGCAATGATATACTCTGCTTGATGATGAAATGTTGACTAATCACGTTCATCTTGACATCAATATTCATGTAAATCTTTGTTTCTGTCTTTTGATCTTTCTGAATTACATGCTCTTTATATATAAGAATTTTTACAAAGAGAACTTCTTGTTTTTTTCTCGATGATTTGAAGTGTTCATTGAAAGCTTGTCTTTTCTCAAAATCTTGAGATGACTCATATGTGATATTGAATCAATAAATACTCGATTTGCATCAGATTCTTTTGACTTGTTCTTGATCTTCTCGTCTTTACAATCAGTAGAGTAATGATTCTTTCAATTGCATGTATAGCACGTTATATTGAACAAATTCTTGCTATAACATGATAAAGCATGCAAGTTTGTCTTTAACGAAGAGTCAAGTTTAGTTGATTGATGAAATTTCTTTCGCTTTGAATGAGTCTTTTTATTGATTCTATCTCGATCATGCAAGTCTTCGTTTTAAGATCATTTCAACGACAAAACATGTTCTTTTCGCAGATTTATTTTCAATCGAGCGACAAGATTAATCAACACATTTCATGTGATAGAAATCGACTGCACATTAGTAATGATCACATGCAGCTCAGATTTCAACTTGATGAATAAATGAGTTCGCTTATGCTCATCATTATACAACGAAAGTTGATGTTTCAGAATGCTCAGATGAGTTGCAAACATTCATATCATCTGATCTGAACGTTGCAATGCGTTTGCATACTGCTGAGTCATGTCTATGTCTCAATTCATTGAATTCTCGATTAGATTAAGAAGAAAGTTGATAAAGCACGTCTGCTGAGCTGCAAACATAGTCTCTTCATGATTAAATCAAAGCTTCTTTGATTCATTCTTGAGATAAATCATGCAGTACAAAATCTTTTTCTCATCACTTTTAAAATGTCAAGAAGTATTTTGAAACGAGATTTTGACATCATGAATTTACTTTCTATGCTCTCTTATGATTTTGTCATGATACTTCTTCAAGAGCATTGAGAGTCTTCGCTTCTGCAAAATGACTTCATGATGACTTCATTTCGTTGTCGTCAACACTATTGAAACAATGCGTAGATTATTCAAGTTCTTCATGAGAGCTCAAGTGAAAGCTCAATGACTTCTCTTTGTTGTTTCAACGACTTGCAGAGTCTCAATCTCTGATCAAATAACTGTTAGCTTCTGTTTCTTTTGCAGTTTATTACATTGAAGCATTGCGTGAGTCAGCTGTTCATCAATATCAAGAGAGAGTTCATCTTCTGCTTCTTCACTTTCTGATTTCATTATGCAACATTCGTTTTCTGATATGATGTTTTGCAAGATTGAGACGTTGTCGTTTCAATTCTATTGCAACTGCGTTGCTATTATCATGCTTGAATATTGAATCATCATTTCTAAGAAGAGTTTGAAATAATTAGAACTGTGATGATCAAATCTACTAGATGAATAAACGAGATTTATAAGAATGATATGACAATGTGATATTTTAAGCAGACACAGAATGAGTATATTTTTGATAAAGCTAATTATTAAGAAGCTTTTGATAACTCAAGAAAATCGATCAACTATAAAGAGTTTGTCAAGCATTGTCAAGTTGAGCACGACATAACTTATGACATATTAAGTTGAAGATATGACGTAGTCTAAATGATGTCTTGACAGAGTCATAAAGTTTCAGAGCTAACTCAGATCTGATTTTCAACTCAGTCTCTGATTTAATCTTTATATGTCAATTCATCATGACATATGTGTTCAAAGACATTCTTTCTCAATATGATGAGAATGAGATTCTTCATTCAGTCGCTTACTTTTCAAAGAAGCATAACTCAGTTGAGTGTAACTACGAAATCTATAATAAAGAACTCATGATCAATGTTTGCGCTTTCAAGAAATGATGATCAGAGCTTAAAGACTTTATTTATTCTGTTGAGATGATCATAAATTACAAAAATCTTGAGTATTTCATGTTAACTAAGCAGTTGAGTTATCATCAAGCTTGTTGAAGTGAGTTTCTATCTAAATTCAACTATCACATCGCTTATCATTTTGACAAGATCAATGATAAGTTGAATGCTTTGACACGTCACTCAGACATTGTAAAAGCAAGTTGAAATCAATGATAAATTTGCAACTCAGATAATTGAAGTGCTTTGTAATGAAGTACAACATCACAACAATATCTTTCTAATTAAGTGTAAAAAACACGAGAATCATCTGTACTTTCAAGAAAGAAAGTACATGCTCAACTTAAATAAACTACATCTTCATATCATTCAGCTCACTCATGATAGTATCATTGATGATCATTCAGAAAGAGCAAAAAGCTATGAACTGATCAATTAAGTTTACTGATGATCAAACATTTATAAGTATGTTCAACACTTTGTATAAAACTGTCATGTATGCACATGTTTCAAACTTTCTAGACAACAAACTTAAGAATGATTCTGTTCTTTTTCAGTTCTCAAACATTGTTGACATGATGTTTTCATGAACTATGTAGATTTTTTATTGCTCAATATCTTCATGAATATTATTTATAAATATATTCTAATCTTTATTAATCATTTTATCAAAATAAAACATTTAGTTCTCATCACTTTTATGAAAGTTGAAGAAGTTATTAACTGCTTTTATGCTCATGTTTGAAAACATCATGATTTACTTAAGTTTTTCATGTTTGATTGAGACACACAATTCATCTTCAATGTCTGAAAGCATATGTGTAAAATGCTGAAGATAAATGCTAAGTTATTAATGATGTATCATTTGAAAATTGATGATTAAATCGAGAGAATTAATGCTGTCATGAAGCATTATCTTTGAGTTTTTGTCAACTACATGTAAAATGATTGAGCTAAGTGACTTTTTGAAGTTAAATTCATCATCAATAATGCATCATCATTAATCACTTTAACATCATTCTTCTTGATTAATTTAAGTCAGAACTTATGTTTAAACTTCAAGTTTTTTGAATCTTTGCTTGAGAATTTTACATTTTAAGCTCAAGACAAGTTAATTAATGTTAAAAAGTTCATTAAGAAGATGAAGAAACTAACTGAGCATTTACATGATGAGATGCTTATAGCTCAGATCATTTACGAATTTAATATTAATCTTTCTTGTCATTCTTATTTTAAATACTTTGTTGAAGATGAAGTTTGATTGAATGCTTGCAATCTCAGCATCATTCATCTTGTTATTAAGTTAAATGATCATAACATTGATTTCTTCAAGATCAAGTATATCTTCAAGAACAATTTTCTGATCATTAAGTTAAATCTTTCAACATTCATGAAGATTCATTTAATTTTTCATGTTATTCTTTTAAGTCATATTGCAAGTGATTTTCTCTTAAATCAACATCAGAAATCTTGAAAACTCATTATCATTAAGAATGATAAAAGATTCTGATATGTAAACAGCATACTAAACTTCAAGCATGATAAACATTATAACTCACTTCTGCTCAAGTATTATGTTGATTGAAAAGATCACTTTTCTACTTGAGAGTCTTTTCATCTTCTGAATAATTGTGAGCAAATGCTCAATAAATATCATCTTGTCAATTCTGTTGTTGAAAAATCACATGTACTGTCATGTGTGATGTTTTAATGTCAATATCAAGAACTTTAAGTTCAATCTTCATCATTTCAACTCAGCTCAGATTTGACTCAGATCTTGTCTAAATTTGATTCAGACATTTTGTTTAAATCTGATTCAAATGTGACTCAGATGTATTCAGTTTCATCTGTACATCATCATATTAAACTGCATTTCATCTCTTTCTTGCTCAGATTTGACTCAAATCTTGTCTAGATTTGATTCAAACATCTTGTTTAAATTTGACTTAAATGTAACTCAAATGCATTTCAATTTCATCTGTGCATCATCATATTAAAATGCATTTCATCTTATTTCATTTTTCAAACATTTTACTCAAATTTGACTTAAATATGATTCAGATTTATTTTAGTTTTGTTAATGCTTCATCATTATAAAATGCATTTACATTTAATCTTGTTTAGTTTAGTCTTTATCTTTATCTTTAATTCTTTTTCATCTCATCTTGTTCTTTTCATTATTTTGCAAAAGCTCAGTCTTTAAGAGAAAAGTTACTGTCATGATGTCAAATCATCATCTTAGTCTAAAGCATAAAGCATGTCATCAAATCAATTTAATATCATTGATATTTTAGAAAGTCTTGACTCATTAAACTAAGTCATTAATTTAGTCATTATCATCTTAGTTTAGTCACATCAAAATCTGTTTCATGTCTTTGCAATCTTAAGTTATAAAACTGCTGCTCAGTTTTAATATTACTCAATTCATGTATATAAAAGTTGAATTCTCGCTCTTTTTTTGCTTCTTATCTTTCATCTTGTATATTATCTGATGTATTGTTCTGTATCTAGTTCAAGTAATATAATAATCAATTCTTTATATTGATAAAATCTTTAGTTCAGTCTAGTTTCTGACAAATATTCTCAATGAGCATACTGAATTAAACTGATCGCGTCAAGTCAAGTATTCAACTCGTCAAGACTTGATTTGAATCAGAATTCTTGACTTGAGTATTCAAGTTGAGTTGAGATGTTCGACTTGAGTATTTAAGTTGAGTCAGAGAATTGAAATCAAGTATTGATTCAAAATTTTCAACTCGACTTGTCAAGACATGAAGATAGATAGATGTTGAAATCGTGTCTAAATCATTCAATCAAAGAGACTCGAGACTGATATGTATGTATTGCTCTTTAGAGATAACTATAACAAGACATTAAGAATACAGAAGAGAAAGAGTGCAAGCTCTTCTATAAATAATGACTTGAGACTGCGCTAGACTTGATACAGATATGATGTAATATGTCAGATGTGTTTGTTTAAAAGAATGATGAAAGAAATGAATGAAGAAAGTGCTGAACAACGAAAAGAAGTGCTGAGAATGACTCGAAGAATTCAACAGAGATGCGCTAGATTCAAACTAGACATAGCATCATGACTTGCTTTAATCAAATTGATTAGAATTAGATCTGAACTCTGATCAATTCAGACATGTTCGTAACATTATCTTCTTTCATCATTCTTTTAGACAAACATATCTGACATATTACATCATATCTGTATCGAGTCTAGCGCAGTCTCAAGTCATTATTTATAGAAGAGCTTGCACTCTTTCTCTTCTGTATTCTTAATGTCTTGTTATAGCTATCTCTAAAGAGCAATACATACATATCAGTCTTGAGTCTCTTTGATTGAATGATCTAGACATGATT
>JAABUS010001768.1_pt1 | contig 44820 bp, 54 predicted proteins | sample 5560161 | NCBI WGS metagenome assembly JAABUS01 (sample SAMN10711885, study PRJNA513376) | rock metagenome | isolation source: Antarctica rocks | place: Antarctica: Victoria Land, Trio Nunatak nord | collected 2016-01-04
GGCGGAAGGGGGAGAAGAGTGGGTGGATGAGGTTTTCGTAAAGGGGGGGGGATGCGCGTGGTGGGTGGGAGGTGGGTGCCTTGGTGGATTGTGCTGGTGGGGAGGAAGAGGGATGGTGATGGGGGTGGGTGGGAAGGGGTTGCGCGGAGGCGAGTAGAGCGTTTTGGGGTGGGGATGGTGGATTGGCTGGGATCTCTGGCTGAGGGGGGTGGGTTTGTATGTGGGGATTGGGTACGAGGCTTTGCTTTTGCGTTGCCGAGTGCGATGGGGGTTTGCGGTTGGGGGCGGTGGATCGAGGCATTGCTGCATAGCGCGATTGGGGAAACACAGCGCCGGCCCGGCACATGAGAGGGCGGTGAATGAGGCCAGCGAAAAGACATGGCAACAGAGAATAAGATATTTAGTTGTAAGGTAGTCACAGAGGATTGACCGCAGTTCCGTATCCGGCGAGGTCGAAACGGAGATGGTGGACCAGGAAAGACGGGTCAGAAAACCGTTAAACGGTCGGGAACGTAAACTGGGGATCATTGTCGATTGCTTGGTCTCTCTCTCCAAACAGCTGCATCCGGTGCCCTCACGCCTATAGCCTCATCCAAGTCATCCCAGTTGGTGTATGCACCGCCTTGCCCCCAGAATTCAAAAATCCCTCGCTTTGCATGAGGTCAGTCAGCAGTGCCCATTACCCATGATCCCAGCAGGTTCATTCACCGCCCCCGATGCTAGCTTCGCAAACACCGACGCCAAACCAGCGGCTTTCATTATATCCTGCGCTGTTTATTGCTCCTGGCTATCTTTCCACCACTGTCGCATTAGCGAACTTTCATCCGTAGTACTTGCAGCCATCGTCGATTCGTTCATTCTATCCATCCCCAGACCTTGGCTAGGAAATGCTGCATATTAACCCTCTTACCCTTCATCTCCACGATCCACGGATGTTCCAGCATCCGCCATGGGGTTGCGCGCCGAGCGGCTTCTTTCTCGAGACTGCCGGAACTGTCAGCTTTCGCTTCTTTCTAGTACTTCGCCCTCGCTTATCACTTTGCAGCTCTCTCTCACTCCAGGCATCTTTTCTGCCTAGGCAGCTTTGTCCCATTCTCTAGCTGGGATGGGAAAAGGACATACCAGCACTCAATGAAATACTTAAAGTTCTCCCCCCACTTGATCCCCCTCCCCTGCTCATCCACCTCATCCTTCAGCTTCGGTATCGGCTGCCGAACAATATACGTCAAGAGATCGATCAGCCCCGCCCTTGGCTGCATCTCGGTGCCGTCTGCTGGGAAGGGGAAGCGATGTTGTGCCACTTCGAGGAGTGTCACGCCTAGGCTCCAGACGTCCGAAGTGATGGTGTACGACTGCCCGGTGATACGCTCCGGCGCCATATAGTAGCTCGTACCTATGAACGTATTTGCGTTTCCCCCCGTGCCGAATTCACCTGAAACGCCAAAATCGCAGAGCTTGACCTGGCCGTTTCGGCAGAGGAGGATGTTACTGGGTTTGATATCGCGGTGGATGATCTTTCTGCCGTGTAGGTATGTCAAACCGTTCAACACGCCCTCGGCGACTTTCCCCAGGACCTTCTCGCCTGTGCGGCCGCCGAGTTTCTTGACTTCGCGGTAGACGCCGTCGAGGGAGCCGCCTTCGCAGAATTCCATGACGATGCTGATGGTGCCGCTGCTGTCGTCGAATTGGCCGTAGTACTTGCAAATGTGTTCGCTGGCGCATTCTTTGTTGAAGGCGAGTTCGCGCTTAATTTGCTTTTTCACGTCGGGGTTGGGGTCGGTGGTTATGATCTTGAAATAGCCATGCGTTAGCTGAGTTCGAGCCCAGTAGAAAGGATGAAAAGCGTGGTGATTACCTTCAATGCGAATTCAGTCTTGCCTTTCTTGAGTCTGCATCTCGTGACCGCACCACCAGCCCCTTCTCCCAAACTCCCGATTTCGACGATCTGCTTCTGCTCACTTGCGGCCTTCCACCCATCATCATCCAGATCCTCGACATCAAGATCCCGTCCCTTTTCCAAGCTCAGCTTTTCAAGATCAGGCAGGACATGATTGCTGGCTTCCTTCTCCATTTGCACTCCCCCCAAGTCTGTAGAGTACACGCTGCTAATTGCACTTGCTGGATCCGGTGTGCCTGTCGGCTGTCGTAGGTTGGAGATATTAGAAAACCCGCTCGAAGACGCACTTGTAGGTCCGCTGGTCCGCCCATCCACCATTGTGAAGCTGTCGGACCGCGAATGCACACTCCCCTCACTTGCTCCACCGGCTGAGCCCCCAGCATGCGGCTGGGGTGGAGGACGCCCATTCGCTAGAGATGACTCTTCCCGTGGCGTGGCATTACTGCCCATAGGTGTAGCGAGGCGAAGCTGAGGAGGGGCGGGACGTGAGGCGGGTCGCAAGGGAGGTTGTGAGAGGGGTGCAAGTTCAGGAACAGGATTTGTAGGTGCGACGGGCTTTTGGTTCGGAGAGGGTGGGATGGCGAGCCCGAGGCGGGGTGTTCGAGGGCCGGCGGCTGAGCGAGGGGCGCCGGGGATGGGAGGGCGGAGGAGAGGAACGGAGGAGGCCATGGTGGGCGGGCGGGAGGAGGGTTCTTGCGGGAAGGGTTCGTTGTCCATGGCTGGAAGTTGGTATAGCGTTCGTTATTGAAGACTGTATAGGTGTGGTTTGTGACGCCTCGTTGAGTCGGTCTTGTTGGGGATGTGCGGAGGAAGCTTGGACGAATTGGGTGGATGGGAGGTCTTTAGAAGTCCTCAATCCTGTTCAAGGTCTTGGTATCTAGGCTGAGTGGAAAGCAGGACGGCGAGGACAGGACTCGTCGGGCAGCAAAGCCAGTTGTCCGTCGAGTAAGTGCTGCTTGTGGTCAAAGACGAGTCATCCAGCTGCAGCTAGCAGGTGTAACCAATCGATCGATATACCCATAGAATGAGCGAAAGCAGTATTCACTTGGGATCTCTCAGGCTTGCAGACGTTCATGAGGTCACCGGGTAATCAATTTTGAGAGGAGAGCGACGACGGTGTTACTGAGGTAGGGTGGATAAGATTGAGGTGATACAGAGGTCCTTAGCGCGAGACGAGGAAGCCTTTTGGTTCATGAAGCGCTTGCCCATTTCCACGAAACCTCGTACTGATACAACCTTCATTTCGCGATCAAGGCCTCTCATCTATGCATCGGCGACAGCATAAAGTACAAGGCTAGTGTTGGAAGTCAATTGTATTCATACTCATACTACCTTACCAACTAGACTATCCGCTTGCGGGCGCAAGCTGCCACCTTCGAATTCGCAAACACTTGCTCTCTTCTGAAGTCTAGTGCTAGCAAAATCTGCTTTTCGTGAGAGAAGAAAGGTCCCTACAGCGCCATGCCTCTGTGCCGCCCTGAGTACCAATGCAAGTGATGCGCCATACCCTGTAAATGTCGATCCGAGTGGAAAAGGGTTTCAGACGACATTCGGGTACACGTTGCAATAGCCTTACGATGCCTTCTTCTTCGCCTTGTTGGCAAGATTTTGTGCTTCCGTGACCTTTTTCTGCAGTACCTGCTGGGTTTCGTCGAATGTGCTCTTGGCTATCTTCTCTGCTTCCTCGCCATGCTCCGAGGCGATTTGTTGCAACTGCGACAGTTGGGGCATAATCTCGCCGCCTCCAGGGATCGTCTTCATCCAGGACTCCAACCCTCCACCACTTCCTCCTTGCTTAGCCTTGTCGGTGGCGCTTTTGATGTATTGCTCCAAGTTCCCGGTGTTGCCCGACTGTACGGCGTCTTTGATCTTGCTGTAAAGCTCAGTTACGTTGCCTTGCTTTAAGGAGCTGGTGTTTTTCTCAATTAGCTCTTTGACTTTAGGCGACTTGTCGAGATAGGGCTTCGCCTGCTCCATGCCCTTTTCCCAGGCTTTGTTGCCAAACTCTTGCATCTTCTGAACCTTGTCCTGAACCAACGACTGTATTTTGGGTATTGTTGAAGCGCTGAATCCCCCTTTCAATACACCCTGAACCTGCTCCCAAGTCTCTTCTACCTGCTTCTTAGCCTCGGGACCATAGTTTTCGCCCATCTTCTTTAGCTGGTCCATATTGCCTCCAATTTTTTCCTTCAACATTGGATGGTTGTTGACGATTTGTTCCATGGAGTCCGATGCCAGCTCACCAATGCGCTTCATGTGTTTGCTGAGGATCTCCCAGGCTTTGTAGGCCGTCTCAGCACTAAGACCCTCGTGCGAGATGCCCTTGAAGTCATCGTATGCTTCTTTGACGATCCGATCCACCTCGGGCCCATGTTTTTCTTGCACGGAGCTAATGTCGTTGAAGACGGTATCCACATAACCTTTCCCACCAGGTATGAACGTTGCATATGAAGTGGCAGTCTGTCTCAACCATTGGAGTGCTTCCGAAGGCTCTGGTGTAGATTGCTTGAACTGTTCTTTGTATTGTTGGAATTGACGTTGGGTCTGTTTTGCAGTGCTGACAATAGTTTTGGCGCCGGAAAAGTGATAGTAGCTGTACGCTATGGCGAACGTTGCTCCACCACCGACAAGACCACCCACGATGCCTTGCGAAAGACCGCTGCTACCAGCATTGGCCTGGGTGCTGCCACCGGGATTGGCATGGGTAGATTCGTGGCGAAGTTGATGAGCGTTGGGACGAACGCGAACAGGGCGAGCTGCTCTGGCAGGAATCCGTGAGGTGATCATGATTAATGGGGTTTGTATTGGATTAATCGGTGAATGACAGAATGGTAAACTTTTGGAACTGAAGAAGTGGGAGGTTCTGGGACAGAATATATGGCCGGGGATGCGAGGAAGCTGTTGCGGTTAAGTCACTTCTCAGGGTTCGTAGCTTGCCGAGGGCTACGTCATTTATCACCAGATTTACTCTCCCGTGCGCATAACCGCGATTGATGGCGCTACTTCAATGGTGTTACCTATTTCAGATGCTCAATCTCCATGTTCACTACAACGCCCTAGGTGTCTTTGTTTATGATGGCGCCAATGAATTCTCGCAACGGAAGCTTCGCATGGTTGAAAGCAATCGGCTGAAGATATTGAATTGGAATAGAGCGTTCATGGATTGAGTATTGTACTTCAGGTATCTTTACTACCCAGTCGTGAAATACGCTTTTTCGTCTCTAACCATTGCAAATGCGTCGCTGAGGGCCATCAGCCTTCGGGTTACCCCATGCTCTCATTATGCAACCGAAATCTGATGCCATCAGAAAAATGCCGCCCTCGTGTCCAAAACCTGCAACGCCCAGCCGGCGGCTACCCAAATTGACCACCAACGCCGACGCTATGCATCGTAATAACATGTACAAAGCCATGATCCGTGAATATATACAATGAAGAATCCCTCAGGGAGTGCTAGGCAGCAGTGAGTGTGATAGGCGGTGGCTGTCGTGGCAACTCCGCGCTCGTAGTGACCTTTGGTGTGATTGGCGAAGTGGCACTCGTCTTCGTTAGCTCAAGAGCTGCTTCTTCGTCTTCCATTTCATTGGCATCGTCCTCAGCAGGCTTTCGAAGGACATTCCTGGTCGTTCGCTTGCAGAGGCGTTTGAACGGTTGCACAATGCATCGAGACCATGCATTCCATGCCCTCCCAAAAGGTCGGAAAACGAAGGCCAAAAGACCAAGGACCGGCAGTGCCACCGCGTACCATACTTTGCCCACGAAGCTGAAGAAGATGGCGGCGTACTTATCCGGAATGCACCGAAGTAACACTGCCCAAAGCAAACATGGTAATGCGCAAAGAACGGAGATCGCCCATTGATTGCCGTCGATGCGTTTAATCTGAAAAGCCTTGCCACCGACGAAGATAATCATGATCTGCCCACCGATCATGATTGCATTGATCCCGATGAAGAACCAATTCTTGTGTACGCCTTCGAAGATATTGAACTTGTTGTCCAAGCGGCGGTTGTTGAACTCGTTAAAGATCTGCATCCAAACGAAAGTATTGAAGACGATAGTATCGAGCTCTGTCTGCAGTAGTCCGTTGTTGGCAGCAAGATCATAGTGTAGAATCTGGGCTCCAGCGAAGTAGAGGGTAAAAGTGACAGCGAGTTGATACACCGCTTGGCCGACGATCATCTTCCACATGTTTGTCGTTATCAGCGCTGCGCGCTTGGGGACAGGAGGGCGGTTGAGGATCTTCTCCGTAGGCGCATCGGTAGCAAGGGCCAGAGCTGCGAATGTGTCCATGATTAGATTGACCCATAGCAGCTGCACCGCTGAGAGAACAGAGTGCGAGCTTGGGCTGGCAACAGCAGATACGAAGGCGAGGACGACTGCTGTAATGTTGACGGTGATCTGGAATTGGAGAAATTTCGAGACGGCGTCGTTGACGGAGCGGCCCCACATGATTGCTTTGACGATGCTGGAGAAATTATCGTCCATGAGAATGATCGCACTGGCTTCCTTGGCGACTTCTGTGCCTGCAACGCCCATTGAGAAGCCTACATCTGCCGTCTTCAAGGCCGGACCATCATTGGTACCATCGCCCGTCACAGCAACGGTCTGGCCGAGATGCTTGAGGCGGGCAACTAAAATTCGCTTGTCGTCCGGGGATGAACGAGCGAGCACCTGAAGCTGAGGAAGAATGGCATCCATTTCTTGATCGGAGAGTTGACGAAACTTAGGACCTTCCATTGCAAGCCCGTCCTCCGTCTTGATACCGCATTGAGTGGCAATGGCGCTGGCGGTAGTGATGTTGTCGCCTGTGACCATGCGAACGACGACGCCAGCATCTTGGCATTGCTTCACTGCTGTTGAGACGCCTTCCCGAAGTGGATCTTGTATGCCTAGGATGGCAAGCAGAACCAAGTCCTCAAATATGTCTTCAAAAACAACCATCGAGTTGTCCTCTTCTAGTCTTCTCGCACCAGTAGGAGGCCATTGCGGGAAATCTTTATAGAGCATCGCGATCGTTCTCAGCGACTGAGAGGCAAAGTCGTCGATGATGTGAGATGCTCGTGAGCTCGATTCCTCGTCCAGATCATCTTCAATCAAAGCGTCCTGAGCAAAGTCGACCAGCTCAGACGTTGCCTTTGCCAGAAGCAATTCCGCAGCACCCTTCACTAAGAGCCTATAGCCACCAGACGCGAGTCTGATCACAACGGCCATGGACTTTCGATCCGAGTTAAAAGGGATAAGCTGCACGACTTCGACACCGGAGCGTTCTTCTGCCACTGGACCCATGCCAAGGTGTGCTTCAGCAAGAGTGAGGATTGCGGTCTCAGTCTTCGATCCAATGAACGTGGCTTTGCCGTCTTCCTCGCCTTCAAAGGCTGTAGTGTTGACGGCACACGATTGAAGCAGGAGGTTCCGGACACTGGGCGATAACCCGGAGAAGGCGGTCGATAGAGGTAGAGCATTATGCCCAGCAAGTTCAGGACTACTGGCAAATTTGACCTTCGTCCCTAGCGTGCCTGCAACGACGGTCATTTTGTTCTGTGTCAGAGTGCCTGTTTTATCCGAGCAGATTGTGGTAGCATTTCCCATGGTTTCGCAAGCTCTAAGATGTCGGACAAGGTTTTTCTCTCTCAACATCCTTTTCGTCGCGAAAGATAATGCGAGAGTAACGGCAACCGGAAGACCTTCAGGGACCGCAACAACAATAATGGTGATGGCCACGATAAGTATATCCAGAAAAGCTGAGCCTTTCATCGCAGGGGAGTCCGTGTTACCAGATAAACCAGCCAGAAAGCGAATTAACAGGATGAAGAACAGTAGTCCGGCTGCCGTAGTCCCAAGGTATCCGATCCAGTTGGCCATACCCGCAAGCTTCACTTGCAACGGAGTCTCCTCATTTTCAGTCTGCAGCGACATCATAACCTTTCCAAAACTGCTATTGACACCCACCGAAGTTACCAGATAGGTCCCAACACCCTCAAGCACTTTGCTTCCAGATATGATGAAAGGGTCGAGCTTGGACGTTGCCGTGCCATCAAATATTCTAGCCCAGACTTCCTCGCCTCCGGTTTTCTTCATTGCGTCTGATTCTCCTGTAGCCGAGGACTCATCGCATCGTATTCCATGGCCGCTAACGAGTATTCCGTCTGCGGGAATGGAGTCTCCAGATTCCAAGTGTAAGATATCGCCTACCATGACGTCGAAAACGGAGATCATGACTGACTTCCCGGAGCGAATCGCCTTGACTTGGCGATCATCTTTCTTTGCATTAAGCGCCACGAATTGCTTCTCTCTTCTGTAATCATTAATTCCCGTGACCAGCACGACGATGACGACGGCGATTTCAATCGCAAGGCCCTCTACCCAATCCAGAGACGGCGGCTCTTCAGGAGATCTCTGTTGACCCACAGCCTCGTATACGCCAAGTGCAAGCGAGACAATTGCGGCTGCAGTAAGAATGATGAGAATCCGGTCATTATAGGCGTTCCAAAATAATTTCCAAATGCTGAGAGACCTTTTCGTGGGTAATCGATTGTCCTTAAATATTCTCTTTCTGTCATGGTACTGCCCCGGTACATTATGGTCTGACACAATGTTTTCCTGTTGAATAACCGGCCTCGAACTTGAAGATTTCTTTGAATGTGTTGACCGGGTCGCTTCCTCGAAATCAACACTTTCCGATATCGTAGTCTCATCAACGCTCAGACCAGCCAAGATATCAGTCTTCAACCCCTTTTCGAGGCTTCGAAGTCCTCCCAGAGCTCTGTATGCGGCCAAAGATTTGGGGTTTAAGGTTTTGTTTAATTGACCTGGCGAGAAAGCGAAAGGGTTGTTTTCAGTTTCGAAGTCTTTTTCATTTGACTTGTCCGGCGCCAAAGCCTCTTCTGTTGATAAATCATCTCCCTCAAATCTTGACCGTACAGACTTGATATCGGAGTTGGCCCTTGACCGGCTTGTCTCTGCCGTAGAGTTGAATGAGTTTGTTCGCGACCTTAAAGTATCGCCACCTAGCGATGCGGTTTTGGGTGATGAAGGAACTTGTAGAGAAAGACAGGAGAAGTCTGTGCTCGTTGGAGTTGTTGGGCGTTCTTCTGCTTCCGAAGCCGTCGAATCTGGGTTGTAGGGCTACAGCATGTTAGCATTGACTTGCGGATGCATGGGGTATACTCACTGTAAGATTCATGGAGGTTGGCGGCGCAAGAAGGCCATTAGAGGTCATAATCGAAAAAGAGTTGAAGCTGAGCTTGGGGGGACGGTATCTGCAATGATGGATGTGTCTTTTGTGCCAGCTGGACGTCTATCACCGGCCAGGAGGACAAGGATCAAATGATGTACAGAGGGTAGCCAGGCGCCTAGACTCTGCCTCATCGCAAGAGTATGAGGCGTTGAGGTTATCAAGCCTCTTTTGAAGGAAGGCACTTTTGCACAGCCTTCTTGCCCAGGACGCCTGGGTCAAGGAGGCGCCGATGGCCGTCCCTGGGGTCCCGCAGTGGTTTCGAGCAATTACCACATGCCAATGCTTTGCCAATGCTGGCGGAGTAATGGATTCGTCATCCAATGAATGGCAGAATTGCCCAGAGGCTGGGCGAATTCAAGCGCCCACACTAGAAGATGGGATAAAGCCGATAAGGGGCGTCTCCTTTCCGGCCGGCACTAGTTGTCGATCCCGCGCGTAAAGCCTTCTGCATCTCCTTCTTTTGGCCCTTCGATTTCTTCGCTCTGAAACACTCTCTACTTTATCCACCTCCTGAAAGCGAGTCACCAGCCATGCGGGGCCCTCCCTTCGACCGCATTCATGCTCTCCCTTACAGTGTATCGTAGTCGAAGAACAACAAGCGCCTTGCTTATTCCTTCATTTGTGCGAGCACTGCCCGAGTCCATTACGAGTCATATGTCCTGTGGAAGGGCAAGCGGAGCAGTGCCGAGGCAGACTATTTCATAATTGCGGCATTACTCGGCTTGGTATGAAAGTATGTCAATGGAACAAGACATGCCAAGTAGCAAGTGCCATCGGAACAGTTATCATCCGCGCTTTACAAGAAGCGATCCGGTAAGAAGGAGCCTAAGCCACTGCTGACGGGATCATATTGGCATGAAGAAGCCTCGATGAAGTTCTCTGTCTTACCTTAGGTTTCGCCGCTTGTGCTTCAAGAAGGTCCACAGTCTAGATGTGATGATCTTCGCATCACGTGACTGTACTGCCACGATCTACGCCACAAACGCTATCGCTTAGGAGCCAGAGAGCAATCTGTCTTTGATGTTGGCACATTCTGGCAGGTGATCATCGGCAGATGATATGTTAACAAGAATTGAAGTGCGAACAAGCTCAACGTCTACACGGCAACACGTGGGCACAGCCACAAGCTCAGATCCATAACCAAAGCGTCGCTGACCTTTTTGACTCGGATTGGGCGTGTCAATCCCCAAAAATCGGCCTGAGATTACTGTATCAATCCTGTCTTCTTTGCCTCTGTTAGTCGAGAGTCAGCACTACGGCAATTGTGCATGTCGAATCTTTCTGTCCCTGACGCCTGCCCAGAGAAATTTCCAAGGGTTCTCCTGACCGATACCGAAGCCATATCTCACAATGCTGCCTTGGCCCTCTCTTCAAGATCGGCATTCTCCATGGTCTGCTTTCCTTTTCCCCCACTAATCGCCAAATCAATCATCGCGGCAGCTAGAGTATCAACTTTAATGGCCTTTGCTACGCCATAGAGCATTTGAGGAACCGGATTGCCTTTGCCAAGCACGGCGCCAGGTTTTGTTATGATCGTCTCGAAAGTGTAGGGGTGCTTTTCTTCAAAATCAATGAGCTTATTCTCGACATCTCCCTGTGGATTCGATGACCAGTCAGCATACATTCCGGAACTATATATCAATGTGGCGCTACAGACCCTGAGCTTTCGAAAATCACCCGCGAACCACAGATTCTGGTTCTGATTTCGCTCGGTAAGGTAACCGCTGGTGTAGATGAAGCGGAACTTCTTGCCTCCAACTGGTTTGGCGGTATCGCTAGCCACAAAAGCTCTGGCAGCTGCCAGTGTGTCTATGAGCTTGAAAAATCAGCACTCTCCTTCGAGTCGATTGACTGAGCCAAAAGGGAAGTCTTCGGAGCGGATTCTCCTCGGCCATATCTCAGGTGCTCCTGATACGCTCAAACAAGGGAATCTTTGCTCGGAAAGTATAACTTACAATCGATGCTCACATGGCGGAGGTGTTCTGGGTTATTGGCAGTGTTCTTTTTGGGCGTAATACCTAGGTTCCTGGTTTGATGTTAGACGGATCGCGCCCATGCTCATACTCAGAGCATGTCACCGTTGTTCAATCAACCTAAACGCATTGGTAACAGAACAACGTCTTCACTTTGCTCAGTAGCAAAACGGAATCAACAACCCGATGACTCGCTATTTCTAGCATGCACATCTTGAAATATAACAGTTGCCAAACCCTTCGCAATCTAGCAACAGCAGTGATCGATAAATCCTATCAATACTGTACGAAACCAAAACCCACCATATGCACGCCTCCGCTCCTTCCAGCTCCTTCATCACTTCCCCATCGTAGACAGTGAAATCCTTCAAGACCACGACTTTCAGCTTCGGATCGGAGACCGAGTCCAAGGGCCGCCGCGAAAGCGATACGATGGAACTGATGGCAGGGTTGGCAAGACATTGCTGGAGGACTTCGGCACCGACGAAGCCGGTGGCGCCTGTGAGGACGATCTTCATCTTGGATTTTGCTACAACTGAAATCGGAAGATGCTGGGTGAGAGAAGGTGTGTCTACAGTCTGATCTAGGCTCGTGCAGGGGTGAAGCTACTTTATGCAATTCGCAGACCACGGCCCAATCTGAAAGGCAAAAACCCGAGAGGTCTGAATACCCCTCTTCAATGTTTGCCCGACGCATAGACTGTAAAGCCGTGGAAAAACTCTTCTGGTCCGAGCTCTATTGTTGGTTAAGTAGATATTTTAGTTATTGATCAAAACGTGAAGCCTGCATAGCACGGAGGTCTCCTTTCAATTTTGATCTACCGACACATGCACTAGGTCCCTTCCTCGCCTTACAGTCGAGTTGGACGGGTAGCCAGTATCAACATGAACCTTCATGCGATCAGTGACTTCAAATATATGAATTGTTGTAATCACTTCAATGTCAACGCCCTGTCTTTGCCTTCCGCGATCTCCACGGGTCTACCAGTCCAAAGGAACAGCAGATGGAAATAGTTCTTTGTGCGAGTCCCGGTCCATCGTAGCCAGGTATGCTTGTTTGAAGCTTCAATGCTATTGCCCGTGTGGACCCTAGAATATGACTTGATGCCTATGGATATCCAGTCTATTATATATCGAGAGAGGTAGAGTCTGATATGTTACATATTGTTACAATTTGGCGGCTGCCTTCTTTTGCTGCAAGTAGGTAGGGTCGTGAAACAATTCGCATTCCGGGTATCAAGCTTCAGTGCCAAAGAAACGCAGGACAGCTTCGTACCTTCAGGGTGTCAGCCGAAACACGCTTCTCTGAGACGACACGGGAGGGAAACTTACATCCCGAACATGATGGCGGCACTGGGCACCACCCTCAACATGTGAGGTGTGAGGCCTCCGTAGAGGGAGGCCATGCCCTCCTCCTTCCATATCGTCTTGAAGCATTGTACTATGCCAGTGTACTTCAACCGGCCATCTTCCAGAGGGGCCTGCCGTAATCTTGTCCGAATGACCTCGTGTGGATATGTGACAAGAGCTGCAAAGAACTTAGCGGTCCCAGCAGCTCCCACTCTTCCTCCCCAGCTGAGTGTCTGATCCCACGCTGTTGGATGTCTGCCGCAGGCTACGAGCCGTTCTTCACGTTGCCTCAGATACAGCTTCATCTGCTCGTAAAGTACCCAGTAGAGAGAGCTCTCCGTGACACCGAGGTAGCTTGCGCTCAAGCCTCTGTAAAGACCTCTTATACCTTCGTTGCGCACGGTCTGCATCACACAGTCGAGTGAATTCTTGTATTGCCTAGTCACTTGGGTACCGGCTTTCTCCGCTCTTGACCTGTCCAACTGCAGGCGCGTCTTGACCAGCCATATCGGATTGGTGGCAGTCCCCGTACATATACCAGCTGTTGCGGCAGCTGTCAGATGTACCCAGGCTGCCTCTCGCCCGTTGTTGAATTTGTCACTTATGATGCGCTTGCCGTTGCCGTAGGCGTAGAAGTTGATCGCTCTCGCAGGTACAACACCTATCAGGTTTGGACCTAAACCTTTGAAGAGTGCCCTCCATCCCTCAATACGATGAACCGAGAATAGTATTTTGAATGTCTCATTGAAGTGTAAAAGGGCGCTGCGTGGTATCGAGAGCGCCGCAGGTGGAGGAATGCCTTTGGCTTTTCTTGAGATGTCGAGCTGGTGTTGATAGAAGTCTGATTGCAATCGGGTCTTAAGGACGTCAAGTGGAGATGTGAGAATCGCAGAGGTCATTCCTCCAAGGCTGAACGATCTTAGTATGGCGATAGGAAATCTTCACTGAAAGGCATCGCATACCCGCCGGCGACAAAGTGCGCCCATGGCTTGGCCTCGGATCTCTTCTGCTTTGCTATCGACCCATCATCAATGCGCGAACCAGATACAACCTCTCCATACTCTCGAGACTGATCGAAAGGCGTGGTGGCGGGACACTGTGCCTGCGCGGAACTCCTAGATACTACAACACTAGGCAAGGGCATGTAAAGAAGGTAGCTCCTATCGAAATTGTATGACGACAATTCCCTTTGCGAGAGTGATGTATACTATGAGAATATCAGTACTAGCTATAGTCAACTTTTTGGAATATGGATGGATGAATAGTTTTGCCGAGGACGGCATCACGGCCCGAAGCATGTTGTATGTGACAGCCGTTGCTTCACCATTTCTTCCTCACAGTGCTAATTCACATGACTTTCAAGATGTTGACTTGTATTTCTTGAAACTATTCTACGAACGTCTCTACTTTTATCCGAGTCACTCCATAGTAAAGATGGATTTCTCATTGTCTAGACTAGGCCTGAACATCAATCGCGCAAAGAATAGCCAAGGCCACTCTTTGTTGAATCGGACTAAGGGTAACATTCTCGAACTCCCTGATGAGTAAGTTCTCCATCCATCCAAGCCTGATCCAATCTTTTTCAATCGTTCTGGAATCCCGTTATTCGTATCAGTCTGAGTGCTTTTCGAGAGCAAAACATACTGACCTGGCTTTCCGCCTAGGATTCTCGAACAAATTTGGGCTTACTGTCTGCATTTTGGCAAAGACCAATACGTCAGGATCGCTCGCGACCAATCTCTTGTCTGCGATTGGCCCAAGAAGATTAGCACAAGTCTGTTGCGTGTCAACAAGCAGATCCACGCCCAGGCCCAAGACACCCTCTTTCGTGTGAATCGATTCCACATTTGCTTGAGCCATTTAAGCTGCATGGGCGTAAGGCATTCATTATCCAGCTTTCCCACCGTGCCAACCATGTGGAACACTCAGTCCCGCAGTCGAGTCTATCGAATGCAATATCTGTGTGTCTCGGTTATGCTTGGTGCAGAAAGTATGGAACATCCGCAAATAGACGAAAAGTTGAAGACCATGACAACAGCTGAAGTCATGGCGACTATCCAGGAAGAAAGAGACGAGAACCTATTGATAATAAAAACCGCAGTCGACGAGCTCTGCAATGTACTCGAGATCTCGAACCGCTTGAGAGACATTCAGATTGCCTTCTTTGATATTGGTCATCCCAGACTCAAGACTGGTCAAGAGCATCGTGTTCTCAAACCTTTCGGAAAGCTGAAGAACCTTCATCGCGTTAGTACATATAACGTTCCCGACAATTTCGCGCGAACCTTGGAGATATCGATGAAGCGAAAATGGAACTGAGGGTCAACAATTGGTCTACCAACGAAGCTGTCAGTCAACAGATGTATCAGAATGACGAGATGGTGGTAACAATTGTATTGGGATTGTGAAGTATTCTGGAGATCTGCGAGATCCGGGCCGAGGTCTGATGATCACACAGGGACAGTGATCGGTGTCCACTTCGAGAGGGATGAAGCTGGTGTGTGGGTCAAGTCTCTGCAGATCGAGTGCTTGCGAAGCCGAATTCCACAACCAACACCGTGCATGCCGTACTTGTGCATAGAGTCTTCATATTGTGACACTAGTATTGTGACAACCTCATTTTTAGGTATTGATGCCACCGGTCTGAGTGTCGAATTCTCTACCGTGCCGGAAAGTGATTTTCCGCCATGACTCCACAAGAACCTCTTCATGCTCCTCCTACAAGAATGTTATTGACAGGGATGTGTACTGAACCAGGTGTCAGTCTAGTCTCGCGATTTGCGTCCAGCATATCCTGGGGATAGCGCTAGGTCTCCATGCAAAGAGGGCGGAATGCCTGAATAATGTACGTACTCAGCTTCACAACGTATCCGATGGCACCCATAACCACAAAACCGACGCCGACAGCTTGACTTATTTTTAGAAACTCCCTCCTATCCGCTAAGGTAAGACCACTTGTCAGCGCCTGATGTACTCTATGATCCCGGATTATGTAGAGGTGAAGCCTTACGCTTTGTACACCTGTTCATGAATTGTGTGCCATCTCGAAAGAAGTCTCTAGGGATGTCCGCGATTTCCTTCAACTGGTCCGACATCTTGGTTGGAGGGAAGTCCTATGAGGGTGATTGAAGAAAGAAGCGACTTTCGTTATGGAGTGGAGTGTGTAGAGGAGTGAAAAGGAGGTTGACGCTTCATGTTATCGATTTACATGCGCTACTTTACTTTCATCGTTAGCGGTCGTCTCCATAAGATAACTCCAAGTGCCGCAAAGCAAACGCCTGCTCAGAGCTCTTCTCACTTGTCTATGACCTACTATTTCCTTATTCAACTTCCTACCCTTTTCACAAACTCTCAATTTCCTTTTCAATCACCTCCGAAGACTTCAGGTTGAGCATACCAGAGCTCCTCATCAACATCCTCTCCGTCTCAAGGCCCGAAAGCAACGTCTTGGGTTGGGGGCAAGGCTACAAGCAGAAGCACTGACCGTAGTAGCTATCTGCTCGGGCGTCTCCAAGGGTCAATCTACTTACTCCTACTCACTGAAATCACAGGACTCCTGCTTGCGGAAGGGAATGGAAGTCTAAAAGGATCCTGTGTACCAAGACGAAGTCATCAAGCGCAACATTACAGTTCTTCCAACCATTTAAGTCCTGTATTTGGGAGTTTACTTGTTTGCCGCAGAGCCACCATTCTTCATCCGTTTTCTCCATTGGCGAGCTTTCTTCGAATGTACGTATAATGCTGTATCCTCGCAAGTTATTGTTGCCATACATGGGGTCTCGAAGGTCTATCAATAAGCGCTGTTCTGATGGATAGCTCCACCTTGTCCTCTCCTATGTTCCTTCAAAGCTAATGCGTTACATCGCACTTTGCAGACCTGTACTTCTTCTTCAAGAGCTTGGAGGCCACAGTGTTCATAAGCAAATATACAGATAGGATTGCAGATACTTGGTCCGAACACTGTGACCACAATGGCTACTGAAGAAGACAATTTCGATATTGATATCTATGGCGACGGCGGCGAGGATTATCAGCAGGACGGCGTCGGCGATGACAACGTCAAGACAGAAGCTCCCAGTGAGCCGGCAGCAAGCAACATTACTGACCCGGACCCCGATCCGCATTCAACCACCCAGCCACCTAATGGCAAGCATGTCTCGCCTGACGTAAAGCTAGAAAATGGAACCTCACAGGATGTAGCCCAGAAGATCGCCAGCACTGATGACTCTGGCCACAACCCAGTCCACATGCCAAAGCAGGCCCCACAGATGCAAGGTCTGAAGCGTCAAGATGGCTCCGACGATCGCTACGTCGATCCTGGAGCAACGACTGCCCTTTTCATATCCGATCTGCATTGGTGGGTCACTGACGACGATATTCGTGGCTGGGCGAACCAGAGCCAATGCGAGGACGAGCTCGAGGACATAACATTCAGTGAGCACAAAGTCAATGGGAAAAGCAAAGGGTAAAGGCCATATGTCGCCATCTAGAGTGTGAAAGCGCTAATGTCTCATCTTCCCTGCAATAGGCAGGCGTACATACTCTTCAAATCACCGCAAGCTGCCACAGCAGCAAAACACAAGATCGAGTCGTTCGGCGAAGGTCAACAGTACACCAAGAAGTTCTCCGTCAGCTATACCAATCCCTTTACCAACCCTTTCAAGACCTTACCAAAGGATGGACCGATGCGAAACGCGAACAACAATCGATCTACCGCTAGTGGCTACGGAAATTCAGGGAATGTGTCTTCGCAGCATACGGGCTTCAACAACTCCGGTGGCGGCTATCGTGGTAATCGTGCCGGCGGATACAATAATCGAGGTGCGACGTCGTCAGGCTACAATCGAGGAGGCTTTCAACCGGCGGCTGGTGCCTTTCAAGGAGGTGCAATGGGTGGTTTCCAGAACACAGCCATGGGAGGGATGCAGCAGTACGGCGGCTTTCAAAACCGAGGCGGCATGTTGGGAGGCATGCGAAGTGGGCCTATGGGCATGAGAGGTGGTAGAGGAGGCATGAGTCCAAATGGTATGATGGGTATGCCAATGGGCAACATGGGTATGCCAAACATGGGCGCCCAGATGGGAGGCATGGGAATGGGTATGCCGCAGATGGGCATGCAAGGTATGCACGGCTTTCCAGTTCACCCTTCTCCCCACACATCTGGGCAATACACGCCCCAGGTTAGCCCCTACGTAGGCTCTTTCTCCACTACTAGTGTAGCTGGACAGTCACCTGCATCTGGGGTGGCTATGGGTCCGGGTTCCAGCGCGATGGGAAATCCCAACAGCGCCTTGAATCAGACGGGCTCGTACGCCAATTTCGCGAAGTACCCGAGTTCTGCAGTTCCTGCTCCTATCATCCCTGCTGGCCTCTCATGGAGCCCATCAATGAACCCTTCGTTAAGTCAGAGCAGTACGCTAAAGAGGACTTCCTCATTTCCAGGTCAGGGCGGGTTTCATGCAACTCAAGTACCATACAACCCGGCCTTCTTTCAACAGGGACAAGGTGGTGATGCCGGCTGGAATCCGCACGGCGCAAAACGAACACGACAGGAATAGGACCATCTTAACTCCAATATCATCCGTGCATATACAAGCCAAGTGTCTTCGATCTGGCGAAGCAATGTTCCACAGCTTGTGGATATCATCGACCATCGAACGGGACGATCAATGAAGTGAAAATAGGCCATTTCCAGATCGAATGGAGGGAGAAGTCAGCAATGGTGGCTTTGGTCGGATGTCAGCCTATTTCACGCAACTCACTATCAATAGTGGGGTGAGTTGGAACCTTTAGCGGTCGGCGTCTTCAGGACGGGCAGGATATCATTGGGACTGTTTTCCCCGGGCATGTGTTATTCTTCACAGGAAAGGGGAAGCTGGGAGTCGGTTAGGCTGCGCGCTACGTGAGCAAGATCTCATGGGAGATCGAACATGGAGCTTAGTATGGGAGGACTTATAGCCATAACGTGAACGCTTTACCTATGCTGCATCCAGTCCTGTATTTCGATGCGTAGATTCCGGCTATTGAGTTCGTCACGTGCCGTGGCGGGCCCTACCTCCGGGTACTTCCTCATTCCAAGGACTTACCGGCCTCGACGTCTTCTGCTCCGCGCCGCACCGAAAGCTGAGAGCGCAACACACAAAACGCTCAGCTCGCCATCATGCAGGCAATGCCCGATGCACGCCAGCAGAGCTTCGAAGAGATCTACGGGCCCCCTGAAAACTTCCTGGAAATAGAGGTACTGCCCCTGCCCCTCCTCCCCCGACCATCCATCACTGACACCACTCTCCAAACCCACAGGTCAAGAACCCCCAAACCCACGGCACCTCCCGCAGCATGTACACAGACTACGAAATCGTCTGCCGCACCAACATCCCCGCCTTCAAGCTCAAACACAGCACCGTCCGCCGCCGCTACTCCGACTTCGAGTACTTCCGTGATATCTTGGAACGGGAGAGCGCGAGAGTGACGATCCCGCCGCTGCCGGGCAAGGTGTTTACGAATCGGTTCAGCGACGATGTGATCGAGCATCGGAGGGAGGGGCTGCAGCGGTTTCTGCAGATTGTGGTGGGTCACCCGTTACTGCAGACGGGGAGCAAGGTCATGGCGAGTTTTGTGCAGGGTGAGTTCTAATGACGATGTATGGTGGGAGGGTGGGGTTGATGCTGACTGAATGGGCAGATCCGAATTGGGATCGGAATTCGTGGTAGAGCGGGATGGAGATGGCGGGGAGAGCGAGAGCAATATTCTACATGGAAGGGATATTATTCGAGCTCCAAGCGGCTTAAGGCGAGAGCAGTGAATGGTGCCAGGCGTATGGGTTAATCCACAAAGGTTGTATGCAAAAGCTCTCTTTTCGATTGTACAAATTTGAAGGTTCAGACGTCCTTACTGCCTGCTTTTGGTATGCAGCATCTCCGGCACTGTGATACCCCTAGGAACAAATTGAATGGACATGCATGTTGATCTGCAGGGGTTTATCTGAACTGCTAACGGGTTCTTGTTGCTTTACGGTAGCATTTTTCGACATCAAACATTAAGTTGCATTCACAAGGTTAGTTTGCGGTTATCTCGTTCAACACCTTCCCACTTGTTCCTATTGTCGAGCTGGAGTACGCTACTTGGGATTCACCCATCTCTCATCTGATCCCATCAACACCGTGAATGCCCCAATGCCTATTGTTTTCCGTCTCTTTGTCCCTATTGTCAAACGTGACAATAATCCTATTGTTCTTTGTCTGCTAGAGAATCGCGATAGCCCGTGCCTCTCTCGCTCTCTCCTCTCCTCCTCTCCTCTTCCTCTCTCGTCTCTTTCTCCTCGCCGCCGTCGTCTCTGTTCAGAATCACCTTCTTGCACGCTGTACAATCAAGCCTTTGCTTCCATCCCAAGTGTTCTATTCTCATTATTTCACTACATTTGCGCAGGTCGCACCTTTTCTACCATCCTCAAGATGCCTTACATAAACGGAGTCTACATGGCAAGCCGAGCTCCCCGATCCCCACGCCGCTTCGCCCCTCGCGCAATCATCCCCCAACACGGCCGCCTCCTCCAGCACCACGACATCCCCAACCCGCGCCCCGCCATGCCTCCCCGGGCCCTCAGTGCCGACCTCATGAACAACGAGCTCGAAAGCTACCTGCACGTCCGCGAAGCCCGTGACCACGGATTGACAGCGAATGGTAAGCCATATCCAGAAGCGCCACCTCCCACTCACTCAATCCCCTGAGCGCTTGCTGACAATGTAATTTCAGAGTTGGAGCGCGTATCCGGAACCGCCAAGGTCATCATGAACGGACGAACTGGCCAGTGCGTGGAACGACGTGGGGGCGTACTGCAAGAACAAGACAAGCTCCGCCGTGAGAACTGGCTGTTCCTCCGGGATATCGAAAGCAGAATTAGCGCCCACCTCGCTGGCGATTCGGGGTTCTCGTCCCGTGACCTCCTGCGCGATCGTAAGTCGTACCTTCCCACCCCTTTTCCTCGCATCCCCTCCCACAAATCCAACCATTCCCCCCCCTTTTCCGCTGATCCCGCCCCCCCGAAACCCCAAAACTAACGCCCCCACCCCCCCAGTCCGCACCACCATCCGCGCCTCCCTCCCCAGCGTCTTCCCCTCCCCCTCCTCCCCCGGCGCCATCTTCCCCAGCGCCCTGCCCCCCGGCGCGCAAACCCAAGCCGACCGCCAGGCCATCGACCCCTCCGTCCCCTTCAACAACAACGCCCCCTTCTTCGAGCCTGGGAACCAATGTCTCTCCCCCATCGAAGACGAGAAGGGCGTTCACCTGGCGGTTGAGGCGCTCAGGAACCACGCTAGGGTGTTCAAGTACCATGAGCACAAGGACAAGGGGGAGCTGGCGGATGGGCCGCGGGCGGGGAAGCTGGCGAGGGTGGATAGGGGGTTTGGTGTTGTTGGGCAGGGAGGTGAGCTGCCTTTCCCCGTGCCCAATTGCATGTCTCGTGGTGGCGACGAGCAAAGACTCTTTGCCGCTTTGAGAAGCAACTGTCACTGGTCATTCGTTCCATCGTTCTTTTGGTTCGTCATGGCATATGCCGGAGCAGCATCCACTTATCCCAAACACCTCCCCACCACCGCAACCCACCCCCTCAAAGACGCAATGCTGACTCCCCCAACCTCTCAGCATTCAACTGGCAGCCCCCCGCAGGCACCACCCGCGCCAACCCCCTCGTCGTGAGCACACCGAGTCCGACCGCCCCGCCATTCAGCCCAATCACGCCGCCTCCAGCCCCAGCAGCAGCTCCACCTCCCCCAGCCCCAGCAGCTCCCCCACCACCTCCTCCAGCACCGGGAGCAGCAGCACCGCCAGCAGCAGCAGCAAGAACCCGCAAGCGAAAGGCGCCCGCGGATGAACAGCCGACGAGGACGAAGCTGCCGAGGAAGGCGAAGGCGGGGGTGATGTATACGTAGGATGGGCTGGGGGTGGGGGTGAGGGGTGAGGGGGGAATTTATGTAAGAAAACGACAAAGTATTGAATATTAAGTTGGGATCGGGACTGCTGGCGGTCTAGATAAAAGGACGGGATCACGTGTTGGCTGTTGGTAAATATTGGATATTGGAAATGGAATTTTGGGTAGTGGGGTTTGGAGTTACAGGGTTTTTGGGCAGTACGGCATAGTTACGGACCAAAGAAAGAGATTCTTTACCTGTTGATGTTCCAGATGAATATGTGGCTTTTGTGAGCGTGGGGATTGCTTGCTTTTGGGTCAGGAGGATTCTTGGGATGGAGTGTCAGTGTGGACAATTACGTTTTGACGGATTGACGTTGGGCAGGCAATAGTGGATCCGCTAGCTACGAAAGCGTGAAGGCGCTGATGTGGGATGAAGAGTGGCGAACAGGAGGTGCGACATGTAAAGTACTTATCCGAAAACATCAAGGACATCCGGTAATGATGATTATTTATATATCTTCACGTAATCACATGAAGCTGTGTGCCCAGTTCAAGACCTATCATTCCAAGTCGAACATTGGCCTTGTGGCCATCTCTTCCCAGAGTAATGGCGCTAACGTGACGTTCGCATCCCACCCGTCCAGTCTTAGAGACGGAGACGTTCGGTCGTCTTCCAGATCGCTATTGAGAAGTGCCATGATGTTGTTTGAGCCTGAGTTGAACGCTGAGGAATTGCTGGGACTGATGGTTTCCTTCGGTCTAGCCAAGTCGTTATCGTTCTCGCTCACAATAGCAGATTCATCAGACAAGTCATCCCTATCTTCCAACTCTTGGGCACCTGCAGTCGTATCAGGCAAGTCTCCTAATGAATGCTTGTAGCTTGATCGGTCCGTTGCTTGTACTTCTGCAAGCTGATTCGATTTGTCTGGCTTGCGATTTTGCTGCTTCTTCCGCGCTGTTCTGTCACCAGGACTGGGGCGTATATCCTCCCCATACAATTCGGGAAATCTGGTGCGAAACCTATCCCTTGCCTGTGGGCCAGTCTTGTGCCCGAGATTGAGCTCCGGGTCTCCAATTATCCTCGCCCACGAGAAACCATGCTTCTGATACCCTTTCTCGAGGTCCGCATCTTCGGCGTCGTTCCAAGTTCCTTTACGATGGATGCTTTTGAGCAGCGGGCGTCGTTTGCTTGGGTCTTGGGTGACATCACCGCTATACAATTCTGGAAATTTGGTTCGAAACCTGTCTCGTACTTGCGGGCCTGTCCTATGTGATATATTGAGATCTGGATCCTGAGCGATACTTGTCCAGCAAAACCCATGCTTCCTGTAGCCCCTTTCCAAGTCAGCGTCTTCAGCCGTCGTCCACGTGCCCTTGCGGACGCTGACGTGTTCAGGATCATGATTGAACTTTTGTTTCGTACGAAAACTGTGGTGCCAAGGTCAGTGAATGAAGGCGTCTTCCAAGCTGGTGTATCATACTGGTCTTTCAGATCAACAGGCGTCCTCCCGGGCTGAAAGGAGAACCCAGAGTGGTGAAGAATCTTCTTCCATTTTCCAACTCCATACAGCTGGATACCCTTCATTAGGTGCTCGGTTTCCTGCGTTGTCCACTTTCTTCTAGGACGTTGAGAGATTCTCTTGGAAGATGGGCTCTCGATCGTCTTTTGTGTGGCATTGGTCCTCGACGAGGGAGTGCCATCGCCCCTGCACGGACTCTGAGACAAGGTTGGGGATCGCCGCTTTGGTTCGCCGTGACCCTCTTTCGGAGTTATTGGTGGGAACAATGCCGCGCTTGGAGGAGGTTCAAGGAGCTCATTTAGAATAGACACTGGCTGGAATGGTGGAGGCTTGTCATTTTTGGCTTTAGCATTCGGCTGAGGAAGCTGAACGAAATCCGCAATGCGCTCATGCTCGTGCAACTTGGGTTTCTTGCGGGGGTTCCTTTGTATAGGCCGTAAGTCATTCGACCCCGTGAGCTCGCCGATCAGCTTTGCTTCTGCTAAAGCTTTCCGCCGGCCCGTCAGCTTAGAGGTTCCATTGTCAATGTTCTCATCGACACGAGCATTGGGCTCCAATGGCGATAACCGAGCGGATTGAGCAGAGAGGTCCGGAAATGGATCCTGAAGTGGAGGTATGCGGAGTGAAGGGTAGCCCAGCGGAAAGTCATCGAAAAGTATATCCAGCATCGCCATCGTGTCTGCGTGTGATAGAGCAAGATGTAGACCCTACACCGGTGCTGTAGGTCATCGTGTCTCAAGAAGCTTCGATATTAGACGTAGACAGCGAGTCCTCCAGAGAAGTGCATCACGAGCTGAGACTTCCGAGTGATTTTGAGCATCATAGACATGTCTATCCAATACTCTCATGGTAGACAGGCTCTCCAAGTTCTGTAAACCGTGGTTGCAACGTCAATGCTATACGGCCAAGGCTGAGACCTCGGACCTTGGCATCTGCCGGTGAAAAGTTTCTCCAGCTCAAAAGCCCTAATCTTATCTGACAGGTTCCGCTTCCTTCGGGTTGAAGCGATACTCCAGGGGCAGATCAACTCCCGTACAAGCTCGTGGCTGCTGATGCGAAGAGAATCTTAAGTGATGAGGTGACAACGCCCGCAAGATCATGGCATCAATCCTCCCCTCCATCCCCCGCATCGTCTTCACGATCCTCGAGCCCATCTCGCTGTACGATCCCCTCCACACCACCCCTTCCACGCAGCTAATGCCCGTATTCCAGACTCGCCGGCTGGGCCGCTCCCCTCATCAATACCTCCTTCTTCGTCTCCACCCAAGTCCCCTCGCGCATGCCCTCTATCCCTTTGACATCTACCTCCCAAGTGCTCGCCCTCCAGCTTGGCAATTGCTACGGCTTGGTTGGCCTCATAGGCATTGGGATTCTATATTACACCAACGAGGCGATTGTTGTGCGGAATTACCTGATTGCGTGTGCGATTGGCGATGTTGGGCATTTGGCTGCGACATATTGGGTTATTGGACATCATAGTTTTGTGGATGTAGGAGGATGGAATGCTACGGCTTGGGGGAATATCGGCGTTACGGCTTTCTTGTTGGTTGTGAGGGTGCTGTACTTTGCGGGGGTATTTGGGAAGGACCGGGTTGTGAGGAGTATGAGGAAAGGGCTGTAGAGGCATGTTCCAAGATCAGGCCGACAAAGACGTCGAAGACGTCGAAGGCTGTGTGCAAGGCTTCTTGATTGTGATGTCAGGGTTGCTCTGCTAATCTGAAGCTCGCTTCTGAGCCGGAAATCTTCGACTTGTTTCCCACCATCGTAGTTGCCGCAGCACCCTATTGCGCACACCTAATGGCCAGCGATAGCAACGGCCCGACGACGATCTCTCTCTTCCGCGATAGTAAGCTAGATCGGCGAGTCAGTATCGGGAGTATAGAGATCAAAGCAAGAATATTGCAGCGTACCTTGACACCCTTGCCCTTGGGCAGACTGATCCATGGCTTCTCACGCCCGATGACGAAGACATTGCTTTCCCGCGTAGCGAATGAGTTGTCGATGGCATCCTTGATGTGAACAATGTTGAAACCACCGTCGTGACGCTCACGATGCGTGATGACTCCAACACGGCCCATGTTACGTCCACCAGTAGCCATGGCGATCACCGCGGTATCGAAGCGGATGAAGTCAGCGATTTTGCCGTTCGACAAGTTGATCTTGACCGTATCGTTGACCTTGATTGACGGGTCTGGGTATCGTATCCTAGGCCGGCTTCCGTCAGCACTTTTCCAGGAATACTACCAAAGCTTGGTCCAACGACTGAATCAATGCAGCAAACGCACGTTCGCGCATCATGCGTAACTAAGAATGGGATTCCGCCCTTGCCCAGCTGCACACGCTTGACCTTCGCGAGCTTGTATTCCGCCTCTTCTGTCGTGATACGATGGACGGTGAAACGACCCTTAGTATCGTAGACGAGTCGAAAGTTTTCGCCCGTTTTTTCAATCGAGATGACATCTTGGAAGCCCGCGGGGTAGGTGGAGTCAGTGCGAACTTTGCCGTCGACCTTGATAAGGCGCTGCATCATGATGGCTTTGGTTTCGCGCGAGTTAAGGGCATACTTGAGTCTGTCGAAATTGCCATTGTCAGTGATCTGCTCTTGCACCAGAAAAAAGCTTTCCTGCGCGGCTGCTACTTACCGGTTGCGGATGAAGACAATCAGGGGCATGCAATCACGGAGCTTGTGAGGGCCAGGAGATGGTTTGGGAGCGTAGGCGCCTATAGAACCATCTCAGTTGAAGGTCATCGAGTAGGGGCTTCATATGTACCGCTGAGTTTATCAAGCTGAGGTCCCGTATGTCAGCGCATGCTTCCAGATACAACAGACGCTACGTACCAGCCAGTGGTGTGGTGCGGATAACCGCTTCTGATGCTTCTTGGGTCCTTCGCATCATTAGCTCCGATCTGGCCTTCCATGATGAGGTAGATCTTACCTCTACCCATGTTAACTCAATCTCGTGACGATTATGGGTTGATCCGTAGCAATTTAACAACAATCCGAGGGCCATCGAAAGATCGGCTGTGGCCGCCAAGGCTCGCTAGAAGCGCTTCGCCGGCCCGACAGGACCGCCGCTACTCCGTACTATCAATTCGGTCCCCTTTGACTTCCAGACCTAGGACCATTTGCGAACGATGACAATCCGTTTAGGTGTTCGACGGATAATAGCCGACTGACACGATAAATCTCGAGCCTACAATGAGTAGATTTAGAACCATATATTGAGTAGTCGTTATTATGGCTACGACAGCATCAACGCATCAACGGTTTGTCGAGACCAAGTATGGACTCCCCGGGGAAACCTGAGTAGAAACGGGACATTGGCCGGTCTCCTTCGAGTCTTGATCAAGGACTCTCTTGTGCAACGACCTTAGTACAAATGGACCTGAAAGTCGTCTCCATATCCTTCTCCTTAGAAAGCAAGCCAGCTTGGTCTTCAGGTAAATTCATTTGCTACGCCTTGGGATCAAGCTATTCTTTCGACCTTGAACTACATACATCTGGGCCTTGAACTTATGAAACCTCTTATTCACGATGGTCATTCTCGAGCAGGTCAGATGGAATGGATAGACGTGGTTTTTCGTTAGGAAATACGGCAGACTTCCCAAGTAGCAGCCGACCTCAGCTGGCTTCCTGATGGTCTCGGTCTTCGACGTCCTTGACTCGTAGTGCTTAAACCCAGATGTACTTGCCGACCAGTGAGCCACGTATGCTGGTTGTTCTCTATGCTTTACTTTCTGATGTACCAATCGTAGTGGGTATGTTGCATGAGAGTCGGTTCACATCGTTGTGAATACGAAAAGGAGCAAGTGCATGTAAGGGAATGGGAGTTTTGTCTGTTCGGCAAAAGGGCGAAGACAGATTAAAAAAGTTATGAATACAGGCAGAGTATAATAAATAGATTAATAGCGAGCAATAAAAAAATAAATGAAATTTGTGGGAGAGGGAAGCAATGAGACAGAGATCTATTGTGCTCAAGATGCTAATATAGCATGGTCGGAGAAGTCTTTCCGAGTTTGTAGTCAGCTCAGTAGAGGAGATCGCCGTAATAGCTTAGATACAGGGATGCTCGTTAGCTGATAAAGTCCGTGATGCAAAAAGCTATCCATCTCGGCACTGACAAGCTTAAACCATTGCCTGTCTACACGGACCACCCAGATGAACAAGTCCATAATGGAAATCTCTCACGCTCAGAAGCCCGACCGCGCACCTCTCTAGACAGCAACCGAAGGCTCGGGGGCTGTGGCTAGACTTGTAAGCTTCTACCGTTTCGCACAACTAGAAAAGTCAGCTGGATGTCTTTCAAGATATTGTATCACCCACAGGACTTCAACCACAAGATCAATCTTTGGTAATCCATAGAGTCCAGCTACGGATATCGGTCCGAGTCCGAGTCCGATTCGTAAGGACGCTTGTCTTTGCTCTGCAAATAATCCTTGTCCTCCTGACTGCCCATGAAGGAGAAATACCACGTTGGCTGTTTATGCTTGATGCGACAACCCTCGAACCAAACGTCCCTGTCACGGAAGTTGTTGTGGCGCCAATAATCGTCATGGCGATCACCAGTCTTGGGTTTCATACGGTCCATGCAGTCTAGGCATAGTCCGTTGAAGTTCTGCGCCGTATACGTTACGCCGTCCTCGACGATGCGCTCGAAATTCTGATGGCAGGGGAACATGCAGGCTGTCTCCGCGACTTTGTACTTGAACTTCCCGAGCCGGTTCATAATGTCGTGCATTGAATGTCCTTTCCCGACCTCTTCGAGAGGCCATGCGCCGGTGTCATAGAGGGCTTTCTCGTAGCCCCACAGAGTCTCTGCTTTGCATTTGCAGCGTGTCCCAAGCAAGTGTTTGATAGGTCCATATAGCCTCCTATGAATGACTGTACGGAGGTTGCCTTTGGCAGCATTGAGCTGAGCTGTGATATGGGTCAGATTCGAAAGATGAGATCCACCAGGAAATCTAGTCATGATGCTTACAGATAATACGGTGCGGAAGATGGAGATCTCGGAACTCTGTCGGATTGCGCTCCTTGATGTGCCGAAAATTGTTGTATGCGAGGAAATGCGTCGCCATGGCAAACCCATTAGGATGATCGAAGCTCCAGCATGGAAAGAGCAGTTGACGTTGTTCATCCTCATCAAGGTCGTCCTCGTCGAAAATCTGTTTTTTGTACCAATCTGCGAACCAGGGTTTTAGGAAATGGATCTTCATTCTCCATTTCTTGACCATAGCCATAAGACGCCTGTGCCGAGAGTCAGTGCTGGTGTCAGACAAAGGTATGAGGTAGCTCACCAAATGTCCTTGATCGGGACTTCGTAAGTATCCTCGCTCACGGCATTATGCAAGACCCTGAACAAGATCTCCGTACTCTTGAGGGGATCATCCTCGAAGTTAACCGTATCTTGGCTACCTTCAGCCCAGGTGAGGGATCCGAGCATTTTCCTCCACACAATTGACGCCTCTATGAGTGTCTGTCTGCGGACGCGGAATTCCTCGACTCCGACTACGGAGCGTTCTCCACCATCATCTCTGGTCAGCTCAGTGACCCTGATAACAAGGTCGCCTTTCTCATCAATAATAATCATTCTGGCTGCAGGTGATGAGAACTCTCGCTGGGTAGTGATCCTCGATGAACCCAAAGGAACCGGTGAAGTGAAAGCCCGGGCAGCTCGTAGGTCAGATGACTTAAGAGACTTATGGTCTGAGTAAAGAGACAGGCGCTGGTAGCACACAAATGTGGCATTCACCTCTTCATGCTGCAAGAAGATAGAATTGAGATGGCTGTGTTGGTGGGCGGTGTGATGGTGAGGGTTATGGTTCTGCAGAATAGTGGATAAAGTGGACGGAATGCTGGTGCAGGCGCTAGTGCTAGTGAATGAAGGGCCGTTGTTTTAAGGTGAATGCAGAGTACTTAGTCTTCAGTATTCAAAACCGGTATAATCGAGCATCATGGTATGAGATGTCGTTTGACAGTATCACATTTTTACCATTCCGCTGTGTACCAATACGGGAATCGTCTGAAGTCGAAGCCTCCACTCCCTCTTGTTCAGGGCGAGCCAAGGTAGTACCCAATGGCAAGGGTCCTCAAAGAATTTCTACAGGTAACTAGGTGCGAGGCTCAAGGTACACAATGGAGCCAATTACTGAGACACATACTTACAGACTTATTCTTCCTTGCCGTTCCAGGTGAAGGAGAGAAGAGATAACTGCGCAATAACCTCCGAGCTGACATAGCATTACTCAAGTAGTAGAAGCTTTCCCTAGCGTCAAAGACGAGGGAGCTTCAACGATGTGCGAGCTGATGACTCGGACCTCCCTCTGACAATGGAGGATCGCGACCTTCGACTCACCAATAAGCAACATGTCAAGCATATCAGCATACTCGATATACCATTGCCGTGTGTCAATCGAACCAGATAAGGTCCAGGTCATTGTAGCCTGGGATACTGAAACCCAGAAGCTTCACTTGCCTCACCAAGCGTCGTTCTTGCCCAAACGAGATGCAGAAAGCGAAAATTTATGGTGCCTAGTCATACACGATATCGCAGCAGGCTGCAAGGAAAGAAGGAGAAAGACATACTAGTAACAGAGACACAAACGCTTTCACTCCTAAGTTGAGAAATCGACGATAACTAGATGAAGATGGATAGAAGAACTGCGCAGGCGCTGCATTCTCAATGATGCACAATCCACCGCCTCAGCCCTCTGACAACGTGGCTGGGTGAGAACGAAGTGCCGCATAATCAAGTCGTATATTGGCGGGACGAGGCTAGCTCTGTTCTCTTGGTAGGACGGACCAGTTGTGAAGACCACGAATCATGAGGCGTACGTCCCTGAGAGATATGTGGTGTATAGCGAGGCTCGGAAGCTTGACTGAGAGCCTAGCGCTGTCCTTCAGAAATAGCTGCGCTGGCCTCTTCGTCCCAGTCTTTATCAATAGCGCCAAGGACGATCTTCTTGTAGGTCATCTCTGTTGCAGCTTGAGGGTCGTAACGAGTTGTGTCGACGATCTACGATGCGATCAGTGCTATCCACTTCATCAAGGCTCTACTACATACATCTCTTTTCAATTTGTGCGCGCCTTTGATCTTGTCATCGATCTTGTCGAAAAATTCCGTAACTTTCTTGTCGTCGCCAATTTGGACCCATTGAATACCCAACTTGTACTTATCTGCTCTCCTCTGATCAAGATCTTGCGCAGTGTCCACAATGACTTCTTCAATATCATCAAAACGGCCTTCTGGTGCTCCGTCGGTGAAAATGACTAGGTTCAGACCAGGATAGTCTTGGCGTTGTCGCACGGTGAGCGATTCGAAGCCTTCCATGAATTCATCCAAATGATACTTGAGCTTTTGGTAGGTCGGAGTATCACCCTCTGGGGTCACTCCACTGCAGAAATCTATAAGATCTTGAACACCTGAGATGTCCTCTTTTACCTTCGGCGAGTTGAAGAAATGAACCTTCAATCTACCCCCAGCGCCAAGAACTAACTTCGCGCATGCTGCCAAAGCATTGGTTGTTTCCTCCCATGGAAACATGTTGTACTCCGGAATGTCCTCCATTGAACTTGAGTCATCAACTAAGAAAATGGTCGTGTAACGAGTGAGTTGGTAGAACGCAGGCTCCGATCCTGGTTGTAGGGGTTCAGCAACACATGTTGGCGGTACTGTCATTTGATTGGAAGCTCTTTGCCGGGGTGACTGTTCGAGACCGAAAGCTGAGAATTGGGGCGTGAGATCCTGCAGAGCACGGTGGCTGATTTCGGAGAGCTCGGTGGCGATCTGAACAAACGGGTGTTGACTTGCGCTGCCAAATTTGGCTACATCGCTATGATTCGGATCAATAGGAACAGGGTCCTGCGTCATACCGGCAAAATGCAGAATAGCAGAGTTTTTGCTGACGATCTGCCATCATGTCAGTTTCGAATCACCCAAGCATTGAGCGTTACGCATTGCCGTACCTTGCCTTTGCCAGGTGCATAATCCCGGTTTTCGTAACAATTTATGATATCGATTGTGTTGGCATTGAGTATCTGTATGAATCGATCCGTGATATCCGCAAGCTTCTTGTTCTTTCGCTCGAGGTCTTGCACAAAGTTGGCGTTGGGTCTGAACCCTGGTAAGAGGACTTTACTGATCGCTTTCAGGAAAGTACCGAAGAAGTCTGCATTGCCAGTCCCTTGGTGTGGTACCGCTAAAAAGAGGCACGCTCTGATGGGGGATATATAAGTTGGGTCTCTCTGCTTGTTTCGGGTAATCATTTCGTTCACCACCTGTAAGCTGTCAACGCGGTGATTGCGGCAGGGATGCAATGCTCGTACCTGCTTTATGACGATGCCTCCAAGACTGTGTCCGATGAAAATCAATGGCCGATAAGGATCCTCAACTGTAGTGTCAGCGAAATCGATATCAATTGCGTAGAAGACTAAATTAACCTGCTTTCTCTCAAGATCAAGGCAGCGAACGAGATCCAACACAGGCGCATCCAAACCGTCAATAGTAGACCTGACCCAGACGTTGGCGTGATAGCCATAACTCATTACTCATGGTCGAAGAGCTTTTCCGGCTTGTCCTTGGAAGAACTTGGGGAGCTCATCTCTCAACCAACAGGTTTCCTTGATACCTTCGCGGCTACTGTGTGAACTAGCGAAAGAATCCCAGGCATGTCCGCTCACACCATGTAGAGCCACGATGCTGTTCGGCCGTTAGTCGGCGTTTTGAGACGCAAAGGGCAGCTTACTCGACATTTGCCCCCTCTGTACAATGAAGCGTGGTCAACCCCATGAACTCATCTTCCACGCTCACATTCAAAGCGCCATCTCCCCTTTGAGCACTGAAACCAATGTCATGGCACTCCTTGAGTGCCTTGACTTTGAACTCTTGCTTGACAAACGTTACGGTTGTAAGCTTTGTCCTCCTGTTTACTTCCGGAACAAGGTTGCCAATGCCGTTCTTGGCTATCACGACTCCACTGGGTCCAATTCGACCATTGAAGAAGCGAGCAACATCATCTTCTATAGTCTCTGGTGGAAGATTTCCTACCCTTACGGTAAGGCCATCGGATGTATGCAAGACCATTGAGAATGATACCTTGCGCCTGCCAACGAATGACGGGTAGAAGTAACCGTATCGGAACAGGACAGGTATAGAGTAAAGGATACGATAATTTCCCAGGTATAGTGGCCGAAGCTCGATCGAAGGAAAAGCGTTGTAGGGACTCCATGGCGGACTAACTTGAGTCTTATAAGCGGACTCGAGCCAGAGCCTCAGGCTCGCGCATTGGGGTCATCAAGGACCCAACAATCCTCATTAATGGGTTGTCGATTTTAGGTGCTCAAAGCGGGATGCTACCGTCTCTGCTTGCCCATCCACACTCACAAAGCCTGCAGAGCCCAGAACGCGCAGTCGTAGGCTAGACCATAATATCTTGCCACCCTTTTCGTTATGTATCAAGTCGCAAGCCCTCGGAGATTGTCATTGGCAGCACATATCTCGGTGTTGCAGGCTGATTGGACAGCGCCCTGGGATCGTGTGGCAGGGCGCTACCACGTCCAATCTGAACGATCGGTCGCTGCCCAAGAAAGAACAAAGTGCTGCGGCTGTCCAAATAGGGAACGCCAAAACGATGAATCCTGGTGCAAGCCGAAACCTTGGCAGAGGGTACTTCTCCTTGTCCTTCGTGCGCCATGACCACCCCTACGAATAGTTCAAGTAGATGGCTTCTGCTTCAAAGCGGCGCCGACAAGCTGACAATCTGAGAGGAACAGACGCTGCCTTAACGTACCTATTATAGGAAGTGTGGTTGCACAACGTGGGGCTTGGCATATGGCTTTCTTCGAACCTTCCGTGTTCGGTCGACTCTCAAATTCCGACGGGAGAAGAGGTTTACCACTTACTTTACATTCAAAACAAGATTGAAGCTTACCTTAGGATTGCACGTCTAAAGTGTATCCAGTTGTACCTGGTCAACGGCGCTACAAAGATAAGCATTCGAGAGGGAGCGCTATCTTTTGACAGGAGGAAGAATGAGTGAAAAAGCCGCGGAAAGCGGTGGCTAGGTGGCGTCGACCAGCGAGCGGATTGTGCGCAATATCGACCGAAGTGTTTAGACCACAGAGTTGAGCAATACTTGCGTTTTCGACAAAGCTGATGGCATCAATCCGTTGCCATCGAATGGGTGGCAAATAGTATGGACCTCGACATTGATGTTTCATCAGAATGATTTCGAGTCCAATTTGTCGTTTTTGGGGCAATCAATGATTTCGAGAGCCCAGGATCTGGCGTGCGAGCATCACGAGAGATCCAAGTCAGCGAAGTTCTTGAACGCCTAGAAAGGGGTTGACTAACAGTAAACAATGACCTGGTACTTCTTTGTTGTCGGCAGTGGCGGCTTGAAATTCAGAGTGGGAAGCTGCGGATTCGAAAAAATTCATTATGACTCATGTCACATGTAGAAACCCCTCAACACTTAAGTATATAATTGCGTCTTCATCGCTCTGTTCAGCTCAGAAAGCCTTTCAGAAGGCTCTTTGTTCCCTTATCGCAAGTCATCATGGATCCTTCCTTGCCTTCTTCCCCTGCGACGACAATCAGTTCGACCTTGTATCCCTCGATCGGAAAATTGAAAGATTTCTTGTACGAGGCACGGAAGCTCAACGAAACCTCGTTCGAACTGATCGGCACGATTAAATTGCACGGAACTCATGCAGATATGGTCATCGATGCGAAAGACGCGATCCGTTTCCAATCCCGAAACCAAATAGATCTCCGGCCTGAGAAGGATAACGAAGGCTTCGCGACCTTTGCAGACCCTTTAAAGCAAGATATCCTTGCGTTGAAGAACGCTTATATCTCTCGTTACCGTGCCCTCAATCCCTTTACACCCCTTGAACCCACATGCCCTGTGGTCATAGCGGGCGAGTTCTGTGGTGGGAAAATACAAAAGAAAGTCGCTCTTTTGCAACTGAAGAAGCAATTTGTTATTGTCTCGGTCAACGTCAACAATACGTGGCTTCCGGACAACGAATATGGCGATATCCACAACGAGTCCATCGGTATATACAACATCTCCAGAGCCGGATTCTTCCATAAAACTTTTCAACTCCAGAACCCTGCAGAATCGGAGGCAGAGATCAACACACTAGTCAAGCAAGTGGAACAGGAATGCCCGTACGCTCGAACTTTCGGAATGTCTGGGATCGGGGAGGGTATTGTCTGGAAGCCCCGTGGCCACTTCAGCACACCCATGTTCTGGTTCAAGTCAAAGGGAGAAATGTTCGCTGTGGCTGCGAAGTCAAAGCTTCCTGCATCTGCGTCCGACAATGACGGTCGTGTCAAGAGCTTTGCAGAAGCAATAGTAACAGAAAATCGTATGGAACAAGGCTGGGCTCACATGAAAGAGATGGGAGTAGCGAGGGACATGAAGGGACTTGGCAGATTCTTGAAATGGGTGGTCGAGGACTGTCTGCGAGAGGAGAAAAGAGATATGGAGGAAGCTGATATTAAGGAAGAGAACTTGAAGCCTGCTATCGTTAATATTGCAAGGCTTTGGTACAAGACGAAGGTCGACTCGGTTGTGGGCGATTGGAGATGATACATAGAGAATTCTATCCGTTAGCTCGTGTTACTACATCATTAGCATAGCGTACGGTTGGAAGCTGAATCTGTATCTCGTCTCGCTTTGAACTCGTTCGCCTTTGGCGTCCTGTCTCATTAACAAACAGGTCGTCGATGGCATTGACCCCAGTGATTGTCCTTGGCAAACAGAGTCCCAAGGATGAGCGGATACTCCGAAGGACCAAAATAGTAACCAATTCGATGGCATGGTGCACTGCTCGCGCGTTGACCACATACTGAACGGCTACTTCTGGTTTCTCTCAATCGTTTGAAACTTGTCAAGAGTTTGCCATTCCAAGTAGGGGGATCCGTCGGTCGCTCGACCCATCGTAAAGCCGTCAATAAAATTTCCAATGGGTGCGAAGATCGGCGTACCATATCTCACCGCCGTGGAGTCTGACACAAGCTTTCTTTACTTCAGTGAATGGGTTCGGCCGGGAGGTCAATGACGCTGCGTCAATTTTCCGATTAGGGTAAAAGTGGCAGGTGAAGAGTCATACAAGACTCGGGATTTGAGTCTTGCTTCGTCTCGTCTGCACAAATCCTGCTTTTTTACTCTTCCCATTTTCAATGCAGTATCCATTACTTGCTACCAGCATCCACCACCCACCGCAATCTCCATTGCTCTTCTCATCAAGCTTTAGAGATCAGCTTATCCATCGTCATACTGTCTGCTCGAAACCAACCCTGTGTCCCATATTAAGATTAGCTTTCAGCATCTTATTATGTCTAGCGCAACACAAGCCCAGGTCACTCGTTGGCAACAGACAATTGAAGAGGTCGAGGCAAGATCGCCGAATGGTACGTGTTTGAACGTCTGTGGTGCTAGTCTTTCCGGTGGAGCCGACTTTTTCATGGCCCGGGACGAACATGCATCGATTGGAGCAGCTCTTGGAGACGATTACGGCTCATTCAGAGTCACGCTGCGCGGTGTCACCGAATTGGCGCAGAGCAGATTCTTTGCCAGGGTCACTCCCTCAGAATATCGGGAGATGCTTCTCTCGATCGACTACGACTCCTCTTACTCGATAGCTGACTTCCAGGGATTCAGCAGCAGATCGAACATCGTTCCTATCGACATTGGTCGGGTGGGTAATACTTCAATCAGGCTTTGCGCTGAACCAGACCTACTCTAAGCACATGAGCTAGAGCCTGAAGTGACCGATCTTATCGATGATAGTGTCGCTGATCGTCGGGCCATGATGCCCGAGACGATACTGTATGATGACACGATGTCGTACGTTATCGGTACACAATCAGACGAAGGCTGTTCTTCGGAAGGGGCAACACAGCGCGAGTCTGTGCCACAAGCTCCACTCGAGGTCTTCCACCAGCTTGGCCGTGTTGAATTTCTCAGTCCAAGTGAATCTACGGAAAGCAACAAACAACAATTATGGGAAAAATCCAATTACGTGTTGGTGCAGAATGTGTATGATGATTCGATATGTGTCTTGTGGCGGAAACATAGGTTCTACTTAGATTCTGCTGATGTCGGTCTGGCTAAGGATATGTTGGGTCCATCGGCCTACGCCACGGTCCTGGGACGGAGGATTTGGAAGAGACTATTGTCTATGCGAAGATAGCTGATTGTTGGGATATGCTGGCCTCCGACATTTCTCTGGAGTTTTCTCGTATCTGTCGCGCTCCCTCGGCCGGAAGCAGGATCGAGGAACCTCTTGCTGTATGGGTGTTTCGCACGAAGGAAGGGGGACTTCGTCGATGGAATGATTTCCGGACAATGCGGCCAAGGAAACAGGCCTGAATATCAGTTTTAGCTTAGTGGATGAGGGCATTATGATCATTTTGATACTCGACTCAGTTTTATGGCTAATCACACCAGTCTCTTCGCTGGCCGGTAAATTACTCAAAACTATTTCGTCGACCCCAATTCTTGGGCTGTCGTTTGACAAAAGCTCCAACAGAACCGAGATAGCCTTCGTGCCGGAGAAAGTAGGCTTGCTTTTTGCCGTCAGACCAGAAGTTGATAGCGTGGGATAGTGTCTTTATCGTCTGTCGATGCCCACGGATAAAGGAGCCACCAAAGTATATTTTTCCAAGTCCCTGCTTCTCAGATTGCAGGTACGCAATCTGTCCAATGTTGTTGCTTGCGAGCTATTAGTGCAAGACCACGAAAGCAAATGGCCAGACTAACCTGACAGCTAGCAGTAAGCTGCGGCTAATGTCTTCCGGCCCAAAGGGACGCTTTGACATTGATCTGTTATCTTCTTGTGTGTTATTTTCATCGGACATGCCAAAGTGCTCAGCATGTGTCTCGCCTTCCCGCTTCATCTTGAAGACTTTGCCGAAGCTGCTGGCGATGGTGGTGCTTTTGAGTCCAATCTTGCCATAGTCCGTCCCGTAAATGTCTCCTACAAGCATATCAACTGCGGCATTGTCGCCTCTCTCGGCCATACTCAGCATTTCATCAAAAGTATTCGCCCCGGTCAAGAGTGACAGCAGGCCCCAGAAAGTACCCCCTCCAAGAGACGTCCCGCCAACTCGCTGGTATTGCCGCTTCCCTGAAACCTGGATCATGGATACGCCAGAACCGATATTGACGAGAAGATACGGGTAGACGTCTGCGCTGGCTTCGATGTACTGCATGGGATCGCCGTCGCTGTAGGAGAAGACTTCGCAGGGGATTTCGGTGATGAAGAAGTCAAGGCCTACACCCGTCTCCCCATTTTAGCCATGCAACGACATTGAGTTTTGGGCCACTCAGCTCACCAAGTATCAGACATTCCATCTCGTCTTCCCTGACTACCTCGACTCCGAGTACTTTCTTGAGATCATCGTAATACTTGTAGGCCCCTCCTCCCGTCGCAATGACACAGAGGTCGTGGGATGTAGAATCTTGCAGAGCTCGTTGCTTGGTCTTCAATTGCTGTATGAATTCAAGGCATTGATCGATCCTGTCCGCCTCAAATTTCAGAAAGTGCAGGCTTCCGCCGTGTTCATCGCCATCCGGTTCACGAGAGAAGTAGACAAGCTTTATGAGGGAGCCGCCAATCTGCAGAGCGCATCAGTCGACGTTCCTGCTCGTATAACTAGAGCAGTACATCTAGTGCGACGTGGCTGACGACACTTCTGTGGTTGGGTAGCCTGATATCTCTATCGTGCTTTGCACCATCCCCATCGTTTGCGCCTGGCTTGACCGAGTCTTCCGTGACGATGAATGCGCCCTGTACGTTCACTTGGACTATGCCAGGAAAAAGGATGGGATCAATCTCGATTGAGTCCGACGACGATTGGCGAAGTCTGGTTGTCATCGGTTCCATTTCTTTTAGCCTGACATCAGCGTCTTCGGCATCCTCTTTGGATCTTGACAGCGACTCTATAGTCTCGATGGTCTATCAATATCTTGGGAAGAGAACTAGGGGTTGATCATGGACAAGTTTCTGCGGCTTTCTGTCGCCGCCATATTGAGACATGACTTCGAACCCGCCTCCCTCCCGCATACTGTCCTGGTCCACCATCCAAGACAAGTAAAAGAGTGATGACGCTCGGCTTAGTCGGGTAAATAGGCATCCACATGGGATCTGCGCGCTTGTCGGTCCGAATATCGCCGAATTAGACCAGTACGAACGACGTAAGTATACTTTACCTATATACGGTTAGTTACCAGCAAAAGCCAACATGTACTCGCGTCGGACATCATCTCAACGAGTAACGACATTACAGATGCGCTTCCTGAAAGTTGGGAAGCCTTTCGGACGATGATGGCTAAGGTGCGATCGGACTTCTCCCATTCTTTGGTCTCTTTTCGTGCCACCTCATGCTCCTGCTACGAATCAATGATACTCCTATGTGTCGCCTTGAAACATTACTAACTTAGGGTGTAGGCCCACCGGAAGTACTATGTCTATCGAATTCTTGACACTTCACTATGATTGCACGGTCTCCAATTCTTGTTCTACCCAAGTACTAGATCGTACAGCTACGCGTTCGTTCACATGAATTGAATCCAGATCTTCTTTCCTACATCGTTGAGATCCAGGCTCTCACAATTCTAGTGACGGTGTACCTAGTAGGTATCAGTCCCCAGGACCTTTGACTGTTCCTCGGTTTTACCTTCGGCTCTTGACAACAGGATCGGTGTTCCTCAGCTCTCTCATAGACACGCCTCAATCATTACATCGGCTTTGAACACGAGGATCCCTCACTTCTCCTATAGGCTTCCCCTTGATTAGTTCGATTCTGAAGAAAAATATTACTATCCTTCGTATGTCTCATGACGCCAATGTTTTCGAAGATATACAGGGTCCCCTAGGTCGGCGTCTACGACGGGTTCGGCATCGCTAGCAACACGATTATGCATCATTCAGGGTACGTGCCTAGATAATTCACGATGCTAATTACGGAGCATCAGCGCAATGAGTTTGGGATCGGGAACACATATGCGTTCGATATCATCGTCTATGGCGCTGATAAGGCGGCCATCGGGCTGGTTATGAAGGCGTCGGTGCCGGATGAAAGGGAACAATACCCTGAGTATGGACAGCAACCTGCCGCATGCCATAGAAATCCATGCTCCGAGCCTGGATGAAGCTCCTGTGACGTTCGCTTATGCGGGAGACGATTGGAGCTGTGACGATGCCACGCGTTGTGATATGGCGAAGAATGGCTATGAGAGTGGAAGTCGCAATGGTCGTTGCGGCTTCCGTCAAGACGGTTCTCTCTGCCTCGCCTGACGTTGAAGTCGTATGTGGGATATAGCAGATGCAGCCTTTTCTGGGCGAGATGCCATTTTCACTGCGCTCGTTCAAACATATTGGACAGGCGGATTGTAATTGATCAATTTCATTCTGTCCTGGAGATAGAGATTTGCAGAGCGCACGTGACAAATTTGCTTATAGAATTGTTGGTGGCTCACATGATATGACTTCAAATATTGACAGGTCTAGCTGGTGCAGTGACCGAGAATGGTGCACCTTTCATTTGACACTTTCCTGGAAATCCGTCTCGACTGTTTCACGATGGGCTGGACGGCCAATACAGACCACAGCTGAAAGAATAAGCTTCGTCAAGGGCGTTACACTACCCAATCGAAAAATCTAAGATGAAGATATTGGCGTGTGATGTTGCATATCAGCGCATAAGGTATGCGTGGGCATAGCTACACACCCAGTAGGCTCACCAAGGTCTGCGTTGAACCTCGTAATCTGTATGTATAAGTATTAGCATTCACTCGCTAAGTGCCTTGGGGTCACCAACCGACGAATGCCTGTACACAAGTAGTCATAGTGAGACAAGCTTCAGAACGGCCTCTTTTGGAATCTTTGAATATCGTCGCAGCAGATTTGCCTCATAAAGCTAGACTATCTCCAGTCGTCCGTCTGACTTGCTCGTAGCCTTTCTTGTGATCAGCTTCTACCGAAGGATCTTCAGAAGGGCTGTCAGTTGCATCAGCTGGAGCCTTGGCCGCATTATCTATTTCGTAAGCATCAACGGTATCGCCCTCCTCGGTGCCGCTCGTAGGCACCAGCCCACTGCCAAAGATCTCGTCGTATCTCTCTTTCCGATCCCACACCTTCTTCCGGTCGGCATCCCTCTTGAACCACAAGATACGGTGTTGCGGGATGAAATCCTCATCTGTGACCTCTCCAGCCTTCCAACTTGCAAGAGGTAGCTCCATCACTTCGGGCGAGTGACGGTCAAGGTAGCCAATGGTGAACGCTTCAGAAGAGAATATCGGATCATGACGCAGACGTGAGAGAACGTCAAGAGCAGGGCGAAGGGACCGGCCGGGTGTATTGCTAGAATCCAGCACCCTTTGGGCTTTCCGTGACTTCTTTGCTTTGGCTCGAGATTCCGTCCGCTGCTTTGGTGGTGAGGTGTCGTCCTCGGACGACAGGAACTCTTCTTTGCCGGTAAAAGCGTCATAGTCTGTCACCGCAGTGGCAGAGTGTAAGGGTAAAAGGCTGTCCCCATGATCTCTTGAAATGAAACGAAGGTCATCGAGATACGAATCTTGAGTCGCCGAGCGGGGATCACGAAGTTCATACGCCATGGTTCAAATCTGTAATGGATCGATGTCAAGGACTTGTGGTCGGCCTTGGTAGGACGGAGAGAACCGATCAGGCTTCAAGTCTGACAAAAATGTGGCGCGAGAATGGAGTAGTAGTCAGGATATATGTATGCCTGACGAAGTGGACAACAAGAGAAGGAAGGACCCGAAAGGGCGAGTTGAGTCACACGGTACTCAGCCACTATGACAATACGAAAAAATGCGATACACGCGTCGTATATTCAGGGACACACCGAGCTTGAAGAATTCTGACACCACCACGGGAGACTGACAGCCTGGTCTCCATTTACTATGCGAATGGCAGTCATCCCATGCTCATGCGTTGAACAGGCGTAAACAATGAACCGGTCGTCGGAATTACTTATGGAATTTGGGGCTGATACAGGGCAAGTAATGTGGTCGGCCTACGATTCTGTTATGACATAGGTGCTTGACAATGAGTCAGAGCATGATTTGAACCAGGTAACGATCATTGTGGCCGTAGGTGGATTTGGTCAATTGGATATCCCTATTCTTAACCCTAGATGAGCTCACCATTAGCTCTTGAAAGTGGATCCACCTCGGGCCGACAAGCATGGCCAACCCTCACAATTCAAAGGTCACCATACACATCACAATAGCATCCTCTTCAGAGATAGCATGATCTTGAAGCAGACTTGGATCTCATCAATTTCATCAGTATTATTATGGCCTCAGCTAGAAACCATCAGGAGCCTCGTGGCCTCTATGAGGACTACGGACAATACCCATCCTACGACAACGAACGTAACGGACGAGCCCAAAATGAACGTTATACTAGGTCACGCTCACGAGATCGCTTCCGTCAAAGATCCTCTCCAACACGAAAATTATCTCCACCCGGAAAATATGCTTCTCCGCCTGGTAATCCATAGACAGGACATTCAAAGTCATTGAACCTGCGCGTCTGCTAACCATAGCCCATCAAAGGCCATCATAGAGCTCCGCGAGATAGATCTTCTGCAGATACTTCAATCAAAAGGGACCGTGAAGCGGTGGCCGAAAGAAATGACGAGAGAAGATATAACGACTATCGGTCTGGACGTTCTCCATCGCCAAAAGGTCGCAAAAGAACCTATCGAGATCGCGACCGTGAGGGATACAGGTCACCGAGCTACGGTAGTCGAAGCCAAAGCCGGAGTCCAAGGAGGAATAGGTCGCCTGACTATGGAGGATTACCCAGCCGGGAGGTGATCCTGGAAGGGCTGCCGCTGGAGATGACCGAAGAAGACGTTCGCCAATACCTCCCACCCGCCTACCTACAATGTCTTTGAATGCTACGATATGATTGAGCATGAGTCAATATTGGGACATCATGGGACTCTGGCTAAGTCATGCATATTGGCTATCATACAGATATCGAAAGAGTTGAAGCAGTACCATAACGTCGATACACTTGATGATGTGCGCGTGATACGTGAACGGCAGACAAGTATTTATGAATCTTGAAGCACTCGGAAAGTATGTCATTACTGATTCTGATGCAGAGGTGTCGCGTGGTTTCGGGTTTCTAAGGTTCTCGACACTGGACAAGGCGAAGGCTTTTGTGGAGCGCAGTCATCCTATGATTTATCTTTATGGGAATAGTTCAACAGATGGTGACGATTCGGCAGCCAAAGTCCGCATCGCTTTCAGTCGCGAAAGGGATGACCGTAGTCGTGGTGAGAAGACAGAAGGTGAATGGGTTTGCAAAATCGTAAGCAGCCAAGTCACCCAGCACTAGAAGCTCACTTAAACCACCTAAGTGTACATTTTCCAACTTCGCTACACGCATGAGATGCTACAGGTGTCAAACTCCACAAAGTGGTATGCGCATCAAGTCATTCTCCTGGTTGTCTTCCGCATTGCATCCCTCTGACGTTATCAGACATGGCTGCTCTGGGAGGTGGCCCAGCTTTTGGTAAACTGAACAACTCATCGAACAATGGTGCTAGCGACGCGTCACCCGATGGCACACCATCGCAATTCCTGCTTCTCCGGAGCCTGGAGCCCACAGTGACTGAAGAGCTTCTTGCTAAAGGCGTCGCGAAGCTTTACAAACCGAGTCGGAAACCGTCTCCAACCTTATCGAATACCTCCAAGAAAGGGAATGCGAAGGTCGCATCGACCACTGGCGATGCGAATCTTGGCGCTCGTGAGGGCAGTCTTAGAAGAGTCCTGCTTGTTCGGAGTAGGAAGACACAAGAAAGCTGGCGATATGGGTTCGCCGAATTCGCTGCTGTAGAGGTATGTTGCAGTCTTTCGATTTCATGGCGCAATCGACATCGCCTCCACATCCACTGCAAGAGGTCCCCCCAATGAAATCTCGGGACCGCTTTTGTTACACGAGTCACAATTGATATTGCGAACCAATGTCCCTATTTCCTTGAAAACGAGTACTTCAGTACTTTTGAGAGCCACTTGCTGAGTCCTTTTCCAGGATGCACAAGCCGCAATGACTCGGTACAACTCTTTCGAGAGATTCACCATATCTTCAAAGCCCGTCACAGCCGATTATGTCCATGCCGGCATCTTCGTGCCAGTCTTCAGCACCACAGAAGATAATGAGCAGTTCACCTTCAACCCTCTTAGCAACACGGCCACCAAGCTCTCCTACTGGGATGAAGAGGCTTATGTGAGTGAGCTAGCAGTATCCTCGGGGTCGCCTAAGCTGGCATCGATCACTGGTGAGAGCCAAGTTCCTTCAGCTTCTGATCTGGCTGCTGCGGCGGCCGCCGGCGAAGGCCTTGTTGAGCCTGGCAAGGAGCCAGAAGCGAAGGCCAAGAAGCGAAAGATCGATGCTAGTGCTGCTGGAAAGCAGAAGAAGGTATGTCACTCATCCTTACTTGAAGGAATTCCCATGGTACTGATCGATGCCAGACCGTACCAGCACATTTGCAGTTCTGGAGCAATCGCCACGCCGAGCTCCATGGAGTTAAGCCGGACAACTCCCTAGAGCCAACGAATGCCACCAAGAATCGAGCGAACAAAGATCGATCCTCGGATCAGGACGCCGGCCCTCCCACAAGGACATATGCAGATCCCTCCAAGAACTGCTGCTACCTCTGCTCCCGCCAATTCAAAACAGCCGTCGAAGCCAACAAGCACGAGCGCCTCAGCCAGCTCCACCGCGACAACCTGCAGAACCCAGACCTCGTCTCCAAAGCCGAAGCCAAGATGGCGAAAGTCGGTGCTTCATCCACCCCATCCGGCGAAGACACCTCCGAATACCGCGATCGCGCTAAGGAACGCCGGACTGCGTTTGGGACCTCGAAGAAGATCTCGTTGCCGATGAAGAAGTCGGCAACGGAGCCGGAGGCGCAGGAGGGTAATGAGCCGGAGGAGCCCCCAGCGATGTCGAAGGGGGCGTCGCTGCTGGGGAAGATGGGGTGGTCGGCCGGCGAGGGACTTGGTGCGCAGGGGACGGGGAGGACGGAGACTGTGGCGACGGAGATGTATGTTCAGGGCGTGGGGTTGGGTGCTCAGGGTGGGAAAGTGGGAGATGCGGTTGAGGAGGCGGGGAGGAATACGAAGTCTAGCTACGGGGATTTCTTGGAGCGGACCAGGGATAAGGCTAAAGAGAGGTTTGAAAGCATGGGCGAGTGAGTATCGGTGGTAGAACGTTTTCACGGCTGGCGACCGTTGGTCAGCCTTAATCAATGCTCTTGCACTTCATGAATGGCATTGATAGCTTGCTCGACTTAGTCATTAAACATTAGAAGCTTCCCAGTCAACAATGCTACAGCTTGAACGACATGAACTGTACCCCATCGTCAGCATCTCCTCTCATAAAGACACCGCATAAAAAGGACTTACCTCCTTCGCCTCCTCCTCCCCCACCCCACCCCCTCCCCCCACCAACCTCTCCCTCCTCACCTCCCACCAAAAATCCCTCCTCTCCCCGCCCAGCTCCCCCCTCACCAACCTCCCTTTCACCCCCCTCAACCACTCATTCCACACCCCCACCTCCTCCACCTCCACCATCTCCTCCCGCATAACCCTCATCTCCTCAATCGCCCGCCCATACAAACTATCCCCAAAGCTATCCGTGATCTGCTTCTCGGCAACGGCGCCCAGTTCTTCAACCGCGGAGCGTATCGCGGCGGGGGAGTCGGCCGTGTCGAGGAGTTGGCGGAACGAGGGGATCGGGTTGTCGGCGGAGATTTTTCGCTGCTTTGGGGATTTGGGGGCAGGGCCGAGGAGGGAGTCGATGTCGAGGCCGGAGAGGGGGGCGATGTCGGCGCGGGCGCGTTTGCGGGATTGGGCTTTGGGGGGGACTTGGTGGGCGGTGTT